>ENA-UOIV01001820-UOIV01001820.1-human-gut-metagenome-genome-assembly--contig:-C59-NODE-1820-length-16454-cov-7.307641_pt1 | contig 16454 bp, 16 predicted proteins | sample MGYA00242333_ERZ723880 | MGnify/ENA metagenome assembly ERZ723880 | reverse complement strand
TAACAAGCTGGGGCACACCCCGGCGTCGGCCGGGGTGCGCCCGTAAGTAACATCAGGGGGCTTCAGCGCCCCATTCCCGTCTGCTGATTACAGCTGGGCGAGGGCGTTGGCCAGCTCGTCGGTCATGGCAGTCGCCTTGGGCGCAAACTGTCCATTCTCCGCGGTGAGCAGCCCGCCGTTGAGCACCTGCGCCACACTGCTCTGGGCCCAGCTGGAGACAGACGCGGCGTCGGAGCAGGCATTCAGGGCATCCTGGCCCGCAGACAGGGCGCGGCCCTGAAGGGCGGCGTAGCGGCTGACCATCACGGCCAGCTGCTCCCGGGTGACGGGGGCATTGGGGGCAAAGGTGCCGTCCCCATTGCCGGCCGCGATGCCGTTCTGGGCGGCCCAGGCAACGGCCTGGGCGTAGGCGGCGTCGCCGGATACGTCGGTGAAGGAGGAGCCGGAGGCCGCAGGGGAACCGGCATCCTCATAGAGGGCCTGCACCGCGTCGGCGCGGGTCATGGGCTGGGCCTCCACCGGAGTTTCAGGGGCGTTCTCCTGCTTCTCAATGGTGAAGGTCTGGTCAATGGCCTCCACCTGGCCGTCGGCGGTGATCTGATAGGTGTCGATGGTGAAGGAGTCGTCGTCCATCTCAATCACCGAGTAGCTGGGCAGCCAGTTCTGGCTGCGGACAGCGATGTAGTCCTGCTGGGTGGCCAGCAGCTCGTAGAACTTGGAGCCGGAGGCGGAGTTGGCGGTCATGTACAGGGTGCCCTGGGGATTGACCACGGTGGTGCCGCTCACATCCTCGATGGTGTAGCACAGGTTGTCCTGCTGGAAGGCGGACTGGAGGGCCTGGCCCGCCGTGTCGCCGTCCTCAGGGTACAGGGGGATCTGCTCGCCGGTGGCGATGTTATAGGCGTGATCCCAGTCGTAGTCCAGGCCGGTCTCATCCAGCTGGAACTGGTAGGCGCCGTGGGTCTGGCCGTCCCCGTAGAGGATCTTGGAGCGGCTGTAGGTGTGATCATGGCCCTGGAGCACCACGTCGATGTCGTACTCATCGAAGATGGGGGTGAGCTGGGTGCGCAGGATCATGCCGTCGGTGTCGGAGTGGTCCAGACCGGAGCCATAGATGTCCTGGTGGATGGTGACCACACGCCACTTGGCGTCGGGGTAGGCGGCCACGGCCTCGGCGATGGCCTGCTCATGCTCGGCGGCGTTGTAATTGTTGGTGTTCAGTACGATGAACAGGCCCGGGCCGTAGGAGTAGTAGTAGTCGCCGCCGGCCTGGGTGGTGCCGTAATCGGTGGTGTTGGGGTTATTGAAGTGGTAGGTGTAGTCGGGATTCAGAGAGTCGTGGTTGCCGATGGTGGTGGCCACAGGCAGAGAGGCCAGCACCTCCGGGTCCAGATACCCCGCGTACTCCTCCTCCTTGGCCTGGCCGGTCTTGTTGACCTGGTCGCCGGCGGAGATGATGAAGTTCAGGTCGGGGTTCTGCTGCGCCGCGATCTCCAGGGTCCGGTTCCAGCCGAAGCTGTCGTTCCGGGCGGCGGTGTTGGCGGCGCCGGAGTCGGCGTTCAGGGACTCGCTGCCCTGAGTCTGGCCCTTGGAGGCGCCGATCTGGGGGTCGCCCACATAGAGCATCTTGATAGAGGAGAAGCTTCCGGTGGTGTACTCCACGGGCTCGGTCTGGACCCCGTTTTTCTCCACGGTGTAGTAGTAGGTGGTGTTCTCCTGCAGGCCGGTGACCGTCACGTGGTTGTAGTCATAGGCCACGCCGTCGGTCAGGCTGGTGTCCACCGCCGCGGCGGTGCCGGTGAAGGCGGTGAGATTGCTGGGGTCGGTGCCGAAGTGGACCACCGGGGTGGCGGCAGAGCCGTTGTTCTGGCTGTACCAGGCGAAGTTCAGCTGGGTCTCATCCTCGCCGGGGGTCAGGGACACCTTGGTGTAATCCGTGGCGACCGTCTCCCACTCCTGGACCCACTGGTTCCAGGCCTCGGAGCCGCCGGTGACGCTGCTGTCGTTGTACGGGGTGGCCAGAGCTGGGATGCAGGCTCCCGCCAGGGCCAGCGCGCTCAGAGAGCAGGCCAACACAGTTCGATATCTGCGCATTTTGTTTGACTCCCTCTTTCTTCCTTAGAGTTTCCAACGGGGCCGTCCGAGCCCGGCACAGGCGGCGCACATCCGGTCCGAATTGGGGACGTTTTCCGTTCCGCGCCACAGTATAGCACCGGAAAAAACCGGCTTCAAGGGCATTTAATCAAGGATTTTCAAACATTTAAATTAGACTTAACAAAACCAGCCTAAAGTGTCCGGCTGGAAAAATCTTCTCTTTTTTACGAAAAACATACACCAATTTTACGAAGGTGTGGTATACTAAAAATTACTTATGCTCACGTTCGGCGCCTCTATCCCCGCGTCAGGCGGAGCGTTTAAAGCGAGGGAACAGCATTATGATTTACGGAATCGCGGACGTGGGGTCCAACACCGTCCGCCTGTCCATTTACAAGTGCGAGGGCGGGGAGATCCGCCTGCTGATGAACCGAAAGGTGATGGCCGGCCTGGCCGGCTACGTCCGCCACGGGGCCCTCACCCCCGAGGGGATCGAGGTGGCCTGTCAGACCCTTCAGGGCTACCGCTCCCTCATGGACAACCTGGAGCTGCCCGACCTGCGGGTGTTCGCCACCGCCTCTCTGCGGAACATCTCCAACACGGAGGAGGCGGTGGGGGCGGTGATGGCGGCCACCGGTCTGAAGGTGGACGTGCTCACCGGCCGGGAGGAGGCCGAGCTGTCCTTCCGGGGGGCCATCCAGAACGCCGGGCTGTACACCGGGCTTCTGGTGGACCTGGGCGGCGGCTCCACTGAGCTGGTCTCCTACCGGAGCCGGGCCATCCAGAGCGCATGCAGCCTGTCGGTGGGCTCCCTGTCCCTGTTCAGCAAGTACTTCTCCAAGCTTCACCCCACCAAGGAGGAGCGGCGGGCCATCCGCCGGGCCGTGGAGGAGCAGCTGGAGCAGTTCGTCCCCCAGCATCCCCCCGCCCGGCACATCTGCGGCGTGGGCGGCACCGTCCGGGCCGCCTGCAAGGTGGCCAACGCCATGTTCGACCGCCCCGCGGGGGACCGGAGCCTGGACCGGGACGAGCTGAAGGAGATGCTTCAGCGGCTGAAAAAGCCGGGTAGGGACGAGCTGCGGCTGCTGCTGAAGACCGTCCCGGACCGGATTCACACCATCATCCCCGGCCTGCTGGCCCTGGACACCATCGCCAAGGCCTATGGGGCCCAGACCATCACCGCCAGCGCCTGCGGCGTGCGGGAGGGCTATCTCCTCGCCCGGGTGCTGGGGGAGCCCCTGGAGGACCAGAGCAAAATCACGCCATCCACATAAAAGAGAGGGAATAGAAGCTATGGCAAAAGAAGTAGATACCCGATATACCCAGGACCGGGAGCTGTCCTGGCTGCGCTTCAACGAGCGGGTGCTGGAGGAGGCCAAGGACGAGAGCGTCCCCCTGATGGAGCGGCTCAAGTTCGCCGCCATCTTCACCAGCAATCTGGACGAGTTCTTTATGATCCGGGTGGGCTCCCTGTACGACATGACCCTGGTGAAGGAGGAGCACATCGACAGCCGCACCGGCCAGACCCCGGAGCAGCAGCTCCAGGCCATCTTCAAGGCGGTGACTCCCCTGTACAAGCAGCGGGACAAGGTGGTGGAGCAGCTGGAGAGCCGCCTGCGGGCCTGCAACATCTGCCGCATGTCCATGGACGAGATGGACACCAAGGAGCGCAAGCAGGTGGAGAACTGGTTCCAGGATGAGGTGCGCCCCATCCTCTCCCCCCAGGTGGTGGATTCCCGCCACCCCTTCCCCCACCTGTCCAACAAGACCCTGAACGTGGTCCTGCGCCTGGAGAGCGAGGGCCAGCAGTTCCTGGGGCTCATTCCCGTGCCCCAGAGCCTGCCCCCCTACTTCACCCTCCGGGAGCGGGGGCTGCGGTATATTCTCACCGAGGACGTGATCGCCGAGTACGCCAAGCGCCTGTTCCCCGCCTTCGACGTGAAGGGGAAGGCGGTGGCCTCGGTGACCCGGAACGCGGACATCAGCCCCGAGGACGAGACCTACGAGGTGGACGAGGACTTCCGCCAGCACATGCGGAAGATCGTGAAAAAGCGCAACCGCCTGGCCCCGGTGCGTCTGGAGCTCCAGGGCGGCCGGGACGACCGGGCCATTGACTTTCTGTGCCGGCAGCTGAACCTCTCCCGGGAGCAGGTGTTCTTCTCCAAATCCCCCCTGCGCATGAAGTACGTCTTCTCCCTGGAGGGCCAGCTGCCCCCCGAGAGCAAGACCGCCCTGTGCTATCCCCCCTACACCCCCAAGGCCAGCAACTTCCTCCGGCCGGAGGAGAAGGTGCTGCCCCAGGTGCTCCACCACGACGTGCTGCTGTTCTACCCCTTCCAGTCCATGGACCCCTTCCTGCACCTGGTGCGGGAGGCCTCCTCCGATCCGGACGTGCTGTCCATCAAAATCACCATCTACCGCCTGGCCTCCAAGGCCAAGCTGGCCGAGTACCTGTGCGCCGCCGCCGAGAACGGCAAGGAGGTCACCGCCCTCATGGAGCTACGGGCCCGCTTTGACGAGCAGAACAACATCCAGTGGGCCGAGCGCATGGAGGAGGCGGGCTGCACCATCCTGTACGGGGCGGAGAACATCAAGGTCCACTCCAAGGTGTGCCTCATCACCCGCCGGGACAAGGGCAAGATTCAGTATATCACCCAGGTGGGCACCGGCAACTACAACGAAAAGACCGCCAAGCAGTACACCGACCTGTGCCTGATGACCGCCCGGCCGGAGATCGGCGAGGACGCCGCCGCCCTGTTCCGGAACATGGCCACCGCCAACATGGAGGGGAATTACAAGCAGCTGCTGGTCTCCCCCTATCAGCTGCGGGACAAGTGCATGGAGCACATCGACCGGGAGATCGCCAAGGGCAGAGACGGCTATATCTTCCTGAAACTCAACTCCATCACCGACCGGAAGCTCATCGACAAGCTGGCCCAGGCCTCCCAGGCGGGGGTGGAGGTGGTGATGAACGTGCGGGGCATCTGCTGCCTGCTGCCGGGCATTCCCGGCCTCACCGACCGCATCACCGTCTTCTCCATCGTGGGCCGGTACCTGGAGCACACCCGCATCTACCGCTTTGGCCGGGGAGAGGACGCGGCTCTGTACATCTCCTCCGCCGACTTTATGACCCGAAACACCGAGCGGCGGGTGGAGGTGGCCTGTCCGGTGCTCTCCCCGGAGGTGCGGAAGAAAATCTTCCACATCATCGACGTGCTCACCTCCGACAACGTGAAGGCCCGCCAGCTGGGCCCCGACGGGGAGTGGCACCCCCGAAAGATGGGCAGCGCCCCCTGCTGCAGCCAGGAGGTCTTCCAGGAGGAGGCCATCCAGGAGGAGCAGTCCATCCCCGAGCGCCCCGCCAAGCCCAAGAAGGGCAAGGAGTCCCTCTGGAAACGGCTGTTCGGCCGGAAAAACTAACCACAAAAGGCAAAATGGGCGGCCCCAACCGGGGCCGCCCTTTCTTATCTCTCCCAGGCTTCGGCGTTTTGGAGCTCCGCCCGGTCCAGCTCCCGCCCGGATTCGTCATAAAAGACCGCGGTCATACGGCAGTTGATGGGGGGAATCAAGTGGAATCCATGGTAGAGGCCCCAGTCCGCCACAAACTCCCTTCCGGGGACCCGCCTCTCCTCCAGCTCCGGGACAAACAGGAAGGCCCCCTCCTCCATAGGCTCCCCCTCCAGAGTGACGGTTTGGGCACGGTACTCCGGCGAGCTATCCGGCCAACCATCCAAAATGTCCTCCCGCTGGGAGCTGTAGGAGGAGCGTCCCCCGAACGAAGCGTACCAGTGGGAGACCTCCAGGGTCAGCTGGGCGGAGGCCGTCCCCTGGGGCGCGCCCGCCGCCACCACACGGATTCCTCCACGAAGCGTAAACTCCTCCGGCACCGGGGCCAGCACCGGCCCGTCCCCCTCCCGGGGCCACAGGCGGAACTCTTCCGGACTCCCCATCACCAGCCATCGCGGGGTGAGTCCGATCAGGACCTCATCTCCCCAGCTGTCCTGAATGCTCCCCTGAAATTGGGAGTGGGGGGACAGGAAGGCCTCCCGCTCCAGGCGGCGCAGCTCCCACCGGGCGGGGACGGGCCAGCCGGCGCACGTCCAGATCAGCGCGCCCAGCACCCCGGCCAGCAGGAAGTTCCGAAAAATCCGCCCCCGGCGGCCCAGTTTTCCTCGTTTCACGGTCCATCCTCCTCCCGCTCCAGCAAAATGGTGATGGGCTCCTCCCCGATGTCCAGCACCAGGCGGACCCACTGGGCGTCCCGGGGCACGCTGCTCACCTGGCCGTCATCCCACCACCCCAGGCCGGAGCGCCTCCAGCCGGGCCCGGAGACATTCCGGCGCTGGTTGTATCCATTCTGGTCCACCACCAGCCCCCGGAGGACGTTGCTCATCCGCCCCTCAGCCCGGCTGATGTAGACATTTCCCTGGTCATCCTCGGCCCACCAGTACTCGTTATAGGAGGGGCTCTCCCAGAACCGGGGGCTCGACGCCCGCCAGGCCACCTCCAGGGTCCCCAGGTCGTCCCCCTGCTCCAAGAGGCACAGAGTCCCCTCCGCCTGAATGGTGTACTGCCCCGCCTGGACCGTCCCGCCGGAGAAGGGGATCTCCACCGCCCAGCTGTCCTGGGTGCCCCCAACGTTCGGGGCGGTGACCTGGGTCCAGAGCCACCCGCCGATTTGGCAGACCCCCACAGCCAGCACAACGCCCAGGGTGATCTGGCTGGCCCGCCACAGGTACCCCAGCCAGGGCTTGTGGAGCTTGGCCAGCTCCCTCCCGATCTCTTCCGGGTCGCCCATGCCGGACAGGGCCATCTGGGTGGCCTCCCATGCGGACAGGTCCGGGAAGATGCGCTGTAAATCCTGAATTTTGTCGTCCAGGTGGCCGTCCAGCTCGGCCCGGACCGCCTTCCGGTCGGGGCCGAATTGAATCCCCTCCGTGGCCCTGTCCAGCCACCGGGCCACAGGGTGACCGTTATCCTGCTCCATGGTCTCATCCCCTTTCCGAACAATCTATTGGTTCAGAAGAATATCATTCAGAACATCATACAGTCCTGGGTCATAGATGACGCCCGACTGGAAATTCTCCGGCAGGGTCCCCTCCTGCTCCGCAAGCGGACCCCCGTCCGTCCGGTACAGCTCCAGGATATAGGGCAGGCCCTCCAGATCCTTGGTACCGTACTTCAGATCCCCGTCGGTGGTGAGGGCGGAGTCGATGGGAAACCAGAAGGCCCACACCCCGTCGGCCCAGCGCTCCCCCTGAATCGTCTCCACCGGCTCCTTTGCGTTCTCGATCCGGCCTGTGATGGTCGCCTGGGCTCCGGCCGCCTCCTCCGGGACCTCCAGGAACAGCAGCACATGGAACAGGGTCCCGTCCTCTCCCTGGAGAAGGGCGGACAGAGGAACCGGCGTGATCCCCTCCTCTCGGGGCCACAGGGTCAGCCTATTGCCAAAGGGGTTGTTGGGCTGAAAGAGGCAGCCCACGGCAATCTGATCGGTATACCGGCCCACCAGGACGGCCCTGGCGGAAGAGGTCCCCAGCTCCCCCACGGAGAGGGGCGTTTCCCAAGTGCACATAATTTCGCTTCGGGCGAGAAATCTGGTCCGCTCCATCTGCCGGAAGGTCAACTCCGCCGTGGGCATGGGCCCGCCCTGGCTGGCCCAGACCACAAAGCCGAAGCACAGGGCCAGCAGCAGATTACGCGCGATCTTTTCCTTTCGGCTCAGCGTTTTCTTTTTCATTGTGTCTCCTCCCGCTCCAGCACCACGGGGATGGTCCCTTCACCCGTCTCAATGTTGATTTGAATCCACTGTGCCTCCTGGGGCACGCCATAGACGGTCTGTTCCCCACTCCACACCAGAGCGCCTGTAAATTGCACGGAACCGACATAGGGGAGCATACGTTCCCCATCCCAGGTCCGGTCCCAGATGCTGGTATAGACGGTTCCCCGGTCATCCACCGCGGTCCACGCCTGGCTGAACTCCCCGTCTGGCATCTCCCAAAAGCGGGGGCTGGCCGCCCGCCAGGTGATGTGCAGCTCCCCCATCCCCTGGATCAGGGCCGCTTCCTCCACCCAAAGGGTATAGTTGTTGATCCGCACCGGCTCCTGTCCCGCAAAAGCTGCTTCCACAACCCATGCGGACTCCGCTTCCCTATCACTTCGGATACCCGCATGGGGGGCCAAGGTCCCCACCTCTGCCAGAAAGCTCAGCAGTACCAGACCCAGCAGCACCTGACTGGCCCGCCACAGATACCCCAGCCAGGGCTTGTGCACCTTGGCCAGTTCCTTTCCAATCTCCATCGGATCGCCCATCTCTGAGACCGCCCGCTCCCGGGCCTCCGCCTCGGTCAGGTCGGGGAAGATGCGCTGAAAGTCCAGGGCCTTGTCCTCCAGGTGGGCTTCCAGTTCCGCCCGGACCTCTTTCCGGTCGGGGCCGAAGCGGATGGCCGCCGTGGCCCTGTCCAGCCACTGGGCCACGGGATGCTTGCCGCTCTCCATACGATCTCCCCCTCCTTACAGATTGCCGCCGGACACGTCCTTGGCCGCCAGCTCCGTCCGGCCCAGTTCCCCGCCGGCCTGGTCAAAAAAGACCACAGTGATGTGACAGCGGATTGGCATGCTCTGCGGCAGATAGTACCCCTGGTAGAGCTTCCAGTCCACCGCCGCCAACAGGGCGGTCTCCCGGATGCTCTCATCCCACAGGCTCCTGGGGAGCTCCGGGTCCCAGACCTGGAACCGGAAGGCAAAGGCCCCCTCCCCCAGAGGCTCCCCCTCCATCTGGTAGGTGTGTTCCCAGTAGGCGGGGGTCTCTCCAAACCAGTCCCGCTCCCGCTGGGCGCAGGTGAACCAGGGACTGGTGTACCAGCAGGAGATGTCCAGGGTCATCCGGGCGGAGGCTGTTCCCTCCGGCGCGCCCGCCGCGGCAAAGGCCACCTCCCGCATCTCCAGAGTATACATGGGCTGGGGGGCCACCGCCGGGTCGTCCGGACCGGTCCTGGGCCACAGGTAAAACTGGTTTCCTCCGCCCAGATCCCCAAACACCAGCCAGCGGTCGTTGAGCCCCAGGGCCCAGGGCCCCCACCACGCCGTCTCCAACACCCCCTGAAACTGGGAGTGGGGGGTGAAGAAGCTCTCCCGCTCCAGCCGCCGCAGGGTCCCCGCCGCCGTAAGGGGCGGCGCACCCTGGAGCAGCCAGATCAAGATGCCGGCCAGGAGAGTAATCAGCAGGTTGCGCCCGATACGCCCCCGGCGGGACAGGATCTTCTTTTTCCTCACGGTGCTCCCTCCTCCCGCTCCAGCAGAATGGTGATGGGCTCCTCATCAAAGTCCAGGATCAGACGCACCCACTGGGCCTCCCGGGGCACGTTCCACACCCGGCACCGCCCCGTCCAGCCCAAGCCGGAGCGCTCCCAGGTTGTGGCGGGCACATATCGGTAGGTCTCGGCCACATAGATAGCCATGTCCAGATCCGCGTGGGAAAAATAGACATTCCCCAGATTGTCCTCCGCCCGCCAGTACAGGTGGCTGGTGGGCTCCTCCCACACCAGAGGGCTGAAGGCCGTCCAGGCGAGCGCCAGCCCTCCCACGTCGTGTCCTTCTTCCATCTGTAAGACCCCCTCCACCTGGAGGGTGTAGCTGCCCGCCTGGACGGGCCCCTGGCTGGAGAAGGGGATCTCCGCCTCATAGGTCCAGGGAGATTCCTCCGTCTCTGGCTCTCCTGGAACCAGCCAGTTCCAAGCCAGAGGGGCGGCCACCGCCACAAGCCATATCAGTGCGGCCACTGCCAGCACCTGGCTGGCCCGCCACAGGTACCCCAGCCAGGGCTTATGAATCCTGGCCAGCTCCTTCCCGATCTCCTCCGGGTCGCCCATCTCGGCGGCGGCCCGCTCCCGGGCCTCCTCCTCGGTCAGGCCGGGGAAGATGCGCTGAAAGTCCAGGGCCTTGTCCTCCAGGTGGGCCGAGAGCTCCGCCCGGACTTCCTCCCGGTCAGGCTTGAACCGGATACCCGCCGTGGCCCTGTCCAGCCACTGCTCCCAGGGGATGTGATGTTGATTTTCCATGGGCGCACCTCTCCTTCCACATCTCGGTCCCTCGTCCCGTTCAGCTCAGCCAGGTCCGGTGGACCGTCCGGGGGATCGTCCCCTCCAGGGACTGGAGCAGCCCGCCGTCCGCACCATACAGCTTTAACGCGTAGGCACAGCCGTCCAGCTGGTCCGTATTCTGGACCACGCCGTCCTCCTCCACCCGGCGGACACCATTGAGGTCCTCAAAATACCACACGCCGTCTCCCGCGTCCTGTCCCTCTACAGGCCCCGCGGACTCGTACAGCAGTTCCCCGAAAAGTTCCAGTTCCGCCCGGGCCGTCTCCTCCGGGACATGGAGCACCGCCAGCCTTCTCTCGTCCAGCGGCACCGGGCTGGGCCCCTGGGCGATGGGGCAGACCCACAGATCCTGCCAGCTCCAGGTGTATGGCCGGGACAGGGAGTCCACAAAGCCGCACACTGCCTGATTCCCCGCCTCGTCCACAAACCAGTACCCGCTGAGCCACGTCCCCCGGCGAAACACCACTTCCCCCTGGGGCAGCATGTAGAGCCGCTCCATCCGCCGGAAGTTCATCTCATAGGTGGGCAGGGGGTACCCGTAGCGCGCCCAGAGGACGGCCAGCAGTGCCAGACAGACCAGCAGGTTCCGCACCACCCGCCCCTTCCGGCTCAGCCTGGGCATTTTCAGCTTCCGTTTCATGGGGTTCCCCCGCCTCCTTCCCGCGACAGGTCAATGGTCAGGGAGAACACCGGCTCCAGCGGCCCGTAGTCCAGCCGCACCCACTGTGCCGCCGGGTCCACGTCCGATAAATAGAGCTGCCAGCCGGCGAAAAAGGGGCCGCAGTCCGTCTCCCCGATGCAGCTTTGGACGCCGCTTTCCTCCCCGGACAGATCATACACATTGCCCAGGTCGTCCACGGCGGTGAACCAGTTCCGGTCCAGCACGGACCGCTCCCAAAAACGCCAGGTCTCCACCCGGAAGTAGGCGTACAGCTCCAGCTCCCCCCACCTCTGCCACTGGGCAGAGCGGAGCAGAGAGACGGTCTGCCCGCCGACCTGCACCTCTTCTCCCCGGTGCTCCCGCACGGCAAGCTGGTCCGGGTCGCCGCAGGGGGTGTAGAGCTCCTCCGAGGTGTGCCGGACCGCATGGATGCTCTCCGGACTGCCGTACCAGCTCTGCCGCTCCTCCCCCGCCCCGGGCAGGTTGTCAAAATCCCACAGGACCCGCCCCGTGTGGGTGTCGTAGTAGTGGTCCATATACATTCCGCACCAGAGATGCCAGAGCACCAGCAGGACAATCAGCACCTTGGAGGCCCGCCATAAGTATCCCAGCCAAGGCCTGTGCACCTTGGCCAGCTCTTTCCCGATCTCCTCCGGGTCGCCCATCTCGGCGGCGGCCCGCTCCCGGGCCTCATCCTCGGTCAGGTCGGGGAAGATGCGCTGAAAGTCCAGGGCCTTGTCCTCCAGGTGCTCCTCCAGCTCCGCCCGGACTTCCTCCCGGTCGGGGCCGAAGCGGATACCCGCCGTGGCCCTGTCCAGCCACTGGCCGGCGGGATTTGAAGTTTTGTTGTGTTCCACGGCGCAAGCCTCCTCTCCTTCCCGGCGGGGCCCGGCCCGCCCGGTCTATGGGGAAAACGTGTAGCCATATTTAATTGGGTAAAACGTGGAGGTATGAGTTTCCTCCAGGCCGCTGTCGGGCAGATTCCCCGACTGCTCCCACAGCAGGCTCCCGTCCTCCCGGTACAGCTCCAGGGTGTAGGGCAGTCCCTCCAGGCTCCGGCCGCCGTACCGGACTGGCTGTCCGGCGGTATAGTCCGCGCTGAGCTCCCCCGCGATGGGGTAGCGGAACATCCACACGCCCTCCGCCATTTTCTCCCCCTGGGCGGTCTCCACCGGCTCTATCAGATTTTCTATACGCCCGGTGATGGTGAGCTCGGTCTTTGCCGCCTCCTCCGGCACCTGGAGGAAGAACAGGACGTTATCCGTGTCCATCTCATTCCGGTGCAGCGGCTGCGACAGGGGAACAGGTGTGGGCTCCTCCCCCACCGGCCAGGGCTCCAGAGTATTCGTGCTGGAGCGAAGGGGTTCATAGAGATAGCCCACGCTGTATTGGTCCCCGCTGCGCCCAATGACGATGTGCCGGGGCTCGCCGGAGCTGGTCGTCCTCACCGGGAACGGATTCTCCCAGAGGTACACGATCTGGCTGTGGGGGACCAGCGACCGGTCCTCCAGCTGCCGGAACCTCAGCTCCGGGGTGGGCATGGGACAGCCCAGCAGTCCCCAGAGGGGGACGGCGCACAAAATAGCCGCCGCCAAATTCCGGAGGATTCTAAACCCCCGTGTGCGTGTCTTTTTCATTCCGTGCCGCCTCCCTCATCCAGTTCCAGCGTCATGGAGAACAGGCGCTCCGCGCCGAACCAGTAGTCCAGCCGCACCCACTCCGCCGCCGGGTCCACGTTCTGGACCCGGAGCTGGATTCCGTCGTGGAATGGGCCGCCGCCCGTCCAGCCGGTTCCGTCAAAGAAGCGGGCGTCCCGGTCCTCCGTCTCCGTAGGGTTGTAGGGGTACTGATTTCCCAAGCTGTCGGTCACCGTAAACTGGTCCCAGCGCAAATCCCCCAGCGCCCAAAATTTGGGGGACTCCACCCGGAAGTAGCAGTACAGCGCCACTCCGCCCCTGGACTGCCACTCCTGCCACAGGGCGGCCCGGCGCAGGCGGACGGTGCTCTCCGCTATCTGGACTGCGGGGCCGTCCTCCCACACCTGAAGCTGGTCCGGGTGGCCGGAGGGCAGATAGGTCCCCCGGGGCGTGAGCCCGTTTCCAAACATGTTGTAGTCCTCCACGGCCTCATTGGTCATGGGCAGGCCGTCCACATCCCACAGCTCCAAAAAGACCTGACCGTCGTCCACCGAGAAGGCGCTGTAAAAAACCATCCCGCTCCACAGCAGGGAGAGGCAGGCCAGCCCCAGCACGACCTGGCTCACCCACCACAGCCAGCCCAGCCAGGGCCGGTGAAGCCTGGCCAGTTCCTTTCCAATCTCCATCGGGTCGCCCATCTCGGCGGCGGCCCGCGCCTGGGCCTCCTCCTGGGTCATGTCAGGAAAGATGCGCTGGAAATCCAATGCCTTGTCCTCCAGGTGGGCGGAGAGCTCCGCCCGAACCGACTTCCGGTCGGGGCCGAAGCGGATGGCCCTGGTGGCGGCGTCCAGCCACTTCCCCACCGGGTCCATATCAGGTCTCACAGCGCTTCCTCCTTTCGAAACTCCTGCTTCCCGCGCCTACACAGGCCATACGATCGGATATTCTCCCATAGATGCTCCATTTGCGTCAAAGAGCTCCAGCCGGTATTCCGTCCGGGTCAGGGTACACTCCCGCGCCCAGACGTCTCCTCCGGTATCCACGTCCTCATATCCGCCGCCGTAGACCAACTCCATCAGGAAAACAGCTTCCTGCGGGTCTTCGGTGGTAAGCTCGAACCGCATCAGACCGGACTCCTCCAGAACGCCGCGTGCCCGAAGGGTCGCAGAGCCCTCCTCATAATCCTGGCGCCCCTGGTCATAGACCGTCACCTTCCCCTCCTGCGACACCAGCCCGCTTGTAAGATCGTCCAAATCGTAATCCAACGAAATGACCAGCTCTCCCTCCCGGGCTCCCTCCGGTGGATTGGGGCACAGCCAGGCGCTGTGAAACAGCTTCCCGCCGCTGGCCTCCCCATGATCCCCCCACTGGAACAGGACAGGTCCCTGGTCCAGCTCCGCATACTTGCCGCAATACGCCTCTTTCCAAAGGATGTCACGCCGCTGGACCCAAATGAGGCTGGCGTAGTTCTCCCTTGTGACCAGCATTCTGGTCTCATCAAGAGGACCTGGTTTTTCCCGGCATTGAACGTGACCCGCTTCTAAAAGCATGGTACTCTCCAGCTGCCGCAAAGCCCCCGTCTCTGTCCAGGCGGGACAGCCAAACAGCACCCAGGTCGCCGCCAGCAGGAAAAACACCGCCAGCAGATTTCGGATCAGCTTTCCCCGCCAGCTCAGGGCGGGCAGTCCGCTGGTTTTCTTCTTCACGGCTGAGTCACCTCCAGAGAGAGGGGGATCGTCAAGTCAGCCCCCATCGTGGTATAACGCAGGACTACCTGCTCCGCCGCCGGGCTCCGGACCGACAGCAAGATCTCGTAGCGCTCGGTGAAAAAGCTATGCTCCATGGCAGTGCAGGACACATATTCCGTGCGGTCCTCCCGCTCTCCACCCTGGCGGTCCCATCCGTCCCTGGATGGAATCACACCGCCCCGGTCATCCTGGGCCCAGAGTTCCCTGGCCACCTGGTCGTTCAAAGGCCTTATGGGCCGGCGATGGTCCACCTCCAGCTGCAGATACACGATCTGTACCGGCTGCCCCTCCAGGGTCGCGGTCCACAGCTCCCCCGCTTTGGTGAAAAAGGTATATTCGCCCGCCTGAATGGGACCGGAATCGGAAAGCAGTCCCTGATAGGTCAGGTCATCCGCCTGTCCATAGACCGCTTCCACCGGCGCCTGCTCCTGGGAATAGCCCGGTCCGGCAACCACGTCCTGGACCCGGCTCAAGTACGCCCCATTGACAAAAAACAAAAATATCACGGTAAGTACGAACACCAGCAGCACTTTGGAAGCCAGCCAGGCGTACCCCAGCCAGGGCTTATGCACCTTGGCCAGCTCCTTCCCCACCTCCGCCGGGTCGCCCATGTTGGAGACGGCCCGCTCCTGGGCCTCCTCCCGGGTCATGTCAGGGAAGATGCGCTGAAGGTCCAAGGCCTTGTCCTCTATGTGCTCCTCCAGCTCCTTCCGCACCTGCTTCCGGTCCGGTTTGAAGCGGATTTTCTTTACCGCCGTGTCCAGCCATCCCTCTGCCGGAGCGCGTTTTCCCTGCTCCGCCATGGTCCCTCCTCCTCTCTGTCATATACGTTCTCTGTCAGGCTCGCAGGCCGGCATTCCCCTCCGCCGTCTCCCCGGACCCAGTCCACACCACATCCCCCTTGGCGTCCCGGAGGGTGAGGCAGTAGGGCCAGGAACCGGCCCCCTCCACAAACGACACGTTGTACCACAGGGCATCCATAATGCACCACTCAGAGTCCGGGTGGTCCTGGTGGGGCGGCAGTTCAAAGAAGAACCAGTCCCCCTCCCGGGCGGCCTGGGCGGAAAACACCTCCCGCTCCGGCACCCTCCACCTCAAAATGTCGCTCCAGGGTTCGATTTCCTCCAGGGTGAGCGCTATCTCCCCGGCGGCCGCCTCCTCCGGCGCGCCCCACAGGGCAATTACGGTGCTCCCGTCCTCTGTGCTCTCGGGCAGAATCACCACCTGCATGGAATCTCGGGGCAGCACATGGGTGATGACCCCAAAGTGGTGAAAAAAGGGGGTTCCGCCGCTGTCCAGCGTGTCCACTTTGCCCACGGTGATCCACCCATCCCCCTGGGTCACGTAGACCGCCGATACGATTTTGTCCATGCGGTACACCAGCTGGGAGGGGGTGAGCAGGTACTGCTCCTCCAGCCGCCGGAACACCCCGTACTTGGTGAGGGGCGGCGTCCCCAGGGCCAGCACCACGGCGGCCCCCAGCACAGCGGCCAGCAGGAAATTCCGCACAATCCTGGCCCGCCGGGACAGGCGGGGCAGCCAAGAAAACCGCTTCATGCCTCCACCCCCTGCGTCAAGTCAATGGTGAGGGACAGCTCCGTCCCCGGGAAATAGGTCATGCGCACCCACTCCGCCACCGGGTCAAAGTCCGACAGGGCGATGTTGTACCGCACCCCGTCCGGCCCCTCCTGGTACGACCCCCGGTGACTGAGCATGTCATAGACAGTTCCCAGGCTGTCGGTAAAGGTGAGGTAGCTCCAGAGGTACTCCTGGACCTGCCAGGGGAAGTCCACGTCCAGCTGGAGGTCTATGTACAGGGTGTACTCCCCCTCCTCCAGCCACAGGGCGGCCTGGGACGCGGTAAAGGTTCCGACCCCCTGGTTCCGGCTCACATCGGGCTCCAGGGGGTATAGAAGCAGACGCTCCCCCTCCCAGTCCGGCTCCGCGTCCCCGAAAATCATCTCCCGGGCCTGTTTTCCCTGCCGGCTGTCCTCCCAGCGGTCTCTCCAGTCGTCCAGGGCCCCGTCCAGTATCTGACCGCCGAAGGTGAAAACGCTCACCAGCAGCGCCCCGGCCAGCACCGCCTGGCTGGCCCGCCATAAGTACCCCAGCCAGGGCCGGTGGAGCTGGGCCAGCTCCGTTCCGATCTCCACCGGGTCCCCCATGTCCGCCGCCGCCCGCTCCCGGGCCTCCTTCTCCGTCAGGTCGGGGA
>ENA-UOIV01001816-UOIV01001816.1-human-gut-metagenome-genome-assembly--contig:-C59-NODE-1816-length-16462-cov-5.140611_pt1 | contig 16462 bp, 10 predicted proteins | sample MGYA00242333_ERZ723880 | MGnify/ENA metagenome assembly ERZ723880 | reverse complement strand
TGGCTGTTAGTAATTTGCAAAATCCGGAACTTAAGTGGGAGACAACTACTTCTTATAATATAGGTCTTGATTTTGGCATATTCAATAGCCGTTTATCCGGTACATTGGATTGGTATTACAAACGTACGAATGATTTGTTGATTGATCGTGCTGTTTCCTATACAACAGGGTTTGCAAATGTTCTGATGAACCAAGGAGCATTGTCAAACAAGGGGGTTGAAATCTCTTTGGATGCAGACATTATTCGTACCAAAGACTTTACTTGGAATGTGTCCGGTAATATAGGCTTTAACAGTTCGAAAATTGAAAAATTGGGCTTGCCGCTTTCTTATTATGGAAATAACCAGTATTCAGCTTATTTAGGTAATTCAATCGGTGATCATTTTGGTGTAGCCAATATTTTCATAGAAGGAAAGGCTCCCGGATTGTTTTGGGGATATAAAACAGATGGTATTATTCAGGAGGGGGATGATGTGCCTCAGAAAAGTGACAATAAGAATACCGTTGCAGGAAGTACGGATCCGGGTAATATCAAATTTGTGGATAGCAACGGTGATGGCATGATCACTGAAGATGATAAAGTCATTTTAGGAGATCCTAACCCGGATTTTACTTACGGTTTCCAGACCCGATTGGCTTACAAGGACATTTCTTTGTCTGTATCTTTTAATGGAGTTTATGGAAATGATTTGTTGAATAGTAATTTGCGCTATGAAGCGATGCCGTCTAAGAATTCGTCTAATATTCGTAAAGATGCTTTTGCGAATGCATGGCGGGCGGATAATCCGACAAACCGTTATCCGAGTGTAAATAGTACCAACCCCTCTACCGCCGTACTCGACCGCTATATTGAGGATGGTAGCTTTTTAAGATGTTCGGATATTACTTTGGGATATACTATACCGAAGAGTCTCGTGGGTAAAATTGGTTTTCAAGCAATAAATGTGTTTGCTTCTGTAAAAAATGCATTCGTCATTACCGACTATTCAGGATATGATCCGGAAGTGAATACATTTGCATTTGATGGGTTAAGAAGAGGTATTGATATGAACTCGTTTCCTCAATCACGTTCTTATATCTTTGGTTTAAGTGTAACATTTTAATTGGGTATCATGAAAAAACTAAAATTAATATATTTCTTATTAGCTATTTGTGCATTTTCTTCTTGTTTGGACGAAGATCCTCAATATGCTTTAAATAGTGAATCTGTTTTTTTGGATAAAAATACAGCACAGTTGGCATTACTTTCCTGTTATGGACAATTGACAACATATGATGGTTTTGGCCAGGCTGCTCAGGAGTTGTTGGTAGGTGCTTCCGGATTGGGATGGGCACAAACGAACGCCGGTGATCAGGATCGCTATGTTTCTTTAAATGCGTCTTCCGGTTGCACGATAACGAAGATGTATTGGAGAAGTTTATATAAAACAGTGTCGGAAACAACCTTTTTTGTAGAGAATATGAAAGCGAGCCCGTTGGATGAGGATTTTAAAACGGGCTTGGTAGCACAAGCTAAATTCTTGAGAGGATTTGCATATTATCATTTGTTGACAACTTTTGGAGGAGTTCCTTTGCGCAATACAATTCCATCTTTAGAAACGCTTTCTATTCCAAGGGCGTCAGAAGAAGAAATAGTGGCGCAGATCGAGGAAGACTGGAAAGCGGCTATTAGTGGATTGCCGGAAACTTCCGATGCCGGTAAAGCTTCTTATTTGGCTAAATTATACTGGTATTTGGGCTGTCAGGGGAAAGAGTCTGCTTCTGATAAGACATATTGGGATTTAGCCTTGGAGCAATGTGAACTGGTATATGGAAAATTTGAATTAGAATATAATTTTTCGGATTTATTTGTGCAACATTCGAATTCTAAAGAGGCAATTTTTCAGTTAAATTTCTCAACCGAATCTTCTACAACAGGAAATCGTGGAAGTTGGATATTTGCTCCTCAGAATTCTACGACTGGAATATCGTGGGGACGTATTCGTATGTCGAAAGCTTTTCATGACTATTTGAAAGGAACCTATCCGGATGATCCGAGATATAATGAAACAGTTTTCTTGGAATGGACCAATACGAGTACAGGTGATAAACAGGTTGCCTATCCTAAATTGATCTATAAAGAGGGTCGCGTTACTCATAATGTGGAGATTGATTATAGTATATGTGCTGAATCCACTAATCCTACAGTGGAAGAGTTGGAATCTATGGACCAAATGTTGGTGAAACGTTTCGTGGAGCCTACCGGAGAGCACAATGGATGGGCTTATTATAAGAAAGCGATTGATCTGAACTCTACTGCACAAAACTCTCGTAAGAATCTTATTTTATATCGCTACGCTGACTTTTTACTTATGATGGCAGATGTTCTGAACGAATCTGGTGATACGGAAAGAGCTATTAAGATAGCAAATGAGGTATTGCAGAGAGCGCGCCAGTCAGGAGGGGCTAATGCGGTTTATCCGAAAGATTGGGAGAGAAATTTAACTCAGGATGAGGTGAGGAATAAAATTTTCTGGGAACGTTTGGTCGAATTGGCCGGTGAACAGACAATGTATTGTGATGTACGTAGACGAGGAACAGAATATCTGAAGAAAGTATTAGAAATTCAGAACAATCATCATATAACAAGAGCCATTGTAGAGAATGCTGAATTGGGTGGACATAAATTTAAAGAACGTCTTTTTAATAATGGTAATTTGACTGAAGACTTTTTAAAGAAAAATCTTAGATTACCTATTCCACAAGAAGAATTGAATACGAATGAGGCAATATCTGCCAGTGATCAGAACTATGGATATTAATTTGTTTTTTCGTTACTAACTTCTCATAGGAGAACGATAGGTATATAAGGAAAAGTTTTACGTTTTACTATAAGTAGTGGTGAGTCATGAGCTCACTGCTACTTGCTGGAAAAAGTATAATAGAAATTGTGACGAATAATAATCATTTGGTCATATTTATTGTTGCAAATTATATTATATGAAATTTCTAATCTGAATAAATACTATTAAAGAGTAATTGTATGTTCTGTTAGTAATAACTATAAGATAACCAGACTTTATTAGATTGAGATGAGATCGTTTTCCCATTTTCAATTTTAGTGTCATTATTAGTTATTATTTTGTCTTTCTTTTCAAATAATATTCAGAAACAGATGTATTTTGAACATTTTTGGAATATATAAAATTATTTCCGAACATTGGTTAGTAACTATTGTCGTACATTTGTATTCTAATTAAGTATAGAATTACTGAAAGATAAAAGATAGAAATTATTGTATTTAAATTAATCTTGTTTTACAATGAACCGACCAGACTTAAAATTAGTTTATCCCTTTGCCGGATTAGCAACATTGGCAGCAGCTTCTTCTTGTCAGCATCAAATGAAAGAAGATGCATAACCATATAATATTGTTTATATCATGACAGACGACCATACAGCTCAGATGATGAGTTGCTATGATACACGTTATATGGAAACTCCCAATTTGGATCGTATCGCTAATAACGGAGTACGCTTTACCAATAGTTTTGTGGCTAATTCACTGAGTGGACCGAGCCGTGCCTGCATGATAACCGGTAAGCATAGTTGTGCCAATAAATTTTATGATAACACTACCTGTGTTTTTGATAGTGCACAGCAGACTTTTCCTAAGCTGCTTCAAAAGGTGGGTTACCAAACAGCTTTGGTAGGTAAATGGCACTTGGAAAGTTTGCCTTCCGGTTTTAATTATTGGGAAATCGTGCCTGGTCAGGGAGATTATTATAATCCGGATTTTATTACTCAGGATAATGATACCATTCAGAAACAGGGATATTTGACGAATATCATTACGGATGACGCTATCGACTGGATGGAGAATAAACGGGACAAAGAGAAGCCGTTCTGCCTTTTGATTCATCATAAGGCTATTCATCGTAATTGGATGGCAGATACATGCAATCTGGCACTCTATGAGGATAAGACTTTTTCTCTTCCGGAAAATTTCTTTGATGATTATGAAGGACGTCCGGCTGCTGCTGCGCAGGAGATGAGTATCGTGAAAGATATGGATATGATTTACGACTTGAAGATGCTTCGTCCGGATAAGAATTCACGTTTGAAATCTTTGTATGAGAGTTTTCTCGGACGTATGAATACTGATCAAAGGGCTGCATGGGATAGGTTTTACGGTCCGGTTATCGATGATTTTTACAAGCAGAACCTGAAAGGGAAAGAATTGGCCAATTGGAAATTCCAGCGTTATATGCGTGATTATATGAAGACGGTGAAATCATTGGATGACAATGTGGGTCGCGTACTCGATTATCTGGAAGAAAAAGGGATGCTGGACAATACTTTGGTGGTTTATACTTCAGATCAGGGATTTTATATGGGTGAACATGGCTGGTTCGATAAACGCTTTATGTATGAAGAATCGATGCGTACCCCTTTGATTATGCGTCTGCCGAAAGGTTTCGATCGTAAAGGCGACATCACCGAGATGGTTCAGAATATCGATTATGCGCCGACTTTCCTTGAACTGGCAGGTGCGCCGGTACCTGATGATATTCAGGGAGTATCGTTGTTGCCTCTGTTGAAAGGAGAACATCCGAAAGATTGGAGGAAAGCGTTGTATTATCACTTCTATGAATATCCTGCCGAGCATATGGTAAAACGTCATTATGGAATTCGTACGGAACGATATAAATTGATACATTTCTATAATGATATCGACTGGTGGGAATTGTATGATATCCAGAGCGATCCTACTGAAATGCATAATTTATATGGAAATATACAATATGATTCTGTAATAAACGAACTTAAAACGGAGATGCTTAAGCTACAGGAGCAATATGATGATCCGGTACGCTTTTCTCCGGAAAGAGATAAAGAATAAAAATGTAAATTGTTGATTTATCATGAAACACACCTTATCAATTATAATAGCATTACTGTTTGCCCCTATTATAGCAGTACAGGCTGACGACTTGACACGAAGTATTTCGATTGTTCCCACCCCGGTGCAGATGGTACCGGGAGAGGGGAGCTACCGATTTTCGGATCAGACGGTGTTTGCTGTAGAAAATTCGGGACAGGCGGAAGTTGTCAGGAATTTTATTAAACTGTTTACCCGTGCTGCCGGATTTACACCCCAACTGAAAGAGGGAAGCGCAGCCGGTGGTGACGTTTGTTGTGTAACAGATCGTAATTTAAAAAGTGAAGCTTACCGGTTGGAAGTTACTCCGAACCGTATCGTGATGAAAGCTTCGGATACGAAAGGCTTTTTTTATGCGTTGCAGACTATTCGTCTATTATTGCCGTCCTCTATCGAGAATGCTCGGAATGTAGGGGGGAATCCGGACTGGACAGTACCTTCGGTGAAAATCAGTGATGAACCTCGGTTTGGTTATCGTGGGCTGTTGTTGGATGCCGCCCGTTTTTTTATTCCTAAAGAGAACGTGTTGCGGATTATGGATTGCATGGCTATGCTGAAGCTGAATAAATTGCATTTTCATTTATGCGATGATAATGGCTGGCGCTTGGAAATAAAAAAACATCCTCGTCTTACGGAAGTGGGGGCCTGGCGCGTGGATCGTAGGGATGTACCTTTTCATTCGCGAAGGAATCCGAAGTTGGGAGAAGCGACTCCTGTCGGTGGATTTTATACGCAGGAAGACATGAAAGAGATGATTGCTTATGCAGCCGAACGGCAGATCGAGGTGATTCCGGAAATAGAAATGCCTGCACACAGCAATGCTGCGTTGGCATCTTACCCGGAGTTGGCTTGTCCGGTAGTGAAGAATTTTATAGGAGTGTTGCCCGGTTTGGGTGGAACGCACGCCAATATTATTTATTGTGCAGGCAATGACAGTGTATTTGCCTTCTTGCAGGATGTAATTGATGAAGTGGTGGAGTTGTTTCCTTCCCGGTATATTCATCTGGGAGGTGATGAGGCTAATAAAACGAATTGGGAAAAATGCCCTCTTTGTCAGGCACGGATGAAAAAAGAACATCTGACTCACGAAGAGGATTTGCAGGGATATTTTATGAAGCGGATGTGTGAATATGTGCAAAGTAAAGGACGTGAGGTAATCGGATGGGATGAATTGACCAATAGTACGATTCCTGATGGGACTATTATTTTGGGCTGGCAAGGAATGGGGACGGCCGCTTTGAAAGCTGCTGAATTGGGGCATCCGTTTATCATGACCCCGGCACGCATCATGTATCTGATTCGTTATCAGGGGCCACAATGGTTTGAACCTGTTACTTATTTCGGAAATAATACTTTGCGGAATGTGTTTGACTATGAACCGGTGCAGGAAGACTGGAAACCGGAGTATACATCTCTTCTGATGGGAGTACAAGGGTCTATGTGGACGGAGTTCTGCAATAAACCCGAAGATGTGGATTATTTGCTTTTCCCTCGTTTGGCGGCAGTGGCCGAGAGGGCTTGGACAAAACCGGAGTTGAAAGATTGGAACGGTTTTTTGAAAGGACTGGATGTTTATAACAGCCATATTGCGGTTAAAGGGGTGGGCTATTCCCGTTCGATGTATAACATTCAGCACACCGTGACACCGGTAGATGGAGCGTTGCAGGTTAATCTGGAATGTATTCGTCCGGATGTAGAAATACACTATACATTGGATAATAGGGAACCTTCGGTAAAATCACCTCGTTACACTCAATGTCTGACTGTCAAAAATGCACAAGTATTGAGATGTGCTACTTTTAAAGATGGGAAACAGATGGGAAAGACGCTGATTTTACCTGTTATTTGGAATAAGGCTACCGGTAAGCCTGTACTTGGAGATAACAAGAATGAGATAGTGATGACGAACGGGATACGTGGAAGTCTGAAACAGACCGATTATGAATGGTCTTCTTGGGAAAAGAGCGATCACATTTCCTTTACAATTGATTTACAGAAAAAAGAGATATTGAATACATTAACTTTAGGCTGTATTACCAATTATGGAATGGCTATTCATAAGCCTGCTGTTGTCAAAGTGGAAGTCTCTGATGATAACCGTAAGTTCCGTGAAATAGGAATATTGAACTTTACTTCCGAAGAAATTTTCCGGGAGGGTAATTTTATCGAAGACTTATCATTGGATATGGGCGGTATACAGGCTCGCTATATCCGTATTACGGCTGAGGGCCCCGGAGCATGTCCGGAGGATCATGTACGACCGGGGCAGGAATCCCGGGTGATGTTCGACGAGGTGATGGTGGAGTGAGAATTAGATTTTAGAATTTAGTAGCTGGTAGTTAGAATCCTTGCGGCGTGACAGTCACAAACGGCATATTTCCTACCTTCTACCTTCCAACTCCTAACTTCTAACTCCTAACTACCAGTTTCTAATTTTAAAAACATAAAAACGATGAATAACTCATTGAAATCATTTTTATTGATGATACTGGCAATGCCGGTTATCATTCCTGTTACGGCACAGCAACAGCCTGAATGGCAGAGCCAGTATGCCGTGGGGTTGAATAAATTGGCTCCTCACACTTATGTGTGGCCTTATGGCAGTGCTTCGGAAGTACAAAAAGGTGCTTATGAGCAATCTCCTTATTATATGAGCCTGAATGGTAAATGGAAGTTTAATTGGGTAAAGAATCCGGATAATCGTCCGAAAGATTTTTATAAACCTGCTTTCTATACCGGCGGATGGGCAGATATTGATGTTCCCGGTAACTGGGAACGCCAAGGGTATGGTACGGCTATTTATGTTAATGAGGCCTATGAATTTGATGATAAGATGTTCAATTTCAAAAAGAATCCTCCTCTGGTTCCTTATAAAGAGAATGAGGTAGGCTCTTACAGGCGAACCTTTACCGTTCCCGCCGGATGGGAAGGGCGTCGTGTCGTTCTTTGTTGTGAAGGAGTTATTTCCTTCTATTATATATGGGTAAACGGTGAGTTTTTGGGATATAATCAAGGATCTAAGACAGCTGCGGAATGGGACATCACAGATAAACTGGTAAATGGGGAAAATACGATCGCACTTGAAGTATATCGTTGGAGCTCAGGATCTTATCTGGAATGCCAGGATATGTGGCGTTTGAGTGGAATTGAGCGGGATGTGTATCTTTACAGTACTCCGAAACAGTACATTGCCGATTATAAGGTGACTTCTGTTCTTGAAAAGGAATATTATAAAGAGGGGATATTTAATTTGGATGTGACGGTTGCCGGTCCTGCATCGGGGATAGCTTCCATTGGTTATACACTGAAAGATGCTTCGAATAAAACGGTCCTGCAAGGAAGTCAGGATATAAAGTCGCGCGGATTGAGTAACTATATTACATTCGATGAACAGCGTATTCCCGATGTGAAAAAATGGAGTGCCGAATATCCGAATTTGTACACGTTAATATTGGAATTGAAAGACGCGAGTGGAAAGACTACCGAAATAACAGGTTGTGAGGTTGGTTTCCGTACTTCCGAAATAAAAGACGGACGTTTCTGCATCAACGGTGTACCTGTATTGGTAAAGGGGGTCAACCGTCATGAGCATTCCCAGTTGGGCCGTACAGTCAGCAGAGAATTGATGGAAGAAGACATTAAATTGATGAAGCAACACAATATCAATACCGTCCGCAACTCTCATTACCCGACTCATCCTTATTGGTATCAGCTTTGCGACCGTTATGGCCTTTATATGATCGACGAAGCCAATATCGAATCGCATGGTATGGGTTACGGTTCTGCTTCTCTTGCCAAGGACAGCACATGGCTTACGGCACATATGGATCGTACGCACCGCATGTACGAGCGTTCAAAGAATCATCCGGCTATTGTAATCTGGTCTTTAGGCAACGAATCCGGAAATGGAATTAATTTCGAACGTACGTATGACTGGTTGAAATCGGTAGAAAAGAATCGTCCTGTACAGTACGAACGTGCGGAGGAAAATTATAATACGGATATCTATTGCCGCATGTATCGGAGCGTGGATGTGATTAAAGATTACGTGTCCCGTAAGGATATCTACCGTCCTTTCATCCTTTGCGAATACCTGCATGCCATGGGCAACAGTTGTGGCGGCATGAAGGAATACTGGGATGTGTTCGAAAGTGAACCGATGGCCCAGGGTGGTTGTATTTGGGATTGGGTCGATCAGTCGTTCCGTGAAATCGACAAGGATGGTAAGTGGTATTGGACTTATGGTGGTGATTACGGTCCGAAAGATATTCCCAGTTTTGGTAATTTCTGCTGTAACGGACTTGTAAATGCCATTCGCGAACCTCATCCCCATCTGTTGGAAGTGAAGAAAATTTATCAGAATATCAAGAGCACATTGATTGGCAAGAAGGATTTGACGGTTCGTGTGAAAAACTGGTTCGATTTCTCCGATTTGAATGAATATGTATTGAATTGGAATGTAACCGGTGATGACGGAACGATAATTGCCGAAGGTACGAAAGAGGTTGCTTGTGCTCCTCATGCGACGGTAGATGTTACTTTGGGAGATGTCAAACTTCCGAAAACGCTCCGCGAGGCTTATCTTAATTTGAGTTGGAAACGGCAGGAAGCCACCCCGTTGGTAAATACCGATTGGGAGGTAGCTTATGACCAGTTTGTACTTCCGGTATCTAAAAATGCTCGTGGATACAGACCGGATAAAGTCGGAAATACGACTTTTACGGTTGATAAGGCAACAGGTGCTTTGAATTCTCTTTGTCTGGATGGAGAAGAGTTATTAGGGAGTCCGATGACACTGAGCTTGTTCCGTCCGGCCACAGATAATGACAATCGCGATCAGATGGGAGCTAAATTATGGAGGGCTGCCGGATTGGATGCGTTGACTCAAAAAGTGGTTTCCTTGAAAGAAAGCAAAACATCGACTACTGCACAGGTCGATATCCTGAATGCAAAAGGGGAGAAGGTGGGCGATGCTACTTTTGCCTATACGTTGAATCGTGACGGCTCTGTGAAAGTACGGACCACGTTCCAGCCCGACACGACATTGGTAAAATCAATGGCCCGCCTGGGGCTGACATTCGAAGTGGAGGATGCATACGACCATATAACTTATTTGGGAAGAGGTGAACACGAAACCTATATCGACCGGAATCAGTCGGGTAAAATCGGCATTTATGAAACGACTCCGGAGCGTATGTTCCATTATTATGTGGTACCTCAATCTACGGGAAACCGTACGGATGTCCGTTGGATGAAACTGACGGATGATGCCGGTAAGGGTTGTTGGGTAGAGTCGGATTCTCCGTTTCAGTTTAGCACCATTGCTTTCCCGGATGTAATGGTGGAGAAAGCGCGCCATATCAATGAACTGGAACGTAATGGAAAGATAACCGTACATCTGGATGCCAAACAGGCAGGTGTAGGTACCGCAACTTGCGGGCCGGGAGTGCAGTCACAGTATCTGGTTCCATTGACAAAACAAACTTTTGATTTCATTATTTATCCGGTGAAGAATAGAGAATAATAGAAGGTAATTATATATTGCTTTACAGTGTGAATCCTTGTTAAGCAGTAGGATATATGAAAATATAAACCCTCTATAAATTGTATAATCGTTTATAGAGGGTTTTGCTGTAAGATAGTATAAGTCGCCTTGCTTAAATAAACTGGTAAATACTTTTAAGAAGAAAGTTTAAATATGCTCTAAGATGAGGGTATATCCAAATGGATGGGTATACCCTATGCGTTATAATTAAAAAATACCATTTGTTATTATTTTCACTTTTTAATGTTTTCGATCTTTTACATGATTTTGATATTTTAATTTATGTAAAATTTGGTTTCATACCATAAAAGCAATATATTTGTTGACTAAACTATTCTAAATCTATAAAATACAATGAAAAAGATACTTGTATTTTTCATGTTGGCGGTCACTTTGATTACTTATGTACAAGGGGTGACCATATCTTCTTCGTACATCAGTGATATCACGTTAGATGGAGTTCCGGCTGTTATTGAGAACACTCATGGGGAGGAACGTTTATTCTTCGCCATAGACCCTGACAAAGGATCTGCATTTACAGCAATCCTTAGTTGTCCGGGAGCGACACAAATCCTGTTCGATGGACAGAATATCTCCACCGACAATCCTGTAATAACCGTTGCTGACTATGCGACGGGTAACCATACCCTTTCTGTGACTCGTGAAGGAATACAGCGTACATGGCGATTGATGTTCACCACGCTGCCGATTATCTGTTTCGATTCAGACTTGGAAGCAATGCTTGCCGTGCGTAACAGTGAAGATTTGTATTATCAAAATCCCCGTAAAAAAACAGATGGGTATATCGTGATTGTCGATCCTCTGAAACGTACGGATGGTGAATATGTGTTTAGCCAAAACACAAAATCCCGCATTCGTGGTGCGACATCGGGTGGATATAGTAAAAAATCATTCACTGTTAGCCTGTATGATGATGCTTACGAAGATAAGGTAGATGCCACCGTTCTCGGTATGCGCGATGATGACGGATGGATTCTCGATGCAATGTATGCCGACCATGCACGGATGCGTAACCGCTTGTTGTTTGATATTTGGAACGATATGGACGATCTGCCTTACGACAAAGACTCTGATAAACCTTTTCAGGCCAATGGCACCCACGGCATGCATGTCGAGATACTGTTCAACGGTTCATACTTCGGGCTTTACTGCCTTACCGATAAAATCGACCGTAAACAGCTTAATTTGAAGAAATCGCGTACCGATTTCGACGGTAATTACGCGGGTTCCCGTGGCATATTGTGGAAGGGGAGATTCATGCAAGATATCTGTACTTTTAACTCATACCCCAAAGAATATCCTGCTGACACATTGTATTGGGGATATGTTTCTCAGGAATATCCCGACGACAATAATTCTCAGGCTAATTGGGAACTGCTCAAGCAATTCATCGACCTGATTTCTCCGGCCAATAATGGGAAATACGATGAAGGAGCCAAAGGACGTCTCACGGCAGCATTGCCCCAATGGATTTATATTGACAATGTGGTCAATTATCAGATATTCGGCGAAGTATTTTGCCTTCAGGATAACTGGGGCAAAAATCTGCTTTACAGTATCCGTAATTTGGAGAAAGGGCATAATATTCTTTTTACTCCTTGGGATCTGGATGCAAGTCTGGGGCGCACTGCCGGTGGAGACATTCACGGAACCGATGATCCCAAATGGCACCCTTTCGGGGAACATTGCTCCCCGAAAAACGGCATGTATTTCACTCTTTTGCAGCATAATCCCCTTGAGTATAAAACTCGATTGCGGCATCGTTGGAATATGCTGAAAGATAACCTCCTCTCTCCTGAAGCGGTATACACGCGTATGAAAACCTATGCCGATAAACTCACAAATAGCGGTGCATGGGCACGGGAAAAAGCCCGTTGGCCCGAACATGCCGGAGACGTGTACGAAGAAATAGATTATATGAAATCGTATTTTGAAATTTATCACGACCTTTTCGAAAAAGCGGTGGTAAATTTCCCGACGGGTATAACGTCTCCTGCTATGGAGGAATCTGATGCTATCCTGCAGGTTTATACCGGTGCAGGAAGTATAAATGCCAGTGTTTCCGGCAATAACGATAAAGGTGTAATTGCTGTGTTCGATGGTGCAGGACGTTTCATTACCTCTTCGGAAACATCACAGTTGCAAATTGGCGGATTGGTGTCCGGAATATATTGTGTACAACTTAGGCTTGACAATCGGGTTCAGATTCAAAAAGTGATTGTGAGAGAATAGGGGGGGGAGATATCGATACATTATCAGAAACAATTTTGAACGATTGCTGAATGAACATGAGGGATATTTTGAATGTCTATAGCCCGATAACGCTCGACGAGATGAGTGGAATAAGTTTGATGAACCGGACGGATACCAAATTTGTTGCCGGTATCGAAAGGGTTCGTGAACTATTGTTTATGGCAAAGAACGATTATTTTGTACAGCAAACCGGTGGAATGCGGATATTGTCATACTATTCGGTGTATTTTGACACAAAGACATTCGATATGTACGTAGCCCATCAAAATGGTAAATTGAATCGCCAGAAGATACGTATTCGTTCGTATGTCGACTCGGGGGATAATTTTCTTGAAGTGAAAACAAAGAACAATCGTGGACGGACTGATAAAAAACGCATACCTGTTGATACATTTGATCCGTCTAAACCGCAATACAACATTATATTTTCCGATGACATTCATGATGATAAACCAAACTGTGTCGATTTTCTCAAAGAATATCTCCATTGTTCCCCTGCCACACTTAAGGAGTCGCTTGAGATTCGTTTTGATCGTATCACTCTCGTGAACAAGAAAAAGACCGAACGATTGACAATTGATATGAATCTGAATTTCTTTAACACATCCACCGGTATTATAAAGTCCCTCGAAAAACTAGCCGTAATTGAGCTCAAGCGTGATGGATTAGTACATTCGCCTGTTCTTGAGATGCTTCGTACTTTGCGTATTTTACCGATGGGATTCAGTAAATATTGCATAGGGTCGGCTATTACCAATCTGGCTTTAAAACGTAATCGGATTCTTCCGAAATTGCGGCAGATTGAAAAGATATCCGTGGTTTGATGTACAAAATGACTATGTAGTAAAGCGTCGATAAAAATACAGAATAACACATTTATCAAATATAATTTTTACATAATGGAAGATATTGAAACTTTAGACTTATTGGGAACACCGTTGATGGAAGGATATAACCTGATTACCATGTTATTGAGATTTTCGTTCAATATGCTCGTGGTGTGGCTTATGATTCATTGCCTCTATTACCCTAAGAGCGGACGGAGAGACTATTACTTTACATTTATGCTTATCAGCATCAGTATCTTTTTTCTGATTTTCCTGCTCGGTGGTGTGAAACTGAAAATCGGATTTGCACTCGGCTTGTTTGCTATTTTCGGAATAATACGTTATCGTACGGAGTCTATGCCGGTGAGGGAGATGACGTATCTGTTTTGTATCATAGCAATATCGGTTATAAATGCTCTTGCCATCACGATAAGCTATATCGAACTTCTTGTAACGAATGTCATATTCTTATTGGCCGCATGGCTCTTTGAAAGTTACATACTACTGAAGCATGTATCGACGAAACTGATCCAGTATGACCGTATTGCGCTTATAACGCCCGATAAGCGTCTTGAACTGATAACTGACTTGGAGCATCGCACAGGATTGAAAATTAACTCGGTTGAAATCGGTGCGATTGATTTTCTACGTGATATGGCAATAGTGAAAATATATTATGAGACAGATCATGTGGGCGATAACAGTATTAACAACGAACTTAAATTATCCCGTGAAGAATGGACAGATGTAGGAAGACAATAACCCGTTATGCCCGCATTCCGACTCTTGCGGCAATATTAGTCGTTGGGTTGCTTGGGCCGACAAGTGTAAAGGCGCAATCTTCCGATTTTGGTATATGGTCGGCGGTTGGGGTTGAAAAGAAAATTAACAAGAAATGGAATGTCGGTGCGGAGACCGAATTTCGCACCCGTAACGATTCGAAGACACCCGAAAGATGGAGTTTCGGAGTGGATGGCAGCTATAAGTTAATGCGTTACGTCAAAGTTGCTGCTGCTTACAGCCTGTTTTACGATAATAACAAAGAGAAAATAACGTGGAATCCCGACGGTAACTACAACAATTGGCGTCCGTCTTATTGGGGAGTACGCCATCGCTTTTCCTTTTCCGTGACCGGGAATGTCGATATAGGAAGGTTGAAACTTTCATTGCGCGAACGCTGGCAGTATACTTATCGTCCGTCGAAGATTACCGAACGCTATGATTTTGATAATGCGCAATGGGAGACTACTGAAGTTCGTGGCAAGGGGCGGAACGTTTTACGTTCGCGATTTCGTGTAAGATACGATATTCCTCATTGCAAGCTCGATCCATATACTGATATTGAGTTGTTTAATTCGTGGTCACTGACTAAAATGCGCTACACTATCGGTGCTGATTATAAAATAAGGAAAAGACACGTCGTCGGTCTTTATTATCGGTGGCAGAACATTACCGGTGACGATGATGATAATCAGCCGGATTGTCATATTCTCGGTACGGGTTATACGTTTAAATTTTAAGATATGTATAAATTCTATTCAATAATAATATTTGTAGTCATGGTGGTATTTGCGTCATGTGAGAATGATGACACCGATTTCAGTCATATCATTGATGGGGCTGAAGTTGAAGTGAAAGATATCGAATTTGATTCTACGCCACTTGACGAGGGAGTCGAAAACATTCCCTCTGACGATAACGACTACGTTGAAAACAGTGATTTTTATTCTGTTGTCAAAGTCGATTATCGTGGGATGACTGCTGTAGTGAGCGGTGATGTCGATATGGTAACCGTATTTGTCGAAGGTGCACATGTCACTATCCATTCTTATCGGCACAACATCGAGTATGTACTTAAGGGTTCGAGTGATAACGGTTCGTTCAAAATTTACAGCGACTACAAAATGAAAATCACGTTGGATGGTGTTGCATTGCATCATCCTTCGGGTGCCGCTCTCAATAATCAGTGCGGTAAGTCACTCTATCTCGTACTTGCGCCCGGCAGCGAAAATACTCTCAGCGACGGTGATCATTACATAATGTCCGGCAATGAAGATATGAAAGGGGCTTTTTTTAGTGAAGGGCAAATTATATTCAGTGGCTCGGGAATTCTTAATGTAAAAGGGGGGTATAAAAATGCCATTGTCAGCGATGATTATATCGTGTTTCGTCCCGGTAATGTGATTAATGCCGGCAGCACAGCTGGTCACGGCATTAAAGCTAATGATGGGGTGAAGATAATGGGAGGAGTACTCAATGTGGAAGTGACTGTAGCGGCAGCCAAAGGCATTAATTCCGAGTATGATGTGATTGTGCGCGGAGGACGTACCACGGTTATCACATCGGGCAATCCGCGTGTTAAGAGTGATGATAGCAGCAGTTGTGCAGCAGTAAAATGTGACGGCTCATTCATCATGACTGCGGGAATGCTTAACCTCAAAAGTACCGGTGAGGGAGGTAAGGGTATCAATTCCGATAAAGACATTTCGATAATATCCGGAAAACTCAACGTTGTGACACTCGGCGACAAAGGTGTGGCATCGCCCAAAGGCGTTAAAGCGGACGGCGACATCACTTTCGGAAAGGCGGACATATATGTTTATAGTAAAGTGGGCCGTGCCATCGATGCTTTCGGCTCATTTACATTTGGTTCTGACTACGCTTCACTTATCGACAGTAAACATTTCTTTGAGATAAAATATTAATAAACCCTTAATGCCTAATATTGCTTTTGTTTAATATTTTTTGAAAGCAAAATTGAAACAAGTCAATCTTTTCTATTTTTTAAAAATATTTTGTTCGGAATAGTATAATTTCATTTGAAATCTTATAGTTATAGACATTTTTGGAAAATAAAAAAATAGTTTTAGACATCATTTTGTATTTATCATCGTA
>ENA-UOIV01001809-UOIV01001809.1-human-gut-metagenome-genome-assembly--contig:-C59-NODE-1809-length-16556-cov-35.655536_pt1 | contig 16556 bp, 19 predicted proteins | sample MGYA00242333_ERZ723880 | MGnify/ENA metagenome assembly ERZ723880 | reverse complement strand
AGGTATGATTTGCAGATGTTTTATATGCGAAATATGAATACTTATCTAAATGCAAGCAGTAAGCATAAATAGGGCTTAGTTATTTGAATATAGTAGAAAAAGTAAGCTTGGACTCCATAGGAGAGAGCAGGTGCGGTTCCGACTGACAGAAGAACCGTGGAAAGTTAATATGGGATTAGGTGTTGAAAACACTTTTATCCAAAAAAGTTGAGGCAGAAACTGGACTGGCATATAGAGAAAATTTTGAGCTGATTGGAGGAACAGAAATATGAACATTGGTTCTGGTATGAATACCGTATCTTCACTGTACGGTCAACAAAAAGGTAATCATATGAAAACGCCTGCATCTGGGGAAAAGACATTTTATACGGCAGAAACACCGAAGGTATATCAGATATTCACAACAGATAATATGTTGTGGACAGGAGGTAATGGTACAGGTCTTTCTTATTGCCTTAAATATGCGGATGATTCGACGGATGAAAATCCAGTGGTGTTAGCGAAAGGTGTGGATGAAAACGGAAAAGAGTTTGAACAAAGAATATATATCAATGACGTTGATCCATCAAACGCCACAGTAGTCGAAATGCATGCATTGGAGGCACATTACAAAGTGGAGAAGCAGGGAGGTTTCACGTCTCTGCCGCTTGAAGCTGGTAATATGGGACTTAACGACAGAAGAGATTTTATCGCAATGTTCAAAAAAAGCATAGAAGATTTAAACAAATTGGGAAGGTTTGACTTATCGTTGCTTTGGACGAAAAGTATGGATACATATCTTAATTTGCCAAATGCAAATAGTAAGTATAAATAAGGCTTAGTTATTTGGACATAGAAGGAAAAGAGAATTTAGAATAAACGAAGGAGATTGAGACAATGCAGTCAATATCAAGTTATATTAATCCTAATACAAGAGGACTTACATCTAATTACAAAAATACAGCTATTAAAGATAAGGAAACCTATAATGAGGCGATGTCGCAGCACTTACTAAATCCGGTAGAAGATTTGGTTCAAGTGTTAAAAACACCTATAAAATTGGCGAAGAGTTCGTCACTTAGCAGACAGAATAATTCTGTTAATATTGCGGAAGGGCAAAGAATCCGTGTTAATGGAGGTCATGTGCTTACGGTTACGGCGCATGGAGTAGAGGTTTCTGGTGGAGATAATCCGTATGATACACAATCATATGTAAAAGCACAGAGAATGGCAGATGCATTGGCATCCATGCTGCGAAATGCAGGTGGGACAATGACTACTGTAGCACATTCAAAGGAGGAATATGCCCGGTATACAGAGGGAATTACGGATGTTATGTCTTATCTGGGTATAGACACTTCCAAAGATTTTACGGTCAATGGTATGAAATATAGCAAAAATAAAGATGGTTGGTATGAGTCAGAAGCGAACAGTGATGCGCAGGCGGCATATGAACAGTTAAAAGCGAATAACAGAACCTATCAGTTTGCAGACGAAAAAACCAAAAAACAGATTGCTTATATTAGTGATTATTACCTTCAAACAGTACCGGAGAGTGTAAAAGCGGCGTGGCAGGAAACATTAGAAGAAACGGGGGTTAATCCATTTCAGACTGATTTATCCAGTACATTAACGCAGCTATCTGTGGAGCAGGATTTTCAGACAGGTGGTAATGACAATATTTTTGGAGAAACGAAAGAAAGCTGTTTGGCAGCTATCAACAAAATATTGGAGAGAATAGAAAATCCGCTGGCAGCAGTTACAGATGAAAGGGCAGCATATCTGCAACAGGAAAAAGAATTTTATACCGTACTGGCATCTAAAATAAGAGAATAAAATGCCGGGAGGAATTTAAAAAATGATTGGAAGTATAGGAGCGGAGAGCCGTTATTCAACAGGTTATAACAACCTAAAACCAAATCGAAACTAGAATAAGTGGGCTGACACTTTGGCTCAGACGGTGGATAAGGAGGATATTAGCAGTAGAGCGGATATCAATCGTGCTAAGAAAAGTACAGTGATGGATTCTTATCTGGCACTGTCAGGAAAAACGATAAATACTTTGAAACAGGAATATTCAGAGTACGAATCCGAAAATTATAGAATCGTACCCGATAATGAAGCTGAATGTTTTGATATATACAATAAAGACGGGGAGCGTATACATATGAAACCCGTTATAATGAAATCGTAAAAGAACATGAAAAAGGAGATCGTGAAGTTTCCTACGAACTTACGGGGAAAAGGTCATTGACACTTGACGAAGATTTAGCCGGATTGGACGAAGCCTTTAAAATGCGTCTGGCAAATTTAGAAGGATATATTACCTGTCAACAAACCAATAAAGCATTTGAAAACGCGGACAGTTCATGGTATTTCCGTAGAAATAGCCCTCAAAATGAAGTAAAAACACAAGATAAGGCTCAAATGTTTGATACAAAATATCAGAAAACCGCAGTATCAATAATGGAGCAGGCTAAAGAGAAGTTTTTGGTAGCCTTTAAAAGTATAAATTACAAACAAGGAACAGCAACAAGCATACTATCGGATATTATGAAAAAGTGCTGATAAAGGAGGATTAAAAATGGCTATTAGTGGAGTAGGACAGAGTTATTATCAGAACAATGTGACAACAATGAAAAGCACCAAAAATGTAAACAGCACAGAAGAATTCGCATTAGAAAAAAACAAGCGGAACGCAGGAATTGTCGGAAGCGGAAGAAATGGAATTATTCAAAAAGGAATTCTATGAAGACCTTTCTAAAATTACAAACCACAGGACAGTGAGCAATGCGGCGGTGAATATATCGGGGGAGGCATTTAAGGCAATGAAGGATGACCCACAATACAGGGAGAAAGTTCTTTCACTGATCCAGAGGGATTGGGGCGATTCCTATGCACCGAGGAACTGTTCTGTGCTGATAACAGTCGGTGCGACTTTGAATGAGTATAGGGCGGATTCATGGCCTGTGGGTTATGACTCTGAATTTGATATGCGTTCACAGAACAGTTTCTATAAAAGGACGAGTGAAAAGAAAGACAGGCAAAAGGAACTGCTGGAAGAATATCTGGAAAATCGGGCGCAGGCTAAGAAACAGCAGCTGGAAATGTTAAATAAAAAAATTGCAAAGATGGAACTGGAAAGAAGTAGACAGACTCAGTCATGGAACAGTGAGAGGCAGATGGCAAAGGCTTCCAATGCTTATGATGCAAATATTATGATGGAAGCAGAGCTTGTGAAGAACATAACCAAAACAATGGAAATTTCAAATAATCAATCTTATTATATCAATCCGAATACCAGACAATTCACATCAAATGTGAAAAATACAGCAATAAAGGACAGGAAGGTCTTCAATGGTTCGATGCAGAATCTGTTAAATCCCATAGAGGATTTGGTATAGGTGCTCAAAACGCCGATTAAGCTGGCAGATAGTTCTTCTCTAAACAGGCTGAGCAATTCCGTCAATATTGCATCCGACATGCGCATCGCTGTAAACAACGGTTACATATTGGAGGTAAAACAACAGGGTGTGGAGGTTTCCGGCGGTAATGATCCTTATGATACAGAGGCATATATGAAAGCGCAGAAGATGGCGGGTTCGCTGTCTACGCTGTTGCGGAATGCTTGTGGGAATATGCACACAGTAGCATATTCTCAGGAGGAGTATGCCAGATGGACAGAAGGTGTATCCGATGTGATGGGGTATCTCGGCATAGATTATAGCTTTTACAGATGAACGAATAAATGACCTAATGTTGGAGTGGTCAACAGATGAAGATTTTTGGATGCGCCGAATTGCTATTGACCACCAGCTTTGTAGGAAAGAGCGAACAAATACGGAATTGCTTGAAAAAATATTAGTGAATAACTTTGGCAGTTCAGAGTTCTTTATCAACAAAGCCATCGGTTGGAGTCTGAGAGATTATTCTAAGACAAATCAGGATTGGGTAAGAAATTTTGTTGAAACTCATAAAGACAAGATGGATAAATTGAGTATCAGAGAAGCAAGCAAATATTTATGAGTCAAATGGGAAACACAAAATTGGGTTTTATGAATGTCCCTAATGGTGATGTAATAGCATTTGATATGAAAGAGAGTGAAATAAATCCGTCTGTGGTATATCTTAGCCATGACGATGGTGAAGGACATGGATATATACTGGGTAAAGATTTTAATACTTATTTAGAACAATTGTTATTGGTAGGAGCATGTGGCAATGAGGATTGGCAGATGTTACCGTTTTGCTTGGATGCGCAATCAGAAATTGTATCAGATTGTGAAAATGCAAAGGAGTATCGAAAACTTATAGGGTTACAGATATAGTAAGAGGCACGCCCAAATTTCAGGTTTCGTTCCATTCTGTAAAGAAAAATGAATAAATGTCGATAAATATTATGAGCTAAGGATGGCGTCTGTTTTCAAGGGATTGAATGTGAAAATAGACGCTGTTTCTGTTTGGATTGGAGGTTATATTATGAGAATACAAGCGGCAAATACATTTTATATAGGTACTTACTCTGTTTTGAATACGAAGTCATCATTTCCATATGCTGTGAAAGTTGAAGGTTACGGAAATACAAGAAACCAAAGGAGTTTATTTCAGTTTGCACATGTGACAATAACAGAACATATGGTAAATGCAAAATATGGTACAAAGATTACAAACGGTCCGAGAGTGCAGATGCAGACCGCAGGTAGTAAGAAAAAAGAAGATTGGACTGAGGTTTCCAAAGAACAGTTGGCAGAAGTAAAACTACCGGCATCATTTGATAAATTGAAAGAACAAAATTCTTATTTTTATCATGGAGAAAACATATCGGATTATGAACTAGTGCAAACTGCAGTAGCATTGGGGAAAATGGAATTACCAACAGATGAGAAAAAGTGTATCCTAGACAGAGTTGCAATGGATGCATTTGAAGTGCTTGTCAGAGACCAGGCGGCTCCAAAAAACTCATGGTCAAATACATTGTATTCGGAAGATGGAAAATATACCTTTACAAAGACTGAAAGCGGAAGATGGCAGATGCATTTGATTGATGATGCTGCCATAGGTGCATCTTTGGAAGATATAGCAAATTGGATGATGAGCGGCACGCCCAATAGAAATATTGAGACACGCTACCTAAATTATCTTCATACTGTTGATCCGGATTTATATAATGTGGCGATGCGAATAGGTTCCGAGGTTCGTTCTTATGGTTTTATGGAGGATTTACATCAGCAGGGAGTATTAAGTGATAGTCAAAATCAGTATGATATGAGTCTGTTGGGTATGTTATTCGGTAAAGATGCGGATAGTATGCGTATGATATTGAATGGGTGTAAGGAGTCTGGTAATTTTTTGGAATTATTGGATTTGTATAGCCCAGATGGAGCAAAATCGTTGGATAAGCTTCGGGAACAGCAATATAAGCACGGTGGAATTGTTTAATATAGCGAGTTTTATGACAGGATATGAAAAAGCAATTAATTCTCGAAGTATAAGAGTGTGAAACACTAATGTAGCAACGGAGGTAAAGACAAACAGCAAGGACAAAGTGCAGGAATATTATGAGAAACTGTGTAAAAAGTTCCCGGAGATTACTTTTAATACGGGTAGCAGTCTTATGAGTGGAAATGAAAATAAAGTGGTAATAAATTGAGTCAGACTATGCATATTGTGTAAAGAACGGATATAAAATCGTTACTGATGGAATTGAAGGTATTGCGGGATTTTGGGACAACGGTATCCGGTACTTCAAGATAGCAAGTCCAACAGGTAAACAGTTTGAGTTCTGCCAGATTTTGTGATGAAAATTATAAATAAAATAAATCCTCGCATTTCAGCATTTAAATTTAAAGATGAAGTGCGGGGATTTTTGAAAATAACCAGTTGAAAAATGAAAAAATATTATGGTCTGTTTTGTAGACTTACACAGTATTCGTATTTGTCAGAAGCCAGTTTGGTAATGCCATATAGAAAAGGATCCTGACCAGAATAACAGATTCTACGGCTGCAAAGAAGAGGAGAACCAACCGGTTTTTCTAATATTTGTGATTCTTTAAAATTGGCGCTCACCGCTGACAGGTATTGGACAGCATTGGAGAATATTATTTTATACTTTTTCTCAAGAAAGCTGTAAAAGCTGGTAAAGCCATCGATATAGTGTTCTAATCCAGGGGTATAGCTGCATTTGACATAGTTGGTCATTAATGCGATGGGAACCCCGTCTGCAGTCTGTACCCGTTGTACTTTATATATGGGGGCAGGGGTATGCATTTCCATGATAGACATAATTGATTCTGGAGCTGTGATTTTTTCTATGTACATACTTTTGGTTTTAACAGTATATCCTTTTTGACGTAGGGTTTCAGTGATTGAAGTTATCTGGTTCAATTTCTGTACAGTAAAAATGTTTAATACTTCCGTTCCATAGCCCTGTTTTGTTTTTACATATCCTTCCAGGGATAAAATACTGATAGCTTTGCGGATCGTAGTGCGACTGACATGAAAAATTTTTTCCAGTTCGGATTCGGTTGGCAACAGGCTTCCAGCAGGATAGATGCCTTCTTTAAGCTCTTCTTTTAATTTACTGTATACTTCCTTGTAGGCTGGTATATGACTCATTAAATAGTTCTCCTTCCATATAATAGACAAAACATCATTGAAAGATCATTAACTATTGATGCTAATAATATAATATTTCTAAAGAAATGGCATGTCAATATGAAAATGGAATTTTAGTACGAAACATTAGTGAAAAATTCGTATTTTATATGGGTTAAAGAAGTGATGTTTTGTTGAAAAACACCAATTTAAAATTTTTATTAATGGAGAAAATGTCAATTGATTTTGCACTTGAAAGATTATACAATAGTTACATAAATTTATTAAAGATAATTATCTTTAAAATGAAGCTGATTTGCACCAAGTACAGAAAAGAGGTAAAGAATATGAAGAAAAAGGGATATATATTATGATAAAATTATCAAAAAAGTCAGGCGCCGGACAAAAGAGAGAAGGAGGAAAAAGGTTTGAAAGAAGAAAAGACTAAGGTTGCATTAGTGACGGGCGGAAATAGAGGAATTGGGGCTGGTATTGTTGAAGTTTTCGCTGAAAAAGGATATGACATTTTTTTAGTTCATTATGGAGAAAAAGAAAAGGCAGATGCAGTTGCAGATATTGTTCAAAACAAATATGGAAGAAAATGCAAATGCATGGATATTAATTTGAGCAATAGCGATGCTGCTGTCAAAATATTAAATTGTGTTCTGGAAACATATGGCCGCATTGATGCTCTACTAAGTAATGCAGGTATGGGATATGAAAGATATCTCACAACAGCACATGTAGAAGAAATTGATATGATATATAAGGTTAATTACAGGGCGGGTATCTTACTCGGAAGAGAAGTTGGTAAATATATGAAAGAACATAATATACAGGGGTGTATGGTATTTACATCTTCTGTAAAAGCTTTTCAGCCAACGCCGATAGATGGCATCTACGGAGGAATGAAGGCCGCACTTAGAAGAACCGTACAATCATTATCAAGAGAAATGGCACCATACAATATCAGGGTTAATATTGTAGCACCTGGATGCATTGCAGTATATCCGAAAGGATATGAAAATCAGGATTATTCTATTGCTCAAGCCGGAATTCCGCTTGGAAGATGCGGAACACCAAAAGATATTGGTTATGCAGCAGCATTTTTGTGTTCGGAAGAAGCCAATTACATTACAGGAACGGAATTGTGTGTTGATGGAGGCGTTAGCAGCGGATTTTGTTCAGATGATGAGTTGGAAAAGGAACATGGGGAACATGGAGTAGGAGCATATGTACTTTAACAGCCGAGGGAAAATTAAATGGATGAATTAGTATATGAACTGCAACAATTAAAAAATACAAAAGAATTAGAGAAACAAAAAGATACTGCACTGATCCCTGCAAATGTTAAGACAAAGAACCTTGAGAAATATGAAAGAATTCATAGAAGGTGGCAAGGAATCCCAGCGATTGCAATTACAAAAAACGGAATAATGTATTGTGCCTGTTACAGTGGTGGTAACGGAGAAGGCAAGGATAATTACGTGCTTGTAGAACGTTCCAAAGATGGAGGGCAGACATGGTCAGAGCCTATAGCAGTCGTGGACCCGGAAGGATATGTAAGAGCTTTTGATGCGTGCCTTTGGGTAACTCCGAATAATGAACTGGCATTATTTTGGAATCAAAGTTTTGGAGGATTTGACGGAAGAGCAGGTGTATTCTTGAGTATATGTAAAAATCCAGAGAAAGAAAACTTATGCTGGACATCTGCTATTCGGATAACTGACGGAGTAATGCTGAATAAACCTATTATCGGTGAACATGGCGAATGGTTATTATCTCTTTCCCTGTGGAATAATGTAGAGTCAGATTTTAATCAGGATTGCACAGACAGAATGATCAAGGTATATGCGACCTCGGATAAAGGCGTGTCATTTTATAAAATGGGAGAATTTACAATGCCGGGACGTTATTATGACGAACCAATGACAGTCCAACATAAAGATGGAACACTGCATATGTTGGTTCGACTTCCAGATGGTATTGGAGAAGCTTTTTCAAAAGATGGTGGAAAGAACTGGGGGCATATTCAAAAATCAAAATTTTGGGGACCAAATTCCAGATTTTATTTTGGAAGATTAATGTCAGGAAATTTGCTACTCGTAAATCATCAAATAGAAAGAGAAGATGAGGAAAGTAAAGAAACGTTATTTCCCAAAAGGAGTCATTTGTCTGCATGGTTATCAGAGGATGATGGATTGACATGGAGTAAACCGTTTTTATTGGACGAACGTGAGGGAATATCTTATCCGGATGTTGATCAGGATGAAGAAGGTAATATATATATTATTTATGATTATCTTCGTTTTAAAGAAAAGCAGTTGCTTTTAGCAAAAATCACAGAGGAAGACATTCTAAACGGGCAGATAAAAACTATGGGAAGTTATTTAAGAAGAATTGTTGATCAGGCAGGATAAAAATTAAAAACACAAACATCGCACATAGATTTTAGTTACGCACATTGATAATTCAATATTTGGCATTGATTCAGTTGTCAATGTACTTTATATTTCAGGCAGGTTTCAGCATTGTCTGGATTTCAGTTGGAATCCCATTGAAAAAGTTATCTACAACTACAAGCTTTGAAATTGTCTCGTCAGATAGTTCAAGACATTCTTTCATGATTGCCCTTGTTTTGGGACTAAAAATAGAATACTTAGATATCATTCTTTCATCCGTGTATGAAAGATCAAGGTTCCAAAAATGATCAATAATACCCCATGTAGTGCGGGAGATAGAATCAGGATTAGGATAATATTTACGAAGATTTTCAACAACAAAGTTTTGATAGGCGGTGAGACCGCCAGAGTTAACAGGTAACAAAAAAATCGCCTCCAATCAAAAACTAACCGACGCTGCCGGAACAAAATGTTTCTTGATTAAATAGGTGCGAAGTGCCGCATTTTTAGAGACGTATGTCAAGTGTTTTTTGAAAAAGTGGGGGATTTTAATAAGAGGGAATCTGAAAGCCTTGATTACTAGGCTGAAGATTTCGAGAGATTATTAAATATAGGTAATTGTTAAATGATTTTACTGCTCAATGTGGATAACTTTCCTCTATATAAGGAGAGAAAATAGTTCAATTATCAGATTAGTTTACGAATTGATAAAAAGCAATGATTTTAGGCGTATTTTAATAAGCCAAAACGAATTGTGTGACTATTGCTTTTATTATTATGCAATTAAAGGTTTTATACTCCGTATGAATTCCAAGGGAATAAAGTCGCTGATATCAATGTTTTCTTCTAAAAGAGAGAAGAAGGTAGGACTGCTGGAAAGGAACATATCCTGACAGTTATGGAAGACATCGGGCAGTGAGATTTGGGTACATTTCATAGACATAAATTTTCCTCCGTGTAGTATTATTTTTGTTTGATTGGTACTTACAATTATACCACTACTGGAGAAAAATTTATATAAATAAAGCAACAAAAACCCAGTAAAATCAATGGGTTGAAGGCATTTAACAAATGCCTAATTATTAAATATACTAGGAGGAATTTTACATGATGAAGAAAAAATTAGTAACATCAACAGTGGCATTGGTTATTTCAGTGATGATACTTTTGGCTGGCTGCTCAAGTGGAACAAATGAAACAGTTGGAACAGAAAAAAAGGAAAACCAGAGTTCAAATGCAAAAAAAGATGTAACTTTTGTAATGTGGAATGGAAATAATGCAGATGACTACCAGAAGGCAACAAATTATTTCAACGAATCTCAGGATGAAGTTAATTTGACCTTTGAAATGCAAACAGGGGATTATAACACTTACTTAGGTGCTAAAACAGCAGCGAATGATTTACCAGACATGTTTGTTGTTACACCGTATTCACAGGTAGAACAGTTTGCAAAGAATGGAAAAATTGTTGATCTTAGTGATCAGCCATTTGTAGATAAAATCTATTCGAATACAAAAAATTCAATTACATATGAGGGTAAAATTTATGCATATCCGTTAGCACAGGACTTTATGGGAATGTTTTATAATGTAGAATATTTTGAAAAAGCAGGCATTACAGAAGTTCCTAAAACAATTGATGAGTTTGAGGAAGTGTGTGAAAAGCTGCAAGCAGCGGGTTATACACCGATTGCAGCAACATACAAAGATACAGAAGCTTTAAATCATGTTTTTTCTTGTCTGCTTGGTGCAGCTGTAAATGATGATTCTACAGAGTGGATTGAGTCAATGCAGACGGAAGAGGGCAGTTTTGATGTCGCAAATAAAGATTTTATATTCCATTTCTGTGATATTTTAAAGAAATATTCCGGAGATAATTACATGGATGCTGATTACAGTGCAGGATACAATTCATTTGTGTCTGGCGACGCGGCAATGCTGCTTTCAGGTGAGTGGTCATTATCAACATTAAATGATGTAAATCCTGATGCACAGATGGGAGTATTTGCAGTACCAGTAACAGATGATCCGGAAGATGCAAAACTTGATGTCGATGTTGGCTGCGTAGTTGTTGTAAATGCAGATTCACCGAATGTAGATGCAGCATTAAAAGTATTAGATGCAATTAGTAGTGAAGAATCTGGTTCATGGAATTCTTATATAGGAGATACAATAGGGGCATCTGTTCCAGGAGTTCCTTTTGAAGCAAGCTTTACCGCACCTTATTTAACATCTTATAACAAATATATGGATGAAGGAAAAATTCGTCCATGGATTTATCAGAGATTAAAAGCTGGTGCACAAACAATTATTGGGGAATCAATACAGGGATATTTTGCCGGCACAATGACAGAGGATGAAGTAATTGAAGAGATGGATACCAGGTATGACGACCTTTTAAATGGACAGTAAAGTGAATTTATTATAAAGTTGTAACCGTTAGGTCAGTCAATATGTTCGTATAGACACAAAGGGGATATCGACTGACCTTTTTATATAAAAATAACGTTATAGAATTAGTTATCACAAAGAGGAAAGGATAAAATGTCATCGATTATCTATAAGAAAAATAAAAAATTTTATATTCTGCTTTGTTTACCTGCAATTGTGTTCTATACATTAAGTGTATTGTATCCTCTGATAGGTGTAACGCTTCCAGCATCATTTTTTAACTGGAATATATTAGAGGGAACAAAACAGTTTAACGGAATAGAAAATTATATTCGCTTGTTTAAAGAAGAGGCATTCCGGGATGCAATGTTTTTTACACTCAAATTGGCGGTAGTAACTGTTTTAGGAAGTAACATTTTAGCTTTTATGGTTGCATATTTTTTACAGGCAAAAATTTTTGCCAAAGGACTATCCAGAGCGGGATTTTTTATTCCTAATATTATTAATGGAATAATGGTTTCATTTGTATGGAGCTTTATTTTCATACAGGGAATACCGATATTAGCTAAAAAAATCGGTTTCGAAAAGTTGGCATCTCTTAGCTGGTTTGGAACTCCGTCAATGGCAGCTGTATCTGTATTTATTGTTACCATATGGCAGGGAATGGGATTTATAATGATAATTTATGTCGCTGGTATGCAGTCGGTATCACAAGAGTTGATTGAAGCGGCGGAACTTGATGGATGTAATAGACTACAGAAAGTTTTATATGTAGTGATTCCAATGATGATGCCAACAATTACAGTATGCCTATTTGTATCAATTGCAGGTGCATTTAAAGCATTTGATATCCCATTTGCTCTTACTTCAGGGGGACCGAGCAGGAGCACAGCAACTGTTGCATTAAATATTTATGATACAGCGTTTACTTCGTTTAGAACCGGGTATGCATCTGCAAAATCTATTGTATTATTTATACTTGTTATGATAGTAGCACTAATTCAGTTAAGATGTACTCGTAAGAAAGAGGTGCAGTTATGAGAAAAAAATCCAGGGACGAAGAGAAAATATCTATATCTAAAAGCATTTGTTTATTAGTCTGTGCCTTTATATATGTGATACCAGTTATTATGGTGTTTGTGAATGCATTCAAACCATTAAAAGAAATTCAGGGAAACTTCTGGGCATTACCTAAAAATTTTATGTTAGAAAATTTTCAAACTGCATTTGGTTTAATGGACTTTTGGAGAGCCGGTGTTAATACAGCGATTATTACTCTGGGTACTGTATTTACCGGAGTACTGGTTTCCTATCTGGCGGCTTATGGAATATCGCATTTAAAAGGAAAATTGTCAAGCGGGTTGTACCTAATGTTCGTAATGGGGCAGATTGTGCCGATGCATACGGTAATTGTCGCTATTGCAATAATTGCCTCAAAGTTTCATATTAACAATACATATTTTGGATTGATTATTTTGTATGTGGGATTTCATTGTGCATTTGGAATTATGACATACGTAGGATTCTTGAAAGGGATTCCGGCAGAATTGGAAGAAGCTGCAGTCATTGATGGATGTGGATTAGGACGAACCATATTTCAAATTGTTTTTCCACTGTTAAAACCATGTACAATAACAGTAGGAACGCTGTTTTTCTTATGGACGTGGAGTGATTACTTATTACCATCAATTTTAATAAGTAATGCGGCAAAGAGGACGTTGATTCTTAATCTTTATATTTTCAAAAGTGTTTCCAATATACAGTGGAATTACTTTATTGCGGGACTTTCACTTTGCATTCTCCCTGTCATTATTATTTACATATTGGCCCAAAAATATATTACAAGCGGATTAGTGGCGGGCGCAGTAAAGGGATGAGCGCGTCCAGAAAAGGGCGATTGGTTTCATGGGTGGAAATCCCATACGGTAAGACCTAGCGAGTCACCGTTAGCGAGTCTTGAGTGCTGTCTGGTAACAGGCAGGGCTAAGCGTAGACAATCAGGAAGCAGGGTTGCAATGCTATTGAGCCTCGAAGCTTTACAAAGCCTCAAAGGTCGACGTTCTTTATCCAAGCGGAAGACAACATCATGATATGCGGTACCGCGAGTGTATTATGACTTTGGCGGGGTCCGAGGGCCAATCATGTTTCACAATGACCAGTTAGTCAACTGGAGAGAGCCTGTGATTTTCTGGAAGGATTTGAGCATAAGTGGGAAGCAGAGCAATACTATAAAGAGATGCAGATTCGATTAAATAAATACGGACTGGTAGAGACGAGTAAAAGCAGACTTCTGGAATTTGGCAGATATGCAAAAGGAAGGAAAATGAGAAGAGGTGAGGGGAAACCCGAAACCTTTGACTTCTTAGGATTTACATTCTATTGCGGTGAAAACCAGGCAGGAAAATTTTGTGTAAAGCCAAGGATGAACAGGAAACGATTTCGTACGAAGCTTAAGGAGATGAAGAACTGGCTGAAAAGTCACAACAGACAATGGCAGCACTTAACAGAAAGTTAATCGGGTACTATCGTTATTACGGACTTACCTATAATGTACCGATGCTATGCAAATTTCATTATGAAATTAAGAAACTACTATTTCGTTGGATGAACCGCAGAAGGCAGAAGAAAAGCTACAACTGGGAGGGGTTTAAGCAGATGCTAGAATACTATCCGCTGGCTTATCCCAAGAGATATTTCAATCTCTATGCGTAGCATGCAACTGTAAACGTTATTATGAAGAGCCGTATGCGGAAAAGCCGCACGTACGGTTCTGGAAAGGACTTCATATCGTGAGATATGATTTTACTAAACAATGTGGAATTTTTTAATAGATGCAATAATAAGGTGGGATTATGAAGTATTCTTTTTATGTGGCAAATAATCAAAGTGCAGAATCTTGTTTAAATAGGATAACATTTGATTCGGAAAGTAAGAATGGCGAAGTACAGCTATGCGACAAGTTGCCGCAGGGGGTGCAGTTTATAGCCCATAATAGTGTAGATAAAAAAGTATATGCAGTTATTGGATCGGAAAAAGAAGATGAATGCATTTTGATAACATATGATTATTATCAGACTAAAATACACCAAATTTATCAGAGAAGGATTAAGGTTCATTCAGCATCATATATTTACATAGATCCAACTATGAGAAAAGCCTATTTGTCAGATTATCTTGGAAGTCAGTTTGCACTTATTGAATTGGATTTCAAAGGAATTCCGAAAAAAGGAATACAATACTTTAAGCTTGAGGGAAGCGGACCAGTATTGGAGAGGCAGGAAAAATCACACCCACATAGTATATTAATCTACAAGAACAATATACTTTTTGTGCCGGATCTAGGGAGTGACTGTATATGGCAGATTTTATTAGAAAAGGATGACAGCATTGGCAGAACAATAGAAAATCATGTAATTCCCGGAAGCGGACCAAGACATTTATGTATTGCAAATAAACAACGGATAATTTATGTGATTAATGAATTGACAAGTATGATAAATGTCTATGATTTTCTGAATGAAGAAGAATCCTTGAAATTAAAACAAGCAATCTCTACATTACCAATTGACTATACTGGAATACGCTGTGCATCAGATATAAAATTAAATAGTAGTGGAAATAAGTTATATGCAGGAAACAGAGGATATAATAGCATTGTGGAATATTTAGTGAATCCTCAAAATGGAAAGCTGACGGTAAACAGACATATTAATTGTGGCGGATGGCCTAGATTGTTTACTATTACGGAAGATGAAAAGTACATTATTGTGTTAATAGAGGAATATTTGGAATCTAAAGGAGCAATAGAGGTTTATGATTTAAGCCATCCGAAACAATATGTTTGGAAATACACAATGCCATTTGCATATGCTATGACTGCGGTTCAATAGATTTCTAAAGTACAGTTTGGAATAAAAATAATGTAAGTTAATAATCTCTCGGAATCCTGAGTGATTATAACATTGAAAAGTAAATATTATCCATAAAATAAAAATTGAGTACAAGAAATAGACAGTACTGAAAGTTAAAAATAATTCGCAATAATTTATCATTAAAAACAAACTTTTCTATGAAAAAAATGTATAATAGAAGATTTCACAGAGAGGTGTAAGATGGGAAGAAAAGAAGACAGAGCTATGAGAGCCCTTGAAAAGAATCCAATTGAAACATGTAATAAGGTGCAGAGAAGGTATTGCCCTGATTTATTTGACAGGTTTGGCCAGACAGATGAGCCAAGGCATCAGAGTTATATCACATTTACCAATCGGACTATGTTGGGACAGATCTATTATAAAGGGATCGCTGGTATTACGAATATGCAAGATATGACAGATAAATTTAACAATCAGCAGATTGTTGATAATATTGCAACCTTTATGGGAGAGGATTTGGATGGATACTTACCACATCATGTAACCGAAAAAGAATATCTGAAACGTTTGAATTCTGATGAATTACAAAAAATAATTCAAGACATGGTATATCAGATGATCCGAAGAAAAAGCTTTGATGATGCGAAATTCAGGAAGGACTGGATTATCATAATAGATGGAACCCAGCTTTATTCTGGAAACAGGAAGATCAATGAAAAGTGCCTGGAACGTCATTATAACAAGGGAACCGAACAGGAAAAGGTGAATTACCATAATGATGTACTAGAAGCAAAAATATATTTTGGCTCTTGTCTGGTGTGCAGTATATGCAGCGAATTCATAGAGAATAATGGGGAAGATGCAGAGCGACAAAAAAATATAAGTGAGGAAGAACGAAAACAGGATTGCGGTGCGGCTTAGCAAGGCCGTGTAATTTAATAGGTGGAAATCCTATCTGGAAAGGTTTAAGCATGAATCACCAGTAGCGAGTCATGGAGTAATTGTAGTAATACAATTATACGCAGATACTATAATGTTATCCACTTGAAAAACCTAAAATATATATTAGCGTATATGGAGATTAAGTGAATATATCATGAGGAGCCGTGTGCACTTCAATTTTCCGAAAACTTTAAGGTCCTGTATATATTAAATGAGGAATATGAATCTTCCAAAGGATCGTTGGAATCATATTGTGTTTCACGATATGGAAGATTAAGTGACAGAACAAAGCTGCTTGATTTGGAAAATGCTTACAATTTTATAAGACCAGCTAGTTATAGTCAAGCCCTAAATGATAAAAAATAGAACTTTTTCT
>ENA-UOIV01001804-UOIV01001804.1-human-gut-metagenome-genome-assembly--contig:-C59-NODE-1804-length-16625-cov-16.051841_pt1 | contig 16625 bp, 10 predicted proteins | sample MGYA00242333_ERZ723880 | MGnify/ENA metagenome assembly ERZ723880 | reverse complement strand
GCCATAAAGATAGGGGTGGGCTTGACTTAAATTCGGTTTCTTAGAGGAAAGATAGGAAATATAATCGAGACTTAGGGTAGAACGCAGTAATAAGACTGATGAATAGCGGTTTAGGTCACGGCCTTTTCATTTAAGAAATATTGTTCATTATTATTCAAAATAATTTCCTATATTTGAAATCTAATAGACGATATAAGCAAAATCAAGGAATTTCCATATCTATATTCATGGTGATAGACAGCTAATCGAACAAGGAGAAGATAAGAAAGGCAAACTCTATAAAGTTTATTACAAAGAAGAACAACAGAAGTATGAACATAAAAGAGATACTTAACCAGCCCGAAGGGCGTAGATTGGAATTTAAGGCAGAGTTGCCGGAGCATTCCGATTTGGCTAAAACGGTTGTGGCATTTGCCAATGATGCAGGTGGCGACCTGTATATTGGTGTGGCAGATGATCCTCGTGAAGTGATAGGATTGGATGAGGACAAGTTGGTGGCTATCGAGGAGAAAATAAGTAATATTATTTTTAACCGTTGCTATCCTGCGATATTGCCGGAGATAAAATTTATAAGCGAAGAAAACAAACACTTGATTCAGGTGACTGTTTTCAGAGGTAGTATGCCACCTTATTATCTCAAAGAGAAAGGTAAGTTACAAGGGACATTTATTCGTGTAGGCTCGACCAATCGACTTGCGGATGAAGCTATCATCTCGGAATTGGAACGTCGGAGACGAAACATCTCTTTTGATAGCGAGGTTATACCAGATAAGCCTGTAAATGATTTGAGCATAGATGGTTTTAAGGCTATATTCAAGGAGAAAACGGGGGAAGAATTATCCGACCAAGCTTTAAGGAAATTAGACTTGGTTAAAGATATGCAAGGAGTAAAATATCCGACCAATGCGTTGATGCTATTCTCGGACGACCCGTTGCGAAACTCACTGTTTCACTATGCAAAGGTGGAGTGTGCTCGTTTTAAGGGCGTTAGTATTGACGATTTTATAGACCAAAAGAGTATTACGACCAATATTGCCACACAAGCAGAGGAAGCGTACAACTTTGTGTTACGTCATATCAATAAAGGAGCGACCGTTGAGGGAGTGTACACTGTCTCTCGTTGGGAGTACCCTGTTAAGGCAATACGTGAGGCGATTCGTAATGCGGTGGTTCATCGGGATTATTCTCTCACAGGAAAGGACGTTAAGATTGCAATCTATGATGATATAGTAGAGATAACCAGTCCGGGACTTCTACCACCATCAATCGACTATGCTGCAATGGAAAGCCGTCAGAGCGATGCACGAAATAAAGTTATCGCACCGATTTTCAAGCGACTCGGAATTATAGACCAATGGGGCAATGGTTTAAAACTGATAGCGGATGAACTGAAAGAATATCCTAATATCGAACTTCGTTGGCAAGAAGTGGGGTTGTCGTTTCAGTTACAGTTTGTGAGGCTGGATTATCTGCTGAATGCAGAGCGGATAAAAGATGTGCAGCAAGAGTTACAGCAAGAGTTACGGCAAGAGTTACAGCAAGAGTTACAGCAAGAGTTACAGCAAGAGTTACAAAAGACGACATTGTATTCAGAGGTATTGCGTTGTATAGCAAGTAATGCTTTATCAAGGCAAGGTATATCCCTTGCATTGGGACAAAAGAAAGTATCGGGACAATTGAATAAAATTATTCAAAAACTGATTGCCCACAACCTGATTGAAAGAACTATCCCTGAGAAACCTAACCATCCTGCTCAGAAGTTCCGGCTAACAGAACGTGGACAGTTATTTCTTGGTTTACTTGCAAAATGAAATGACTATGATATATAGCTATCTACATTGAAATAAAACTTTTCTAACTTTGTAACGAGATACAGAAAAGTGTCTTATCCGTATAAAAGATAATCTATTTTGAACAGAACTACCCTTTCAGGCACTATAACTTTTCGTTATCGGGTAAAACTATTTACAATGAACAATCAGGCTCGCAATATGTTAACTTTGTAACGGCAAAAAGAAATGAAAAAGTTATTCACCTTTAAATATATTAAGCTTTATGGAATTTTTGACTAACGAGAAACTTACAATTGTGGGAGCTGCCGGAATGATCGGCTCTAATATGGCGCAAACAGCCATGATGATGAAACTGACTCCGAATATCTGTCTGTACGATCCATTCGCCCCGGCTTTGGAGGGAGTGGCGGAAGAACTGTATCACTGTGGCTTTGAAGGCGTCAACCTCACTTATACCTCCGACATCAAGGAAGCGTTGACCGGAGCTTCTTATATCGTATCTTCCGGTGGAGCAGCCCGCAAGGCTGGCATGACTCGTGAAGATTTGCTGAAAGGTAATGCAGAAATTGCCGCTCAGTTCGGCAAAGACGTTCGCCAATATTGCCCGAATGTAAAGCACATCGTAGTCATTTTCAATCCTGCGGATATCACCGGGCTGATTACCTTATTATATTCAGGTCTGAAACCTTCACAAGTTTCCACCCTCGCCGCATTGGACAGCACCCGCCTACAAAACGAATTGGTGAAATACTTCCATATCCCCGCTTCCGACATTCAGAATTGCCGCACTTACGGCGGTCATGGCGAGCAAATGGCAGTATTTGCCTCTACAACAAAAATAAAGGGAGAACCGCTGACTGACTTTATCGGTACCACCCGCCTGCCATTGCACGAATGGGAAGAACTGAAAGTACGCGTCATACAAGGTGGAAAACATATCATCGACCTGCGCGGACGTTCTTCTTTCCAGAGTCCGGCCTATCTTTCCATCGAAATGATTGCCGCCGCTATGGGAGGACAACCTTTCCGCTGGCCTGCCGGAACCTATGTCTCAAACGGGAAGTTCGATCATATCATGATGGCAATGGAAACTTCGATCACCAAAGATGGCATTACTTATAAGGAAGTAGCGGGAACGCCTGCCGAACAGGAAGAATTGGAAAAGAGCTACGAACATCTGTGCAAGCTCCGCGACGAAGTCATTGAAATGGGAATCATCCCAGCCATCAAAGACTGGCATACATTAAATCCGAACATCCATTAAACGGATAATATTAGTATAACGCCGGAACTGAACGATATTTTCTATATCGGAGTTCCGGCTTATTTTGTTTATGAGTGCGACGCAGGCAGGGAAGAACATTCCGGGCAAACGCCCTTCAACACATAGTTTATACTACGCAATGCAAATCCCTTCGGCAGATCAATGACCGGAATATGCGTGCCTTCCAGGCAGAATGTCCTGTGACATTTCTCGCAATAGAAATGCGAATGTAAATCCTGAACCACACAATTGCAGGAATTATCACAAACAGCATATTTCAACGACCCGCTTCCATCATCTATACTATGTATCAGGTGATGCGATAAAAAGAGAGCGATTGTCCGGGATATAGTCGACTTGTCAACCGTATCCAATAACGTTTCCAAATCGAGCAATGATACCGCACGCCCGACTTCCATCATATTCTTCAGTATGAGAAGCCTTATCGCCGTCGGTTTGATATCTCTCCGCGCCAACTTATCCAAATAAATATTCTCTTCCATATTCTCTCCTATTTTATCATTTTCTGTATTCTTACAGCATTCATAATAGCAAGCAACGCCACACCGACATCCGCAAAAACGGCTTCCCAAAGAGTAGCGATTCCACCCGCTCCCAATATCAGCACTAACAGTTTCACTCCGAATGCAAGCGTAATATTCTGCCAGATAATCCGGCGTGTCAGTTTTCCTACCTTTATAGCTTCCGCCACCTTAGACGGCTGGTCCGTCTGAATCACCACATCAGCGGTTTCTATTGCCGCATCACTGCCCAAGCCACCCATAGCGATACCGACATGGCTCAACGCCAATACGGGCGCATCATTCATGCCATCGCCTACAAACGCTATCTGATTAGCCTCATCCTGCCGCAGTTCTTCCAGATGTCGCACTTTCCCTTCCGGCAGCAAGTCTCCATACGCTTTCGATATACCTAGCTTTTCAGCAAAGTTAGTAACAATACTTTGTTTATCACCGGACAATATCTGAATGTTTTCAATATTCAACGCTTTTAGGTTATCAATCGCTGTCTTCGCATCGTCTTTCAACGTATCAGCTAATAACAAATAACCGGCATAGTTAGTTCCAATGGCACAGACCACAACCGTATCGGTTATCTTCAACAATTCTGCCGGATATGCAATATTAAATTTGGACAACAGCCGACTGTTTCCGACCAACACAGTATTTCCGTCAACCGTCGCCTCCAGACCAAAACCGGCAAACTCTCTCGTATCAGAGGTTGACACCAGTTCTACATTCTGTTGTTTCGCATATTCCACAATGGCTTTAGCTATCGGATGTGTGCTATTTCGTTCTACCGAAGCTATCAATCGGATCAGCTCTTCTTTCGCAATACCGGACACCGGTTTACATTCCTGCACCTCAAACGTTCCTTTTGTCAGAGTCCCCGTTTTATCGAATACAACTGTATTGATTTTCGTAATAGCATCCAGATAGTTCCCGCCTTTAAACAGGATGCCAAGCCGGGATGCGGCTCCGATACCTCCAAAATATCCCAACGGGATACTCACCACCAAAGCGCATGGACACGAAATTACGAGAAAAACCAAAGCTCTGTACAACCAATCATTAAATGTAAATACAAAGTGCGTGCCAAACAATGAATAGACAAATGGCAGAAGAACGATTAATACTGCCATCCCTATTACAATCGGGGTGTAGACACGCGCAAACTTCCGAATAAACAACTCTGCCGGTGCTTTCCGTTCGGAAGCGTTCCGAACCAGTTCCAATATCCGGGCAAGCGCACTTTTATCAAAAGGTCTTGTCACCTTTATACGAATAACCTTATCCGTCACAATCATTCCGGCAAGTACTTCCTCTCCTTTCCGAATATTGCGCGGCACACTTTCACCCGTTAGCGCCGCTGTATTGAATGCAGCGACCTCACTCTCCATCGTTCCGTCCAGAGGTACCCGCCCACCTGCTTTTACTTCAATTATCTCACCGACTTTGATATTCTTCGGGCTCTCTACAATCAATTCATGATCTCTCAGCACCAAAGCTTTTTCCGGTCTCACATCCAAGAGAGCGCCAATATTACGTTTCGCTTTATCAACCGCTTTCTCCTGAAATAGCTCTCCGACTGTATAGAACAGCATTACAGCCACCCCTTCCGGATACTCGCCTATATAAAACGCACCGATTGTAGCCACAATCATTAAAGTAAACTCACTGAAATAATCGCGTTCCTTCATGCCTTCCCAAGCCTCTTTCATCACAGGAATCCCTACCGGGAGATAAGCTATGACATACCAGGCCAAAGCAACATATTCCTTCTGGAAAAATGCCACATCCAAAGCATTCATCGCGATACCGGCTATCAGCAATATAAATGAAAGTCCGACTTTCCAATATTCTTGAAATACAGACCTCTTAACTCCAATTTCCTTTTCAGACGCACACCCGTGTCCGTGTGCACAACAACTGCAATGTCCCATATCTTTTCTCTTTTAGTTGCTGCAAAGATAGCGAATGATTCGTGCAACAAAGTTGCAAATTATCATACAACAGCAGTTCACCTTACCGCAACAACCATTTCCAAACAGATACGACTTCTATGTCCAACTCATTTTCTGAATTAGAACGACAACTCTCCGGATTCGTTATAAAAAAAGGTGTACCTTGTTTTTTTACAGGCACACCTTTTAATATGTGTTATCAATCAACTTTTACTTATCTTTTACCGGACGGACTTTCATTCCAAAACAACGGTCATAACCGTTCAGTTGAGTGTAGTCGAAACCCATTGTCGCCAAGCTTTCATCACACCATCCTAACTTTTGACCGGCGCCAAAAAGGTAACCTCCATGACGTTTAGAACTTGCAGAAATCTGCGTAGACAAATCACTTGTCCAATAATACAATCCCGAATAAGGCCACCAAGCATCATCCAGTTCCTTTATAGTAATACTTTTATCCGTATCAGTTTTTTCATTACTGCCGTAATATCCGGTTTTATGGAACACGATAGTATTGTTGGTGATTGTTGATGTAACCATCCACGCATCTACCTCTACCTCATAAGATTCACCCGTTTCATGGTTATAGCGACTAACTTTTGTTTTACCCTGTACGCACATTGTATTCGGACCGTTAAACAAGTCATTCATTTCTTCACTGGTCGGCATACGCCATCCGTTTCCCCAACGCATCACAGCTACATCATCCGTAGGATCAAGACGCATCTTTCCGTCCTGTGACACTTTATTTTCCGTCCACTGATATTTGGTCAATTTAGTCGTACCGTCAAAATAACGGTAATTATTGTAATTATAGTAGTTCTTGCCGGCTTTGTTGGTATATGGATAATAAGATGCATCGTTCTTATAAGTTACATCCCCATACGTAAACGAGGTATTCTCATTGTCTCCGGGATGGTCAATCGTTTTCCCTGTGAAAATCTCACCCCATGCATAGTAACCTTCGATATTCTCTTCAGACCAGATAATCTTACCCATATCTTTGCCCGGATGAGGATCTTCAGGAGTACTACTTTTTACGCACATTAACGGATCGTGACTGTCAGCCAGAGCTTTAAGTTCTACTTCCGTCCAAGTATGCCCTTCGGTATTCTGCGGCCAAATCCACACTTCGAAAGTATTAATCACCGGTTCTTCATCACCGCCCTGCTTATTACCTTCATAAAGATTGTCAAGACCACCGATAATAATATCAAAATCACCGGAAACCGACAAGTTGCCGTATTTATATTCGTTGATTTTATTTCCCTCTGCATCAACCCCATAGCAACCATCAAGATAAGTTCCATCTGTAGAACGGATAGCAAAGTCATCGGCTTTGCATTCAAGATGTTCGATATCTTTAAATGTAAGACGTAATTTCTCACACTCACTGGCGCACTCTTGATAGACGTGTACTGCTACTTTTATGTAGGGTACTGTGCCGTTTGACTGAAATCCGGCAGCCACATCATATTTGGCACAAAGAGTTTCCTCTTCACCTACAACAAGAGATCCTCCACCACGTGTATCACTTTGCTTCTGTCCAATGCTCAGATTCGTTCCATTGGTGAAAACTGAAGTAATTTTTGATACCGTAGGAATAGAAGTTCCACCATCGGGGATTTGCTCGCCGATTGAATCATCAGAACAGCTGCCTGTTAACAGAGCACCCGCAACTAACAAATAAAAACTAAGCTTTTTCATTATCATCCTATTACATTACATATAAAGACTTAAACCCTTATTTACATATTTGCTTACCGAAATGAATATATAAATCAAGCAAATATACATATTATACAAAAATAATCAAGTTTTCCGTTACATCATTTAATATTAATTATCCTATATGCTGAAAAGTCCGATGAAGAGAGGGAAAACTTTGTTATTCAGTCCACACCGCTTATCAACTGTACAATAAATAAAAGCCCTACTTCCTAATATTATTGAATCTCTGCTTTATTTTCGTATTTTTGCATCCAAATTAGGAATACAATGGATATAAGTCAGAACTATATAGAAGCAGTAAAAGCCATAAAGGAAGCTATCTTACGTAGCCAGTATCGTGCCGCTGCATCAGTGAATAAAGAACAACTCTCTTTGTATTATGGTATTGGGAGGTATGTTTCGGAAAACTCTCGTAGAGGTTTTTGGGGTAAAGGTGCGGTAGAGCAGATTTCTTCGATGTTACAGAAAGAACTGCCGGGATTAAGAGGATTTTCAACTCGAAGTATTAAAAATATGCGGCAGTTTTATGAGGAATGGAAAGTCGTTTTAAATCAGCAGCCAATGGCTGCCGATTTGAGGTTGGATGAAAAACTACTCCTTGTGGAAATTCGGCAGCCGTTGGCTGCCGAATTTAACTGGGCTGATTTTCTTTCAATCGGATTCAGTCATCATATAGAAATTATTGCTAAAACTAAAACATTGGAAACACGATTATTCTATATACATGAATGTGCCATTCGATATTGGAGCAAATATACTTTAAGGGATTATCTGAAAGCCGACCTATATCATCATCAGGGAGCATTGCCCAATAATTTTGCCCAAACATTACCCGATACAAAGCAGGCAATCAAAGCTATCCGCTCATTCAAAGATGAATATTTGCTGGATTTCATCAATGTGGAGGAACTGAACGAGCAGGAAGAAGATTTAGATGAAAAAATAGTAGAAAAGGCTATCGTTGCCAATGTAAAGAAATTCATTATGACCTTTGGGCAGGATTTCAGTTTTATAGGCAATCAATACCGTATCGAGGTGGCAGGAGAGGAAATGTTCATTGATTTATTGTTCTTTAATCGGGAACTTAATTCTTTGGTCGCTGTAGAATTGAAGTCCGGGAAATTCCGAAGCTCCTATTTAGGGCAACTGAACACTTACCTTTCCGCATTGGATTCATACGTGAGAAAGCCACACGAGAATCCCTCTATCGGAATCATCCTTTGCCGGGAAATGAACCAAACCTTTGTAGAATTTGCGGTGCGTGATTACAATAAGCCAATGGGTGTTGCCACTTATCGAGCTTCCGAAGAAATGCCGGAACGGCTTCGCAAGGCATTACCGGATATTGATGAATTGAAAAAGTTATTATAGAAAATAAGTCTAGTTCGTTCTTTTGTCTATATATCCAAAACGAACTAAACCAACTCCTATAGACAGCAAAACATCTGCCACCCTACACCAATCAGAGTCTATTCTACTGAACAGCAACAAATTAAACAGGTGTAGGATACAGGTGACAGATGGTGTAGGATATACGTATCTGTCACCCCATACGACTATACGATTCGCCCCATACGACTACACGATTCGGCTAAAACGACTATACGTTTCACCCTAAACATACGGCATAGAGTGGCGTTTCATCAACGTGAAACAATATGTTCGCCAGCGTGAAACAAAGTGTTTACCGCCGTGAAACAGAATGTTTCACCACATGGAATAGAGTGTTTCAAACGCCTATGAAACAAAAGAATAAAGAACAACAGGAACATTCGACCGGAGATTTCTACAAAGGACCTATATAACAACGAGTTTTCTTGCATGAACAGAAGAAATATACTACCTTTATAGGATATTTCAAACAAAAAACAATTCATGAAAATTACTCAGTTAAGAGACAAAGAAGAGACTACTGCCCTCACCACAATGGACATAGAAACATGGATAGAAAAAACAAAAACTGAAATCAAGGCACGACCGGTTACCGTTTTCAGAGAAATGCTCAAGTATACCCTACCCGATGAACGCTGCTACGGAGCAGACAAGTTACCCAAGATTCTACCCGCCGCCGATTTCCGCCGGACAGAAGGGGGGAAACAAATGAAAAGCTATAACGGAATAGTAGAATTGACCGTCGGTCCGCTTTCCGGAAAATCGGAGATCGCATTCGTAAAAAAGCGGGCTTGGGAACAACCGCAGACATTCTGCACCTTTACAGGCTCAAGCGAGCGAACCGTAAAAATCTGGGTCCGGTTTACCCGTCCGGACGGTTCTCTCCCGCAAAAGAGAGAAGAGGCGGAAATGTTCCATGCGTACGCCTATCAGTTGGCTGTGAAATGTTATCAGCCGCAGATGCAGTTCAATATCTTACTCAAAGCACCTTCGCTGGAACAGTTTTCACGGTTGTCATTCGATCCGGACCTGAAGTACCGCCCCGACTCCGTACCGTTCTATCTGTCACAACCCGCCGGGATGCCCGAAGAGCTGTCCTATCGGGAAGCAGTACGCTCGGAAAAATCACCATTGACACGTGCCGTTCCGGGATATGATACGGAGCGGGCGGCATTCATGCTCTTCGAAGCCGCTCTGAAAAAGACACGCGAAGAAATTTATAAAGCGGAAAATGACGGAGCACGTCCCAGAGAAAATGATTTTCAAGCCATAGTGACACGACTTGCCGCCAACTGCTTCTATTCGGGCATTCCCGAAGAAGAGACGTTGAAACGCACGATCTACCATTTTTATCTGCAAAGGCAGGAAACACTGATCCGGCAGTTAATCAGGAATGTATATGAAGAGTGCGAAGGCTTCGGCAAGAAAAACAACTTCGGGAAGAAAAACAGCTTAGGCAAAGAGCAACTACTCGCCATGCAGACTGAAGAGTTTATGAAGAGACGCTACGAATTCCGTTACAATACTCAAATAGGGGAAGTCGAATATCGTGAACGAAACTCGTTCCGCTTTTATTTCAACCCGATCGACAAGCGGATATTGAACAGTATCGCGCTGGACGCGCAAGCGGAAGGTATTCCGTTGTGGGACCGGGATATCAACCGGTATATTTATTCGAATCGTGTGCCGGTATTCAATCCGCTGGAAGATTTTCTTTACCATCTCCCCGGCTGGGATGGAAAGGACCGCATCCGCAAATTGGCGCAAACAGTGCCTTGCGGAAATCCGCATTGGGTGGAGCTGTTTCACCGGTGGTTTCTGAACATGGTCATTCATTGGAGAGGTACAGATAAAATTCGCTTGCACATAATACTATCATTACTTATCTTTGCACTTGTAATACTAAATAGAAGATATGCGAGGTGCAATTTATAGTAGAGTATCTACAGAGATACAGGATTATGGTAGGCAAACGGATGAACTTAAGGAGTATGCTTCCCGTAACGGTATTGAGGTTATATACATTTTTGAGGAAAAGGTTTCAGGCTTCAAAGATGACAGGATAGAGTTTCAGAAGTTGGAGCGACTGACTAAAGATGATATTGATATAGTCCTAGTTTGGGAGCTATCCAGACTATCCAGACGGTCAATCTTCATTCAGCAGGTAGTAAAGGACTTTGCAGCCAAAGGGATTTGTGTCTATACCAAGAAAGAAGGTCTCTATACTCTAAATGATGATGGTACAGAGAATAAGAATGCAATGTTTACCATCGGAGTAATCTCAATGATAGCAGAGCAGGAAATCGAGACTTTAAAGGAACGAACCATTTCCAGTAAGAGGAGATATATCTTGAAGGAGGGACATAGTTATACGCCTATAGCACCTTACGGTTATGATTATAATTCCACCACCAAACAACTAACTGTAAATGAATATGAAGCACAGGTAGTTAGAAGGATGTATCAGCTCTCTATAGAAGGTGTATCTACCAATAGAATCAGTAAGATTCTAACCAGTGAAGGTATTAAAACCAAACGGGGAAACTCTAATTGGAGCTTATCGACCATAAGAGACGTACTGCACAACCCAGTATATAAAGGACTACCAGAGTACACAATGACCACCAGAGGCAAAAAGGTTGTTGCAACCGTTGCAGCACCAGCGATAGTTAGTGAGGATACTTTTCAACGCTCTGAACAGGAATTGGATGCACGGAGGAATAGAAGTAAGTCAGAGATGATGAATCAGCCGTTGCTAAGAGGATTGATATTCTGTACCGATTGTGGCAGAAGGTATATCTGCAATAGTGGCAGAAGCCTGTACGCTTGTCAAGCCAGATTTGACAATATCAGAGCCAACTCCATTGTGGATTGTCATAGCACAGGTATTAAAGCTGATAATATAGAGCCCATTGTTTGGAGGTTGGTTGATAGCCTTTATAGGCGTAACATAGCTTCCAGTAAGATAGAGGAAAGGATAGAACCTTATCTGTCACAATTAACGGAGTTGGCAGCACAGAAGTCCAGATTTGAAGCCCAAAGAGATACAATCAATAAGGATGCGGCTAATCTGTTTGATACCCTCCTTCTAGTAAAAGGAACTAATCCTATTGTCTTTACAAACAAGATGAAGGACTTTGAGAGGATGAGTAAGGAAGCGCAAGACTATCAGAAGGAAATCGATATAATCACCAATAAGGAACAGGTTGTACACAAGAGGATTACAGCCATTAAGGAGATGGGTGATATTGTAATTACTGATGATGAAGAGAGGTATGACATCCTACATAAGGTCATAGAGGCTATTAAGATATACTCTATAGCGGTAAACCAGAAAGTTATAACAGTGCTGTTTGTCAGTGGTCTTGAGTACAATATACTCTATTATGTCAATAAGCGTCAATGTAGAATAGAGTATGCCTTTATAGATGATGCAACTGTTACCTTTCAGAAGAAGGAGAAAGATATGATGAAGAAGCTTCCTGACGATTTGAAGGCTCTCATTACAGACTTCGTTGTAACTTGTAACAATAATAGTGTATTTGGTGAGGAAGTCTTTGACGGTTATAACTTCCCAGCAATGTGGAAGATATTGGAAGAGTACAATATGACTGAAGTGCTCAAAGAATGGACACCAGACTATGCTAAAAGAAGTGCTAATAGAAGAATCAAATCTAAGATGTAATATGAGAAACTTAATACTACCAATCCCAGAATTAAAGAGGATAGAACCCATACTCACAGAATACTTTGGTTATAAGCGTGCCATGTTTGAGAATGAGCTGTTGGCTACTTACTACCATGAATACCCAAATGGAATCAGTGAAGATATTGCCAAGAACTACATGACTGACTGTTCATATCTAAATGACATTGCAATAGACAACGGAGTATTTGATTACAGGCGATATGCACCCAATCCCACTTCCACCTGCAAGGCATTTAATCCAAGTCGTTTCATTATGGATTCAGAGCACAATATACTTGTCATTCTGCCAAGTGATGATATGTTGGAAAGGCTGATTGATTTATTACAGAAGCATGGTGAAACTGATAATGACGGAGTGATTGGAACAACCTTGTTCGTTGTAGCTGCCATATATGAGAAGCATAAGAATGGTGGACTTTACACAGAAGTTACCATATCAGAGAATACACTGCCCTATCTGGAACAGGTCCGTCCAGAAATGCTAAAGCTATATGAGTTGCTGAACACCAAGAGATACTCACCTTCCAAGAAGAAAGAGTTGAGAGTACTCAATCCTATCACTATTGACAACGGAGTTAAGAAGATTACTATTGATAACTCTTGCTATTGGCTGACTGATTTACTTGACAACTACCTACGTATCTATTTAGGAGTAAACAGTTTGGAAGAAGTCCAACAGGAATTGAAGGAAGTATATTCAGCCAAGAAGGGCAGGAAGACTAAGAATCACGCTTGCGAATTAATAATGTATGGTACGTTCCACCTATTGCAGAAGCACTCTTCACTAAAGACCAAGAGCGAACAGATACGCATGACCTTAGACTACATGGAACTATTGTTTGAAGCAGACAGTTTTAATAATGACGAGAACTACACCAATGCAGCAATAGCCTATTTGGTGAAGCAAGGGTACAAACCTATGTGGAAGCCCAAACAGATAGAAGACTACAACTTCTCACCTAACAATCAATCTACAGAACATCTCTGGTAATTAATAATCCGCCAATCCTCACAGACTACCATGTAATCACATGGTAGTTATTTTTATGTCCTTAAATCAGCTAACTAACTGATATACTTACATCTAAAGAAGACACTCCAAATCGCCTTCTATTCTTTATAACACACCTTCTGACTATTCCCCACCTTTGCAATGTAATCAGAAACGATAAGGCGCCAAGTTGAAGATTGCACCAATTTAGTCATTAATTTAAAATTAAACAATCATGAAGAAGATTTACTTAGAGATTAAAGTTGTAGCCAATAATGAAGTAAGAAACGTAGCTTTCGCTAAGGGTATTAATCGTGCTATCAACTTGGGCAATGTAGAGAAGATATTAGCCATGATGAAGGTCAAGGGTTATAGAAAGGCAGAAATGGTACAGGTCGTTAAGGCAGAAGATGTAATCATAACAGGTGACATTCATCTGGTTGACATTAACGGACAGGATATAAATCCAGAGGATGCAGCCAAATACTTCCTTGTATTGGACGGTCAGCACAGAACCATTGCCGCATCCCTCTATAATGAATGGGCAGCGGAGAACGGAGAGGAAGCAATAAATGTACCTGCCATTGAAGTTGAACTGCAAGGGAATGAAACCATTGCTGAATATATCAACGAGATTAATATTACCAAGAAGGAATGGACTACTCCAGACTATGTGCGTGGTGCAGCCAATATTAACCCTGACAATGAATTTCTGCAACGGTACAACGAATTAATAAAGAGCGAGAAGAACCCAGACGGTTACCCAATCTCAACACTGAACCTCATCTTTTGTGGCAATAATAACGCCATATCAAAGTCTGACTTCTCTTTGTTATGCTCTGGTAAGGATGAGAAAGGGAAGAAGGTGAAGAAGCCTATCATTCCAGCCTATAACATGGAGATAGGTAACAAATTCATCCAAATCTGCAAGGAGAAAGGCTTTGATGACAAGGATATTGCCAAGAGATACTTAAGTAACCAATTCAATAATATCAAGACAATTACAGGGGACGTCAAGGAAGCTGTCAAGATATTCCAGTCCATTACACAGAACGACAAGGCGGCAATGTTCAATACACACGGAAATCTGGACGAGAATTTAGTAATGGAACAGTTTGAGAAGATAAGAGAACGGTACAATCGCCCTACTACTGTCATCTCAATTAAAGACAGCAAGGAAGTGACCACCAATGATGACACAGAGGACATTCCTTATCTGGAAGCGGAAGAAGTCTAACTATGCAAAGAGCCTATGTGACAGGTAGGCTCTTCTACTCCAGATTCTTCCAGAGTGGTGAATTACCCTTATACAATAAGACTGTTTACCCTCATAATTGAAGCAGAGAGCACTCTGTAGTCTGATTACTGGGAGCGCAGGCAGCGGTTTATAAATCACCAAGCAGAAGTGAGTATAAAGTTGGAATCCTCAAAGAGTGGTGAATTACCCCTATATAAAACGGTCAGTTCCCCCAATATTCAGAGTTTAGGCTTATTTAAAGTCCCATAATTAGGGTCACAGGTAACATATTTAAAATCACAAACTAGATAAGATGATAAAATTAACAATTCAAGAGCGGAACGGCTTCCTCATCATGGAAGACTTCCCAGAGAACTGTATCTTCAACAAGGTGAAGACAGGATGTGGTGCTACTACGATAGCACTTACTAATGACGAGAATTACATTATAGCCGTGCCTACAACGGAGTTGGTAATCAATAAGTGCTATCCGCCCAAAGACAGGAACGGAAACAACTTGAACTGGAAGAAGTCACAGATTCAAGCAGGCGTAAGTCCTATTAATGACAGACTGTTTGGCTTATATGGCAGTTTTAATAAAACAGTTCAAGCCAAGTTGAGGAAGTTTATTGATAGGGACGGAGTGAAGAAGATAATCTGCACTTATGACAAGGTTGACAAGTTGATTCCTTTCATCAACCCACTGGAATTTAAAATACTCGTGGATGAGTATCATAATCTGTTAAAACAGTACGGGTTTAGGACAATGGTGATAAATCAAATCATAGAGAACTTCAAATGTTTCAAATCCCATTGCTTCCTGACTGCAACCCCTATCCCAGAACAATTCAAGCCCAAAGTCTTTGCTGAAATGACAGAGTATGTGGCTGATTGGAAGACGGTAGATAAGATTACAGTCTATCCTTGTCCATGTAAAAGCGCAAGCAGTACGGCTGCCAAGATTATAAGGCATTATAAAGACAACGGTCACTTTGTACTGGACGGGATTAAGAGTGAGGAAGCCTACTTCTTTGTTAATAGCGTAAGAGAGATTAAAGAGATACTTGAAGAAGCCAGACTGACTAATGATGATTGCAGAATTATATGTGCGGATGATGAGATGAACCATTACAAACTGGAAGGCTTTGAAATCTCCAGTTCAACAGCTCCCGCCAAACGGTTTACATTTGTAACCAGCAAGGCGTTTGAAGGAGTGGACTATTATTCTGAAACGGCAATATGCTTCATTGTCAGCAACGGTTACAACAACCATACCTTAATCAGCATTGATATGGATATACCCCAGATTGCAGGACGTATCAGAACCAAGTCCAATCCGTTCAGAAACAAGATAGTCCATATCTTCAATCCAAAGGTTATGAACTACTACCTTCCATTTGCTGAAATGAAGCAGAAGATAGCTAAGGAACTTGCAGCAGCAGAGGAACGGGTACAAGTATTAAATGAGAGCAAGTTAGGGGAAGTTGCAAGGAAACAGCAGGACGATGAACTTAAGAAATTGGGTGCTGATACATATATCATCAAGAAGGGTGACAGGTATGAGGTCAATGACATGGTTGCCCAATTAAAACTATACCAACATTGGACTACACGTATAGTATACAGGTCAGCGGAAGCATTGCAGGAGAGCTACAAGCAATTGGGCATGGCGGTAGTCCAGACGTATAAATGGGACATTGCAGACGAGAATATCGTCAAAGACATACTTACCACTCCCCAATTCAGAGACAGGCTCAAACGCTTCTGTGACTTGAAAGAGAAATCCGCTCTGACTGATAACGAGCGGCAGGAGTTGGAAAGCCTTATGAAGAGAGACCCTATATTGGAACAGGGGTATCAGCAGTTTGGATTAAGCCAACTAAGAAGAACAAGAACCAAGAAGGCTATCAAGGCTTTGATTGAATAAGAGTAAAACTCCAGACCACTAATACGGTTTGGAGTTTCTTATTATATACCCCAACTCAAATTTGGTAGTATCTAAATCAATGCCCCCACCCCTTAG
>ENA-UOIV01001799-UOIV01001799.1-human-gut-metagenome-genome-assembly--contig:-C59-NODE-1799-length-16745-cov-15.868904_pt1 | contig 16745 bp, 10 predicted proteins | sample MGYA00242333_ERZ723880 | MGnify/ENA metagenome assembly ERZ723880 | reverse complement strand
CACGTCTGCGGGAAGTCCAGCCGCTTATCAAAAACATCTCCAACTACCAGCGCCTCAAGCCCGTATATGACGCATTCCAGAAGGCAAAAGATAAGTCGGGTTTCAAAGCAAAGCACGAAGCCGAGCTTGTGATCTTTGAGGCAGCGAGAAGCACATTACTTGCCATGCAGGGCGATGAAAAACTGCCGAGCTTGAAGACACTGCAAGCGGAACAGCAGCGACTTCTTGAAGAGCAACAGCGGCTCTATGATGAACGTGCGAAGCTCAAAAAGGAAGCTCGGATGATCGACACCATGAAGGCAAATGTAGATATTTTCCTCAAGCCGAGTGTAGTCCAAGAGCCTGAGCAAATTCGAGATAATCAGAGAGAATAACAAAAAGACTGTGCTGGTTTTTGACCGGCACAGTCTTTCCCTTTAGCTGTATACCATCCAAATCGAAAATGATGAACGTCTCGTGCAAATCGGTCGTATTCACCCAAAGTTTACGAAACTCTATTGAATAGCAGACCTTCTTGTGCTATAATATAAGTTAGGTTTATTTTACATACTTTGCTGAGGTGAAAGTCATGAAAGCAAGCTACAAAAAGTTGTGGAAACTGCTCGTCGATAAGGAAATGAGCAAGGGTGATCTTCATAAGGCGTCCGGTCTTTCTTCAAGCACAATGACCAAGCTCAGAAAAGGTGAAGACGTGTCAATGGAAGCTCTGAGAAAAATCTGCATTTGCCTTGACTGCAATATCGGTGACATTGTGGAGTTTGTCCCTGACAACACAACACAGTCCTAAATATGGGACAGGCAATATGGTACAGTATGCTATTAGGAATGGAGCAAATATAATGGATCAGACGCACCCTTATAACGGCAGCTTAACTGCTGAACAGTTTCTCTTCTACGAGATAAGAATTGCTGCAAAATACTATGTTTCTGGCTTGAAAATTGATGAGGCAATCGAGCGGATTAAGAAGGATAACCTCTTTCAATATCCAACAGAGAGACAAGTTTCCCGTTTGGCAAGAGCTTGTTATAAGCGGCTGGACGCGCTCGGCAACGATCAGCTTGTTCACGAGATTGCCTCTGCACCAAATGAGATTGCAAAGCAGATCAATCTATACGCGGTGATGAGGTATAATCGTTTGGTCTGGGAGTTTATGATTCAGGTGATAGGCGAAAAATACCGCAATCAGGACATGGACTTCTCAAGGAAAGACATGAATGCGTTCTTTTCCAGATTGCAAGCACAGGATGATTCTGTTGCCGCTTGGAGTGATGCGACAATCACCAAAATCAAAAGTGTTCTCGTTCGGATGCTGATAGAGACAGGGTATCTGGACGGGCTGAAAGACACCACGCTAAATCCCGTTTTTCTCTGTGAAGAACTTGAACGAGGTATCGAAGCAAACAACGATTATGATGCACTTCCGGCATTTAATTACTTTAGATAGACGGGCGGACACGACCATGATAAAACAGGAATTAGACAGGATCAAAGAACGTATCTCGAATAAGGACTTCCTTGAAAACAAAGGTCTGAGCAACGAGGTCGGTATCCATGTTTTCTGCTACAAAGCGGAGGATGAGTTGATAGTTCAGGATTATATTCGCAGATTAAAAAGTGAGGTGAACACACCATATCGGATCATTGAGTGTGACCTTTACGAAGTGTTTCTCTCCCTTTTGGAGGACAAGCGTATTCTGAAATCAGTTGCGGGGTTAGAAGAAAAACGAGGCAAAAAGTATCTTCTGGATCAGTTGCAGAAAATCGCCACACCGGAAGCTCTCCTTGCAAAGATGGACTATTCGCCCCATATCAAAGGGCAGGATGTTCTCTTCATGACAGGCATTGGAAAAATTCATCCGTTTATGCGTTCCCATAAGATGCTTGACAGTATGCAGCATCTCTTTGAAGACATCCCTATTGTGATGTTCTATCCCGGAACCTTCAATGGACAGACGCTCAATCTATTCGACGAGTTCAAAGAAGGCAATTATTATCGGGCATTCAATCTGCTGTAATGGAGGTAGCAACGTGAAAATACAGAATATGTTCCAGAAGGACATCGAAAGAGACATCAACGGCGTTATCAAGGTTATGCAGGATGATGACCGGAGTTTGGAACAGGAACTCAGCGAATACATAATTACCAAGGAGCTTCGCCGTCACTTCCGCACATTCTTTGACAACTACACAAAGGCTATCGACCAGCCGACTGATAAAATCGGCGTGTGGATTTCCGGCTTCTTTGGAAGTGGTAAATCTCATTTCCTGAAAATCCTCTCTTACCTGCTTTCCAATCAGGAAGTCTGCGGTAAAAGAGCGATTGACTACTTTGCAGACAAATTCGATGACCCGATGATGTATGCTCAGGCGGTTAAAAGTGTGTCCGTGCCTACGCAGTCTATCCTTTTCAACATTGACATCGAAGGTCCTCTCACGAAGGATAAGACCGCAGTGCTGCGCGTCTTTGCAAAGATGTTCTACAATCACTGCGGGTTTTACGGCGATGATCTGAAAATTGCCAAGCTGGAACGCTTCATTGAAAAGCAAGGCAAGACGCAGCAGTTCCGCGAAGCCTTTGAGAAGATCAATGGTGCGCCTTGGACGGAGACCCGCGATTCCTTTGCGTTCTTTGAGGATGACATTGTTTCGGTTCTGCAATCTACGCTCGGCATGAGCGAACAGGCGGCGCGGAACTGGTTCAATGGTGAGGAAACGAATGAACTGAGCATCGCCCAGCTCGTAGCTGACATTCAGGAATATGTAGACGGCAAGGGCAAGGATTTCCGATTGCTGTTTATGGTGGATGAAGTCGGTCAGTACATTGGTGACGATGGTGACTTGATGATCAATCTGCAATCTCTTGTAGAAGAGATTGGCATTCGCTGCCACGGCAAGGTTTGGGTCATGGTGACAAGTCAGGAGGCGATTGACTCCGTTGTCCATATCACCGGCAATGACTTTTCCAAAATTCAGGGACGCTTCAATACGCGCCTCAGCCTTTCCTCGTCCTCCGTTGATGAAGTTATCAAAAAGCGTGTTCTGGCGAAAACAGATGCGGCAGATCAGCTTCTTCGCATGGTCTATGACAAGGAACACGCCGTACTCAAAAACCTCTATACTTTCAACAATCCCGTTCTTGACATCAAGGGCTTTACGGATGGTGCGGAGTTTTCTGCAACTTTCCCCTTTGTGCCGTATCAGTTCATCGTGATCCAGAAGGTGCTTGCCGAGATTCGCAAGCACGGCAATTCCGGCAAGCATCTGTCCGGCGGTGAGCGTTCCATGCTCTCCGGCTTCCAAGAAGCAGCACAGGATGTGAAGGATAAGGATGAAAATGCTCTGGTTCCATTCCATCTTTTTTACAATACAGTTCACACATTCCTCGAAAGCCCCATCCGACGGGTTATCGACCGCTGCCAGACTGCGGCAGACAATCACGATGGGCTTGAGCAGCAGGATGTCAGCGTCCTGAAGCTCCTTTACCTTGTACGTTATATTGAGGACATCAAGGCGAATATCGACAATATCTCCATCCTCATGATCGATGACATCCGCACAGATAAGATTGCGCTGCGGGCGTCGGTTTCCGCCTCGCTGGAAAGGCTTCTCTCGCAGAACTACATTTCTCGCAATGGCGATACCTATGCCTTCCTGACGGACGAGGAACAGGACATTGCCATCGACATCAAGAACACACCGGTTGACAGCGCACAGGTCATCACCAGCATTGCACAGACCGTTTACGGAGAAATCTATCCCTCCAAGAAATTCAAACATGACAAGTATGACTTCGCCTACGACCAATACATTGACGAGACCCTGAACGGCTCTGCTTGCGGAGGAATGCGGCTTCGCATTGTTACCGTGGCAAGCGACTACTACGGTGCGCCGAACGAACGGCTTATTATGGATTCTCAGGTCAACAACGAAGCAATCGTTGTTCTCTCCAATGAGACGCCGTATTTTGATGAGCTGGAACAGGCGATGAAGATCCGCAAGTATGTCAAGCAGCGGAACGTATCTCAGCTTCCCGAAAGCATTCAGGACATTATCCGCAAGCGGCAGCAACAGGCGCGCATTCTGGAAGAAAGAGCGCGTAGCTATATAGAAAAAGCTATCGTCGGTGCAAAGGTCATTGTCCACGGCGAGGTCATGGACATCAAGACTGGCAACGCGAAAGACAAGCTGGACGCCGCGATGAACGGTCTGGTTGAGAGCGTCTATTCCAAGCTCAACATGGTCAACCGGTTCGTAGAGAGCGACGCAGACATTCTTTCCATCCTGAATGGAACGGATGACGGGCAGATTGCCTTCACCGGTCAGGGCGCAAACAACGAGGATGCGCTGAACGAGATCAGCCAGTGGCTTGAGCTTCAAAATCAGAAGATGCTCAGTACCTCGATGGGCGATGTGCAACGCCGGTATCAGGCGATTCCCTACGGCTGGCGTGAAATTGATATTGCTGCGCTGATTGCTCGTTTAATTTCTCAGCAGAAAATATCCATCAAATACGGCGGCGCTTTGGTTGGCAAGGACGAACGCAGACTGGTTGATTATCTGCGGAAAAAATCCGAGATTGACAAAGCCGTCGTTACCCGCAGGATTGCCCCTTCCGAAGACCTTATGCGCAAGAGCATTGCCTTCCTCCGGGACTACCTTGGTGCGATGGATATTCCTTCCGACGAGGATGGACTGATTCGCTTTGTGCTGGACACCTTTACCCAAAAACAGGAGCATTATCAGGAGCTTCTTGATAAAGCCTATTCTGAGTTCCGTTACCCGGAAAAGGAAGTTGTCACAAAAGCCCGCGACCTCATGAATGATGTTCTGAGTCAGCGCAGGGACAACGTTGCGCTGCTTACCCGCATGGTGCAGCGTCAGGAAGACCTTCTGGATTGCTCCGAGGACATGGAGGGTGTGGAGTTCTTCTTCAAGTCGCAGCGCAGTGTATATGATGAGGCACGGCATCAGATGGACCGCGTGAATAAGGAACGTGACTATTTTGCTTCTGACGCTGATGCGCTGGAGGTCTTCCATACCATTGCAACCATCCTTGCACAGCCGAAGCCCTATGACCGTATTGGTGAGCTGCCGGAGCTGATTCAAAAGGTCAAAACGGCATACTCCGGTCTGCTGGATTTGAAGAAGGATGAGGTTGCCGAGAATATCCGTCAGTGTATGCAGGACGTTCATCAGCTTGCAACCGAGGCACGGGATGCTGGAGTTCTGCTACGTCAGGCAGACGATTACTTTGTCGGCAAGCGTGAGGCGGCGAAGAACGCATCTTCTCTCACCGAGCTGGACGCTATGATCACCCAGCTTCTCACCTACAAGGACAATATCTGCCGTCGCATGGAGGTTATGTCTGCATCTCATCAGGAACGCACTACCCCGGTCGGTACAGGTACGGCACAGCCCGCTCCGAAGATGCCGAAGATTACGACACTTCGCCGGTATGACCTCTGCTCTGTCAAGCGTCTGCAATCCAAGGAGGATATTGACCGGTACGTCGATGGAATCCGCGAGAAGCTGCTGAAAACGTTGGAAAGCTGCGACGGCGTTCAGATCAACTAAAGGAGAATTACGAGCATGAATAAAGGTGCGATACAAAGATTTGCAATCTGGGCGCGGAACGAGCTGATCGCTCAAGTGTCGCAGAGAGCTTATCAGTATGGAATCACGAAGGAAGGCTGCGGCGAGGCAAACGCCGTGACGGTGAGCGGACGCGCATTGACCGGCGATGAGCAGAAACAGCGCAAGGAGCTTGTCGATCAGATCCGCTCAAAGGGCTACACACAGGTCATGGAAGAGGTTGCCTACACTTGGTTCAACCGCTTTATTGCCCTGCGCTTTATGGAGGTCAACAACTATCTGCCCTCCCATATTCGCGTGTTTTCGGACAGTACCGGCGCGTTCAAGCCGGAGATTTTGAGTGATGTTCTGCACCTTGACCTTCCGGGGCTGAACCGGGAGAAAGTTGCGGAGTATATCGAAAGCAACGACACCGAAGGTCTCTATCGCTATCTGCTTTTGACGCAGTGCAACGCCCTGAACGATCCTCTTCCCCGTATGTTTGAGAAAATGGGCGGCTATACCGAGCTTCTGCTGCCGAACAACATTCTGAAACAGGACAGCGTTCTCGGTCACATGGTCGCGGATATTCCCGAAGAGGACTGGACGGATCAGGTGCAGATCATCGGCTGGCTGTACCAGTATTACAACTCCGAACTCAAGGATGACACCTTTGCTCTGCTCAAGAAAAATGTGAAGATCACCAAGGAGCGCATCCCTTCTGCAACACAGCTCTTCACTCCGGACTGGATCGTCCGCTATATGGTTGAAAACAGCCTCGGCAGACTCTATGTAGACAAGCGCAAAAACGAAGGAATCTATGCGGACGGTCGCGGCTTGGATGAAATGACCTGGCACGAAGCGGAATCCGAACGCATTGCAACGGAAAAGCTGATTGCCGACAAAATGGGCTGGAAGTATTACCTGCCCGAAGCGGAACAGACGCAGGAAGTACGCAAGCAGCTTGATGAGATTCAGGACGAGTACGCCACGCTGGATGTCAAAGACATCAAGGTTATCGACCCCTGCATGGGCAGCGGTCATATCCTCGTCTATGCCTTTGATGTGCTGATGCAGATTTATGAGGCAAGCGGGTATAGCCAGCGTGACGCGGCACAGAGCATTCTTGAAAACAATCTTTACGGTCTCGATATTGATGACCGTGCGGCGCAGCTTGCCTATTTTGCGGTCATGATGAAGGCACGGCAGTACGACCGCCGCATCTTCTCCCGTGGTATTCAGCCTCATGTGTATGCTATCGTTGAAAGCAACGGACTGGACAGCAGCTCCGTCGAATATTTCACCAACAATGACCCGCAGCTCAAGAAGGACTTTGGAACGCTGATGAACGAGCTGCGGGATGCAAAGGAATACGGTTCTATCCTGAATATCTCTCAGGTGGACTTCTCCGCCCTCTATGCCAGAGTGGAAGAAGTGCGGGCTGACATCAGTATGTTCCGTGAGATTGTGCTGAACAGCATCCTTCCGCTGATTCAGGTAGCTGAGGTTATGGTGCAGAAGTACGACGTGGTGGTCACGAATCCGCCGTATATGGGCAGCGCAGGGATGGACGCAAAGCTGCTCGAATTTGTCAAAAAGAAATATCCAGATAGCAAAAGTGACCTATTTGCTGTCTTTATTGAACGTTGCGGAATGTTGGCAAAACGTGGTGGTTACCAGTCCATGATTACACAGCACGCATGGATGTTTTTGTCCGGATATGAGCGGTTACGAGTCAAAATGCTCGCCTCGGATATTGTAAACATGGCGCATTTAGGTCCTCGTGCATTCGAGGATATAGCAGGTGAGGTCGTACAAACAACGAGTTTCGTTTTTAGGCGGACTAATATTCCAACCTATGCCGGGCAGTATGTGCGCCTTATAGATTTTCTAAGTGAAAGGGCTAAGGAGGAAGCATTCCTTAGCGGATCGTGTAGACTTTTTTCTGCGAAATCAAAATACGCCTTGCTCCCTGGCTCTCCCATGGCGTATTGGGTTAGCAAAAATGTATTGTCAGTATATAATCATGGAGTTCCGCTCGGCGAAATTGCCGCTCCCAGAAAGGGGAACTCGACCTCAGATAACAACCGATTTTTACGTTTTTGGGCAGAGATTGATGTTAATAAGATGAACCTTCACTCGTCAGAAATTACGGTTGCCGATTCAATAAAGAGGCGGTGGTATCCGTACAATAAAGGTGGCGGGTACAGAAAGTGGTATGGTTTTAATGAGTATTTAGTCGATTGGTATAATGATGCGGCGGCAATCAGATCAATAAAAACAGCCGTTATAGCTAATTACCAGTATTTCATGAAGCCCGGTCTTACATGGTCAACTGTGTCAAGCAACAACTTCAGTATTCGGCAATTCGGCAGTGGTTATATTTTTGACAACGGTGGTTGCTGTATTTTCGACTTAGGAGATAAAAGCGATTACCTATTAGGACTGCTGAACTCGGAAGTATTCAGATATATTTTCGGACAGCTCAACCCTACGCTTAATTTCCAATCAGGTGAAGTAGCAAAGTTCCCGGTTATATACAAAGGCTCAGGAGAAATCAATGCGCTTGTAAAAGAAAATGTACATTTGTCAACGGACGAATATGATTCCTATGAAACCTCATGGGATTTCGAGCGTAATCCGCTGGTAAATGGTAATAGACTGATTGCAGCCTATGCTGCATGGAAGCAGGAATGCGAAGACCGATTCCAGCAGCTCAAAAAGAACGAAGAAGAACTTAACCGCATTTTCATTGACATTTACGGCTTGCAGGACGAATTGACGCCGGATGTGGCGGACAAGGATGTGACCGTGCATCGCGTGTTCGACAGCAAAGACGATGTGCCGGAGTCCATGAAGGGCAGCAATTATGTCCGCACCATGCGGGATGAGATTGTATCTCTCATTTCCTATGCTGTGGGCTGTATGTTCGGGCGGTATTCTCTGGACGTGGACGGGCTTGCCTACGCGGGCGGCGAATGGGACGAAAGCCGGTACAAGGCCATCGTTCCGGACAGCGACAATATCATCCCCATTTGCGATGATGACTACTTCGACGATGACATCACCGGACGCTTTGTGAAGTGGGTGGAAACTGTCTACGGCAAGGAAACGCTGGAAGAAAACCTCAAATTCATTGCTGACGCTCTCGGCGGCAAGGGTACACCCCGTGAGGTGATCCGCAGCTACTTCCTGAACGACTTCTATGCCGACCATCTGAAAACCTATCAGAAGCGCCCGATCTACTGGCTCTTTGACAGCGGAAAAAAGAACGGCTTCAAGGCTATGATCTATATGCACCGCTATCAGAGCGACCTTCTTGCCCGGATGCGCACCGACTACGTTCATGAACAGCAGGAGCGTTATCGCACCCAGCTTACCCACCTCACGGATGCCATTGAACACGCTGGGGCTGCGGAGCGCGTGAAGCTGACCAAGCAGCAGAAGAAGCTCCAAGAACAGGCTCTTGAAATCCAGAAGTACGAAGAGAAAATCCATCATCTTGCCGATCAAAACATCCAGATCGACCTCGATGACGGCGTGAAGCACAACTACGAGCTGTTTGCCGATGTGCTGGCGAAGATAAAATGACGGAAGGAGTGTAACTGTGGGAACAACAAAAAAACAGCATTATGTGCCTCGTGTTTACCTCAAAGCGTGGGAAACATCAGTCACAACAGATCAAGAACCAAACAAGCAGATACAAGGCGTTTACAGGTTTGACCACGATGAGAAACGTGGACATGGAACGCCAATAACTGCTGTGCTTTGGGAATCCAGACTATATACTGTTGACTTCGCCCACAGCTACATCACACACTCTTGCCCAAAGATACTGGCTGATTTTGTTGAGCAGATATATGAGATCCTGCGAATAAAGCGCACACCTCCTGTTTATGGAAAACTTGGTTATAGTGTAATTAAAACAAAATCAAGCATTCGCAAGCATCTCCCGGAGATTGACCAGTGGGATTTCTTCTATGACACAGGAGATCGCGCCCGAAAGAACGCCATCCTGAATGATATTCATGCCATCAACTCTTATTTGATTGAAGATGGTCTGGATTCGCATTTTGAAACACATTGGCAATCTCTATTGGAGCAGTTCATCACTGAAATGAACTCAGATGAATCGGGAATTGATGGGAAAAGCGAGAGGCACATTTCTATGGAAACAGCAAAGGATATGCTTGCGTTTTTCTTTATGATGCTTTGCCGAAATCCCCGGTTTGATGGGACAGGTATATATAGCTGGATTCGAGACGATATACTCTTACCAGCTCTTCGTGGTGAATCTAATACACAGTCTGGCGAGAGCAACGGGAACGAAATTGAAGGATGGGCTGATGACTTTATAGATGGCTTATGGTATGCAGAACTATACCGAATGCTATATAAAAACAAAGGCGGTCATTTCCATACATTCTTGGATATTGGAAGTCAGCGGCTCCAAATGATTCTATTTGAGGCTTACAGCGATGCCGGAGACTTTATCACTTCGGATAATCCAGCGTTTCAATATCATAGCGTTCCAGAGTCGAAGAACATGAACGGCTATATCTTCCCGTTGTCTCCCAAGTATCTGTTATTTATAGGCTCTGGCAATCTTCCGATCAATATTGTCGATATGCGATATGCTGATCGCAACACAGTTGCCTATTTCAATCAAGCCATCAGCCGAAATAAAGTTCAAACGGTCATTTCGCGTTGCAGGGACTTATCGTAATGGCTGTCATTCGCAATTAAGGAGAAAGAAAAATGTCCGAAGAACGCATACAATTTGATCTAATAGAACGTTTTGCCGCCCCTCTGCCTGAGTTTTATCAAAGGCGGATCATCTTTTGGCAGGACGAGGATCGGGAGTTCGAGTCCATGCTTGATGAGCTTTCTATCCCTGATGTGACAGTCATCAAGCTCACCGGCATGAACAACTTTGCCGCAAAAAAACTGCTTCTGCACGATGACCTCTCAGGAAGCTACCTGATTTACAATCCCTTCTCTTATGCTGACCCAAAGGATAATTGGCTGCTGGATATTGAAAAATTCAGTGAAGAATACCGTTCCGACCTCATCTCCACGCGCATGAATGAGCTGAATATTGAGGCGAGTCCGGCTATGCGCAAGACAGTAAAACTGTACGCAAAATTCTTTGACAGCAAAGAGCGGATTGAAAGGCTGAAAAGAATTGGGCGAGAATACCATACACCGTTGCAGCTTCATATTGACATTATGGCTGTGCTGGCAGGACTAAACGGCGGCTCTGCGCAGGATGTATTTATTGCTGTCCTTTCTGCAGGACAGGATGAGGAAAACAATGCCGTCCTCGGCAATATCAAGAAGTTCGGTAACATTGACGCCTTCTGGCAGCTTGTCCGCAAGTACACGGGCTATATCCATGAGGACGGAAAACCGCTTGACCTGTTCTCCGCTCATGTGCTGCTGACTGCCCTTGCACAAACAATGAATCCCAGCGTTCTCAAAGGCTTGGAACGCTTCATCTCCGATTCTAATAAGGCGTATTGTTACAGCATCGTCCACGAATGGCGCAACCGCGAGGACAACGATGCACTTTGGGAGCTGTGCCGCAGTGTGGAACAGGAATTGCATCTCACTTCCCGATTTGAAAAGCAGGATATTGAAACGCTGCTGACGGCGGACATTTTCCCGTCCATTCACGAGGTCATTCTGAGCCGTTTCTTCTCTGAAATCGCAGATCATGTGGTAAAGACCGAGCTGATGCTGAAAACTGCGGAAAACCGCCGCACTTCCGGATGGATTGAGCGGTTCGAGAACTATTATGACTGCCTTTACTATGTTGCAAAGATGCGGAATTTTTATCAGGAGAATGCAGCAGGCTTCCATATCGTAGAACCGAAAGCAATCTGGAAGCTCTATGCAGAGAAGGCGTATGAGATGGATAGCTTCTATCGGCACTTCCACTATGCCTTCGGCTGCACTCTCAAGAACAGCAATGTGCTTCTGGAAGATAAGCTGAAACACGCGGCAGATTACGTTGAGGGGCTGTATCAGAACTGGTTCCTCAAGGATCTGACCGGCTGCTGGACAAAAGCAATTTCTGACAACCTTGCCGCATTGGGTTATGTGTCCGAGATCGGCAAGCAAAGAGACTTCTACTCTCACTATGTTAAGCCACTTGCGGGGAAAAACTCCCGCGCCTTCGTGATCATATCCGACGCTCTGAGATATGAAGTTGCTGCGGAGCTATGCGATACCATCACCCGGACAACCAAGGGAACAGCGAAGCTCGATGCTGTTCAAGCAGTTTTTCCCTCAATCACAAAGTTCGGTATGGCGGCTCTCCTTCCGGGGCGAAAGCTGTCTGTCAATGACGGCATGGATGTTCTCGTGGACGAAATGTCCACCCGCTCTACTGATGAGCGTGGCAAGGTTCTCCGTGCTGCGAACATGAACAGTGTGGCAGTCCAATACACGGACGTTCTGAACATGAAACGTGCCGAGCGCCGTGAGCTTGTGAGCGGCAAAGAAGTCGTGTATATCTACCACAACACGATTGATGCCATTGGTGACAAAGCTCCAACCGAGAAAAAGGTGTTTGAGGCTTGCGAAGACGCTATGCAGGAGATTTCCAACATTCTTCGTATTGTCATCAACGATATGCAGGGTACAGACATTTTCATCACCGCAGATCACGGTTTCCTCTACACATACAGTCCTTTGACCGAAGGCGATAAACTGGGAAAGGATGCGATCAGCGGCAAGGTCTATGAAATTGGACGGCGGTATGTGCTGGCAGAACCCTCCGCAGCAGCAAAGTACCTTGTGCCGGTTCAGCTTGATGGTGAGATCGGCGGTACGCCGGTCAAGGGCTACACGCCTTTTGATTCCACACGCATACGGGTTTCTGGTGGCGGTGAGAACTATGTCCACGGCGGTATCAGCTTGCAGGAGCTTGTTGTGCCTGTTATTAGTTTCAAGAATCTCCGCTCCACAAGCAAGAAGTATGTGGAGGTTTCCAACGCAGAATTGAAGCTGTTGAGCGAAAGCCGCAAGGTGTCCAACCTGCTATTCTCTCTGGATTTCTACCAGCGTCAGCCAGTCGGAGAGAAGATTCAGCCCTGCACCTACTACATCTATATGACGGATGATGAGGGCGTGGTCATCAGTGACCGTCAGACTGTCATTGCAGACCGCACAAGCACAAATGCTTCCGAGCGCGTCTTCCGTGTGCGCCTCAATTTGAAAGCCGGTGCCTATGACAAAAACAAGATTTACCGCCTTGTTATCGCCAATGATACAGATGTCCCGGAAGAGGCTGAGTTCCATATTGACATTGCCTTTGCGGATGACTTCGGATTTGACCTGTGAGGGAGAAACAGAAAATGAGCGAGTATATTGAAACGGTATCACAAGAGGATGCAAACGCCGTAATCGACAGCAAACTGCGCAAGGTGTTCGACGGCAGGATTGTCCGCAAAGACCTCACAAAGAAAATCAAGGAAGGGGCAAATGTCCCCGTTTATGTCCTTGAGTTTCTTCTTGGACAGTATTGCAGTTCCGATGACGAGGATGTCATTGAAACCGGGGTTGCAAACGTCAAGCGGATTCTGGCTGAAAACTATGTCCGTCCCGACGAGGCGCAGAAGATCCTTTCTGTCCTCCGTCAGCGAGGCAGCTATACCGTGATTGACAAAATCACGGTGAATCTCAACATTAAGACAGACCGCTATGAGGCTGAGTTTTCCAATCTCGGAATCAAAACTATTCCTATCTCTGAGGATTACCCGACTAAATACGATCGGCTTCTCTGCGGCGGTATCTGGTGCATTGTCCAGCTTGAATATGAATATGTGGAAGAGGATAAGCGCAGATCCCCAATACTCATTCATAAGCTCACGCCTATTCAGATGCCTCATGTGGACATTGAGGAATTGAAGCAGGGGCGAAAAGCGTTTACGCAAGAAGAATGGATCAAGCTTCTCCTTCGCTCTATCGGTATGGAGCCGGATAAGCTGAATGACCGCGAACGCTGGTTGCTGCTTGCCCGTATGCTGCCGCTTGTTGAGAACAACTTCAACCTCTGTGAGTTAGGTCCGCGAAGCACCGGCAAATCCCATATCTACAAAGAAATCTCCCCGAACAGCATCCTTGTTTCCGGCGGTCAGACTACCGTTGCCAATTTGTTTTACAACATGGGCAGAAAAACGGTCGGCTTGGTCGGCTTGTGGGACTGCGTGGCGTTTGACGAGGTTGCCGGTATCAATTTCAAGGACAAAGACGGCATCCAGATCATGAAGGACTATATGGCATCCGGCTCCTTTGCCCGTGGAAAGGAAGAAAAAGCCGCGACCGCTTCTATGGTCTTCGTCGGCAACATCAATCAGAGCGTGGATGTGCTGCTGAAAACGTCCAGCCTCTTTGACCCATTCCCTCCCGAAATGGGAACGGACACAGCATTCCTTGACCGTATGCACTGTTATATTCCCGGTTGGGAGATACCGAAGTTCCGCCCGGAGCATTTCACCAACGACTATGGCTTCATCACCGACTATCTGGCAGAGTTTATCCGGGAGCTTCGCAAGGAGCAGTACGGCGATGCGCTGGACAAGTATTTCCGCCTCGGCAAAAACCTTAATCAGCGCGATACCATTGCCGTCCGCAAGATGGTCGGCGGAATGATCAAGTTGCTCTATCCGGACGGGGAGTTCACGAAAGAACAGCTTGAAGAAATCCTCAAGTTTGCGCTCGAAATGCGCCGCCGCGTCAAGGAGCAGCTCAAAAAGCTGGGCGGTATGGAGTTCTATGACGTCAATTTTTCGTACATTGACAACGATACTTTTGAGGAACATTTCGTCTCTGTCCCGGAACAGGGCGGCGGAAAACTCATCCCCGAAGGAATGTGCAATCCCGGTCAGGTCTATACGGTTTCTCAGGGAAAGAGCGGCATGATCGGCGTCTTCCGTCTGGAATCTCAGATGCTTCCCGGCAACGGCAAGTTTGAGCGGACGGGACTGAACTCTGACGGAAAGTGCAAGGAAGCGGCAAATACCGCATTCAACTATCTGAAAGCAAACGGCAACCGCATCAGCGGCGCGATTAGCACAACAACAAAGGACTATATCATCAACTATCAGGATTTGCAGGGCATCGGCATGACCGAGAAACTTGCGCTTCCCACGCTGATTGCACTCTGCTCGATTGCGCTTGGGAAACCGACCCTCAGCAGTCTGGCGGTGCTGGGCGAGATCAGCATTGCCGGAACGATGCTCAAGGTGGACGAGCTTGCAAATGCCCTTCAGGTCTGCCTCGATAGCGGTGCAAAGAAGGTGCTTCTTCCCATTACCTCTGCGGCTGACATCGGAACAGCTCCCGCCGATCTAATCGGCTGCTTCAACCTGATTTTCTATCAGAGTGCGGAAGACGCTGTTTATAAAGCATTAGGCGTTGAGTGACATCCCCTGATTGGAAGGAGGCGTACCCATGTCCAAGAAAAAACGGTCAAAAAAACGTGAGCGCATTCCTGTAATAGATACCTTGATTGATCTTGCCGGAGCAATGACCTTTGATTATCTTGCAGCAAAACGTAGGCAGGAAAATGGGACAAAACGCAGCAAGAAAATTGATCCATACGCTGCAACCGGTGCTGCAATGGGCATGGGGCTAATTAAGGACACCGATGACATCATCAAGTTTGGCGGTGTCCTTGGCGCAATGGGAGCTTTTGATTCTGATGATGATTTACCAATTAGCACAGCCGCATACATGGCTCCCCGTGATAATCGCTATGCTTGGCGTTTGAATTGTGAAGATGGCAGCGCATACGGTATTGATCTAAACAATTATGAGACAAGAGAAAAATATAATGAGGCTCTAAGCAGGGAAAAACACAGATGGCGTGATTACTGTGAAGATGACTTAGACTACGGGATTTCACCAGAAGACTACGAGACTGAGGAAGAATATAATGCAGCAATAGATACAGCGGAGTCCAATAGCTTTAATAAAAACGAGGATGATGAAAAGATCATCCCAGATGATTCCTCCGAGAATGTTGGGGGTGAGACATCTCCCCAATGCACGTCAAAAAGCGGAAGTGACCCGATTGGAAAACATGATCCGTATGCAGCAGATGATTTCCATGTATATGTTTACTGCCTTGTAAAGCTGGATGAAACAAACACGAAAAAGTTCTACCGAACGGAGGATCGTACCTTGAAACGAGGTGAGGCGGTTTTCGTTCCAGACGAAAGTTCAGGCAGTAAATTGAGAGGAACAATATATTCTATTGAGCATCACATGAGTTTTTCTGTTCCAAAGCCCGTGGAGGAAACTCCTGAAATTATTGGAAGGGCGTGATTGATGAATGGATTGGGACTCCTATTATGAGAAATTCTACGACTGGGCAACCAGCACGCAGATTAAAAAGATGTCCTCATTGACCTCGTTTGGTGCATCCGCCGAAGTCTCCGAGGTCGCGCAGGAGTATATGGATGAGAAGGCAGCATCACGGCTTATAAAAAAAGCGGTTGCCTATGGTGTCCAGTTCACGCCAGATGAAATCTATGACCTTTCCGGCTGCTGCGATATATCAGCCATGAATGAACTACTGAAATCTGCAAAATGCACCTTTACGCAGGAGCAGTTGGAAGACCTTTGGGGTTCCGCAGACGATGAAGTTCTTGAGCTTGTAGCAAGGCGCAATCATGTGACTGTGTTTGCAGATGACGAGAATGAAGCCCCTTCCGTAGAAGATGAGATCGATTTTGACGAACCGAAGCAAAAGGAGCCAAAGCTCGGATTCTTCTCAAAGCTCGGGTTGGCATTTGCGGTTGGAAGACTTTTGGATAAGAAAAGCCAGGCTCACCACGGACATTGTACCGGTGACTGCGCAAATTGCCCTCCGCATTATGGGTATCGCTATGGAAGGTGGTATTATGGGCATGATCATACACACGGCTGTGAGTTTGGCGGAAATAAAGGCGGAGGCGGACTGTAAGGCACAGGATGAAAACAAACACACTGCTTTTCGACTGAACGTGATAGGAGGCGCACATGGATACCCCTTCTTTCAATCAGAATGGTATCGAATACAACGGAGAACAGATTGCCTACAAAGACAGCACCTATGAGCTTGTATCGAAGGTAGCATATCTGATCGGCGTCCCGCTCCGTATTTTTCAAAATGAACACGAGC
>ENA-UOIV01001784-UOIV01001784.1-human-gut-metagenome-genome-assembly--contig:-C59-NODE-1784-length-16867-cov-5.487271_pt1 | contig 16867 bp, 10 predicted proteins | sample MGYA00242333_ERZ723880 | MGnify/ENA metagenome assembly ERZ723880 | reverse complement strand
ACAATCTGACGCTCTAACCAACTGAACTACATCCACCATGTTTGCGTTTCTCTAACGCGGTGCAAAGATAGATATAATCTTTTAATCTGCAAATATTAGAAGGACTTTTTTTAATAAAAAATGTACTCTTTTATTCCCTTATTATGTTTGTTGAATAGGGAGCGGGTATCCTTAGTAAAGATTTTCAAGTGGTTACGTTCTGTAACGGATAGTGAGTCTGTCGGATAATTGATCGGATATAATATGTAATTCTTCTTTCGCGATAATACCGGCCGAGAAGTCCATACTAAACCGTATTCGCAATTGGTGACGCGGGTAATGCTGTCCTTTTCAAGTTCTAATTTAAACAAAATTCCTCCGTCTGTCCGGCGGGCAGACATATTGGAAATGAAATTTCCTAAAGAATAGACTACCGCATGTCGGCTACCTGCCGTGCTGTCCGTGCGAAGTTCCATTGGCTGTACTACATGGGGATGAGAACCGATGATATGAGTTACACCTTGCTGCAATAACCAATCTGCGAGAGAGGTCTGTTCCCGGTTAGGGAGCGATTGGTATTCTTCACACCAATGTATACAGGCAATGAGAACATCGGGTTGGAGTGCTTTCGCTTTCCGGATGTCCAGTGCCATCGTTTCTTTGTCAATGTAATTCACAATGTTGGGAGAAGTTGCTTTGAGACCGTTTGTACCATACGTATAGTTGAGAAGTACGATGCGGAAACCGTTCTTTTCTATCATGAGCGGATATCGCTGTTCGCGTGTTTCAGCATTGGTGTATGTACCTGCATATGGGATGCGGAGGGAGTCGAGCATGAGAATGGTTCGTTCCAGACCTTTTTTACCCCGATCCAGGCAATGGTTGTTGGCTGTTATCAATACGTTGAAACCCGCTTCACGGATGGCGGAAAGATATTCGTCCGGTGCACTGAAAGCAGGATAGCCACGATATGGTTTTCCGCCGAGGGTTACTTCCAGATTGGCGACGGCAATATCCGCCCGGCTGATTTCTTCTTTGACGAATTTGAAACAATCGGAGTAATCGTATCCGGCAGGAGTACGGGCGGCATTGATTTGTCCTTGGTGTTGCATCAGGTCACCGGCAAAAAGGAGTGTGATGCGGTGGGGAAGAAGGCTGTCATTCGCATTGGATATGATCGTATCTGAAACAACCTTGACTGTATCTCCCTTTTCCTGCGACACAGATGTGCAGGAAAAGGAGAGAAGTAAGAGAATTATGAATGAGAAATATCTCATTTATAAATGGCTTTTTTACCGGCCAACAGCGTGTTCTTCATCAACGAAACAATGGTCATAGGGCCTACACCTCCCGGCACGGGGGTGATGTATGAACACTTGGGAGCAACCTCATCAAACTTTACGTCGCCCGTCAGTTTGAAACCGGATTTTTTGCTGGCATCGGGTACGCGGGTGGTACCTACATCGATAATAACCGCACCTTCTTTCACCATATCGGCTTTCACGAAATTAGGCTGTCCTAAGGCAGCGATAATGATATCGGCTTCCTGACATTCTTTTACCAGGTCACGTGAGCGGCTATGGCAAACGGTGACTGTTGCGTCTCCCGGGTAGGCTTTCTGCATCATGAGGGCAGCCATCGGTTTACCGACAATGTTACTGCGTCCCAATACTACGCACTTTTTACCCGATGTTTCGATTTTATAACGCTTCAGCAGTTCGAGTATGCCGTTCGGAGTGGCAGATACGTAACAGGGCAGTCCGATAGACATGCGTCCTACGTTAATGGGATGGAAACCGTCTACGTCTTTGCGATAGTCGATGGTTTCGATTACTTTCTGTTCGGAGATGTGCTTGGGCAACGGGAGCTGTACGATGAAGCCGTCCACGTCGGTATCTTCGTTAAGTTCGCGTACTTTGGCCAGCAGTTCGTCTTCGGTCACATCGCTTTCATAACGGATAAGGGACGATTTGAAACCGCATACTTCACAGGCTTTTACTTTTGCAGCTACATATGTTTCGCTACCTCCGTCGTGTCCTACAAGGATAGCGGCCAAGTGGGGACGTTTACCTCCATTAGCCACAATTTCTGCCACTTCATCGGCAATTTCTTGCTTTACTTGTTCGGAAATGGCTTTTCCATCTATAAGGGTCATGTTCAATAGTATTTTGGTGATGGGCAAAAGTAGAATAATTTGCCGAACTCTCCAAGTCAAAGGAAAAGAAAGAAAGGAGCTTGTTTTTGTCAAGAGCTGATTTACGTATTCTTAACAAAATAGCCGGCGCTTCGCAAGAAAATGTGTGCCGCATTGTAATCCGGTTACATTTGTATCGCAACTAATAATGAAATGCATCGTGACATTACTTGTTATGTACCGTGACATTACTTGTTATGTACCGTGACATGCCTTGTTATTTTGTATAAGTATTGTTCGGAAGTGCCGTAAGCACCCATCCCGGAGCCTTTGGCAAGTGATTTAAAAAAGAAAAGGAGAAAGCCGAAGCTCTCTCCTTTATAGGTGTTTTAACTGAATATACTTTATGATTACGTCTGTAAAGATACGAAATCAGAATACAATAATCAAGCTTTTAGCCGGAAATTATCAGCGTTTCATTTTAGGCATCATCTTACCCATCTTGCTGCCTGTTACCATCTTCATCATCTTACGGGTCTGGTCGAATTGTTTCAGCAGGCGATTTACTGCCTGAATAGTCGTTCCGCTACCTTTGGCAATACGTGAGCGGCGTGAGCCATTAAGTATTTCGGGGTTGGAACGTTCTTCCGGTGTCATGGAGTAGATGATGGCTTCAATGCTTTTGAATGCGTTATCGTCGATATCGATGTCTTTGATGGCTTTGCCTACACCCGGAATCATGGATGCGAGTTCCTTAAGGTTACCCATCTTCTTGATTTGTGCAATCTGGCTGAGGAAGTCGTTGAAGTCAAACTGATTCTTGGCAATCTTTTTCTGTAAACGTTTGGCTTCTTCTTCATCGTATTGTTCCTGGGCGCGTTCTACCAGCGAAACGATGTCACCCATACCGAGGATACGGTCTGCCATACGTGCCGGATGGAACTGGTCGATAGCATCTAACTTTTCACCTGTTCCTACGAATTTGATAGGTTTATTTACAACCGAACGGATAGAAAGGGCTGCACCGCCACGGGTATCACCGTCGAGTTTAGTCAGCACTACACCGTTGAAGTCGAGACGGTCGTTGAACTCTTTGGCTGTATTTACAGCATCCTGTCCGGTCATGGAGTCGACTACAAAGAGAATTTCATTCGGCTGGATGGCTTCTTTGATCGCTGCAATCTCCTTCATCATTTCTTCGTCTACGGCCAGACGTCCGGCTGTATCGACGATGACGAGATCATAACCTTTGGCCTTGGCCTCTTTGATAGCGTTCTGGGCAATCTCCACAGGATTCTTGCTATCCGGTTCGGAATACATCGGAACATCGATCTGTTCGGCCAGTACGCGGAGCTGTTCGATGGCAGCGGGACGATATACGTCACAGGCTACGAGTAATGGTTTACGGTTTTTCTTTGTTTTAAGCATCCGGGCCAGTTTCCCGGAGAAAGTAGTTTTACCCGAACCCTGCAGACCGGACATCAGGATAATGGCAGGCTGGCCTTTGGTATCGATTTCAACGGTTTCTCCACCCATCAATTGGGTCAGTTCGTCGTGAACGATTTTCACCATCAACTGACTCGGTTTTACGGCGGTAAGAACGTTCTGTCCTAATGCCTTTTCTTTTACCGTGTCAGTAAAGGTTTTTGCCACTTTATAGTTAACGTCGGCGTCCAACAAGGCTTTGCGTACGTCTTTCAGTGTTTCTGCTACATTGATTTCGGTGATCTTACCTTCACCTTTCAAAATCTTAAACGACCTCTCCAGTCTCTCGCTTAAATTATCGAACATGGTTATATTAATTACGAATTAGGGTGCAAATGTACTAAAATCTCTTGTATTTATATCTTTTTATTCTGCCATTTTGCTTTTTTGAGATAAATATAGCTTGTTATGAACAATAATGTATAATACACTATCTCAATGGTAAAACACCATTCGATAGGCGCTTTCAGCCACATTCCGATAAAGATTATATACGAACCGTAGATGAGGATCGTAATGGTTTCCAGCAGGAGGGCGGCTTGTGTATTGCCTGTTCCCGATATTCCGTTGAATACGACATTGGCAACCGAAGCGATCAGCATGGCACAGCAGATGACGTACACTGAAGGGACAGACTCCGTTATCAGTGCGGCTTCGTTGGTATAGATCGAAAGCATCGCCTGCGGAAATATTGCGGTGACAATGACCAGTGCCAGCATAATGAAGAATGAAAAACGGGCTATCTTATTGATGAGCGGCATGACGTGTTGTATGCCGCCTGCACCGATTGCATTACTTACCAGACTGTTGGTTGTCGTGGCCAGTGCATTGACCGGAATCAACATCACGATATAGATGCTACGTACGATATTGGCAATGGCAAGTTCGCGTTGTCCTAACCTCTCTACGGCAATGAAGAATACGAACCACGTAGCCATTGACAGGAAGTACTGTAACATGGTGAAGCATGAGATGCTGAGTATGCGCATCAGCAACTGGGGATCGAAGGAACGGAACCGGTTCAAGCCGTATTTTTTCAGATCGACAGTAATGTACGTGTAAATAAGGAAAAACAGGATGGAACTGGCTTCGGCTATCACAGAAGCGATAGCGGCTCCCTTGATGCCCATTTCCGGAAATCCGAAGTGTCCGAATATCATGGCGTAATCCAGAATCACGTTGACAATGGCCATGACAATGGCATTAATCGTTAGCACTTTGGTACGGGTAATGCCGATGTATAATGCGCGGAACATTACATTGACAAATGAGAAGAAGAAACCGTAGGTGCGCCAGTCCAGAAACTCCATCGTGGCATCGAATATCGATTCGGAGGATACCAGCATGCGCATGATGTTGCTTCCGAAAGCTTTGGTGAAGCCAAACAGTAACAGGGCCATGACCAACAGGAACATAACGCCCTGCATCATTACGGGACCCACGTCCGCATAGCGTCCTTCTCCATTGCGGCGGGCAATGACGATTTGTGAACCGGTACTAAATCCGAAAGCGATCGTGAAGACGCATATATAGAAAAGCCCGCCCATTGCAGAGCCTCCGAGGGCTACTTCTCCGACTCTTCCGAGAAAGGCCGTATCAGTGACATTAATGACATTTTGTGCTAATAAACTGAGGAGTATCGGGTAGCTGACACTCCAAATCTGTTTGTTGGTATACATAAATCGGCGTTTAGGTTTGCAATTTGCAAAGATAGCTCTTTTATTCGGATATAATATCGAGAGGATAAGTAAAATTAATGACAGGTCGTTCCTGTTCATCGGCCGTTATGTTGTAGCTGCCTCCGAAATGCTGCAACAAAAGGCGATTGATATCATGACGTATGCTTACTTCCTGGGAATTGAATTCCGGATCGGCCAGTGGGCTGTTGCTGATGCGGAAACATATCTGTTTGCCGGAGTCGTCACGAGTCAGAGTGAAAGTGATTTCTCTGTGTGCCGTGTTTTTCTGCGGATAAGTCAGAGTGCTGACCAATGCTTGAATGAGCCTTCCGGTATCGGTTGTGATGGGTTGCGTCTCGATATGGGTATCGAAATATATTTCTATGGTTTCTTCATTGCGCATGCGGGCCATATAGATAGCGTCATTACAGAGTGCCACAGCATCATATTCCTGTATTTGGAACTTCATCATGTTGGCTTCCAGACGCGACAAGTCCAGTACGTCATTAACCAGTTGCATCAATTCTTCGGTATTTTTCTGGATGATGGCAGAGAATTCTTTTCTTGTGTCCTCGTCCATATTCGGTTCTGATGCTATCAGTTGGGAAAATCCTACGACTCCGTTCAGTGGAATGCGAATATTATAGCTCATGTTGGCAAGGAAATGATTCTTAGTCTCATTGGCTTTTTCGGCTATCCGGGTAGCTTTGCGGGTTTCACTTTCTGCTATTTTCAGGGCTTTACGTACCCGGAAGATGCGTAACATGAAAAATACCAATACGATTAATGTCGTGCCGATAACGATAAGTACAATAAGTTGTATTTTGTTTTTCAATTGTTCCTCTTCGAGGGCTATTTTATTGATGTGATAGTTGCTTTGTATCAGTTTCATTTGTTTGTCGGAAAGCTCGGTGACCAGTGAGTCTTTCATTTGCAGTACCTTTTCATAGATGGGCAGCGCTTCCTGGCTGCGGCCGGCTTCCACGAGTATGTCCGCTTTGGCAGACAATTGGTTGACGTAGTCGGAACTGAACGCTTCCTGTAATAAGACGATTGTGGAATCCAACTGGCTAAGGGCCTTGTCATACTCTTTACAGCGCCGGTAGTACAAAGCGTATGCATCGTAATAGAGCACGCGATACATAAAATAGGTATGTGGTGTGAGATACTTGGCTCCTTTTTGTAAATGTTCAAAAGCAGGGTGAGACTGATTCATCTCTAAATAATAATAAGCATAATAGAGTTCATTGAAGATCAACGGATCCTGAAAAGCCTCTTCCATGGTGGGATTCTTTCTTATGTAGTCTTCAAGGATACTTTTCTGTTCATCGAGATATTTCTTCAGGTTTTCAAAGTCATCTTTGGCTTTACTGAGTGAAACGAGTTGGCAAAGTACGGAGTTGTGTACAATTACGTTATCCAGTTTGGGGAGTAGCATATGGGCCTCTTCCAATGCTTTTTTCCCTTCTTCCCAACGTCCGGTACCCATGTAAGCATTTGCCAGACATTGTTTGGCACCGATTAATCCGCGCACATTGTTGGCTTCCTGTGCCTTTTGGTACATCTCGAGTGATTTATTGATGGCAAATTCGATCTGCTCTCTATAAGAATAAAGATCTATCTGGCATCTTTGTGCGTCGAAATAATAATCCCACAGATTGCCTTCGCGGACAAAAGGCTCCATCTTTTCGATCTTTTGTATTACGCTGTCCAGTTCGTTCTGGTTGTAGTAATAGATAATCTGGAAATAAAGGGCGGTTCCGGCGTATTTGGGATTATTCTGTGCGATAGCTTCTTGCAACAGCATATCCGAGTAGCGGATACAGTTGGGATTGGTTTGCTCCATCCGCGTGATATCCTGTATCATTTGCAGGCGTGCAGAGTCGTGCGGCATGCTTGTCAGCAGTCTTTCCAGACTGTCTCTTTTTGCCGAGGATGGAGTAGCCGTAGGCATACCTGTTAAAAAATGGCAACTCAGAATAAGGGTAAATATCAATTGTTTCATTGGGTATTCTCCTTTCTGTTGACTACCGGGATTATGGGGTGGGTGAACATAAAACGGGCCCCCTCGGTATATTCATGATCTATCCATATCCGGCCACCGACTTGTTCGATGATAAGTTGGCAGATGGAAAGTCCCAATCCTGTGCCCTGTGCACCTTCATTTAATTTTTCAAAGCGGTTGAATATCTGCTTTTGTTTTTCCAACGGGATACCGCAGCCGGTGTCGGTGACGGAAAAGAGCGCGACCGTATCCGATTCTTTCTCGACCTCGAGAGTGATAACACCCTCTGTCGTGAATTTGGTGGCGTTGATAAGTAAATTGATGAGCAGTTGCTGCAAACGGGAGTCGTCTGTTACAAGAGGAAGTGACTCTAATGTGGTAACAAAACGTACTTCGGCTTGTGTCTGTTTCACTTTCTCTACAGTTTCTACCACGTTACGGCAGATGACCACTGCATCGCTTTCTTTCAAATTGAATGTCAGTTTTCCTACATCTACACTTGAAAGGTCGATAACGTCATTGATAAGTTTAAGGAGAAGTTCTGAGTTTTGTTGTATAATCTCGTTGCATTGCTGGCGTGTGTCATTGTCGATGGAGTCATCCGTGAGAATGGCGGAGAAACCCGAAAGAGCGTTCAGGGGAGTGCGTATTTCATGGCTCATGTTCGATAGAAAGAGACTTTTGGTTCTTGTTGAGTTCTCTGCATATTGCTGGGCTTTTTCCAATTTCTCTTTTGACAGGAATAGTCGTTTGTTCCCTTTTTTAATAAGGAAAATGAGGAGGAGGATGAGGCCTAACATGGAGAGTACTGCAAGAATTCCCCATAAGATTGTTCTGTTACGTTCTTGCTGGTTTTTAATTTCCAGTTGGTCTATTTGGTAAATGGTACGTAATTCATTAATTTGGCGGACATAGCTGAGGTTGTCCAATGAGTCTTGTAATGCACTTGTCCTCTGATAGATAAAACAAGCTTTGTCGGTTTGCCCTTGTTTCGCCAGAAGCCGTGCGCATTGGATATTCAGTTGTACGTGTTGATACGGGGCATAAGACGGACGGAGTTCGCTGATGATTTTACCGTATTGCTCCAATGCCCGGTCATATTGTTCTGTCAGTTCGTAATAGCTGGCATGCATGTAATCCAGCATAAAGTTCATATGAAAGAAATTGTTTTCTGCATTTGCACGTGTTGCTTCGGTGAGGTATGCTTGGGCTTTGTCGGGCTGATGGGTCATTATCAGATAATATGCACGGCATATGGAGGTATAAAACAGATTGGATGATGTTGGAAACTTGTCGAACAGGCTTTCGAGTTGCTTTAGATATGCATGGGCTTCGTCGATTTTTTCTATTTTAAGCAGACTTAAGATAAGATTAGGCAGGATATGTATTTTTATCAAATCCTCATCATCTGATTTATCCAATATTCGTATGGCTTCTTCGTATGAGTCGATGGCTTGTTGCTGTATGTTGGATGCCAGGTAAACATCGCCTATGGCGCGGAGTGAAAGAGCTATCCCTTTGTCATATTCCATCTCTTTGGCCTTTTGATACATGATGTGGGCTTTATCTACAGCTACGGTAATATCGCCACGATTCGCATATGCTCTTGCTACCAGTTGCTTCAGATAAAAAAGAAGATCGTATCGTTTGTCGGCTTCCAATTTCGGTTCGAGTTCTTTTTCCAATAAAATAATACTGTCGGAAGACATTTCCCTATCATAAGGCAGGTTATGATCGATAAGAATCTGTAACTTTTCCAGGTATTTGGAAGTGTTATCAACAGGATATGCCGGCAGGGAACATAGAAGTCCGGCCAGCATTCCTAATATATAGTAATAGATATGACTTCTCACTACCTGGTATACTGTTTGTGATGTATTGCTGCAAAAATAAATAAAAAGAGCGAAGATTTTATAAATCTCCGCTCTTTTTATTTATTTATTTATTTTCTATTGACGGTATTCCGTACTCCGGTGTCTTTATGATTGGGATATCCGGGGGTATGTTTTTTCCGGTGTTTATCCGTGTCTGCTCTGAAGTTATGATAATCATCTTTTAGCTATTCATGCTCATCAGGAATTCGTCATTGTCTTTAGTCTTTTCAAGACGGTCTTTTACGAAATCCATCGCTTCTATCGGGTTCATGTCCGCCAGATACTTACGTAATATCCACATACGGTCGAGTGTAGTCTTATCAAGCAGCAAATCATCACGACGTGTACTTGAAGCCACAATATTAACAGCCGGGAAGATACGTTTGTTAGATAAGTTACGGTCGAGTTGAAGTTCCATATTACCGGTACCTTTAAATTCTTCAAAGATAACCTCATCCATTTTCGAACCGGTATCGATCAATGCGGTTGCGATAATGGTCAGCGAACCTCCGTTTTCGATATTACGGGCCGCACCGAAGAAACGTTTGGGTTTATGCAGTGCATTGGCATCCACACCACCCGAAAGTACTTTTCCGGATGCCGGTGAAACAGTATTGTAAGCGCGTGCAAGGCGAGTGATGGAGTCTAAGAAGATGACAACATCGTGTCCGCACTCTACCAGTCTTTTGGCTTTTTCAAGTACGATGCCTGCAATTTTTACGTGGCGCTCTGCAGGTTCGTCGAAAGTCGATGCAATAACTTCTGCGTTTACGCTACGTGCCATGTCCGTTACTTCTTCCGGGCGCTCATCGATAAGCAACATTATCATGTATACTTCCGGATGGTTGGCGGCGATTGCGTTGGCAATATCCTTCATAAGTAATGTCTTACCTGTTTTAGGCTGTGCTACGATCAGTGCACGTTGGCCTTTACCGATCGGAGAAAACAGGTCTACTACACGTGCAGACATAGAATCGGAATATCCCCCTTTGCAAAGTCTGAACTTTTCGTCCGGGAAAAGGGGAGTCAGGTGATCGAAAGGAACGCGGTCGCGTACAAATGCTGCATCACGTCCGTCTATTTTCGATACCTTTACTAATGGAAAATATTTTTCGCCTTCTTTGGGCGGACGAATTACACCTTCTACTACATCTCCTGTTTTCAGACCAAATAGCTTGATTTGTGATTGGGATACATAAATATCATCCGGAGATGAAAGGTAATTATAGTCCGAAGAACGTAGGAATCCATAACCATCCTGCATGATTTCCAATACGCCTGTACCGGTCAGGATGTCATCGAATTCATAAGGCTTTTCACGCTCTATGACTTTACGTTCCGGTGCCGGTACATTTTCACCTGCATTTTGTTGTTGCGCAGGTCTCTGCATAGGCAGACGGGGATTGTTGTTATTTCTTGGAGCGTTATTATTATTGTTAGCGTTATTATTGCTGTTATTATTATTGTCACGTGGACGTATAACACGGGGGCGCGGTTGGTTTTGCGCTTGTTCAGGGGCAGGAAGGGTGATTGTTTCAGCCTTGGTCGATTCGAATTTACCGAATAATTCAGTTGGTAATTCTACTTTTTCAGATGGAAGATCTTCTATAGGAATGAAGTCGTCATCAGAGCTTTCCGACAGGATTTTACTTTCTTCATCAACAACGGCCGGAGCTTTGGGCTTGATAATCGGTTTGGAAATCGGTTTAGAAGCAGGCTTAGAGATTGGTTTGGAAGCCGGTTTCGCTTCCGTTTTCTTTTCTTCTTCCGCTTTCTTGGTTTCCGTTACCACCACTTCTTTTTCTTCTTTAGCGGCAGGCTGTTCTTCTACCGGTTTGTTTACTACTGGATTTTTGCGTGGACGTCCTACTTTCTTTTTCGGAGCGGCTGCAGGAGTCTCTGTTGCGGGAGTAGCGGTTTCTTGTTTTACAATAGCGGCTTCTTGTGCTTGTGCTTTAGTTGCCGGAGCCGGTGCAGTTGTTTCTGCCTTGGTTATCTCACCGTTTTTGGTAGCAGAAAATACTTTGTTTTCTTTCTTCACTGCTACGCGTGACCGTTTTTTCTTGTCTTCGTTTCTTTCCTCTTTCAATTTATCTGCCGCAACTTTCTTAGTAGCGCCGGCGATAGCTTGTTCATCAAGGATTTTGTAAACAAGTTCTTCTTTTTTGAGTGAGTCTGTTTTTTTTATACCCAGTTCTTGGGCAATAGTTTGTAGTTCCGACAAATCTTTGTCATTCAATTGGATAATGTTATACATACAGTATAGTAAGTTATTAATATTTTTCTGTTCAGCTGAAATATGAACAACACAACAGGACTTCACTTGTCACTGGTCATGTGAACATATGCTTTAAATTATGAATCTGGGATATTTCTGTTGAATTGGATATCTGGTTGTTTCCCTCTGGTGAGAAATAGCAGAGTGTTTCAACGGCGCAAAGATAATAAATAATTCTGGTTTCATAAATAAATCATCATTTTTTTCATTTAAAAGTGTATCTTTGTTACTTAAAATTGAACATTATGATAGTTACTGAAGCTCATCTTATTTATTTTTCGCCTACCCACACATCTAAACAAGTAGGTGAAGCAATTGTTCACGGAATAGGAATAACTAATTTTTCAACGACCGATTTAACCTTAAAACCGGTTGAAGAAATGGAGCTTCCGACTTCTGCATTGGCTGTTGTGGTAGTTCCTGTATATGGCGGACATGTAGCTCCGTTGGCAATGGAGCGTCTGGAAAGTATCCGGGGTAACGATACTCCGATAGCATTGGTGGTGGTTTATGGTAATCGTGCTTATGAGAAAGCTTTGACGGAACTGGATGCCTTTGTTTTGCTGAATGGATTTAAGGTAATTGCCGGGGCGACTTTTATAGGTGAACACTCTTATAGCAGTGCGAAATATCCGATTGCGGCAGGGCGTCCTGACTCTAATGATTTGGAATTAGCAGTGGAATTCGGCAAGAAATTGAAAGCCAAAGTAGAAGCAGCTTCCAGCCTGGAAACTCTTTATCCGATTGATGTCCGGGCTATTCCCCGGCCGCGACAACCTTTTTTTCCGTTATTTCGCTTTTTGCGTAAGGTGATAAAACTACGTAAGAGCGGTGTGCCTTTGCCGCGTACACCGTGGTTGGAAGACGAAAGTCTTTGTACGCATTGTGGTGCATGTGTACGTCATTGTCCGACAGGCGCCATATTGAAAGGTAATGAAACACAAACGGATGCAGAAAAGTGTATTAAGTGTTGTGCTTGTGTTAAATCATGTACGCAACAGGCGAGAGTGTATGATACTCCGTTTGCTGTGTTGCTTTCGCAGTGTTTTACCCGGCAGAAAGATCCGAAAACAATCTTATAGTCTATCAATAAAAATCCTCTTTCGCACGCTGAAACCGAATAACGGAAAGCAAGCGGAAGAGGAATTGGCACATTATTCCTCGTTAATCTTTAGGATGATTACTCTTTTTGTGTTCCCGTCTATTCGAAAACGATTGTCGGTCCGTTCTCCTATTACCCAAGCTATTTTGTCCCCGCAGCATAGAATCCATTGTTGTTCTTTCCGGATGACGGAGAATTTTCTGTCTGTCAGGTAGTCGCTTACTTTTTTCTTTCCTTTCATTCCAAAAGGGATAAAGGTATCTCCCGTCTGCCATTTTCTTAAGCTGAGTTTTTCGACTAATTTGTCAGCATCAAAGTAGGCAATGTGTTTGTCGCGGGAAATAATAAAATCCCTTGTGTATTCTCTTTCTTCTCTGATTAGTTTGAAAGGAGGGTATTCTTTTTCTTCCTTTTTGTCTATCAGCAGATATTCTCTGTCTTTCGTTATTCTCCAACCTTCTTTGCTTATAAATTGTTTGCCTGCTTGTTTATTTAATGCAGTCAGAATGTTTTTAGTTTGTGCCGGGTTGAATCCCAACGGATAGAGTATTTCGAATAGCAGTGTTTCCGGGGCGGGTTCGTTTAGCAATGCAGTGATACGGATATTGCCTTTTTCCATTATCCGTTGTTTCCCTTCATCTATACCTTTATTATATATACGCACTACATCGTTCAGATAATTACTGGTATCGATAATATGTTCTTTTGCTGCCGGATTAATTTCCTGCATAAGTGGCAACAGGTTCAGACGTATTTTGTTGCGGGTGTATTCGTCTTGCAGATTTGTACTGTCCGTCACGTATTGCTGACCGGTGCTTTGCAGGTAATCAATAATTTCTTTTCGGTCGATACATAAAAGCGGCCGCGCGATATCTCCGTTTTTAGGCCGTATTCCCAATAATCCGTTTATTCCTGTCCCACGTATAAGATTAAGCAATACCGTCTCTACGCTGTCATCTTGATGGTGAGCCACGGCGATGACATCGGCATTTGTCTGTTTTTTTATCTCTGCAAACCAGCGATAGCGCAATTCACGCGCTGCCATTTCAATCGATATTTTATTCTCGGTTGCATATTGTTCTGTCTCGAAATGCACAATATGCAAGGGTATTTTCATTGTCGCACATAAATCCCGAACGAACCGTTCATCCCTGTCTGATTCTTCCTTCCGTAGATGGAAGTTGCAGTGTGCGGCTTCGCAATTATATCCCAATGTATGAAGAATGTGTAACAATGCCACCGAATCGGCACCACCGCTCAATGCTACGATAATGTGGGCATTTGAAGAAAATAAATGCTCGTTATCAATATATTGTGCAACCTTTTTACGTATCATGTTGCAAAGATAAACATATTATAAATAATTTATAAAATGATTCGAATAATAAAATTAAACCGGTCTGATTGTTGTAACATTTGGCGTATCGTTTCGTGTGAAAAGTATCTCTATTTAAAAACATTCTAAATAATTTGTATCGTAGAAACTTATCCGTTATCTTTGCAGAAAATTAATAGAACAAAGTATGCGTTTGTCCGAATTAAGAACAGGAGAGAAGGGTGTTATTGTTAAGGTACTCGGCCACGGAGGCTTCCGTAAGCGTATTGTCGAGATGGGTTTTATCAAAGGTAAGACCGTAGAAGTATTACTCAACGCCCCCCTTAAAGACCCCATTAAATACAAAGTATTAGGTTATGAGATTTCGCTTCGCCGGCAGGAGGCCGACATGATAGAAATCATCAGTGAACAAGAAGCGGCAGAACAGGTGCATCAGCATCAGGACTATCATCAAGGCATAAGCGAAAATGTTTATCCGGGTGAGGAAGAGTTGAAGCGGTTGGCACTTGGGAAGAGAAGAACTATTAATGTAGCTTTGGTTGGTAATCCGAATTGTGGAAAGACTTCTTTGTTTAATCTCGCATCCGGTGCTCACGAGCATGTGGGTAATTATAGCGGAGTGACTGTCGATGCTAAAGAAGGGTATTTTGACTTTGAAGGTTATCATTTTAAGATAGTCGATCTCCCCGGTACTTACTCTCTTTCGGCCTATACACCCGAAGAAATTTATGTGCGCCGGCATATCATTGATGAAACTCCGGATGTGATCATTAACGTTGTGGATTCTTCCAATCTGGAGCGTAATCTCTATCTTACGACTCAGCTTATCGATATGAACGTCCGCATGGTTATTGCCCTTAATATGTATGACGAACTTGAGTCCAGTGGCAATACTCTCGATTATCGATTGCTGAGCAGACTTTTCGGCGTGCCTATGGTTCCTACTGTTTGTAAAAAGAATTTAGGTATCGACCATCTGTTCCATGTTATCATCAATCTTTATGAAGGGGGTGATTTCTTTGATAAAAATGGAAATATAAATCCGGAAGTTGCAAAAGAACTGCAAGACTGGCATCGTACCCACGTAGACGAAACCCATCACGAAGAACATTTGGAAGATTATGTTCATCCTCATAAATCGGGGGAACGCGTGTTCCGTCATATTCACATCAACCATGGCCCTGATTTGGAGAAAGCCATTGATGCGGTAAAAGAGGAAATCTCGAAAAATGAAGCCATCCGCTCTAAATATTCCACTCGTTTTCTTGCGATAAAACTTTTAGAAAACGATCCTGATGTTGAACGTATTATTCGTACGTTGCCCAATTCGGAAGAAATTATCCGGATACGCGATAAGGCAGCGAAACGTATCATGGTTGCATTGAATGAAGATAGCGAATCTGCTATTACCGATGCAAAATATGGTTTTATTAGTGGTGCATTAAAAGAGACATTTATTGACAATCATCAGGAGAAGGCGCAGATGACGAAGGTCCTTGATGCCATCGTGACACATCGTGTGTGGGGATATCCCATCTTTTTCCTTTTCATGTATATCATGTTTGAAGGTACTTTTGTGCTTGGGGAGTATCCGATGATGGGAATTGAATGGTTGGTAGAGGCGTTAGGGAGTCTGATCAATAATCATATGGGCGAGGGGCCGTTGAAAGATATGTTGATAGATGGCATTATTGGTGGAGTAGGCGGGGTGATCGTCTTTTTGCCTAACATCTTGATCCTTTATTTCTTTATTTCCCTTATGGAAGATTCCGGATATATGGCGCGTGCAGCTTTTATTATGGATAAGATAATGCATAAGATGGGACTTCACGGCAAATCGTTTATTCCTCTTATTATGGGATTCGGATGTAATGTTCCCGCTATCATGGCTTCCCGTACCATAGAAAACAGGAAAAGCCGTCTTGTAACGATGCTTGTCAATCCGTTGATGTCCTGTAGCGCCCGTCTTCCGATTTATTTGTTGTTGGTAGGCGCTTTCTTCCCGAACAATGCAGGATTGGTATTGTTTTCTATTTACTGTATCGGTATTTTGCTGGCAGTGCTGTTGGCTCGTTTGTTCAGCAAGTTTTTGGTTAAGGGTGATGATACTCCGTTTGTGATGGAACTGCCGCCTTATCGTATGCCTACAATGAAAGCTATTTTCCGTCATACGTGGGATAAAGGTGAACAGTATCTTCGTAAGATGGGAGGAATTATAATGATTGCATCTGTCATTATCTGGTTCTTGGGGTATTATCCCAATCATGATGCTTATGAGACGGTTGCCGAACAGCAAGAGAGCTCTTATATAGGGCAGATCGGAAAAGCAATCGAGCCGATAATCGAACCTATGGGATTTGATTGGAAGTTGGGCATTGGTCTGATTTCCGGAGTTGGTGCGAAAGAATTGGTGGTTAGTACGCTCGGTGTGCTTTATACAAATGATGCTAATGTGGATGATACCACTTTAGGAGAGCGGATTCCGATAACTCCGTTTGTCGCTTTCTGTTATATGTTGTTTGTGTTGATATATTTTCCATGTATTGCTACATTTGCAGCTATAAAACAGGAGTCGGGAAGTTGGAAATGGGCATTTTTCACGGCGGGGTATACCACTGTATTGGCATGGGTATTGACTTTTGCTGTTTATCAGATAGGAGGATTGTTTTTATGACCTGGGATTGGCAGGAATGGGTCGTTGCTTTACTAATAGTGTTATGCGTGGCTCGTATGGTATATGGGATTTATAATTTTTTTCGCAGTACGAAAAATAATGAAAATCCTTGTGCAAGTTGCGCAAGTGGCTGTGAATTAAAGCGTCAGCTCGATAAGAAGCAACAAGAGTGCAAAGTCACTAAAAAACATCCAAAGAAAAATTGCTGTGGATAGTTTGGTAGTTTGAAAATTTATACTACCTTTGCAACCGCAAATGGGAAATAAGGTTCCTTGGATGAGTGGCTTAGTCAGTGGTCTGCAAAACCATGTACGGCGGTTC
>ENA-UOIV01001772-UOIV01001772.1-human-gut-metagenome-genome-assembly--contig:-C59-NODE-1772-length-16956-cov-12.634223_pt1 | contig 16956 bp, 16 predicted proteins | sample MGYA00242333_ERZ723880 | MGnify/ENA metagenome assembly ERZ723880 | reverse complement strand
GCCGACGCGGAAGCCCCCGCGCAGTCCGTCCCGGACGGCGCGGGCACGCTGAAATTCGGGCACGTGCTCGCGCCCGGAACCCCGCAGCACCAGGGCATCGCCAAGTTCGAGGAGCTGGTCGAGGAGCGGACCAACGGCGCCGTCCAGATCGAGATCTACCCCTCGTCCCAGCTGGGCGACGAGCGCGAGCTCATCGAGGGGATGCAGATGGGCACCGTGGACGGCTACCTCGGTTCCACCGCCACGATGACCGCCTGGATTCCCGACTTCATGGTGTTCGACATCCCGTTCCTGTTTGACGGCTATGAGCATGAGTACAAGGTCATGGACGGCCAGCTGGGCGATAAGCTGAAGGAGGAGTGCCTCCCGCTGGGGGTCCGCGTACTGACCATCTCCGACGCGGGCTTCTCCAACATCATCAACAACGGTCATCCTATCGAAAAACCCGAGGACGCGAAGGGAATGAACATCCGCGTGATGGAGAGCCCGGGACTCATCGCCTATATGAACGCCCTGGGCGCCAACCCCGTCCCGATGGCCATGAGCGAGGTCTTTACGGCCCTGCAGAACGGCACGCTTGACGGCGGCACCTGGCCGGTCGTCGTCGCCTACTTCAACAAGTTCTACACGGCGACCGACTACATGACGCTGATCGATCCCATCCCGACCTCCATCATGACGGCCATGAGCGAAAGCGCCTGGAACAGCGTCCCGGAAGAATACCACGACATTCTGACGCAGGCCAGCATCGAGGCCACCGCCTACCAGCGGCAGGTTCTTGCCGAGAGCATCGACAGCCTGACCGCCGTGATGGAAGAGGAAGGGGTCACCATCATCCGTCCCGACCGCGACGTCTGGAGGGACGCCCTGCAGCAGAAGTGCCTGGACGCCATGGTGCCCAAGTATGTCCCGCAGGAGCTGATCGACATGGTGAACGCGGACAAATAAAGCGCGGACGCGGGTCCGCAGAAAAGGCCGGGCCGGGGCGGCGTTCCGGAGGATGGCGCCCCGGCCCCGGGCGCGGCGAACTGATCACACTCTGGGAGGTTCCTTATGCAAGTGGAAAACGAGTCCGGGGGAACCGGAATCATCCGATTGATCGACAAATGTCTGGACCTGTTTGAAATGACGGTGTCCGCCCTCGCCCTTTTGGGCATGACCGTTTCGGTCCTGCTGGCCATTGTCCTGCGCTATGTGCTGAAGGTCCCCAACATCGCGGGCGAGGAGATCTCACGCTATCTTCTGGTGACCATCGTCTTCATCGGCATCAGCATGTGTGTGCGCACGCGGAGCCATATGGGCGTCACCATCTTCGTGGACATGCTGCCCGCGTGCCTGCGCCGGGTTGTCATGGTCATCGCGGACATCATCACGACCGTGACGCTCGGTTTCATCAGCGTCTTAAGCTGGCTCTATGTCGCCAGCAGCCTGGCCCGCCCGCAGTTCAGCGTGACGACCGGGATGCCCATGGCCGTCATCTATACGGTCATGGCGCTCGGCCTGACGCTTTCCGCGCTGCGGTCGGCCATGCTCTTCTGGAGCGACTATCTCACGACCACCCATCCGCTGGGTGTCCAGAAAGGCGGCGATGACCAATGATGGTCGCACTCATATTCGGGGTATTTGTCCTGGTCCTGCTCATCGGCTGCCCGATTGCCATCGCCCTGCTGCTCGGCGGCATCGTGCCGATTATGGCCCTGACCGACATCCCCCTCGGGATCGTCGTCCAGCGCCTCTTTTCGTCCGCCAACAGCTATTCGATGATGGCCGTCCCCTTCTTTATCCTGGCCGGCAACCTGATGGACACCGGCGGCGTTTCCAAACGGCTGGTCAATCTGGCGCGCTCCCTGGTGGGCTGGCTGCCCGGCGGTCTGGCCGTGGTCTCCTTTCTCGCCTGCGCGTTCTTCGGGGCCATCTCCGGCTCCGCCCCCGCGACGGTGGCGGCCATCGGGTCGATCATGATCCCCTCGATGAAGGAGGACGGGTACCCGATGCCCTTTATCCTGGCCACCATTGCCAGCGGCGGCTGGCTGGGGGTCATCGTACCGCCCAGCATCCCCATGGTGCTCTACTGCATCTCGGTCGGCAGCGTGGCGATCACCGACGTCTTCCTCGGCGGCTTTATCCCGGGCTTCCTGCTTGCGGGCGGCATGTCGGTGTACGCCGTCCTCTGGGGGAGGAAGCACATGCGGCACGCCACCAGGAAGTTCTCCATTCATGAGGTCGGCCGCTCCTTTGTCGACGCGCTGTGGGCGTTGGGAATGCCCATCATCATCTTGGGCGGCATCTACCTGGGGATCTTTACCCCGACCGAGGCGGCCGTCGTCGCCGTGGCCTACGGACTGCTCGTGAGCACCCTCATCTACCACCAGCTCTCCCTCAAGGGCCTTATGCAGATCATCCGCCGCACGGTCATCACCACCAACATCTGCATGTTCATCGTCCTGTCTTCCACCGTGTTTGCGGCCATCATGACGCGCGAGCAGATTCCTGTCATCGTGGGCAACGCGATCATGAGCGTGGCCTCCAACCGGCTCATGTTCTACCTGCTGGTCACGCTGCTCCTGCTGTTCGTCGGCACCTTCATGGAGACCATCCCGGCCATCATGATCCTGGCGCCCATCTTGACGCCCATGCTCGGCGCCTATGGCATCAACCCGGTCTCCTTCGGCGTCATCATGGTCATCACCCTCGGCATCGGCATGCTCACCCCGCCCGTCGGCATCAACCTGTATACGGCCGTCAGCCTGTGCGGGGAAAAGGTGGAGCGGGTCATCAACCGGCACCTGTTCGCCTATATCGGCTGTGCGCTCGTCGTCCTGGCGCTGCTGATCGGATTCGAGGGCATCATCATGTTCCTGCCGAACCTGCTCAGGTAGACGGCCGCGGGACTTCCGGGACGTCCGCCCCACAATATAAAAAACGCGCTGCAATCGGATCGATTGCAGCGCGTTTTTTGTATCCTATTTGCCCTTCTTTTCCGCCTCTTTTGCGAGGGAGGCCTCCGCCAGCAGGTACGCCCCCAGCGCGGAAAGCGGCGCGCCGCCCTCCGGCTCATAGCTCCGCACGCTCCGCCAGCAGCCCTCCCGTTCCATCAGGTCGGCAAACGCCTCACGGAAGGGGCTCTTCCCCGCCACGATCACCCGGGCGTCCGGTCCGCAGGCGATCGCTGTGGAATGCCGGAGCGCGTACAGGTCGTTTTGCAGCGCCGCCCCAAGGATGAAGTTTGCGATCAGCGTATGGTCCTTCACCGCGAACTGGTTCAGGATCCGCCCGGAAAAGCAGGCGCGGCTGAGTCCGACCTCCCGCGCGGCCCGGTAGCCGTGCAGGACCATCTCCCGGCGGTAGGTGTCCGCCTCCACAAAGGTGCGCTTCACCGAATCCGCGATGATCGTATCGTGCATGATCGAGGTGAGCAGCTCCCCGGTGATGGTGGTCAGGCAGCCGGCGATCCTCCCGTCCGCCCCGACGGAGACAAATTTGGTGTGGGAACCCGGAAGGACGAGGACCGCCTCCCCCCGCACCCCAAGCCGGTCGATGAGGGCGCAGGCCTCCACCTCCTCCCCGCGCATGATATCCATCGCCTCAAAGGTTTCGATAGAAACCCCGGAGACGCGGTTTTTGACGCCGGGGATAAAATGGATCGGCAGCGGGCAGACGTCCGGAACAAGGACGGGCGCCAGCGACGCGGACAGCTCCTCCAGCCCGGCGGGGGCCGTCACATGCGGGACTTCCACCAGCCCGACGTCGGCGGTGATCATCCCGCTCGCCATGACGCGCTCCACCTGTTCCCACGAGGCGGCGTTCCGGCGCAGGAGCTCCTCCAGGCATCCCCGGACCGCCTCCTTCAGCCGTCCGTTGTGTCCGTCGGCCGCCGTGCAGCGGACCCCCACGCCGCTTTTTTCCATATCCACGACATGGCGGTCCAGATCCCACAGGACCGCCCTCGTATTGCTGGTTCCGGAATCGATCGTCAGAATATAGCGTTCCATCGCGTCACCCCCCGTCCGAGGCGTTCGCGCCGGAGACCGCGCGGCACAGCCCGCGGGCGGCGTCGGTCAGCAGCCGGTACTGCCCCGAGCGGATCGCGGGCAGCGAGACCAGCGTCCCGCCGACCCCGAGGCAGCAGGCGCCCGCCTCCAAAAAGGCCGCCGCGTTCCGGGCGTCTATGCCGCCGACGGCGGAAAAGCGGATATGCCCCAGCGGCCCGCGCAGCGCCTTGAGATAATCGACGCCGAGCAGCGCCGCGGGGAACAGCTTGACGATGTCCGCACCGCAGCGGTGCGCCTCCACCGCCTCGGTGGGAGTGAATGCTCCCGGGATCGAGACCTTTCCCAACTCCTTGGTACGGCGGACGACCTGCGGGTTGGTATCGGGCGAGATCATATATTCGGCGCCCGCCTCTACCGCGAGGTCCACCTCCTCCGGCGTGAGGACGGTCCCCGCCCCCAGCAAAAGTTCCCCGCCCATCCGTTCCTTCAGCAGACGGATGGACTCCAGCGTCCGCGCGGCGCCGTCCGCCCGCGTGTGATCGAAGGTGATCTCCAGCGCGCGGATTCCGCCCGCCGCGAGCGCGCGCGCAGTGTCGACGATTTCCCCCGGGCCGACGCCGCGCACAATGGCGACCAGCCGTCCGGACAGAAGCTCCCGCAAGACCTTTTCCATTGTTTCCTCCTAATCCTGCTCCTGCTTGGAGCGCAGCAGATCCAGATAGTTATACAGGGTATAGCGCGAAATCCCCAGGTACTCGCAGACGCGCTCGCTCGATTTCGTAATCAGAAACGCGCCCTTGCTGTCCAGGTACTCCAGAAATTTCAGCTTATCCGCCCGGTCCATATGCTCCGGCGTCTTGTCGATCGGCAGCTGCGCCTCCTGGATCAGGCACTCGAGCAGGCTCTTCACGTCGGTGGTGAAGAATTCCCGCACCTCGACCGCGGGATCGCCCGTCCCATTATAGTTGTGCAGGAACTTTTCAAACGCGAGCGATTCGGTGATATCCATATTGATACAGAGGGACCCGATGATCTTGCCGTCGTCGTCGCGCAGGAACTGCGTGGAGGAGCGCAGGATCTTTCCGGTATCGGTCCGGGTGACGTAATTGTACCGGTTCCCGTTTTTGGCGTTCCCACTCAGGACCTCCAACCCCAGATTGTTTCCGCAGTCGCCGATCTTGCGGCCGGTGATGTGGCCGTTGCGGATGTCGACGATTGTGTGGTTATAGTCCTTTGTCAGGTCGTGCAGCACAATTTCGCAGTTGCTCCCATACTGGGCCTCCAGCATCGACAGCAGGTCCCGCCAGAAGGATAGCTCCTCGCTGATCAGTCGCAAATCAGTCTCCCCTTTAACTAAATATTACCGCTCAAACATCCCATTGTTATGGAATATTATAGCAAGCCAAAAACAAAATGTAAAGGCTTTCTTACAAATATTCAAAACAAAAAGTTTTTCTCCAATGACAGAAAATAGATAGTTTCCATAAAATAAGTAATTTGTTTTTAATTTTTTTGAATATTATATTGACATATTTGCCCACAGGAACTATAATGGCCCCAAAGAATAAAGATAATTTGTCTGGTGTAAAAGACAAATTGTTTGCAATTTAAGGAGGCCCAACCATGACCAATGTAGAAAAAAGGCTTTCGGAAAACCACATCACGCTGCCCGACTGCCCCGTGCCGGTCGCAAGCTACATTCCGGCCCAGACCGCGGGAAATTTCGTCTTCGCGTCCGGGCAGGCGGCCACCGTCGACGGAAAACTGCTCTATGCCGGGAAGGTCGGCACGGAGATTTCGCTTGAGGACGCCTACCAGTCGGCGCGCATCGCGGCGATCCGCTGCATCAGCGAGCTGCGCTCGGTCGCCGACCTTGACCGGCTGCGCATCGTCCGCGTGACCGGATTCGTCAACGCGGGCCCCGATTTTACCCTACAGCCCCGCGTGGTCAACGGCGCCTCCGAGCTCTTTGAGCTGGCGTTCGGCGAAAGGGGCCGTCATTCCCGCATCGCCATCGGCGCCGGCTCCCTGCCCGACGGGGCGTCGGTCGAGGTCGACGTCGTCGCCTATCTCGAACCGTAAGGGGCCGCCATGTCCCGCTGTACAGACAGTGTGCGGGATGCCATCCACCGCACGGTTTCAAAAAACCGGGTGGCCGAGCTGGCCGGCCGTCTGATCCGGGAGCGCAGTGATCTTTCCGGCGATATGGAGTACGGCGCCGGACAGCTCCTGATGCGGATCGCGGCGGAGATGGGGCTCGAAGCGGAGGAGCAGCCGGTCGAGGGCAGGCGCTCCAACATCCTCATCCGCATGCGGGGCGCCCCCGGCGGCAAGACCCTGCTCTACAGCGGGCACATCGACGTGGTCCCGCCCGGCGCGGAGGAGCTTTGGGACTCCCCGCCCTTTGAGCCGCAGGTCCGCGGGGACCGGCTCTACGGGCGCGGCGCCTGCGACATGAAGGGCAGCATCGCGGCGATGCTCCACGCGCTGGAAGTTCTGCGGCAGTGCGCGGTGCCCCTGCGCGGGGAGGTCCTGCTGGCGCTCGACGTGGACGAGGAGACCAGCAACAAGGGGATGCGCCGCCTGCTGGCGTCGGGCGTCCGGGCGGACGCCTGCATCGTCGGAGAGCCCACGGATTTGGAAATCAACCTGGGGCACAAGGGCGTGATGGGGCTGTGGCTGACCTTCTCAGGACGGCGGGCGCACGCCTCCCGCCCCGAAATGGGCGTCAACCCGATCGTACATGCGGCGGAAATGGTTGAAAAGATCCGCGCGTTCCAGTCCGGGACGCTCGACAAAAGGCAGTCCCGCCTGCTCGGGCACTCCACCATGACGGTGACCATGCTCCAGGCGGGAAGAGAGCTCAACTCCATCCCCGACCGGTGCGACATGCGCGTCGACAGGCGCTACCTGCCCGGGGAGACGGCGGAACAGATTCTTGCGGAGACGCAGCGGCTGATCGACGAGGTCTCGTCCGTGGAAGAGGGATGCCGCTGCACCCTGCAGATGACCACCAATTGCCCGCCCGGCGAGATCGAGGCGGAGCACCCGCTGGTCAAGGCCATGATGTCCGCCGTTTCCCCCGGCGAACCTGAGCAGGCGGCGCTGAAGCCCTTTCTGGCGAGCTGCGAGATGGCGATGCTCATGGAGGGTCTGGGGATCCCCGCACTGATCTTCGGGCCGGGCAGTATCCGGCAGGCACACATCACAAACGAGTACGTGGAGCTGGACCAGTTGGCGCGGGGCGCCGAAATCTTCGCCCGGATGGCCGTGGAGTATCTGGGCACCGCACAGGAGGATCGTCATGGGTAATTATTCGCTCGTCTGCAGAAGCTGCGGGGAGAGGTGCGAAGGCGACGCCTACCGCTGCCCCTCCTGCGGCGGCATCCTGAACACGGAATATCCGTTCGACCGGCGGGACGCGCTTTGCTCCGCCCTGCGAAACGCCCGGCAGTACTGGGATTACGAACCCTTCTTCCCCATTGGCCGGGAGTGTGAAAAGGTGACGATGGGCGAGGGCTTCACCCCCCTCGTCCCGACCCCCGGGATCGCCCGGGCGTTCGGCATCCGGCAGATGTCCATCAAGAACGAGGGGCTGAACCCGACCGGGACCTTCAAGGACCGTTGCATGAGCATCTCCATCAGCAAGGCAAAGGCGCTCGGCGCGTCCGCCGTTGTGATCGGCTCGGCAGGCAACGCGGGCGCCGCCGCCGCGGCCTACGCGGCCCGGGCGGGCATCCCCTGCTATGTCATGGTGCCGGCGTCCACCCCTCCCGAACGGGTCGCGCAGATCCAGCTCTACGGGGCGCGCGTCATCCTCGTGCGCGGCTCGGTGACCGACTGCATCGACCTGATCGCCAGGGTATACCGGGAGCGCGGCTGGCACAACGTGACGACGGCGAGCGCCTACAACCCCTTCCAGGCCGATTCGGAGAAGGCGATCGCCTACGAGATGGCGAAGGCCTCCGGCTGGGAGGTCCCCGACTGGCTCTTCGTCCCGATCGGCGGCGGCGGAATCCTGTCGGGCATCTACAGGGGCTACCTCGATCTTTTCCGGCTGGGGCTCGTCAAAAAGCTCCCCCGGATGGTCGGCACGCAGGAGGAGGGCTGCTGCGCGGTTGTCAACGCCTTCCGCGCGGGCAGAAAGCCCGCGCAGATCGAACGGGTGGAGAACCCCGCCGGCATCGCCGTCGCAATCGCCGACGCCTACCCGCTCGACGGGGAGACCGCCCTGCAGGCGATCTACGACTCCGGCGGCTACAGCGAATCGGTCTCATCGGCGGAAATTCTGGAGGCCCAGCGGCTTTTGGGGCGCACCGAGGGAATCTTTGCCGAGGCCGCCAGCTCGACGACGCTGGCGGCGGCAAAAAAGCTGCGGGAAAAGGGCGTCGTACAGGCGGGCGATTCGGTCGCCTGCGTCGTCACGGGCAGCGGGCTCAAGGACCTGCAGCTCGCCGCGAGGCACATGCCCCGCCCCGCCGAGGTGGAGATCGACCCGGCGCAGCTGAACCGGGTCGTCGACGGGATGGAAGCAGCCGTTTGACAGGAAGGGAGAACGGAGCATGAAGGTTACACGCAGCATTTCCCTCGCAGCCTCGGGGGACAACGGCCTCGGGCTGACCCACCCGCTCGACTGCAACGCATGGCTAATCGATTCGGGGGAGGGGCTCATCCTGGTGGACGTCGGGGTGAATCTCGACAACCTCCGGATCGAGGAGGAGATCGCCGCGGACGGATACCGGCTTTCCGACATCCGCTATCTGGTCGTCACGCACGCGCACGCCGACCACGCCGCCGGGGTCCCCCACTTTCTCCGGAGGACGGGCGCGCGGCTCGTGGCGGACGCGCACGAGGCGGGCGTCCTCGGGGACCAGTCCCTGCTCGACCGCACGATGGCGGAATACATAGAGGCCGGGCTCTACCCGGAGGGCTTCTCCTTCCCCGGCGCGCCCGCCGGGCAAATCGTCAGGGACGGCGAACGCCTCCGGCTGGGGCGGCTGGAGCTTACCTGCCTGGTCCTGCCCGGGCACACGGGCGGCGGACTCTGCCTCTACGGCAGGGTGGACGGAAAGCAGGTCCTGTTCGCCGGGGACGTCCTCTTTTTCGGCGGCAGGATCAACCTGCTCAGCACCTTTGATTCCGACCTGCTGCGCTACCGGGAGAGCATCCTGCGGCTGGAAGGGCTTCCGGTCGACGCGCTCTTCCCCGGGCACTTGCAGCCGGTCCTGAACCGCGCGGACCGTGTGGTCCGGAAAGCCGCCGACGGCTTCCGTTCGTTCAGCATCCCGCCGACGCTTTTGTAACGACAGGGAGGACCGCTATGGAATGGATTAACACGCGCGCCGGGCAGATGCAGAAAAGCCCGATCCGCAAGCTCTTCGACCGTGCGTCCGGGATGCGGGACGTGATCCACCTCGAGATGGGGGAGCCCGACCTGCCGACCCCCGCGGGCGCCGTCGAGGCGGCCGACCGGGCCGCGCGGGACGGCAAAACCCACTACACCGCGAATAACGGCATCCCGAGCCTGCGCCGGGCAATCGCCGCTTCCCCGTTTGCCAACGGGCTCTCCTATGATCCCGAAACGGAGGTCATCGTGACGGTCGGCGCGATCAACGCGCTCGCGCTCGCCCTGATGTGCATCATCGAACCGGGGGAGGGCATCCTCGTCCAGGATCCCGTCTGGCTGGACTACTTTGAGCTGGCAAAATTTGTGGGCGGGGAGGTCCGCCACATCCGCACCGTCCCCGAGGAGGGCTTCCGGGTCAGCGCCAAGCGCGTCCGGCAGGCCCTGACCCCCAACAGCAGGGTCCTGATGCTGAACACGCCCGGCAATCCCACCGGCGTGGTGCTCAGCCGCCCGGAGCTGGAGGAGATCGCCCGGGTGGCGGTCGAACACGACCTGCTGGTCGTCTGCGACGAAGTCTATCGGACGCTTATCTACGACGGCGTCCCCTCCGCCTCCATCGCGGAGTGTCCCGGCATGAAGGAACGCACGCTGGTCGTCAACAGCATTTCCAAGGCGTTCGCCATGACCGGCTGGCGGGTGGGCTTCGCGATGGGCCCCGCAAAGCTGATCGCCAAGATGACCCAGCTGCAGGAGTACCTGAACGCCTGCGTCGCCACCCCCTGCCAGTACGCCGCGCAGTGGGCGGTCGAGCATTTCGGGGCGGCGGACGCCATGCGTGAAATCTACGACGCCCGCCGGAAGGTGATGGTCGCGGGGCTCCATTCCATCCCCGGGATCCGCTGTGCAATGCCCGCGGGGGCCTTCTACGCCTTTGCGGACGTGCGCGCGTTCGGGATGGAGACCCAGATTCTCTGCGAACGGATTTTGGAGGAGGCCCGCGTCGTATGCACGCCCGGCAGCTGCTTCGGCAGTTGCGGAGAGGGCTTCATCCGTTTCAGCTACGCAAATTCGATTGAAAACATCGAGGAGGCAATCCGCCGGCTGCGCACGTTCGCGGCCCGACTGCCTCACGCGGATTTCTGAGAAGGGAAGGTGGATTCTATGCAAAAGACCGCACTGGTCACCGGTTCCAGCCACGGCATCGGGCGCGCGACCGCCATCCGCCTCGCCGAGGCGGGATATGACGTCGGCGTCACCTACCACAGCCGCGAAGAGGGCGCGCGCGAAGTCGCCGCCGTCATCGAGGGGCTCGGAAGGCGCGCCGTGACGATCCAAGCGGACGTCTCCGACCTTGAAAGCATCCGGCGGATGTACGACGCCTTTCTGGATGCCTTCGGGCGGATCGACCTGCTCGTCAACAACGCGGGCGTGGGGCTCACCGCCCCCTTCCTCAAGACGACGCCCGAGTTGTTTGAAACGGTGATCAACACCGATCTGCGGGGGAACTTCTTCGGCGCGCAGCGCGCGGCGAAGGAGATGATCTCACGCGGCGTCAGGGGCGTGATCATCAACATCTCCTCCAACCACGCCGTCGGCTGCTGGCCCGACTGTTCCGTCTACGCGGCGGCCAAGGCAGGGCTTTCCAAGTTCACGAAAAACTGCGCCATGGAGCTTGCCCCCTACGGCATCCGGGTCGTCACCGTACAGCCCGGCTACACCGATATCGGCTGGGACAAACAGAATCCCATCTGGTCCGCGGAGCCGCGCATCCCGCTCAAGCGGTTTGCCGACCCGTCGGAAATCGCGGACGGCATCGTCTTCCTCGCCTCCGACAAGGCCGCCTATATCACCGGCGCGACCATCGATATCGACGGCGGCGCGCTGCTGGCGTGCGTGCCGGAGAACATGTTCGTTTAGCGGTGGCGGTGAAGATCGTCCCCGCCCGCTATAAGCAGGCCCCCTGCCTGCGGCTGGAAAACGAGGCGCTGCGCCTGCTGGTGCTCCCCGGACGGGGCGGGAACATCGCCTCCCTCTTTGATAAGCGCGCGGACCGGGAGCTGCTCTACCAGCGCCCCGGAGACGTTCTCCGCCCGGTCCCCCGCGGGCTGCGCTTTGAAGACGCGGAGTGCGCCGGGATCGACGACATGTTCCCCAACGCCGCCGCGGCGGCCGTTGAAACGGTGGACGGGCGGCGGGTCCGCCTGCCGGACCACGGGGAGGTCTGGTACCGGACTTTGCGCGCGCGGCGGATGGAGGACGGCGTAAGCCTGCAATACCGCAGCCGCCGGTTCCCCTGCTTCTTTGAAAAGCGTATCCGCCTCAGCGGGCCAGCGGTCCGGATGGACTACCGCGTCCGGCATACCGGAGGGCCGGGGTTCCCCTTTCTCTGGGCCGCCCATCCGCTCTTCCGGGCGGAACCGGGCATGGAGGTTCTTCTGCCCGGCGGGGAGGCAAAAGCGGATATCGCCTGCGCCGAGGGGTTTGTCCCCTCCCGCGTCCGGGAGGCCCCGCTCCGAAATCTTCCGCTGGAGGGCGGAGGAATTCTCGACCTCACCCGGATGCCTCCCGCGGGAATGGGCTGCAAATATGTCCTTTCCCGGCCGGTATCCAAAGGCTGGTGCGCCCTTTGGGCGCCGAAATCCCGCTACGCGGTCGAGATCACCTTCCCGCCCGACCGGCTCCCCTTTCTGGGAATCTGGATGGACGCGCGGGCCGGCGGTCCGGAGGAATGGCAGATCGCGCCCGAGCCCTCCACCCAGAAATCCATCCACCTGGCCGAGCGCAGCGCGGCGGACACCGGCTGGGTGGGAAGCGGGCGGCAGTCCGCCTGGTGGATCGCCTTCCGCGCGGGGCCCGCGCATGGGGCGGAGCCCGGCGGCGGGATCCGGTTTTATTGAAGTATGACAGACAGAATGGAGGGATGAGGAATGAAGGAAGAGGCCCAAAAATCCCCGGCCAAAAACATCGTGGAGTTCCGGGAGATCTGTAAGTATTTCCCGGGCGTCCGGGCGCTTGACCGGATTTCATTCCGTGCGGAAAGCGGGCAGGTCTACGCGTTCGTCGGAGAGAACGGCGCCGGAAAATCCACGCTCTTGAAAATTCTCAACGGGGACTACACCATGACCTCCGGGAAGGTGCTGCTCAACGGACGGGAGCAGCATTTCACCTGCCCGAAGGACGCGATCGAGGCGGGCATCAGCGTCATCTATCAGGAGCGCCAGGTCATCCTCGATATGACGGTCGCGGAAAACGTCTTTTTGGGGAGCTGGGCGCGTGGGAAGGACCGCCTAATCGATTATAACCGGATGCTCGCGGAGACCCGGAAGGTCATCGAGGAATTCGGCGTCAGCATCGACCCGGCGGCCCGTGTGCGCACCCTCTCCACCGCCCACCAGCAGATGGTCGAAATCATGAAGGCCTACATCCGCAACGCGAAGGTCATCGCGTTCGACGAGCCCACCGCCAGCCTGACCGACAACGAGATCGGCGTGCTCTTCCGCATCATCCGGAAGCTGCGCGCGCAGGGAAAGATCGTATTCTACGTCTCCCACCGGATGAAGGAGCTGGAACAGATCGTCGACAGGGTGATCGTCTTCAAGGACGGGCAGCTGGTCGCGGAGGTCGGCCGGCAGGAATGCACCAACCAGGACCTTATCCGCATGATGGTCGGCCGCGATCTCGGGGACCTGTTCCAGTCTCTCGAGCGCAGCGACTCCATCGGTGAAACCATTCTCGAGGTGCGGGACCTCTGCAACTACTATGTGAAAAACGTCTCCTTCGAGCTGCATCGGGGCGAAATCCTGGGCTTTTCCGGGCTGGTCGGCGCGGGGCGCACCGAGCTCATGCGCTCGATCTACGGCGCCGACCCGACCCTCTCCGGGACCGTCCTGCTGGGCGGGAAGAAGATCGAAAACCGTTCGCCCGCGCAGGCCATCGCGAACGGGATCGCCCTCTGCCCCGAGGACCGCAAGGAGCAGGGGATCATCCCCACCCTTTCGGTCGGCATGAACATCTCCATCAGCGTGCTGAAGCGGCTGCGCAACGCCTGTCTGCTGATCGACGCCAAACGGGAGACGCAGCTGATCGAGGGCGGAATCCGCCAGTTTAAGATCCGGACGCCGAACGCGCAGAAAAAAATTCTCGAGCTCTCCGGCGGCAACCAGCAGAAGGCGGTCGTCGCCCGCGCGCACGAGACCAACCCCGACGTCATCATTCTGGACGAACCCACCAAGGGGATCGACGTGGGGGCCAAATCGGAATTCTACAAGATGATCTGCGAATATGCCCGGATGGGCAAGGGGGTCATCCTGATTTCGTCTGAGCTTCCCGAGATCATCGGGCTGAGCGACCGGATCATCGTCATGCGGGAGGGCCGCGTCACCGGCGAGGTCTCCCGGAAGGACGCCACGGAGGAACTCATTTTGCAGTACGCCATGCTGGGAGGGGACTAAGCGATGGATAAGAGAAAATCGTTTTTGAAAAACAGCGGATTCGTGGAAAAAATCGGCCTGATGGTGGCCCTGTTCGTCATTGTCGTGGTCTTTACCGTGATCAACAAGAACTATTTCAGCACCCAGAACCTACTGAACATCCTCACCTCCGCGTCCCTGACCGGCCTCGTGGCAATCGGCGAGACCTATCTGATCATCGCGGGACTGATCGACCTTTCGCCCGGCTCGATCGCCGCCTTTTCCTCGGTTGTCGCGGGGCTTCTGTTGACAATGGGCGTGCCGAGCATGCTGATCCTCCCGCTGGTCGTTCTGATCGGCCTGCTGATCGGCTTTTTAAACGGGATGGGCGTCAACAAGCTCAAGCTGGAACCGTTCATCGTCACCCTTTCCGCCATGTCGATCTTCCGGGGGCTGGGCTACATCCTCTGCGGCGGAAAACCGGTCTTCATCTCAGACAAATCCTTTACCGACATCGGCTCCAGGCAGGTCCTCGGCATCTTCAATCTGCCGGTGCTGGTACTGATCCTCGCCTTCCTCGTCTCCGCGATCGTCCTGAGCAAAACCTTCTTCGGCCGCAGCGTCTATGTGCTGGGCGGAAACAAATACGCCGCCCGGCTGGCGGGCTTAAATCCCGAAAAGATCTCCACCATCCTCTTTATGATCAGCGCGGGGCTCTCCGCGCTCGGCGGCGGACTGCTCGCCGCGCGCATGCAGTCCAGCCAGCCCTCCTCCTGCAGCGGGCTCGAGTTCGACGCGATCACCGCGTCGGTCCTCGGCGGCGTGGCGATGTCCGGCGGCGTGGGGTCGGTCGGCGGGATGATCCTCGGCGTGCTGATCCTCCAGTGCTTCAACACCGGGCTCATCATGGCGCAGGTCCAGGTCTACTGGCAGACCGTGGCGCGCGGCCTGCTCCTGCTGATTGCGCTTGCCTTCGACTTCTACCGCCGCAGCAAGCACCAGAAGAAGATGCTGATGCAGAGCATCGAGGCCGGGCGTTCCGGCGCAAACTAAGTCGTCAGCGCGGCTCTGCCGCGTGGTCATTATCGGTATGAATGAGAGGAGAACTAGTATGAAAAGAACATTGGCCATTCTGCTCGCACTGACAATGGCGGTCACCCTCCTGGCCTCCTGCGCACAGTCCGCCCCCGCGGAGCCCGCGCCCGCGCCCGCATCGGCGGCCGAACCGGCGGCCGCCCCCGAAACGCAGCCCGATGCCGCGGAGCCGGCACCCGCCGAAAAGAAGGACGTCGTCATCGCCGGAATCTACAAGTTCGCCGACGCGACCTGGTTTATCAATGAGGGCGTGGCGGCCGGCGAAAAGGTGAAGGAGCTCGGCGCCAAGGACTGGATGTACCTCGACGCCAAGGACGACGGCAACCTCTTCCTCCAGATGGTCGACACCGTCATCGCACAGAAGGTGGACGGCGTCATCTGCTGCCCGCCCGACCAGACGCTTTCGCAGGTCGCGGTGGAGAAGCTCGAAAAGGCCGGCATCCCCGTTTTGGCCGCCGATGACGCGCTGATCGACGACGCGGGCAACAAAATCGCGCCTTGGGTCGGAATCGACGCCTATATGATCGGCCAGGAGAGCGCGAAGTGGCTGGTCAACTACATGCAGGAAAACAACCTGGTTGACGATCCCGAGTGCGGCATCATGATCATGACCACTGACACCGTCACCAGCTGCATCCCCCGTTCGGAGGGCCAGCTCGACATCATCGCCGAAATGCTCCCCGATTTCCCTGCGGACCACATCTTCAAGACCGACTATAAGATGGACCTGAACGTCGCGTTCCAGTCCGCCAACGGCGTGATCGTCGCCAATCCGCAGATCAAAAAGTGGATGGTCCTCACCACCGGGGACGAGGGGACCGTCGGCGCGACCCGCGCGATCGAGCAGGCCGGCCTCGCGGACGGCTCCTGCACCGTCGGGCTCGGCGGCTATCTGGCCCCCGCGGAGTTCGAAAAGGGCTCCTGCTTCAAGGCCGCCGCGTATTTCTCCGCCCTCGAGGTCGGGCGGATCAGCGCGGAGCACATCATGATGATGGTTAACGGCGAGGAGCCCCCCAAGGAGACCGCCGTCAGCTGCATCATGGTCACCAAGGACAACTACAAGGAAGCCATGCCGGAATACCTCCAGTAAGGAGGCCCCGTCAGGGGAGACCTCCTCCACATGACGCAAAAGCGGCCCCGCAAAACTGCGGGGCCGCTTTTTCTTTCGCTTCCGCCACTCCCGGCGGCAATTTGAACGGTTCGGTTGGGCGCGCCATAGACTGATATGGGAGAATTCCCAATCCATTTTTACGGAGAGATGCCACATGACAATATACCCAAACTCCAGCGCCCCCAACAACTCCGCCCGGTGCTGTCCGGTCCCTCCCCCGCCGCCCTGCTGTCCTCCGCCATGCAGACCCGGACCCACCGGGCCTGCCGGTCCACAGGGACCCGTCGGCCCGCAGGGACCCGTCGGCCCGCAGGGGCCCATTGGGACCGCCGGGCCGACCGGCGCAACCGGCCCCCAGGGGCCCGCAGGACCGCAGGGCGCGACCGGCGGCACCGGCCCCCAGGGACCGACAGGACCCGCCGGAACCGCCGGCAACGGGCTTGCCGCCTACGGCGGCCTCTACAACGCCACCACCCAGCTCCTGTTCTTTACGCAGGCGGACACCTATCTCCCGGTTTCCCTAAACACCCCGATGCCCGCCCGGAATGTCGCTTACCCCGCCGCGAACTCCCTGATGGTGGCCGAGCCGGGGGACTACGAAATCAACTACAACGTCCTGTTGAACGCCAATCAGGCGGTGGACGCCGCGATCGGCGTGCGCAGGAACGGCGCCATCATCCAGCAGACCCGCGGCTCGCAGACCCTATCCGCCGACGGCAGCACCGGACTCACCTTTGACGGGAGGCTCTCCTGCTCGACGATTGTGACGCTGGCCGCCAACGACGTCCTGGACCTGGCGATCGCGATCCTGCGGACGCTCCCCGCCAATCTGGACGCAATCATCAACGGCAACGCGAACGCGACCCTGACGGTCAAAAAGCTGGACCCGATCGCATAAACACGCGGCAGAGGGCCCGCCGGAATTTCCGGCGGGGCCTCGGGCCGTTTGTTTAAGGGAGGGCGGGTTCGCGGTTCCGGCGGCGGCCACCCGCGGCCCGCTGC
>ENA-UOIV01001769-UOIV01001769.1-human-gut-metagenome-genome-assembly--contig:-C59-NODE-1769-length-16970-cov-28.610701_pt1 | contig 16970 bp, 19 predicted proteins | sample MGYA00242333_ERZ723880 | MGnify/ENA metagenome assembly ERZ723880 | reverse complement strand
ACGCAGCAGGATCGGCGAAATAAGCCAAAAATACACCGGCAGGCCCAAGGCAGAATAGAGAAAAAGAAGCAATATTCCACTTGATGTTTCGATAACCTTTAGCACCTGCGACGATTTCAGCTACGATGCCCATGACGACATATCCCAAATCCATTGCCCAGTGCATTCCGAGTACATACCAGATAATACCATTGATAATGCCCAAAACGACGATACCACCACGCTTTGGTACTTTTGCTACCATCAGAAGATACACAGGTCCGCAGAGCAGGGCGATCCCAAACGGCTGATAGAAAGTAAGCGCAGGGTTTGGAGCAAACGGAAGGGAGCCGATAAGCTCAAACACGAAAAATAGTGCAGTAAAAATGCCAATAGTTACAAGGTCTTTGACTGTAAGACCTTTCTTGTTCAGATACGATGATTGCGCAGACATATCCAAATCCTCCTTTTCAGAGAAGCGTTGCCTTGACGCTCCCCATTTCTTATGTTATATTTAGGTTAGGTGTTGCTAACCACAAATCAAAGATACTCTATTCGCATCCTTCTTACAATAGCTTGGAAGGATGTTTGCGTTATCAAGATATAAGTTTGCGCTATCGTGGCAAAGGAGCGAAATGCGTTATGAAGAATAAGATTGAAGATTTTTATGTAACACAATTTGCGGAACGGGGTTTTACACCGGCTCCGAATAGTCTGGACTATTGTGAGGTCGGAACCACCTGGCAGCTAAATGATAAAATTGGGACAGGAACATTCTGGATTTATAACAGACAGGACCTTTTCGACATCAAAATCCACGACTTCTATCTCAACGAGGACACTATTCTGGATTTTAACTGGCCAGAGTGTTTAAGCATCATGCAGTTTGACTCTATCTCCGGTGAGGAATTATCCCCTTATCGCCGGTTAGAAGCTGGGAGTGTGAAAAGTTTTATTGGCGGCTATTCCACATACAAAGTTCTCATACATAAAAAAATTCCGATCCGTACTGTTGGAATTGAAATAATGCCTGCTTATTATGAGGATTACTTAAAAGAGCAGTATCCTGATGAATATGCAAATCCTCTCAAAGCATTTGAAGCCGTTGGACAGACAGCGGATTTTCCTGAAATGTCCCGCCTATTAAAACAAGTAGAGGCATACAAAGGCAGCGGCATTTCTGCGGGCTTGTTTTATGAAGGGAAAGTGGCTGAAGCTATCTCACTTATTGTAGAATGGAGCCGCTTACAACAGCAAAGAAAAGAAGTCCGAAAAAAACTATCCGTTCAGGATGTTCAGCAATTAGAAAACCTAACACTGTACCTCAACGATCACTGTATTCAGGATATTCCTTTAGAACAGATCGTGCGTATATCTTGCATGAGTGCCAGAAAACTTCAGACAGCTTTCAAAGAATATCACGGATGCACAATTACAGAATACATACAGCAGCGGCGAATGAGTCAGGCAGAAACCCTTTTAGCGAAAACAGATTTATCTATTGGTCAAGTCGCACAAAGCGTTGGATATACAAGCGCGAGTAGATTCGCAGAGTTATTTCGGAAGAGTACGGGCTTATTGCCATTGGAGTATAGAAAAGTCTCACAACGAAAGTAGAAATGAGCGCCAGAGATTGTTCTCTGGCGCTCACCCTATTATTGAAATATCAGCTCAGATTGTATAATTTCTTCCGCCTGCGCTTTCAGCGTGTTCATCAGCCCCACCCAGCGCATAGGGTCACGGGCTTTCAGTTCCTCGGTGACGCCCGCCGCCTCCATCATGCGGGGCAGCATGGCGTCCATCCGTTCACGCGCCGCCCGGTCAATCTCCAACAGGTGCGGGTACAGCTTTTCGCTCAAAATCAAGCTGCTGTAAAGGCCGGGCCGGTGTTCCTTCAGGTAGCGTTGCCGCATACGGCCATACTTGCCGATGGGGGCCTCCGGCTGCTCGGAAAGTTTCAGGTCGGGGATGTAGTAATCCCCGCAGCGGGTGTAAGTCAATTCGTTCATGTTCGTCCTCCTTTGCACTGTGATGGTTAAACTGCGGCGCTGGCCGATACGGTGGCCTTGCGCGGCTCCTGCCTGGGTAACTGGCTGACGGTGGTAAAAATGCCCTTCTCCATGTCCTCGGCCCGGATCGCGGCCTTTGCCGCCTCCACCTGGGCCTTGCGCTTGGCGTTGTAGCGTTCTTCCCATTCCTTCTGCTTGCCGTTGGCCTTGCGGCGCAAGTAGTTCTGGTGAAGCCTGTCCTTGCGTTCCTCCTTCTTCCGCAGTTCTTCCTGTTCCTCCGGGGTCAGGGGAACCGGCTGCAAGGCGGGCGGGATATACCGGCCCACAAAGTTGAAGTAGATTTCAACCTCCTGTGTGGTGTCCTGGCTGCCTTTCCGGGCGCGTTCATGGACAAGGATTTTCTCTACAAACTCGTTGAGCATGGTGTTTGTCAGCGTGTCGAAATTCTCATACTTGTCAATCAGGGCAATAAACTTCTCCGCAGATTTCCGGCTCTGCTCATAGCCGGTAACGGCCTTTTCCAGTTCCGTGATTTCCGCATTGAGAGCGTCCTGCTCTTTGGCATACTGTGCGTCCAGGGCCTCATACCGGGCGTCCGGCAGCTTACCCAGGGCGTTGTCCTCATAGATTTTGCAAATCAGCTTTTCCAGTTCCCCGGCCCGCTTTTGGGCGGCGGCCAGCCGTTTCCGCTTCTTGGATATGTCGGCGGTCTGCTGGGCGGCCTGCGTTTCCTGGACGGTGCGGATAAACTCGGCCCGGTCATTTTTGGAATACTCCGCGATGGCCCGGAGCATATCGGCAATCAGGGTCAGAACAGCTTCGGCCTTGATACGGTGCTGTGTAGGGCAAAGGGAGCCGATAGGGTATTTCCCATACTGGCCGCAAGTGTACTGCGGGACGCGCTTGCCGTTGTATGTGCGGTGAACATACATCTTGCCGCCGCAGTCGGCGCAGTACATCAGGCCGGTCAGGGGATGGGCCTCCCCAAAGCCGTCCGGGTAGCGTCTGGCGTTTCCCCGGATACGCTGCACATTGTCAAAAGTTTCCTGGTCGATAATGGCCTCATGGGTGTTCTCAAAAATCGTCCACTCGCTTTCATCCACATAGTGGCTTTTCTTGTCCTTGAAGTGCTTGCGGGTCTTGAAATTGATGGTGTGGCCCAGGTATTCCCGCTTTTTCAGGATGTTCACAATGGTGGATGATCCCCAGCCGTAGGGGTCTTTGACCGGCTTCGTCCTGTTTACTCCTTCGTGAAAGCGTGCCAGATGGACAGCGGGGATTTCAACCTTTGCCTCGGACAGCAGCTTGGAGATTTGATAGGGGCCGTAGCCCTCCATCGTCAGGGAAAAGATACGGCGTACCACTTCGGCGGCTTCTTCGTCCACAAGCCAGTGTTCCCGCTTTTCGTCCCACAGATAGCCGTAAATGACAGTGCCGGTCAGGTGCTTGCCGCTCATACCCTTGGACTTGAACACGGAGCGGATTTTCCGGCTGGTGTCGCGGGCGTAAAACTCGTTGAACAGAGGTTATTCGGGAAAGGGAAAGACAAACAAGCAGAAATCCAGTATTCATGCGGGTTTGCGGCGGGATGGCTCCCCAAAAGCTGAACACAAATAAGACAAGCAGCAATACAATCGCATATCGTTTCTCAGGGAGAATGTTGATTTATGTCACATTCTCCCTTTTTTTATTCCAGAAACGAGGTGATTGCAAAGTGAACACACAAATTATCACCATCGCCAACCAGAAAGGCGGCGTTGGTAAGACAACGACCTGTGCCAACCTGGGGATTGGATTGGCACAGGCTGGAAAGAAAGTGCTGCTGATTGATGGGGACCCGCAAGGCAGCCTGACCATCAGCCTGGGTCATCCCCAACCGGACAAGCTGCCCTTTACCCTGTCTGACGCTATGGGCCGTATTCTGATGGATGAACCACTCAAACCCGGCGAGGGCATCCTGCACCACCCGGAAGGCGTTGACCTGATGCCTGCGGACATCCAGCTTTCCGGCATGGAGGTTTCCCTGGTAAATGCCATGAGCCGTGAGACCATCCTGCGGCAGTATCTGGACACCGTAAAGGGACAGTATTCCCATATCCTGATTGATTGCCAGCCCTCCCTGGGGATGCTTACGGTCAATGCCCTGGCAGCCGCCAACAGAGTCATAATCCCCGTCCAGGCGGAATATCTGCCCGCCAAGGGTTTGGAACAGCTGCTCCAAACAGTAAATAAGGTAAAGAGGCAGATTAACCCCAAGCTCCAGATTGACGGCATCCTGCTGACGATGGTGGACAACCGCACCAACTTCGCCAAGGAGATCGCCGCCTTACTGCGGGAGACCTACGGCAGCAAAATCAAGGTGTTCGCCACCGAGATTCCCCATTCGGTCCGGGCAAAGGAAATCAGCGCCGAGGGCAAGAGCATTTTTGCCCATGACCCCAATGGCAAGGTGGCCGAGGGGTACAAAAATCTGACGCAGGAGGTGACGAAACTTGAAAAGCAGCGCGAAAAAAGTAGAGCTGGCATCGGTAGATGACCTGTTTTCCACCGAGGAAAGCCGTGCCGACGCACAGCGGGAACGGGTGCTGGAAATCCCGCTGTCTGAGCTGCACCCTTTTAAGAACCATCCGTTCAAAGTCAAGGATGATGAATCCATGATGGAAACTGCGGACAGTATCCGACAGTATGGTGTGCTGGTTCCGGCGATTGCAAGACCTGACCCGGAGGGCGGCTATGAACTGGTAGCCGGACACAGGCGGCACAGAGCCAGTGAACTGGCTGAGAAAGAAACCATGCCGGTCATTGTCCGGGATTTGGACGATGACGCTGCCACCATCATCATGGTGGACAGCAACTTGCAGCGTGAAAGCCTGCTACCCAGCGAAAGAGCTTTTGCCTACAAGATGAAACTGGAGGCTGTAAAACACCAAGGAGCCAGAACAGATTTAACTTCGGCCCAAGTTGGGCCGAAGTTGACTGCGGCAGAAAAAATCGCAGAGAACAGCCCGGATAGCAAGTCGCAGATTAAGCGATATATCCGTCTAACGGAGCTGATTCCCAAACTGCTGGATATGGTAGATGAAAAGAAAATCGCCTTTAATCCGGCCTATGAGCTGTCGTTCCTGAAAAAAGAGGAACAGGTGCAGCTTTTGGACGCGATGGACAGCGAACAGGCCACACCTTCTCTCTCCCAGGCTCAGCGGCTCAAGAAATTCAGCCAAGAGGGGCATTTATCCATTGATGTGATGCGGGCCATTATGGGCGAGGAAAAGAAAAGCGATCTGGACAAGGTGACATTCACCTCAGACACCCTGCGGAAGTATTTTCCCAAGAGCTATACTCCGGCAAGGATGCAGGAAACCATTATCAAGCTGTTGGAACAGTGGCAGAAAAAACGCCAACAGCAACATGAACGCTGAGAAAGGAGCGCCTATGAGGGATATTTCAGCCCGTGAGTTGAAAGGACACAACATTCTTGCCGTGGAGCGTTTTCAGGACAACACCCGCCGAATGATCGAGTTTTCTGTCCTGCGTTCCTGTGCCTACGGCAGTCCCGGTGATGAAACGCGGCTGTTTCTTACGGAGGACGGCTATCAGGCTGCCCTCCTGAGCCAGCAGCATCGGGAAATCAAAATCAAGCGGTATGCCCGTGTGATTGAGGGACATATCCTCGATTTTAAGCCGGACAAGCGCCGCCGCCACTCATAAACAAATCATTACTGCGAAAGGAAAGGATTGAAATGTGTACTGTAAAGGAAATCCGGGAAGCAATCCGGGAGGATTGCCATTCCCAGCATGATATGGAATCTATGGAGATTGACCGTGTTCTGCAAACTCTGCCATTCTCTCAGGGAAATGACCTGTTGGATAAACCGCCCATTCCCAAACGCCCCTACCGGCGCAGAAAAAGTGAACAAAACAGCTGACTGCCACAATTCTTTTTACAGGATTGTGGCTTTTTTCATATCCTGAGAAATTTGGAAGGAGTGAGGTCAATGGCCGTATTTCGCATTGAACGAACCAGAGATTATACCGTAATGAGCAATCACCATTTACGCAACGGGAAACTGTCCCTGAAAGCCAAGGGGCTGCTTTCCATGATGCTGTCCTTACCGGAGGACTGGAACTATACCACCAGAGGGCTTGCCGCCATCTGCAAAGAGGGCGTGGACGCTATCGGCGGCGCGCTGCGGGAGCTGGAAACTGCCGGGTACATTGTCCGTCATCAGCTACGAGATAGGCAGGGTCGGATCAGTGATACCGAGTATGTCATCTACGAACAGCCACAGCCGAAGAACCCGGATACGCCACAGCCGGATACGGCTTCACCAGATACGGGAAAACCGGATATGGACAAACCGGATACGGAAAAGCCCGCAGAATTAAATATAGAGAAATCAAATACTCAAAAATCAATTACTCATGGATCAAGTACCGATTCCATTCCCTTCCGGGAGAAAACGGCGGCAAGACCGCCGGAACGGAAAGGAAGGGATGCGATGTCTGTCTCCGAGATAGAAAGTTATCGGGATTTGATTTTAGAGAACATCGAGTATGACTACCTGTGCAGGGAGTTTGCCACCTATCGGGAGGATTTGGACGAGATCGTGGAGCTGATGGTGGAAACCGTCTGTGCCAGACGCAAAACCACCCGGATTGCAGGCAGCGACTTCCCCCATGAGGTGGTGCGCTCCCGTTTTTTGAAGCTGGACAGCGAACATATCCGGTTTGTCATGGACAGCTTGCAGAAAAACACCACCGAGGTCCGCAACATGAAGCAGTACCTGCTGACGGTGCTGTTTAACGCACCCACCACCATCAGCAACCACTACACTTCACAGGTTAATCATGATATGAACGCAGGCGGCTGGTAAGGCCGTCTTTTTTCATCCCACAACAACGACTTTTACAGGAGGTTACGCTATGAACCAGATGGAAATTTTCAAAAACCCGGAGTTTGGTTCTGTTCGGGTCATCGAAGAAAATGGCAAATACCTGTTCTGCGGTTTGGATGTTACTGCCGCACTCGGTTACAAAGATTCGGCTAAAGCACTGAAAGCGCACTGTACTTCCGATGGGTGGGCGTTTTACCCACTCATCGACAACGTGGGCAGAACCCAGCAAACCCGGTTTATTTCGGAAGGAAATCTATACCGCTTGATCGTTCACAGCAAACTGCCCTCTGCGGAACGATTTGAACGCTGGGTGTTTGATGAGGTGCTGCCCTCTATCCGCAAGCACGGGGCCTACATCACCAGAGAAAAGCTGTGGGAGGTTGCCACTTCCCCGGAAGCCATGATGAAACTCTGTTCCGACCTGCTGGCAGAACGGGAGGAAAATGCGGCGCTGCGGGAGGAAAACGCCATGCTGGAGGGCAAGGCAGCCTTTTATGACCTGTTCATTGACCTCAAGCACAGCACCAATCTCCGTACCACCGCCAAGGAACTGGTTGTGCCGGAGCGCCGGTTTGTCCGCTTCCTGCTGGAACAGCGGTTTGTGTACCGCGCCCCGTCCGGGAATGTACTGCCTTATGCAAAGCCCGCCAATGATGGCCTGTTCACCGTCAAGGACTACTGCAACCACGGGCATACCGGCTCCTATACGCTGGTAACGCCCCAGGGCAAGCTGTATTTTGCCCAGCTGCGGGACAGCATCCTGCTGATGATATGATTACCCGGTATCTTTTGCGGCGGCTGGTGGTCCCGCCTTAGTAAAATGCACCACCCCTGCAAATTTTCACAGGAAGGAGGCGTTACCCCATGCAGGAAGAAGTGGAAAACAGGACTTTGACGCTGGTAGTCAACGGCACAAAGTTCACCGGGCGGCTGTTTAAGGCCGCCATTTGTAAATACCTTGCCCACTGCAAGGAAAAGAAGCTGCAAAAGCAGAGAAGCCGGGACGCGCCTGTGAAGCCCCAGGGTAAGCAGACGGTCAAGCAGCTCATTGGTCAGAACCAAGGCGTTTCCAATATCGAAATCACCGATCCTTCCATCAAGGAATTTGAAAAGATTGCCCGGAAATACGGTGTGGATTATGCGGTAAAAAAAGACCGCAGTACCTCCCCGCCCAAGTACCTGATCTTTTTCAAGGCACGGGATGCGGATGCGCTGACCGCCGCTTTTACCGAGTACACCGGCAAAAAAGTGAAAAAAGCAGAGAAAACAGAACGTCCGTCTGTGCTGGCAAAGCTGAATCAGTTCAAAGAGCTGGTCAAAAATGCCGTGGTGGACCGCACCAGGCGAAAGGAGCTGGAACGATGAAAAAGCAGCTTGACATCAAAAAGCTCCTGATTTTGAACCTGCCCTATATCCTGATGGGCTTGTTTGCCACCAACTTCGGGGAAGCATGGCGGATGGCGCAGGGCGCGGACGCTTCTCAAAAGGCGCTCTCCCTGATTTCTGTCTTGCCGGTGGCGCTGGCAAGCTGGTGGCCCAGCCTGCACCCGTTGGACCTGTTGGTGGGAATCTGCTGCGGTGGTGGTCTGCGGCTGGCGGTATATCTGAAAAGCAAAAATGCGAAGAAATACCGCCACGGCATGGAGTATGGTTCCGCCCGCTGGGGAACACACGAGGACATCGCCCCTTATGTGGACCCGGTTTTCCAGAACAATGTGATTCTGACGAAAACCGAGAGCCTGACCATGAACAGCCGCCCCAAGGACCCCAAGACGGCGCGAAATAAAAATGTGCTGGTGATCGGCGGCTCCGGTTCCGGTAAAACACGGTTTTGGCTGAACCCAACCTGATGCAGATGCACAGCTCCTATGTGGTGACAGACCCCAAAGGTACGATTTTGGTGGAGTGCGGCAAGATGCTCCAGCGCGGTACGCCGAAAATGCGTCCCAAGCTGGGCAAGGACCATCAGCCAATAAGGGACCGGCATGGCAATCCGGTTTATGAGACCGTAAAGGACAAAAACGGCAAAGTGGTCTATGAGCCGTATCGAATTAAGGTTCTCAATACCATCAACTTCAAGAAGTCCATGCACTATAATCCTTTTGCCTATCTGCACAGCGAAAAAGATATTTTGAAGCTGGTCACGACTTTAATAGCGAACACCAAGGGAGAAGGCAAAGCCGGGGACGATTTCTGGGTCAAGGCAGAAACGCTTTTGTACTGCGCCCTCATCGGATATATCCACTACGAGGCCCCGGTGGAAGAACAAAACTTTGCCACTCTCATCGAGTTCATCAACGCGATGGAAGTCCGGGAGGACGACGAGGAGTTCAAGAATCCGGTGGACCTGATGTTTGACGCACTGGAAGCGGAAAAGCCCAATCATTTTGCCGTCCGCCAATATAAAAAATACAAGCTGGCGGCTGGCAAAACTGCAAAATCAATCCTGATTTCCTGCGGTGCGCGCCTTGCCGTGTTCGATATTGCCGAGCTTCGGGAGGTCACTTCCTACGATGAGCTGGAGCTGGACACTCTGGGAGATCGGAAAACTGCCCTGTTCCTCATTATGAGCGATACGGACGATTCCTTTAACTTTCTGATTTCTATGTGCTACACCCAGCTGTTCAATCTGCTCTGCGAAAAAGCCGACGATGTGTACGGCGGGCGGCTGCCGGTCCATGTGCGCTGCCTTATCGACGAGTGCGCCAACATCGGCCAGATTCCCAAACTGGAAAAGCTGGTGGCCACCATCCGAAGCCGTGAGATCTCCGCCTGTCTGGTCTTGCAGGCGCAAAGCCAGCTGAAAGCCATCTACAAGGACAACGCCGATACCATCATCGGCAATATGGATACCTCCATTTTCCTGGGCGGCAAGGAGCCGACTACCCTCAAGGAGTTGGCCGCCGTGCTGGGCAAGGAAACCATTGACACCTACAACACCGGAGAGAGCCGTGGGCGGGAAACTTCCCACTCGTTCAACTATCAAAAATTGGGGAAAGAGCTGATGAGCCAGGACGAACTTGCCGTTATGGACGGCGGCAAGTGCATCCTCCAGCTGCGCGGTGTGCGTCCTTTCCTTTCGGATAAGTACGACATCACCAAGCACCCCAATTTCAAATACACAGCCGACGCAAGCGACAAGAACACTTTTGACATTGAAGCGTTCCTGTCCACCCGGCTGAAACTCAAGCCCAATGAGGTCTGCGACGTGTACGAAGTAGATACTCAGGGCGCTTAAATCTGTTCCGATATGAAAGGAGTGGTCTTATCTATTCGCCGCAACTGCCCTTTTGGGGCCATTGGCGTACAAGGCGGACAATCACCAAAAAACAATGAAAAAAGGAGGACAGCCGGAATCACCCCCCGGAAACCGGGCGGCGGATTGTCCGGCTTTTGTATGCCTATGAACGACTGAAACTTTATCAAAACGATTCCGGCTAACAATGATTTATGGAATTTTTCAATGAAGCGATCAATGTGTTGCAGACCCTCGTGATTGCCCTTGGTGCTGGTCTTGGCGTATGGGGCGTTATCAACCTGCTGGAAGGTTACGGAAACGACAACCCTGGTGCAAAGAGCCAGGGTATGAAGCAGCTCATGGCGGGCGCTGGTGTGGCTGTGGTCGGCCTGATCCTCGTACCTCTGCTTTCCGGCCTGTTTGCCGTCTAAACTGTCCCTGAAAAATCCTTGCCCCTCCCGTAATAATCGGGAGGGGCTGAAAGGAGGTCACACTGTATGGATTTTCTGCTGGACGCGCTTACTGAGTGGCTCAAGGAAATGCTTGTAGGCGGCATTATGGGCAACCTGTCCGGGATGTTCGATTCTGTAAACCAGCAGGTCGGAGATATATCCGTGCAGGTTGGGCAAACGCCGCAGGGCTGGAACGGCGGCATTTTCAGCATGATCCAGAGCCTCTCCAACTCCATCATGGTTCCCATCGCCGGTGTGATTCTGGCGATTGTAATGACGCTGGAACTGATCCAGATGATTACCGACAAAAACAACCTGCATGATGTGGACACCTGGATGATTTTCAAATGGGTGTTCAAGTCAGCCGCAGCCATACTCCTTGTCACGAATACATGGAATATCGTCATGGGCGTGTTTGATATGGCGCAGAGTGTGGTGGCACAGGCATCCGGGATCATTTCTTCGGATGCAGCCATTGATATTTCCTCTGTCCTTACGGACATGGAACCTCGGCTGATGGAAATGGATTTGGGTCCGTTGTTCGGGCTTTGGTTCCAGAGTATGTTTATCGGCGTTACCATGTGGGCGCTGTATATCTGCATCTTCATCGTGATTTATGGCCGTATGATTGAAATTTACCTTGTGACATCCGTTGCGCCCATCCCTATGGCTGCCATGATGGGCAAGGAATGGGGCGGCATGGGCCAGAACTATCTGCGCTCCCTGTTGGCGCTGGGATTCCAGGCATTTCTCATCATTGTCTGTGTGGCGATTTATGCTGTACTGGTACAGGACATCGCTACCGAGGAAGATGTGATTATGGCGATTTGGAGCTGTGTGGGCTATACGGTTTTACTGTGTTTTACCCTCTTTAAGACCGGAAGCCTTGCAAAAGCTGTATTCCAGGCTCATTAAGAAGGAGGGAGTTTCTATGGCCTATGTACCTGTACCCAAAGACCTGACGAAAGTCAAAACCAAGGTTGCTTTCAACTTAACCAAGCGGCAGTTAGTCTGCTTCGGCGGAGGGGCGCTTTTGGGCGTACCGCTGTTCTTTCTGCTCCGTGGCTCTGCCGGAAACAGTACGGCAGCCCTGTGCATGATGTTCGTGATGCTGCCCTTCTTCCTGCTGGCGATGTATGAAAAGCATGGTCAGCCGTTGGAAAAGATTGTGGGCAATATCATCCGCGTCACGGTGATCCGCCCCAGGCAGCGCCCCTACCGCACCAATAACTTCTATGCCGTGTTGCAGCGGCAGGCAAATCTCGACGAGGAGGTGTCACACATTGTTTACGGCAATCAAAAACTGGCTGCACCGGCTGTTCGGAAAAAACGAGGAAAAAGCTGTGCAGCCGGTCAAAACAAAGAAAAAGCTGTCCCGCGCCGACAGAAAGCAGATTGAAGCTGCGATTGCCCGTGCCAACCGCACGGACAAAAAGGAAAAATCGGCGCAGGACAGTATCCCTTATGAACGAATGTGGCCGGACGGTATCTGCCGGGTATCAGACGGTCACTACACAAAAACCATTCAATTTCAGGACATCAACTATCAGCTTTCACAGAACGAGGATAAAACCGCGATTTTCGAGGGCTGGTGCGATTTCCTCAACTACTTCGACAGCTCGATTCAGTTTGAGCTGTCTTTTTTGAACCTTGCAGCATCGGAGGAAACCTTTGCCCGCGCCATCAACATCCCTCTCCAGGGGGACGATTTTGACAGCATCCGTATCGAGTACATGACCATGCTGCAAAACCAGCTGGCAAAGGGCAACAACGGCCTGATTAAAACCAAGTATCTCACCTTTGGTATTGACGCAGACAGCATCAAGGCGGCCAAGCCCCGTCTGGAGCGCATTGAGACCGACATTCTCAACAACTTCAAGCGGCTGGGCGTGGTGGCGGAAACGCTGGACGGAAAGGCGCGGCTTGCCCAGCTGCATGGTATCTTCCACATGGACGAGCAGCTGCCGTTCCGGTTTGAGTGGGACTGGCTCCCCATCAGCGGCCTGTCCACCAAGGACTTTATCGCACCCAGCTCCTTTGAGTTCCGCACCGGCAAGCAGTTCCGCATGGGTAAAAAGTACGGGGCGGTTTCTTTCGTGCAGATTCTCGCCCCGGAACTGAATGACCGGATGCTGGCTGATTTTCTGGATATGGAATCCAACCTGATTGTCAGCCTGCATATCCAGTCGGTGGATCAGATCAAGGCCATCAAGACGGTCAAGCGAAAAATCACCGATCTGGACCGCAGCAAAATTGAGGAACAGAAAAAGGCTGTCCGTGCCGGATATGACATGGACATCATTCCTTCCGACCTTGCCACTTATGGTGTTGAGGCCAAAAAGCTCTTGCAGGATTTGCAGAGCCGCAACGAGCGAATGTTCCTTGTGACATTTCTGGTGCTGAACACGGCGGATAACCCCCGCCAGCTGGACAACAATGTGTTCCAGGCCAGTTCCATTGCACAGAAATACAACTGCCAGCTGACAAGGCTGGACTTCCAGCAGGAGGAAGGGCTGATGAGCTGCCTGCCCCTGGGCATCAACCAGATTGAGATTCAGCGCGGACTGACCACCAGTTCCACGGCAATCTTTGTGCCGTTTACCACCCAGGAATTATTCCAGAACGGCAAAGAAGCTCTGTACTATGGCATCAACGCCCTGTCCAACAACCTTATCATGGTGGACCGCAAGCTGCTGAAAAACCCTAATGGGCTGATTCTCGGCACACCGGGTTCCGGTAAATCTTTCAGCGCCAAGCGTGAGATCGCCAACTGCTTCCTGCTGACTTCCGACGAGGTGGAAATCCTGGACCCGGAAGCGGAATATGCCCCTCTGGTGGTGCGTCTGCATGGGCAGGTTATCAAAATTTCGCCCACCTCCACCAACTATCTTAACCCAATGGACTTGAACCTGGACTACTCGGACGATGAAAGCCCGCTGTCACTCAAATCTGACTTCATTCTCAGCTTGTGCGAGCTGATCGTGGGCGGCAAGGAGGGCTTGCAGCCGGTGCAGAAAACCATCATCGACCGTTGTGTGCGGCTGGTCTATCAGGACTATCTCAACGACCCGCGCCCAGAGAATATGCCCATTCTGGAGGATTTGTATAATCTCTTGCGGGCGCAGGAGGAAAAAGAGGCACAGTACATCGCCACGGCGCTGGAAATCTATGTGACCGGCTCCCTCAATGTGTTCAATCACCGGACCAATGTAGACATCAACAACCGCATTGTCTGTTATGACATTAAGGAACTGGGCAAGCAGCTGAAGAAAATCGGGATGCTGGTGGTGCAGGACCAGGTGTGGAACCGCGTCACCATCAACCGCGCCGCCCACAAGTCCACCCGTTACTACATCGACGAGATGCACCTGCTGCTGAAAGAGGAACAGACCGCCGCCTATACGGTGGAGATTTGGAAGCGATTCCGTAAATGGGGCGGCATCCCGACCGGTATCACGCAGAACGTCAAAGACCTTTTGAGCAGCCGCGAGGTTGAGAACATCTTTGAAAACTCCGACTTCGTGTATATGCTCAACCAGGCGGGCGGAGACCGGCAGATTCTCGCCAAGCAGCTGGGTATTTCTACACACCAGCTATCTTATGTGACCCACTCCGGTGAGGGCGAAGGGCTTTTGTTCTACGGTTCCACGATCCTGCCGTTTGTGGACCACTTCCCCAAGAATACGGAACTGTACCGTATCATGACCACCAAACCGTTGGACTTAAAAAAGGAGGATGAACAGCATGACAAAGAAAGAAATTGAAAAAGGCGCAGGTCTGCTTCTGGCCGCTGTCAGCGGCTGTGAGCAGATGGTGGAACTGCTTCGCGCCGCCGTCCATTACTGCTATGAGCAGGAAAAGACAGCAAAAAATCTCACGCCCAAGGGCTATGCCGGATTTACCCGGATTCACCATATCTGGACAGAGGGCATACCGGATGTTCCCAAGCTGTTTATTGGCAGCCCAATTCAGGATCGGGACATGGCAAGAGGAACCCTGATGGCGCTTTTCCTGTCCACAACGGTTTTTCCGGCAGAAACCATTCAGATTCCAGTATATGCGGAAACCTGTGTGCTGCTGGATGACCTGATGGCGGGTGGCTGGTATGCGTAAGGAACCGCGCCTGCACTTTACAGACGAGGAACGCGCTGACCCGGCGCTGGAAAAGCCCATCCGTAAAGCAGACCGGGCCGCCGCCAAAGCAGACAGAGCGCAGGCGAAAATCCCCAAAAAGCAGGTGCGGCAAAAAACGGTGGACCCTAAGACCGGCAAAGTGACCACCAAACTGGTGCTGGAGGATAAGAAAAAGCCGCCCTCCAAGCTGTCCCAGGCGGTCCGGGATGCTCCGGGAGATGCGGCGCTGGGGAAACTTCACAAGGAAATCCGTAAAACGGAACAGGACAATGTGGGCGTGGAGAGCGCCTACAAGTCTGAGGAAGCTGTTGAAACCGGTGCGCGGCTGGTCCAGGAAGGCTACCGCAGTCACAAGCTGAAGCCATACCGCAAGGCGGCACAGGCGGAACAAAAGCTGGAAAAGGCCAATGTGAACGCCCTGTACCAGAAGTCTTTGCGGGAAAATCCCCAGCTTACCAGCAATCCGTTTTCACGCTGGCAGCAGAAACAGGCCATTAAAAAGGAATACGCCGCCGCCAAGCGCGCCGGTCAAGCTGCCGGAAACACCGCCAACACCGCAAAAAAGACCGGCAAAGCCGCCAAGACGGTCAAGGAAAAGGCACAGCAGGCCGGAGCATTTGTTATGCGTCACAAAAAAGGCTTCTTGCTTGTGGGCGCGATTTTTCTGCTCATCTGCCTGCTGCTCAATACCATGTCCTCCTGCTCCATGATGGCGCAGAGCATTGGTTCTGCCATTTCCGGTTCTACCTATCCGTCGGATGACCCGGAACTTGTTGCGGTGGAGGCCGATTACGCCGCCAAGGAAGCGGCGCTGCAAGCCGAGATCGACAACATTGAGAGCAGCTATCTGGGATATGACGAATACCGTTATGACCTGGATATGATCGGACATGACCCCCATGAGCTTGCGGCATACCTGTCTGCCGTGTTGCAGGGCTACACCCGACAGAGCGCACAGGCGGAGCTGGAGCGCGTATTCAACGCACAGTATCAGCTGACGCTTACCGAGGAAGTCGAGGTGCGCTACCGGACGGAAACCCGGACGGACAGCGAGGGCAACAGCTATACCGTTGAGGTTCCCTATAACTACTACATTTTGAATGTAACGCTTACCAGCAAACCCATTTCCTCCGTTGCCACGGAGCTTTTGACCCCGGACCAGCTGGAAATGTATCAGGTGTACCGGACCACCCTGGGCAACAAGCCGCTGATCTTCGGCGGCGGTTCCACAAATACCAGCGATTCCGAGAGTTTGGAGGGTGTGGAGTTTATCAACGGTACACGCCCCGGCAACCCGGAGCTGGTGGAACTGGCCAAACGTCAGGTGGGCAATGTGGGCGGGCAGCCCTACTGGAGCTGGTACGGCTTCAATTCCCGTGTGGAATGGTGCGCCTGCTTCGTGTCCTGGTGCTACGGCCAGATGGGGCTGTCCGAGCCGCGCTTTGCGGGCTGTCAATCCCAGGGTGTACCCTGGTTCCAGTCACATGGGCAATGGGGCGCGCGGGGCTATGACAACCTCGCCCCCGGCGATGCCATCTTCTTCGATTGGGACCTGGACGGCAGCGCCGACCATGTGGGCATCGTCATCGGCACAGACGGCAGCCGGGTCTATACCGTAGAGGGAAACAGCGGCGATGCCTGCAAAATCAGAAGTTACGATGTGAACTACGAGTGCATCAAGGGCTACGGCCTGATGAACTGGTGACAAATCTTTTGATAGGAGTGATTGATTATGGCTACGAAAATTGAACGCATTGACCGGGAAATTGCGAAAACCCGTGAGAAGATCGCAGAGTATCAGGAAAAGCTGAAAACGCTGGAAGCGCAGAAAACTGAAGCGGAAAATCTGGAGATCGTCCAGATGGTGCGCGCTATGCGTATGACCCCTGAGCAGTTAAGCGCCATGCTGTCCGGCGGCACGCACCCCGGTATGGCTGTCCATGACGAACGGGAGGACACCGCCCATGAAGAATAAGAGAATTTTTAAGACCCTTTCCGCCCTCTGCGCCGCACTGGTGCTGATGGGCGGTTTTTCTGTCACCGCTTTTGCCCAGGGAACGGAGCAGCCCCCGGCAGAGGATGCCACCAACGATGAAGATGTGGTGGTGGAGGAAACCGAGGACAGCCCTGCCCTGACCCCGGAGGGCAACGTTGCCCTGGTGGACGATTTCGGCGGCAACAAGCAGCTCATTACCGTCACCACCAAGGCGGGCAACTATTTTTATATCCTCATTGACCGGGCCAACGAGGACAAGGAAACCGC
>ENA-UOIV01001767-UOIV01001767.1-human-gut-metagenome-genome-assembly--contig:-C59-NODE-1767-length-16987-cov-18.139794_pt1 | contig 16987 bp, 24 predicted proteins | sample MGYA00242333_ERZ723880 | MGnify/ENA metagenome assembly ERZ723880 | reverse complement strand
CTTCAAAGGCCGCTGCGGACATGCTCCAAGGCCTTCAAAGGCCTTCAAAGGCCGCTGCGGACATGCTCCAAGGCCTTCAAAGGCCTTCAAAGGCCGCACCACTCTGGCGGCCACGGACCCAGCCGTCCGAGCCCCGTCACGTACTTATTTAGGTGATAACCCTTATTCGTCGCGTAGTCGCGTCGTTAAGTGTTTTAGGGCTTCTTTTCTATATGACTTTTTTATTCTTACTTTTCTCACGTAAGGATCAACATATAGAACAGCTAATAACGCGACTACGCGACGCATCCAGCATTTTTTCATAGGGAAACTACCCGCCTATTTCGCCTTTTCCGCTTTTTTCTCAAAAGCCCGCTACGCCTCAACACCTCGAAGAACGCGGCTTCATTAGGGTTTTTACTAACCTGTTTCATTGTACGGGTTTCTACTACTTCGTTTTAAACCTCGGGTTTGTCCCTATACATCCGTGTGCGCACACATATTGCTTTTGCGTGCTATGTGTGCTACAGTGTGCACATACGGATAGAGCACATATCGTGCTCGATCGTCACTGAGGAAAAAAAAGCTATGACGACAAACAAAGCACTGATCAGCCGATCGGCTATCGATCGAATCATCCGCTGCAATGCAATTGCAGGCCGCGCCGCGTGGATTCAGAACGACCGCCCGAAGGCGCTGGCCGCGGCAATGCTGCGGGATGCGGATCGGCAAGCCGCACAAATCCCGTTCGGCGGGTTCTATAACAGCGCCTTAACCGCTGCCTTTGACGAAGGCATTGCGCACGAGCTCGAATGGTGGATCGAAGAAGCTGACTATCGCAATTGCTCACTGACGCGTGACGAGCTCGAAGACTGCGCGAGAGGTTGCGTCATTAGCGATGCGGATGCGGTCGAAATCGCTAGCGCCTGGATCGACCGTTACGAGGACTATCTGAGCGACGCGGCGAACGATCTTGCGGACGAGAACGACCAGCAGGACAGCATTCGCCTGCACTTCGCTTCATACGCCGCTGAGGCGAACGCTGCGGGTTATTGGCCTTGGGGCGATGAAGAGCGCCCCGTTGCCTATATCTCTAAAGTCGACTTGCGGCGGCTGCGCAAACTCGCAGCTGAGGCGCCGGCCGGCTATCACGAGGACATTTGCGAAACCTGCGATTTCGCCGGATATATCTGCAAGCGCTTCACGCCTGCAAGTGGCTGGATTCCCTTTTTCTCGGCGGACGTGCGGCGTTGGGGTCCGGTCACGACGTGGAACGCGGCTCAGCTCGGCGTCCTGCTCGATTTTATTTGTCCCGACCGTCGTCTTACTGAATACAGCCTCGGGGATCGTCTTACTGAAGAGATTGACACGCTGGCGAGCGCAGCACTCTCGAAGCGCATCACGGCCTATTGCTGCGAGGACGCAGCCTAACCAGACACACCGCGGGCGGCAATATCGCCGCCCTTCACTGAGGAAAAAATCATGTTTGTGAACACTCTCGCGCAAAAGACGATCGAAGCTCTTGACCCCGCCGCCCGCGCTCTGCTCAAAAAGCCCGTCACGGCAGCCGGCACGCGGTTCAGCTTCTCGAGCCTTGACGGCCGGGACCCCGAGACGCTTTCGCAGCTGATCTGCAGCGCGGCGGCTTACTTAGATCGTGACGACTCGGAGGACGAGGACGAGGACGAGGACGACGGCGAATGCAGCTGCAGCGGTCTTTCTGATTTATGGCAGTGCGCAGGGTTACGTACTTGCCGAACCCGCCGATTCGGTCAGCGGCGTTTGTTTAGCCGAAGGTGAGCCCGTTGGCACTTACTTAGCTGACTACTTCGACTTTACCCCCGCCGAAGCTGATGAAGTAAACGAATTCTTTGCGAAGGATCGATCATGAAAGTAATAGCGAAGCTTTCCACTCGCCTTTTCAACTCTGATGCCATCCGTGACGCCTTCGTAAACGGCTGGGTCGATGCCGGCGGCACGTCCGGCGACTGCGAAAGCGCTACGCCGTGGTGCGCCCCTTGGTGTTGGGCCGACGCTATTCGCGTCGAATGGGATGCGGACGAGCCCACGCCTGCCGGCCTCACGGATGCGGAGGCCGCAGCATACCAGATTGGCGCTGCGTACTGGGCCGCAGTCGGCCCCGAAGTGCTCGCACTGATCGAGGAAGAAAAAGCGTACTGCGCTTGAAAAACACTGAGGAGAAAAGACGATGGCGCACATTTACAAAGTCTCGGACGACGGTCAGTTGATTACGAAGCTGACAACTGAAGAAGTGAAAGAAATTGCGCGTGGCCGGCGAGCGAACGCGCCCCGCAGTTCGGCAATCACACTCGAAGAAGCAAAGAGCGTGATTGCTGCTTCGGACGCTGACGATTGTCAGCACGTTTGTTTCAGCTTTGCGGAGGCAATGGCCTTCGCTAAAGACATTCGAGAAATGCGAACCGCACGCGGATTCTAATAACCAGCGCGGCGGTTTGACTCAGCCGCCGTGCCCTTTTCCTCCGGCCTCAGCGCCGGAGGCTTTTTGAAGCTGCTTTACCAGCGTGAGGCCGCTTCAAAAAGTCGCTTGACTTTCGTTCTTTTTAAAAATTTGGAACCAAGAGGCCGTTCGGCCTCATTTATCTATGGACTTTCGCGCGTCTTTTGGGTATAGTTGTCTTGCGTCGTGAAAAAGACGGCGCCGGGCTTTACCACTCCCGAACGAACTACCAGCGCGAAAGGCGCCGCACACATTTTTAATGTGTAGTGACTTTTCTTTTGCTTATCTCTTATGGGGAGAGCTGCGGGCCGCGAAAGCGGGCCGGAGTGCTGGTGCTTCGGCAGTGGTATCCCGCAGTCTCTACCCCGCCAATACCACGGCGCGGCAGTAGAGAGTTTTTCAAACTCTTAGATTAGGATTACCAAATATGTCCGATCTTTCCCCCCGCCCAAATGCGGCAAATCACCGCCGCCGTCTACGCCGCGGCTCCCAGTCGTGCGGACCGCGGCCGCGTGTTCGCGGGCTTGCGTAAGCGCTTCGCCGTTGCGTCGTATCGCGACATCCCCGCGGAAAAGCTGGGTGACGTTTTGCGCGTTATCAGCGCTTACAAGCTAGCGAAAGCCGCACCGGCGCCGCAGCCGAAGCCGAAAGCGCAACCAAAGCCCGAACAGGCGGCTAAGCCTGCGAGCACGCGGGAGCAGCGTCGTAAGCAGCTCGCACTCGGCACTATGACAGCTTTCGATATTGTCTACGATCGTATAGTCGATCTTGTATGTGACGATGAAAAAGGCTGGCCGCCGCAAAAAGTCACGCGAGCACTTGACGCAATGTCTGAAAATGCGAGCATTTTAGAAGCTTGGTTAACGCTTCAATCCGCACGCTAAAAAACAAAGTACATAGATAAATGAGGCCGTCCGAAAAACTTCGGGCGGCTTTTTTGTTTCCTTTTTCTCTGAAACCGGAGCTTTTTCTATGGAATTTCAACTTAAATTTGATGCAACACCCGCCGCCGTTTCGCTTGCGGAGGGTCTGCGGGTTTTCGGCCTGGGGCTCAGTGCGTATGCAAAAATGCGGCCGCCGGCAAGCAGCATCCCAGGCGTCGGAGCGACCAAAGCGGTCCATAAACCTGCCGACGAGGAGCCCGCCCCAACCGTGGAGAAACCGGCTCCCGAACCGGCCCGACAAGCCGCCGCGAACCGCAGGGAGGCGCGGCAAATTTCTGCCGAAGAGCCCGCACCGCAGGGAGGCGCGGCAGCTCCCGCGGCCGAGCGGCATACGCACGCGGATATCCTGACGATCTGCGCAGCCTTGAAGCGTGACTACCCCGAAGCCTTTACACCGGCGGCCGGCCTGCAATTTACGCGTGATGCCTGTAAAGCTGCAGGCGTCGATTCGATTAAACCGACGGATCCCGAAGCCGTGGAACGCCTTTATCAGGCCGTCGCAAAGATGGCCGCCGATTTCCGCGCGCTGCAGGGAGGCGCGGCAAATGTCTAAACATGCCCTCCTTTCGCCGAGCTCGGCGCATCGATGGCGCAATTGCCCGGGCTCCGTCGCCCTCACCAAAGATCTGCCGAACGTGTCTAGTCCTTACGCGGAGGAAGGCACGCGGGCGCATCGCCTTGCAGAGCTCGCCTTAGCTTACTGGCGCGAGGCGGAGCGACTTACGGAAGGTTATGGCTACGCCGGAGATCCGAGCTACCTCGCGGTGCGGGACGAGTATTTTGCGCTTCGCGACAAAGCCGGTGAGGAAATGGATGCTGCTGTCAACACGTATCTTCAGGTCATTGAGAACAAACGCCCGTACAGCTGGCTCAAGGTCGAAGAACGCTTGGACGTTTCGGGCATCACTGGCGAAGAAGGCGCGGCAGGCACTGCGGACTGCATGATGCTCCAAGGTGACACGCTTTGGATCATCGACTTCAAGTACGGCAAGGGCGTCCGGGTAGCCGCTGAGCATAACGACCAGCTTTCGATTTACGCGATTGCAGCTTACGACCAACTCGATTTCTTTGCGCAGGCCGGCGTGCAGCAGATCGGTCTTCAGATCGTTCAGCCGCGCATTGACCACATCGACGAGTGGGTTTTCCCTGTCTCCGAGATCGAGGGCATGCGAGCCCGCTTCAAGGAGGCGGGAGCTGAAGCGCTCAGGGAGGCGCGGCAATACGACGAGGATCACGGGACGGTGCTTCAGCTTAACCCGTCTGAGGGCGCCTGCTGCTTCTGCGGTGCGAAGGCCACGTGCCCGAAGCTCCGTGAGCAGGTGGCAGAACTCGTCGAGTCACAGTTCGAGGTACTGCCGCCTGAGACGCCTGAGACGCCTGCGGCACCCGAAGCGATCCCTGTCCCGCAGGAGATCGATGAGCTTGCCAAGGCTTTGAAGTGGGTGCCGCTCGTGCGCACGTGGTGCGATGCCGTCAGCGACGCCGCCCTGTCCAAGGCCTCTGCGGGCGAGGACATCCCGGGCTTCAAGCTCGTCGCAGGCCGCGCTGGCCCGCGTCAGTGGGACAAGGCGCAGCTCGAACAGGTCACGAAGCTGCTTAAAGGCGGGCTTCGTGTGGCCGACATCTATGAAAAGAAACTCATTTCTCCGACCTCGGCGGAGAAGTTGATGAAAGCCGGAACGCTTGGGGAGGCGCGGTGGAAGAAGCTCGGGAAATTCATCACGCGCTCTGAAGCCAAAAACGCCCTTGTTCCGGAATCTGACCCGAGACCCGCACTGCCGAAGGTGGAAAGCGCCTTCGACGTGCTCCAGTAACAGCCGATAGCTATATAGGAATGAAAGCAAATGGCGATTAAAGATCCTTGTGTTGCACGCATCAAGTGCCGTCTGCAAACCCCGCATCTCTATGAGCCGTACACCGACAAGTACGGAAAGACCATGTATTCGTGCATTCTGCGCGTATACGACAAGGCCGAATGGGCAAAGATTGAAGCAGGCAAGCGCGCCGCCTGCCAGAAGAAGTTCGGCGTCGATGCCGACAAGAAGCTTAAGAAGATCAACGGCAACCCAAACTGCTGCCTGCTTCGTGAGCCGGATGACGACGACTCCTACAAGTTTATGAAGGCCACGCGCAAGCCCGAAGACGGCTGTCCCAAGCTGATCGACCGCGCCAAAAACGGTGTTCCGCAGTCCGCGGGGCTCTTTGTCTCCGGCGCAGAGGTTTTCGCCCTTGTCTCTTTCTGGGCATACGACAACCAGTCGACGGGCGTAGGCGCCACGGTCCTTGGCCTGCAGTGGGTCAAGGAAGGTGAACCCTTCGGAGGCGCGCCGATCGCCAGCGACGATGACTTCGACGCGCTTGACGATACGGGCGACGAAGTGGACTCGTACTTCTAAACGGCCCTTGCCAGAGCGTCTTCATCGCCCCCATGAGGACGCTCGAGCAAGGGTCGTGAGGCAAAGCTTCCGACCGGAAAACCGGAAGCGTCGGGGTTATGGGTCGCGTAGCTGCAGTCCCTCCTCCCTCGATACCAAAGGCGGCGCGCGTTCCGGCGCAAGAGAGCTGACTCGATTCGCCTCCTCACGACCCCATTGATTTTTATGCATTAACAATAAGGCCTCGCGAGTGTACGACGTTCGTCCGAGACTTGATCCTTTTGCATTAAAGGGAAAGACATGTACTTGATCTATGCCGACACGGAAACTTTCAGCCCGCAGGATCTTTCGCGGGTAGGCGCGGCGCGGTACGCCGAGGATGCCCAGATCATTCTTTGGAGCTACGCGGAGAACGACGCACCGGCGAAAGTTTGGGATCGTGTGAGCAGCCCGCAGATGCCCGCGGATCTAAAACGCATGTGGGAAAGGCTTTTCGCTGATCCAGACGCGCGGGTTGTCATGCACAACGGCATGAACTTTGACCGGCAGGTGTTCGCATCCAACGGCTTCGGCGAAATTCCCGCTGAAAAGATCATCGACACGATGGTTCTGGCCTATGAGCACGCACTGCCCGGATCTTTGGAGCAGCTTTGCGAAGCCTTTCGTCTCGATGCCGACCACGCCAAAGACAAAGACGGCAAGCGCCTGATTCAGATCTTTTGCAAGCCTTTGCCGGTGAACTACAAGCTGACTCGGGCCACGCCGCAGACGCATCCCGCCGAGTGGGAGCGCTTCAAGAACTACGCGCGGCTTGACATCGAGGCTATGCGCGCGATTTACAAGAAGCTGCCGAAGTGGAACGCCACTGCGCAGGAGCGCCGTCTGCAGGCGCTCGATGCTGTGATTAACTCGCGCGGCATGTGCATCGACCTAGAACTGGCGAAGGGTGCGGTGGAGACAGCGGCTCGGCATCGTACGCATCTCGCGGCCCGCACGCGGGAGCTGACGGGAGGCGCGGTATCGGCTGCCACGCAGCGCAATGCGCTTCTTGAGTACCTCCGCGTTGAGTGGGGGCTCGATCTTGTCTCAGCCACACGGGCTGAGGTAGAAAAGCGCATTGCTGAGCCGAGCATTCCGGAACCGGTGAAAGACCTTCTTCGCGTACGCATCGCTTCAACCAAAATCAGCGTGCAGAAATTTCAGTCAGTGCTGAACGCCGCCTGCGAGGACGGCCGTCTGCGCGGGTGCCTGCAGTTCCGCGGCGCCAGCCGAACCGGGCGATTTTCGGGACGTATCTTCCAGCCGCAAAATCTGGCTCGTCCGACGATGCGCAATGATGAGATTGAATTCGCCATCGAGGCCACTAAGGGAGGGCTGTTGGATACGTTCTATGAAGACCCAATGCCCGTCCTTTCAAATCTTTTGCGCGGGCTCATCATCGCGCCCAAGGGGAAGAAGCTCGTCGTCGCTGACTACTCAAATGTCGAAGGCCGTGTGCTGGCATGGCTTGCCGGAGAAGAGTGGAAGCTCAAGGCTTTTCGCGATTTTGACACCGGAGTCGGACACGACCTGTACAAGCTGACCTATGCCCGTGCATTCAACGTCAAGCCGGAGACCGTCACGAAAGCGCAGCGCCAGATGGGCAAAGTGCTCGAGCTCGGCATGGGCTACGGCGGAGGCGCCGGCGCTTTCCGTACGTTCGCTCTCGCCTACGGCATCGACCTGCACGACATGGCGGATGCCGTGAAGTCTTCGATCAGTCCGGCTATCTGGGCGGAAGCGTGCGAGTGGTACCCCAAGGCGCTGCTGGGCGGCTTCACCGAAGGCATGGACAAGGAAGTTTTCCTTGCCTGCGACTCGGTGAAGCGAGCTTGGCGCAAAGCCAACGCCCAGATCGTGCAGTTTTGGCACGACATGGACGCCGGTGTTCGGCAGGCTGTTATCGAAGGCGGTCCCGTGCGGGTTGGCCGGTACATTACCGTAGACAAGAAAGGAAATTACCTGCGTGTACGTCTGCCTTCCGGCAGATATCTCGTCTACCCCTCTCCGCGTATAGACGACGACGGGATCAGCTACTTCGGCGTTGCTCAGGTAAGCCGAAAGTGGGCGCGTATTCGGTCATGGGGCGGAAAGTATTGCATTGCCAAAGGGACTCCGGTTTTAACGCAAGAAGGATGGCGGCCGATTGAGGCCATCACGGCGGCAGACAAAGTATGGGACGGCGTGGCTTGGGTTCAGCAAAGCGGGGTGGTTTGCAACGGCCAAAAGTTTTGCATTAAAGCCTACGGCGTATGGATGACGCCAGATCACAAGGTACTTACTACTGAAGGGTGGAAGGATGCGAAAGACCATTCGAGATTTAACCGGGTTCCGTGTCGGCTACCTGACAGCGTTGCGCTTTGTTGGGACGGACGGAAAGAAAGCGCTGTGGGAGACCCGCTGCATTTGCGGGCGGCACAAAGTAGTTCAGGGGACGGAACTTACGAGGATGGCAAAACGCGGGATTACCGCATCTTGCGGATGCAAACGGGCGGAGACCATCGCGCGGAAGAATCGAACACACGGCATGAGCAAACACCCCGCTTTCGGGGTGTGGCACTCGATGAAACAGCGTTGCGAGGATCCCAGGCACCCGGCATACAAAAACTACGGCGGCCGGGGGATAACAGTTTGCCCGGAGTGGGAGCACCCTTTCAAGGCGTTTTGGGCGGACATGGGGGCTACTTGGAAAAAGGGGTTGGACCTAGACCGTATCAACAACGACGCGGGGTACAGCCGGGAGAACTGTCGGTGGGCAACACGAAAAGTGAATTGCAACAATCGCCGGCGAACAAGGAAGGTAGATGGAAAGCCGCTAACGCAGTGGTCAGCCGAAACCGGAATCGGGTTAACCACGCTGTACTACCGCTTGGCGCACGGTGTTCCGAGGGGACAGCTGTTTGCCAAGCCGGACGTGTCGAGACGGTTTACGACCTCACCAACTGCGGCCCCCGCAACCGCTTCGTCGTCCTCGGCGAAGAAGGCCCTGTGATTGTTCATAACTGTGAAAACGTTACCCAGGCTGCGGCTTGCGACCTTCTGTGCGAAGCGCTTCTGAACTTGGAGGCTGAGGGTTATCAGACCGTGCTCACGGTCCATGACGAAGCGATTTGTGAGGTGCCCGACACTGCCGCGTTCAGCGCTGAGCGCATGGAAAAGATTATGTGCCGTCTTCCGAAGTGGGCGGCCGGACTGCCGCTTGCCGCGGCGGGGTTTGAATCGCTTCGGTATCGGAAGGACTAACCATGTACCACACAACAAACGATACGACTACCGTGATCGGCTGTGCAACCGCTACGGTAATCGCTGACACGATGGCCGAGCGCACGGGCGGCCGCATCATGACACTCGAGCTCGTTTATCCGCGCATTATCCACGCGGAGTTTCTCACGCACCGGGTGTTCAGTCGCAATGCGGCCAGTTCTCGTGCGACGCCCGTCGCCACCTGCCTCGAAGAGGTGGAGCGCCGCCCCTACGTCCCCTCCCAGTGGCTTAAGAACAAGCCGGGCATGGCGGGCGGTGAGCCGTTCGGCGCGGAGGATGCGGCGGCCATCGCGTCGGACATCAAGCTGCTTCGGCAAATGACGACTTCCGTCGTGCGGCGGCTTATGGAATGCGGCGTCAGCAAACAGCAGGCGAACCGTTATCTTGAGCCCTTCATGTATATCCGCACGCTCGTCACGGCGACCGACTGGGACAATTTCTTCAAGCTTCGGCTCGATAAAGCACACGTTCAGCCGGAAATGTATGACCTTGCCCGAGCGATGCGTATTGCTATTGATAAGAGCACGTCTGTCGTCGGCCGCATTCATCTTCCCTACATCGACTGGGATGTCAGCGGGGCCGTCGGAGACGAAGACTGTGTGGCCGCGATGATCAGCGCAGCGCGATGCGCACGAGTTTCGTATCTCACGCACGACGGGAAAGCGCCCGACAAAGAAAAAGACTTGGCGCTCGCCAACCGTCTGTGGGAGGAAGGGCATCTTTCGCCCTTTGAGCATCAGGCATGGGCGAAGTTTTCCCCTTACTACTCCAGCAACTTCCGCGGCTGGTCAAGCGCACGCCGCTATTTTTCAGGGCAGGACTAAATGGGAAAGCCTAGAAAAAAGTACAGGCCGAAGCCGGTACGCATCATGCCGGCGATCGCTGACGTAGTGCTCGGGGATTTGTCGGACGGCGAGCGCGAGTTTCTGCGGGAGGCCGCGATGCATTCGCTCGATTTAGTTCAGCTTGGCACCGAAGACATAGACGACTACGCGAACATCGATGCGGTTTTGCGGAACCTGTGGGTGTATGCGCTTCAGTTCGAGGAGACGGCGATTGTCCGAGTGCTGACGTTGATGGCTTCGTCGTGCCTGTCCGGACTATATGCCGGAGCGGGTGACGCTTTAGCAACCCGCCGTCCCGGTACGGCAGTACGCAAGCCGCTCACGCATGAAGACCGCGTTGCTTTAGTGCGGCCGATTCAAGCGGCAATCGATATGTACTTCGAGCTTACGAAGACCGCTGAACGCAGAAGCGAGCTCGTCCGCAGCCAGTATGCCGCGGGCAAGATCAGGCTTCCGCGCGTCCATGAATTTTATTTAGTTGACAAAAGCTCCACATCGAAGGCGGATCAGAAAGCTTTCTGGCGCCGACGCGGCGTGGCCTTTGTCAACGGCCGAGCAGTGCCCGGCTATTACAAGACCGATAGCTTGGGGCGTCTCATCTGGCGCATACCGCTCGAGCAGGCCCAAGTTGTCATCACCGACCCAACCCCTACTTATTTCATTAACGACGAGAGACTTTCAGATGCCGAAGAGGAAGCTTAGTTATCCCCCAAAACTTGTGGCTGAACTTGCCGTCGCGCTGCGCGCAGTGCCTGGCGCCGCTGACATCAACAATGACGATCCTTTGGGCGGAACGCTGTGGACGCTTGCGATGATTATCGGGGCGAGTAAGGAGAAGGACCTTGTAAAGGCCGCTGAACGCACGACTGCCGCAGTCGGCATTCCTGTGGAGTTGGCAGACGGGTTGGTCAGCGTTGCCTATGCCTTCGTAGAAGCGATGGCCAAGGTGCGAGACAAAGCCAACACCCGAAACGCAGCTGAGGCCTAATCGGAGAAAAAGAATGGATGAAGAAAAGACTGACATGGTGAATCATCCCTCGCACTACACGGCCTGCCGCATTGTGTTGGAGCCGGTCGGCGCGACTGAGCTTCTCCCGCACCCATTAGCGTCGGCGGTGGAGTACGTCCTGCGGTCCCCATACAAGGGTTCGGAAAAGCAGGATCTCGAAAAGGCGGTGTGGTGGCTGAAGCGTTTCCGTGACGTGGCGATGTATCGCCTCCCCCACTACGACGACTCGTACAGACTGCGTGAAACCGCAGGCGTGTATCTCCAGATGTTTTGCTGGCATTTCCCCTTGCTTTTGGGGCTGTGCAAGCTTCGTCCAGATGGCTTCGTCATCGAAGCTGATGCAGTAACTGAGGTGATTGAAGGCATCAACGCCCGCATCAACAGGCTTAACAGTCAAGAGGAACAGCATGTCTGACAACAAATTTGCGCAGCGCATGGCTGAGGCGGGCATTGTCCCCGAGGAGTTTGCGCTGGCTGTCTTAGGCGGCGACTGCAAGTCTGCGGACAAAATGCTGCGGGAGGTCTTCCCAGAAGGTATCCCGGCGGAAACGCTGCGGGAGCACCAGGCGTATCTCAAGGCGGTCATTGCCGTGATTATGTGGGCGGCCGCAGGACTGGGACGGCTTGCCGGGGAACGTGAGTGCAAGGAGAAGTCCGATGGCAGCAACGCCTGAAGGTGAAGTCGTACAAGCGCTCATCCGCGAGTGCAACAAGCGCGGGTGGGAACAGAGAAAGATCACGTACGAAGGACGCGTCGGTGCGCCGGACCGCATGGTGCTGGCGCCGAGCACGCTCTTCTTTGTCGAGTGCAAGGCGCCCGGTCAGGTGCCGACGCCAGTACAGGCGCGTGAGCATGAGCGCATTCGACGGACCGGCACACGGGTTTACGTCTGTGACTCGGAGTGCTCAGTGGAGTATGTGTTTCGACATATCGCGAACACGATAGAGCAGCGATCAATTCATCCTGATTGGAGGTAACCATGGGGGATCTGCTTACCCTTTTCCTGCTTACCGTCGCGGCCATTGGGTGCATCGCATTCGGGTTCTTTTGCGGAGCTCAGCTGTTAGCGGCCATTTGGCTCCGCGATTGGCAAAGCATCGTCGCCAACACGGTGATGCTTATCCTAGCGGCTTGCTCCTTCTTTTCCGTATTGTCGATGTCGATGGGCGTGTTATGAAATTCGTTCCTCGGCTTTACCAAAGCATGGCGATCGACTTCCTCCTTAAGCACCAGCGCTGTGCGCTATACGCAGGCATGGGGCTTGGGAAGACGGTCTCCACACTGATGGCCGTTCGGCACCTGCAGGACTGGTGGGGCGAAGGCCCCGCCCTTGTCCTCGCTCCGCTTCGCGTGGCGCAGTCCACGTGGCCGGATGAGGTCGCCAAGTGGGATGATCTGCAGGGCACTCGGGTCTCTGTCATCTGCGGCTCTGCCGTTCAGCGTCGCGCAGCGCTCGATAAGGACGCGGATATCTACACGATGAACTACGAGAACTTGGAGTGGCTTACCTCAGAGCTTGAACGCCGCGGGAAGGAGTGGCCGTTTGCAATAGTTGTAGCCGACGAAGCCACGCGACTGAAAGGCCTGCGTGCCAGACAAGGCTCCAAGCGTGCACGCGTACTGGCTAAGGCGCTCCCGAAGATCCGCCGTTTCATCGAGCTTACGGGCACGCCGGCGCCCAACGGGCTTGAAGATTTGTGGGGGCAGATCTACTTCCTTGACCAAGGCGCCCGGCTAGGGAAGTCGATGACGGTCTACCACGAAAGGTTCTTTCGCCAGGTGCGTGTGGGCTCGTCCCCGTTGGCCGTGCGTTACGAACCGCTCCCCGGTGCCGATCGGCTGATCCACTACAAGATCAGTGACATCGTGCTGAAGATCAATGCGGAGGAGTGGTTCGATGTGAAGCAGCCGATCTTCTCCACCGTCGCGGTTGACCTGCCCGACACGGCAAGGCGCCTTTACACAAAACTCGAGCGTGAGTTTTTGGCTGAGCTTGAATCCGGCACGGAAATCGAAGCGATGAACGCCGCAGTTAAATCGGGCAAGTGTCTGCAGCTGGCGAGCGGAGCGGTCTATACCGAGGGGGAATCATTCGAGGAGGTCCATAAGGCTAAGCTCGAGGCGCTCCGCTCCATTGTGGAAGAAGCCGGCGGCATGCCGATACTTGTGAGCTACCAGTTTAAGCACGAGGCAATTCGCATTCAGCGGTCCTTCCCGAAAGCCAAGCTGCTAGATAAGAACCCGAAGACGCTGCGCGATTGGAATGCGGGGAAGATCCCCCTTCTTCTGGCGCATCCCGCGTCGTGCGGTCACGGTCTCTCGATGCAGGACGGCGGAAACATTCTCGTCTTCTTTAGCGCCGGGTGGAACTTGGAGCACCACGACCAGATCATCGAACGCATCGGCCCCACTCGCCAGAAGCAGGCAGGGCACGAACGGCCGGTCTACGTCTACTACATCGTCGCGAAAGACACGATGGATGAGGTGGTACTTGAACGATTAAAGACCAAGCGAGACGTGATGGACGTCCTGCTTGAGAAGAAAAAGAAGGAGGCTCAGTCATGAAGCCGTTTGAACTAATGACAAAAAAGCAAGTGGCTGCCCTGACAGGCGTCAACGTTTCGACCGTCGATCGCCACGTGAAGGCCGGGCGCTTTCCTGCGCCTGCATATGTGTTCGGCCGGCCGCGTTGGCGACGTGAGGATGTGGAGCGTTTTCTGGCGCAAGCATTCAAGCCGATAGAACAGCACAATAAGGAGGTTAAAATGGTTGGCTAGAGCACGTGGTATTTTGGGAGAAGCTCCATGAAAGCAAACGACGTGCTCTATGGTCTTGGCGGCACCGTCCGCAAGAAGGCCGAAGCCTACCTCGCTGAACAGAAGGGTCAGCTTGATACCGAAACGCGGCGCAAGGTGCGCGTCTTTTGGGTGTCTGTCTGCGTTGTGTCGTCCGCAGTATGCGGTGTCGCCGGGTGGTATCTCCACGCTCTCGTGGGGTAAGGCATGTTTCAGGATCTCCTTCCGCGAACAGTCGAAGGCGCGCTGGCGATTTTTGGCGGTTGGCTTGGACTGATATGGAGCGCAACGCTCCAGTCAGTCGCGCCGCTGGCATGGTGGTTCGCGATCTTTGTTGTCGCCGACTTCATTACAGGTGTATGGGCGGGCGTTAAGACGACCGGCTTTTCTTCGAAAGTGCTGCACGCCGGCATGTTCAGGAAAGGCATTGCCTTCGCAATCATCATCTTGGCGCATGGCCTCGATGTTAGCTTTTGGTACGTGCTCAAAGATCTCCCAGTCTTTCAATCCGTTGTGCTCTGCGCCTACTGCTGCGGGGAGTTCGGCTCGATCGTAGAAAACATCGAGCGGGCCGGATACGGAGATGCACTGCCGCCAACGCTGAGGAAGCTTTTCCTCTCCCTCGAAGAACGGCTCGCCAACGCCGTTGATAAAAAGCTTGACTCAGTCGGGCTTGAAGACAAAGAGCACCACAAATGAAAAACTTTTTAGAACACTTCGCTTCCGCGGCGGCGCCCTTCGTGCAGCACTGGGAGGGTCTGAGAACCTCTGCGTATAAGTGCCCCCTGGGTGTGTGGACGATTGGCTATGGCCGCACCAACGGCGTGCATGAAGGTGACACCTGCACCAAGGAGCAGGCGGCCCAGTGGCTGCTTGAAGATTTGACGGACACGGCTTCACGGCTTGCCCGTTATATCAATGTCCCGGTTACGGAGAACCAATTCATCGCGCTCGTATCCCTTGCATACAACATCGGCGTTGACGGTCTTACCCGTAAATGCCCGAAGCTAATGCGGGCGCTGAACGAAAAAGACTACGACGGGGCCGCCGAAGAATTTCTTGACATCACCAACGGTGGGGTTCCCGGACTTATATCTCGGCGCAAAGCCGAAGCTGAACTTATGAGGAGTTAATCATGAAAGAAAAGAAAGGCAAAGACGACTACTACATCTCTCCCGAAGTCGAAGAGCAGGATGCCCGCATCCGCAAGATGACACTCGCGGATACCGTGGAGCTGATGGAGTCGGAGGACTACAAAGACCGCTTTAAGGCGGAGTTTTACCAGACGCGTATCCGCATGCTCAAGCTCTTCGACATGCTCGAGAAATGGGATGCCGGCACACTCGGCTTCGTGCCTGCCTGCGCCCGCTATCTGTATCTCATGCAGGTAAAAGGCATGGGTATTCAGGTTCGAGCGATGCGCCGCAGAGCCAAGATCGAAGGCATCGAACTGTGAACTGGCAGGCCGTCGGTGCGCTTGCCCTCTTGGCCGTCGGCTTTGCCGCAGGGTATGGCGTGAGGGACAACAAGGCCGACGCGGAGATGGCCGAGCTGCAGAAGTCAGAGGCCTTAGCGCGTGCGGCACAAGGGAGAAAGGACTATGCAAAACTTGTTGCCGCTGCGGATGCTGCCGCTTCTGTCAGCGGTGATCTTGATCGTTCTCGCGCTGACGCTGAGCGGATGCGCCAGTCCTTCGAGCGTCGCCTGCGAAGAGCCGAAGCCCTTGCCCAAGACGCTGACGGAACCGAGCTTGCCGCGTGCACGAAGCTACTCAGAGAAAGTGTCGATCTACTTTCAGAAGGTCGAAGCCTGGCTCTCGAAATCGGAGCTAAGCACGACGCCGTAAGCACGCTTCAAAAGTAAAAGAACCCCGCCTTTAAACCAATTTAACGCCACTGTTAAAAAGGCCAAAAGGCGGGGTTGTCGGATCAGCGAACTTCCGGCAGCAGGTAGTCCGCCCACTCCTGAAGAAGCGCACGTCTCTGCTCGAGCAAATCGTCACGTTGGTAAGCTCTGAATACCTGATTACCGACTGCGTGCATCAGACACTTCTCCGAGACGAGGAAGTTTTTCTCGTTCTTCGCGCACCAATCTGCGAACGTCGATCGCAGCCCATGCGTCGTGATGGGCTGACCCGTGGTGAACTTGAATATTCTTAACACCGTTGCAAGGTCTAATGGCCTGCCGTCCCGGCAGCTAAAAAGAAATGCGCCTGATGTATCTAGCCGATACAGCAGCGCCTTCGCCTGACGAGACAGAGGCACGACGAAGGGGTACGGTTTCTTGTCTTTTCGCCGGGCAGGGGGGACAGTGAACGTCGCGGCATCTAAATCGATCTCGTCCCACTGAGCACACCTAAACTCAGATGCACGGCCGACTGTCAAACAGCCAAAGACAGCGCAGAGCGCGCTAACGGTATCCTCCTGCCATAGCCGCTGAACGACCCGTCGGAGCTCTTCCGGGGGAACTGCTGAGTGATGGTTCTCGGGCTTGCCGCGCAAAACGACGGCTCGACTTGGAAGCACTGCGTCGAGGTTGTTCTTCCACACGGCGGGGTTCTTCTCAATCCACCCCTTCAGGACCGCGTAGTCGAACACCGCCAGCAGGCGGCTCTGCCAATCTCTTGCGATCCGCGGCTTAGTGGTCCACACCTCTCGCAGCACGGCGGCGCAGTCATCCCGTGTGATTGCATCGATTTTTTGTGTGCCAAACCGCTCAGCAAGTTTACGAAGCGAACGCCTCCAATCCGTGGCGGTATATTTGCCCTGAAACTGCCGCATGGCTAGAACATGCTCGAGCGCCTCCGGGGCGAGCTCCCCAAACGTGGGCATTTGCTTTTTCTTTTCTGCGCGCTTTTGTTCTGCCCGTACTTCAGCTCTTTGCTCGAGCGGGTCGATACCCTGCGCGACTTGTGCCTTAGCTAGGCTGGCTTTCGCCAACACTGCCGTGATAGGCTGAGCCGTCCCGCCCAGGCCAAGCTCACGGCGACGACCATTAATGCTGTACTTTAGAAGCCACGACATTCCGCGGGGCGTGACGCGAAGATAGACCCCTCGATCGTAGCAGTGGATGCCTATGGGTAAACGATTGATATCCTTGAGAGTGAATTTCATACAGGTTTCATACAGAAGGTTGCGTTGAACTGCCTAGCATTGCAGTGAAATACTAGAGCACCGTGAAGCTAACCATATGAAACTGCTTAAATTTACCGCGTTATGCAGAGATTTGCAGACACCTGCCTACACGTGCTTTTGGCG
>ENA-UOIV01001763-UOIV01001763.1-human-gut-metagenome-genome-assembly--contig:-C59-NODE-1763-length-17006-cov-5.892868_pt1 | contig 17006 bp, 18 predicted proteins | sample MGYA00242333_ERZ723880 | MGnify/ENA metagenome assembly ERZ723880 | reverse complement strand
CGCCACCCTCTTGGTGCTTAGCGCGCGCTATTTACCCCCTGCGCAAGAAACCACGCGCCCCGTCGGACACCACGGGGCGCTTCTTTGCTTCCCTCAGGAATTTTTCCGGCAGGCCCGAACCACCGACAGGGGCGGCACCGGCCGGGGCAGCTGCATGGTGAACACCATCTGGGGGGTTTTGGGTTCCCGCAGGGGCATGCCGTCCCCATCCGCCATCATGGGGGCCGTCATGGAAAAAGCGACCACGTCCGGCCCCACCACCTCGATCTCATCCCCAGCGGCAAACTTGTTGCGGAGGGACAGGGTTGCGTTCCCCACTCCATCGCAATCCGTCACCACCGCCAGTACCTGCCAATCCCGGATATACCGGGCGGAATCGGTGTACTGGCCGGGATAGCCATAGTAAAACCCTGTGGAGTAATGCCGGTGGCTGACCTTGTCCACCTCTGCCCGCCACACCGGGTCCAGAGGCCGGCCGACTGCCGCCGCATCAATGGCATGGCGATAGGCGGCAGTCGTCATGGCCGCGTAGTAAGCGCTCTTGGCCCGGCCTTCAATCTTCAGGGAGTCCAGCCCCGCTTCCAGCAACTCTGGCACGTGGTCGATCATACACATGTCCCGGGAGTTGAGGATGAAGGTCTCCCCGTTTTCTTCATACACTGGGAAGTACTCGCCAGGGCGCTTTTCCTCCATCAAGGCGTACTGATACCGGCAGGGCTGGGCGCAGGCGCCCCGGCTGGCGTCCCGCCCGGTCATATAGTTGGACAGCAGGCACCGGCCCGAGTAGCTCACACACATGGCCCCGTGGACAAACGCCTCAATCTCCAGCTCCTTGGGGGTGCGTGACCGGAGTTCCCTGATCTCGTCCAGGGACAGTTCCCGGGCCAGGATCACCCGAGAGGCTCCCAAGTCGTACCAGGCCCGGGCCATCTGGTAGTTGGTCACCCCTGCCTGGGTGGACACATGAATCTGCATGTGGGGGGCGTGGCGTTTGCATAGGGCCAGCACCCCCACGTCGGCGGCGATCACCGCGTCCGCGCCGATGTGATCCAGATACTCCAGATATTCGGGCAGGCGGTCCACCTCGGCGTTGCGGGCCATGGTATTGCAGGTGACGTGGACCTGGACGCCCTTTCCATGGGCCAACTCCACCGCATGGGCCAGACCCTCCCGGTCGAAGTTGCCCGCAAAGGCCCGCATTCCAAAGGTATCCCCCGCCAGATACACTGCGTCCGCACCATAGGCCAAGGCCATCTCCAGCCGCTCCATATCCCCCGCTGGGGCGAGCAGCTCCGGTTTACCCGTTGGACGCATACTTCTGCACCAGAGCCTGATGCTCACTATAGGTCCGGGTGAACTCATGCCGGCTCGTCTCCGGGTTGAGGACATAGTAATAATAGTTGGTATCCTCCGGATCCATGGCTGCCAGCAGCGCCTCCATACCTGGGTTGGAAATCGGCCCGGCAGGCAGTCCGGGATACAGGTAAGTGTTGTACGGCGAGTCGATTCCCTTATCGGCCTCTGTGGGCACCTTTCCGCCGTTGATATACACCAGGGTGGCGTCGATCTGGAGGAAGCCGGCGGTCTCCGCCGAGGTGTTCTCCAAACGGTTGAAGATCACGGATGCGATGGTACCGTAATCCTGGCCGTCGGTCTCCTTCTGGATCATGGAGGCAATGGTCACGATATCATGGAGAGAGTATGTGCTCTCCTCGGTAAACTGATCCAGATAGTCCTCCATTTTATTATCAAAGTTGTTGAGCATCTTGTTGAGCACGTACTTAGGATTTTCTCCCAGATAGAAGGTATAGGTGTCTGGGAACAGATATCCCTCCAGCCGGTGGTAATCCCCCAGAGGAATATCCGGAAGCCATTCCCACTTGTAGGGCCAGTCTGCGGCCATCTCCTGGAGCTTTTCCACTGTGGACACCCCTTGCTCCTCCAAGAGCGCAAAGATCTGGTCAATGGTATAGCCCTCCGGGATCGTCACGTCCACGGTCTGGCGAGTGGAGGACGAGTCGCTCATGTTGGCCACCAGCCCCCGGTAGTCCATGTCGGTATCCAGCTCATAGCTGCCCGCCGTCACCTTCTCGTCCGCGTTGGAGACCCAGCAAAAGATCTTGAACAGGAACTTGTATTCAATGAGGCCCGCCTCTTTCAATTCGTCGGCCACATAGTCCATATCCGCCGTGGACACCGTGGTGGTATCCCCATTTTCATCCGTCACTTCCTGGTACTGAAAAATGCTCTCCGGCAGCTCAATCACGGTGGAGCTGTACTCCTTGTTGAGCGCCAGCAGGTCATTGGCCCAGGTCCAGCCCACCGTGGCCAGAACGGCGGATACGCCGATGACGATCAGGACATATAAAACCGCGGAGGCGGCCTTGGCCCCGCTGGACCGCCGGCGGCGCCGGCGCCGCTGGCTGGAACTGGCCCGCTCTGGAGCGCCGCCGGAATTTCTCTTCTCTTCTGCCATTTATTATTCACTCCTAATCATACGCATCTGGTGTCCGGCCCGCGGGACAGCACTTGCCCGTGCGGACGGAGCCGTCCCGCGCCCATGCCCATAGCGCGATCCCTTTCATCACCGAGCCATCAGCCGGGAACCAATTTGCCCCCCGGTACATAGGATAACTCGGAAACGGCGACAGGCGCCGACCCCAAAGCTCCCCGGTGGGGAGCTCCCGGGTCGAAGCCCGACCCGAATTTAATGAAGAGGTGACTGTATCATGTGTTGTGGAAATAGCGGTTTTGGCGGCAACTGCTGCTGGATCATCATTCTGATCCTCATTCTGTGCTGCTGCTGCGGCGGCTCCGGCTTCAGCGGCAATAACTGCGGCTGCGGTAACAGCTGCGGCTGCAACGACGGCTGCAGCTGAGCAGGCGCTACTTTGGCGGGGGGGGCGTTCGCCCCGCCCGCCTAATTTTATGGGAAAGGCCAGGCCCTTTTCTGAGGATCTCTATGACAGCACTAGGCATACCGGCATGTCGAAGGCCTCCCGAGGCAGCTCGTCCACCAGCCGCTCCTCTGGGCAGATGCAGACGGTAAAGCCCTGGAAATCTGCCAACCAGCGGTCATAATATCCCCCGCCATATCCTAGGCGATATCCCTGCCGGTCACACAGCAGACAGGGCACCAACACCGCATCGATCTCTCTTTGAGGCACTAGGGGACAATCCTCCCCTGGAGCCGGGATGCCAAATTTTCCAGGGACGAGCTGCTCTGGGCCGCTCACCGCCCTGGCCTGCATCTGTCGTTCGGGAAGGCAGACCGGATAGCACACCCGTTTGCCCTGCGCCAGCAGAGCCTCCAGCAGTGGAGTGGTGTCCAATTCACGGCCCACTCCGTAAAACAGCATTACCGTATCCGCCTGTTCCACCTTGGGTAAAGCCAAAAATGCCTCCACAAGCGCAGGTTCGTCCAGCTTGGGCAAGGCCGCCGCCTGGCGGCGCAGCCTCTGTTTCCGCTCTGCCGGGGTCATAGGTCCTGGTAGTGGAGGGCCGCCTGGACATCCGCCGCAGCCTTCTCTCCCCGCAGGGCGGTGAGCAGCGCCAAGGCAAAGTCAAAACTGGCCCCGGGGGCGCGCCCGGTGATAAGCGTTCCATCCACCACCACCGGCTGGTCCATGCAGGCCGCTACTCCCGCTTCCGTGAGCGCCCCCTCCATTCCGGGGTAGCACACCGCACGACGGCCCCGGTCGATCAGCCCGTGCCGGGCCAGCATATTGGGGGCGGCGCAGATGGCGCACAGCCAGATGGAGCCATCCGCCGCAGCCTGGCAGATCAAATCCATGGCCGCCTGACTACCCTCGATGGCAGCTACGCCTCCCAGCCCGCCGGGGAGCACCACCATGTCGCCGGCCGCCAGCGTCACATCCGCCGCCACCGCATCCGCCGTCACCGGGATGCCATGAGAACTCACCACCGTCCGGCGGTCCAGCCCTGTGGTGGTCACCTCCACTCCGCCCCGGCGGAGCACATCAGCCACACACAGGGCCTCCACTTCCTCGAAGCCCTCGCCCAAAAGGATGTATACCATATGAATGACCTCCTTCACCGTTTTCACGGCAATTATGCCAGAAACTCATCCAACAACTCCATGACCTCCCGGTGGATGTCCTCTACGCTCCGGGCCATGCCCCCCGGCGCGCAGTCCACCCGACGCCAGCCATAGGCCCGGGCCGCCTGTGCCGCCGCCTGGCGGCAGGTGGACAGATATCCGGTGTCTACCTCATGGATGTCCGCCTGGGTATGGGTATCCGCCTCCCGCCGACGCAGGTTAGCCACCGACAGCTCCAGCGGCATGTCCATCCACAGCACCAGGTCCGGCTGGGGCAACCCCAGCCGCCCATATTCAAAGTCGGCCAACCAGCGGAAAAACTCCTCCCGCTCCCCTTCGGGCAGCTTGGAGGCCTGGTGCACCGCGTTGGAGGTGGTATAGCGGTCGGCTACCATCAGGCCGCCCCCCTCGTAATATCCGCCCCAGTCCTGCTTGTATCCGGCGTAGCGGTCCACCGCATAAAAGGTGGAGGCTGCGTAGGCGTTCACATCCGAAGGATGGGTGCCGAAGGCGCCTCCCAAGTACAGCCGCACCAGGGCGGAGGACTCCTCCTGGTACCGGGGAAACACCATGGTGCCGAAATCTGCCCTCCGCTCCTTCAGCGCCTGGCAGGCCAGTCGGAATTGGGTAGACTTGCCGGACCCGTCAGTACCCTCAAATACAATTAACTTCCCGGACATTGGATCTACCCCCGCTATCAACTGTGATGACGGCCGGCTTGTAGCCGCTCTCCGGCGGCGGACACTAAGAACAAAGGCAACTTGGCCATGCGTCCAATGCGGGAGGGCTGCCGACACAGACGGTAAAACCATTCCAGCCCCAGCTTCTGGAACGCCTTGGGAGCCCGCTTGACCTGTCCTGCAAACACGTCCAGGGAACCGCCCAACCCCACCAGCAATCGGGCGCCGGTGTCCGCCCCATTCCGGGCGATCCACATCTCCTGCTTGGGCGCCCCCAGACAGACAAACACCACGTCCGCCCTGGCCCGACGAATCGTCTCCGCCACCGGGGCATCCTCCTGAAAGTAGCCGTCGTGAGTGCCGCATACCACCAGCCCAGGGTACTCCACGGCCAGATTGGCCGCAGCCAACTCCGCCACCCCTGGCTTGGCTCCCAAAAGGAATAGGCGCTTGCCCTTCCCTGCCATGCGCGCCATCAGCGCTGCGGCAAACTCAATACCAGGCACCCGGCCCTTCAGCGGGCGGCCCAGAATCTTGGCCGCATACACCACGCCTACCCCGTCCGGGATGACCAAGTCCGCGTCTGATAGCACCCGGCCAAACTCCGGGTCCCTTCGGGCCAGCTGAACGATCTCCGGGTTGGGGGTAGCCACTAGGTGTGGCCCGTCTTGGTCCATCAAGGCTATGGCCCGGTCCGCCGCTTCATCCAGGGTCACGTTATCAAATTCCACCCCCAATATTTCGGTCCGTTCCACCATACTTCCCCCATTTTTCCCTTAGGGCAATACCAGCCCATTGTTATAATTTGCTATAGTATAGCACAGCCTGTCCGAAAAGTCTATGCCTGTGCCATAGTGTTTACGTTCTGTTTACCGTCAGCGCCAAATTTCACCGATTACGAGCAGGTAATCTCCGTCGTTTTAGCAAAAACTGCTTTTCCTCTTGACAGTAACACGTTAAAGCATTATACTCTAGCAAAGAGCCAGCTTGGCTTTTCTTTCTCGCTCGGCACTTTGCCGCCTAAAAGCAATAAAGTACCCTTAACAGTTTGGAGGAAACTACAATGAAAAAGATCTCCCGCTTGTTAGCTCTGCTCATGGCCTTGGCCATGGCAGTCTCCCTGGCAGCCTGCTCCAATGACTCCGGAGACGTCAGCGCCCCCGCTTCCCAACCTGCGGACGACACCTCAGCCTCTCCTTCCACAGACGGTCAGACCTACACCGTTGGCATCATCCAGCAAATGCAGCATGTTGCCCTGGACTCCGCCACCCAAGGCTTCCAGGACGCTCTGACCGAGCTGCTGGGCGACGCAGTGACTATCGACTACAAAAATGCCTCCGGCGAAACTGCCAACTGCACCACCATCGTAGGTGATTTTGTGGCTTCCAATGTGGACCTGATCATGGCCAACGGCACCACTGCCCTGCAGTCCGCCATGGCCGCCACCTCCTCCATTCCCATTCTGGGTACCTCCATCACCGAGTATGGCGTAGCCCTGGGTATCGACGGCTTCACCGGCACCACTGGCATCAACGTCTCCGGCACCTCCGACCTGGCGCCTTTGGATCAGCAGGCCGCCATGCTCCAGGAGTGGTTCCCCGACGCCCAGACTGTGGGCCTGCTCTACTGCTCTGCTGAACCCAACAGCCAGTACCAAGTGGACACTGTCCAGGGCTACCTAGAGCAGGCGGGCATTACCTGCACCCAGTATTCCTTCTCTGACTCCAACGACCTGTCTGCCGTAGCCACTACTGCCTGTACAGAGAGTGATGTGGTCTATATTCCCACGGACAACACTGCCGCCACAAATGCCGAGCTTATCGGCAACATCGCCCTCAATGCCGGCACTCCCATCATCGCCGGAGAGGAAGGCATCTGCTCCGGCTGCGGCGTGGCCACCTTGACCATCAGCTATTACGACATCGGCTACAAAACTGGCGAGATGGCCTATGAGATCCTGGTCAACGGCGCTGATCCCGCCTCCATGGCCATCGAGTATGCCCCCCAGTATGTGGCTAAGTACAATCCCGATATGTGTGAGGCTCTGGGACTAACCCCGCCGGCCGGCTATGAACCCATCTCCGCCGAGTGACGGGCCTTGTAAAAAATAACACCGAAAAAGAGCGGAAAAGGGCTTCTCTTTTCCGCTCTTTCTTGCTATACTATTAAAGTATATACACATTTTTTGCTTTTCAAAAGCTATGGGAGGAATTCACTTGGACATCATGAGTCTGGTCAACGCCTTGCCGAGCGTGGCCGCCCAGGGCCTCATCTGGGGTATCATGGCCATCGGCGTTTACATCACCTATAAAGTGCTGGATGTGGCGGACCTGACAGTGGACGGAACCATGTGCACTGGTGGCGCCACCTTCATCATGCTCACTATGGCGGGCGCCAACGTATGGGTGGCCCTGCTGGGGGCATTCTGCGCGGGGATGGTGGCCGGGCTGATTACCGGCCTGTTCCACACCGCATGCGGCATCCCCGCCATTCTGGCCGGTATTTTGACCCAGCTTGCCCTGTACTCCATCAACCTGCGCATCATGGGTCAGGCAAACCGGCCCGTCAATGCCTTGCAGTACGACTTGCTCATTGCCCAGCGCGACGTGCGTACCTTGGGGCTGACCAACCCCATTTTTATCTGTGCGGTGTTTGTCATCGTCATCATCGCCCTGCTGTACTGGTTCTTCGGTACAGAGCTGGGCTCCTCCCTGCGGGCTACCGGCGCTAACCTGAGCATGGCCCGGGCGCAAGGCATCAACACCAACTTTACCAAGGTGCTGGGTCTGATGGTGTCCAACGGCCTGGTAGCCCTATCCTCCGCCCTGTTGGCCCAGTACCAGGGCTTTGCCGACGTAAACATGGGCCGGGGCGCCATCGTCATCGGCTTGGCCGCTGTCATCATTGGGGAAGTTCTGTTCTCTAAGGTATTCCACAATTTTGCTCTCAAGCTGGCAGCTGTGGTCTTAGGCGCCATTATCTACTATCTGGTATACCAAGTGGTCATCTGGGCTGGCCTTAAAACCGACGACATGAAGCTGATCACCGCGCTTATTGTGGCCATATTCCTGGCGATTCCCTACTGGAAGAGCCGGTTCTTTACCAAAGGCGCAAAGAGGGGAGGCGTCACCCATGCTTGACGTTCAGGCAATTTACAAGACGTTCAACGCTGGTACGGTCAACGAAAAGACCGCCTTAAACGGCGTGTCCCTCCATTTGAACGAAGGGGATTTTGTCACCGTCATCGGCGGCAACGGCGCGGGCAAGTCCACCCTTCTGAACGCGGTGGCCGGGGTGTGGCCGGTGGACGCAGGCACCATCACCATCGACGGGGTAGACGTCACCCACCTGGCGGAGCATAAGCGTGCCAAATACATCGGACGGGTGTTTCAAGATCCCATGATGGGCACCGCCGCCACTATGCAGATCGAAGAAAATCTGGCCCTGGCCAAACGCCGCGGCAAGCGCCGTACTCTGCGGCCTGGCATTACCAAAGCGGAGCGGGATGAGTACCGGGATCTGCTGCGGCTTCTGGACCTGGGCCTGGAGGATCGGCTGACCTCCAAGGTGGGGCTGCTGTCCGGCGGCCAGCGCCAGGCCCTCACCCTGCTCATGGCCAGTCTGGTCAAGCCCAAACTGCTACTGCTGGACGAGCACACCGCCGCCCTGGACCCCAAGACAGCGGCCAAAGTTCTGGACGCTACAGAGAAGATCGTCCAGCGGGACCACCTTACCACCCTGATGATCACCCACAATATGCGGGATGCCATCGCCCATGGCAACCGGCTTATCATGATGTACGAGGGCAACATCGCTCTGGACATCTCCGGTGAGGACAAGAAAAAGCTCACCGTGGAGGACCTTCTGGCCAAATTTGGCCAGGCCACCGGCTCCACTGAGGCGGACGACAAGCTGCTGCTGGGCTAAGCCGTCCAAAACAAAGCTCACATCAAAGCCCCCGGGTTCTCCAAGGAGAACCCGGGGGCTTTGTTTGATATAATGGATGGCCAACCTTATCCGGCATTTTCCTCCGCATTGAAGGAGACTTGGAATAAGTCGCCGATCGTATCATCGGAGAAATATTCCTCAAAGAAAACCGCGTAGTCCTTGGCTCCCGCGGGCACCGCATAGAGCAGGATGCCTGTGCGCTCTTCATTGATGCCCAAATCATACTCCGCTGGCAGCTGCATTTCGCTGAGTGAGTAGTAAACATAGTCTCCGCTCTCATTGGCCTGGGACTGATACAAGGGGAAGGCATAGTTCTGGTCCTCGTCCTCCCCTTCCTGCAGGTCCCACTGCACCTGGAAGTCTGCCACGAACATGGGCTGGCTCATGGTGGTGGTGTTGTGCAGGGTGATCTCCACCACCAGGAATTTGCACCCGTCGGCCGGAGCCGGGCGGTCGTAGTATTCTGTGAGATAACTCATGCCCTCCCCGGCGGCGGTCAGACCGTCGAACTCCTGGGTGGTGTAGGCGCTGTCGACGGTAAAGTCAAAAAACGCCGTATGCATGGTATCCCCCATATACCCACTGGCATAACCGTCCTCCGGATAGCCTACACCGGAATCTGTATTCGCGCTCCCTGCTGGATCTCCCGTGGAATCCAGCAGGTCGCCCACGCTGCCTGGCAGGCGGTCGCAGGCGGACAGGCACACCGCAAAGGCCAGGCTCAGAAGCAGGGCCAGATACTTTTTCATGTTTAAGCTCTCCTTATTCTCTTTTTGAACTCTCTTTGTTTCAGCACAGCTTGGCCCCCGCGGGGATCGCGTCATCCACCATAATGAGGCGGAGCTTCTCTTCGCCGTGCTCAGTGTGGACGGCGGAGATCAGCATGCCGTTAGACTCCAACCCCATCATCTTCCGGGGGGGCAGATTGACGATGGCCACCAAGGTCTTGCCCACCAACTCCTCCGGCTTGTAGTACATGGCGATGCCAGACAAAATCTGCCGGTCAGTGCCGGTGCCGTCATCCAAGGTGAAGCGTAGGAGCTTGTTGGACTTCTTCACGTTCTCACAGGCCTTCACCTTCACCACACGGAAGTCGCTCTTACAGAAGGTATCGAAGTCCACCTTCTCGGCCAGCTGAGGCTCCACCTCCACTGCGGGGAGTGCGGCCTTTTTGGCGGCCTCGGCGGCCTGCTCCAGCTCCTGGAGCGCCTTCTCCGCATCCACCCGGGGGAAGAGGTTGTCTCCCTTGGTCACGGCGGCGGTATCGCCAAGGGCACCCCACACTCCGGCGCTGTCCCAGGTGCGGCAGCCCTCACAGGCGCCGATCTGAGCAAAGAGCTTGTCCATGCTCTCGGGCATGAAGGGGGTGAGCAGAATGCCGCAGATCCGGGTGGTCTCCAACAGGTTGTACATCACATGGGCCAGACGGGGGCCATTGGCCTCCATATTCTTGGCCAAGCTCCAGGGAGCGTTCTCGTCGATATACTTGTTGGCCCGCTGGATGACCTTGAATACCTCGTCCAGAGCCTTGTGGGGGGCGTAGGCGTCCATGGCCTGCTCATATCGGCCCCGCAGGCCGACAGCCATGGAGATGAGCTCCCCGTCAAACTTCTCCGGCCCTTCGCCGGAGAAGATCATCCCAATGTTCTCCGCCCCAGCGGCCTGGGCGGCCAGCTTCTTCTCCTCCTCGGTGGCGCCGCAACCGGCGGGCAGAGCGCCGCCGAAATACTTCTGCACCATGGCGGTGGTACGGGACACCAGGTTGCCCAGGTCGTTGGCCAGATCGGTGTTGATGGTCTGAATGAGCAGTTCGTTGGAGAAGTTGCCGTCAGAGCCGAAGGGGAAGGTGCGCATCAGGAAGAAGCGCAGGGCGTCCACCCCGAACTTCTCCGCCAGGATATAGGGATCCACTACGTTGCCCTTGGACTTGCTCATCTTGCCGCCGTCCAGCAGCAGCCAGCCATGGCCAAACACCTTCTTGGGCAGGGGCAGCCCCAGGCTCATGAGCATGGCGGGCCAGATGATGGAGTGGAACCGAACGATCTCTTTGCCCACAATATGCACATCGGCAGGCCAGAACTGGTCAAAGTCATGGTATCTGTCGTTGTCATAGCCCAAAGCGGTGATGTAGTTGGACAGGGCGTCCACCCACACATACACCACATGGCCGGGGTCGAAGTCCACTGGCACACCCCAGGTGAAGGAGGTGCGGGACACGCACAGGTCCTCCAGACCGGGCTTGATGAAGTTGTTGACCATCTCGTTGACCCGGCTGCGGGGCTCTAGGAAGTCGGTGTTCTCCAGCAGGTCCTGCACCCGGTCGGCGTACCTGGACAGGCGGAAGAAATAGGCCTCCTCCTCTGCGTCCTGCACTTCCCGGCCGCAGTCAGGGCACTTGCCGTCCACCAGCTGAGACTCGGTCCAGAAGGACTCGCATGGCTTACAGTACTTGCCCACATACTTGCCCTTGTAGATGTCGCCGTTGTCGTACATCTTCTTAAATATTTTTTGGATGGCCGCCACATGGTAGTCATCGGTGGTGCGGATGAAGCGGTCATTGGAAATATTCATCAGCTTCCACAGGTCCAGTACACCGCCGGGTCCCTCCACGATGCGGTCCACATACTCCTTGGGGGTAACTCCCGCCTCTTTGGCCTTGTCCTCGATTTTCTGCCCATGCTCATCTGTGCCGGTGAGGAACATCACCTCGCAGCCCTGGAGCCGCTTGTACCGGGCGATGGCATCGGTGGCCACGGTGCAGTAGGTATGGCCGATGTGCAGCTTATCCGACGGGTAATAGATGGGTGTGGTAATATAGAATTTGTTCTGTTCAGGCATGGTCGTCTTCCTCCTGTATTTCCTGGGGGGCCGGCTGTTCCGGATCCCCGTCCCTCTCTTCTTCCTCCGGAATACTGTCCTGGAGCGCGAAACGCCGGGAGCGCAGGCCGAACCGGTCCGCCGCAGGTGGGCGGCGCAGGTTGCCCGGCACCACCCACAGGGCCGCTAAGGCCGCCAGCAGCTGCCCGGCCAGCAGCATGGTCATAGCCCGTCCCGGAATGCTGGCCAGAGCCACGGCGCACAGCACCACCGTCATGCCCGCCAGCCACAGCGTCCGGCGGGCGTGGCCCGCGCCAAAGGACAATCCAGCACAGTCTAGGCTGAACAACAGCCCCAATCCCACTGCCAACAGCAGCGGGACATAGTCCCACAGCACCGGATCTGAGGCATTCGCCCGGTAGCTCTCCAGCAACCACACACAGCCCAGCAGGGCTGGCAACAGCAACGCCCCGCTCTCCCGGCCCCGGCCACGCATCCGGTAGGCGTTGCGGGCACTGGCCACCATTCCCACACAGGCCGGGATGGTGCACAAGGCCAGCACTATCTGGAGCAGTCCGTTGTCCCCCTCGCCGGTTGCCTTCCGTATGGCCATGAACCGAGCTGCCTCCTGGAACAGAAGGGGTGCCGCGGCCAGGGTAAACAGGGCGGCCAGAATCATCAGCACCAGATACACGCCGTCCCCCTCAGCGGCAAACAGCACGTCCCACCGGGATACCCGTCCCTCTGGCTGCTGCCGGGCGGGGGCGTTATGGGCCAGAAGCAGGAGCACTGCCCCGGCCAGGAAGAAAAAGGCAATCATTGCCCAGCTTGCGGAAGCCCCCGGAATGTGCAGGCCCAGCTCGCCCTCAAACGCGGTGGTCATCTGCCACCGCCGCATCAGAACGCCCAGCACCCCTAGCAGGGCGGCGGTTCCAGGCCATTTCAATCGTTCCAACATATGAACAGTTCCCCTCGGATCCTGTGAAAGCTCAGCACAGCTTATCACATTTTTTGCGGAAAATCAATCTTTCCCCGTTCTTCTCCGGTCAGCGTCCCTGAAACTTTGGGGGCCGCTTCTCCTCAAAGGCCCGCACTGCCTCCTGGAAGTCCTCTGTCTCCATCAGATAGATGGACAGCTTTTTCTCCACCTCATGAGCCGCGTCGATGTTGCCGTCCACGATGGCGTGGGACACGATGGCCTTCACCCCCCGGATAGCTAGGGGAGCCACCGACAGCAGCCGGTCCACGATGGAATCCACGTCCTCGAAAATATGGGCTTTGGGGAACACCTTGTTGACGATGCCGAACAGATAAGCCTCTTGGGCAGTCATCTGCTCCCCTAGGAGAATCATCTCCTTGGCCCGGTTTACCGTAAGCTTCCGGGGTAGGCGGATGGCGCCTCCCCAACCAGGGACCAGCCCCAGCTTGCTCTCTGGCAGAGAAAAGCGGGCGTCATCGGAGGCGTAAAGCATGTCACAGAACATGGCGATCTCAAATCCGAAACCCACGCAGTAGCCGGACACAGCGGCGATAATGGGCTTGTCATAGGTCTCGATGGTCTCCCGGATATCACATCCCCGCTGGTACATGGCCTCGCAGGCCGCCGGGTCGGTGAGCTTTTCCAGGCTCTGCACCTCGCCGCCGGAGGAAAACGCCCGGTCCCCCTCCCCCCGGAGGACCACGCAGCGCACGCTCTTGTCATCCCGGGCGGCGCGGAGCTTTTCGATCAGGTCGATCTGCATTTCTTCCGTCAAAGCGTTGAGAGCCTTGGGATTGCTGATTACCAGATAGAGCACCTCCGGCCGGTCCTCCCGGCGGCGGGCGATGATTTTGCCTTCAGACATCACGATTGCCTCCTTTTTCCGGCTCACAGGGAGCCAAAGTCAGAGAACGGGAACAGGACCATCACTGCCTGGCCGATGACGCATCGCACGTCCACCACCCCCAGAGAGGGGTCCCGGCTGTCGGAAGAGCCGTTGCGGTTGTCTCCCATGACGTAGATATGGCCCTCCGGCACGGTGATGTGGTTCACCCCGTTGTCCGCATACAGGTCCCAGCGGGCCTCTTTGATATAGTCCTCCTCCAGCGCCACCCCATCCACATAGACGGTGCTGGTGGCATAGTCAATGTCCACCGTCTGCCCTTCGGTGGCGATGACCCGCTTGATGATCGACGCCTCCCGGAAGGTAGTCTTGGTGAGCACCACGATGTCGCCCTGCTTCGGGGTATACCCAATCGAGCGCACCAGCACGATGTCCCCGTGGTGGAGGGTGTTCTCCATGGAGTGGCCGTCCACGATGGTGATGCGCATCACAAAGGTGAACAGGAAAATAATGACCAGCACGATGCACGCCAAGGACTGGAGGGTCTGGAACAGCTCCTGCCCCAAGGTGAGAGTCTCCTGTTTTTTCTTTTTCTTCTCTTCCCCCTCTTCCGGGGCCTCATTTCCCGTCAATTCCGGCTGTTGTGACATAGCGTCCGCTCCCTTCTTACAGTTGAGCCGCCAGCTTCGCCGGGTCGTCATAGACCAGCTGGAATTGGTCGGCGGTCATGGTCTCATTTTTCAGCAGATACTGGGCGACCAGTTCCAGTTTGTCCCGGTCCCGGGCCAAAATTTCACAGCTCTTGTCAAAGGCCCGGTCGATGAGGGCCTTGACCTCCTCGTCGATGAGGGCGGCCGTCTCCTCCGAATAGGGCTTGGCCTGGGCCATATCCCGGCCGATAAACACCTCATTATGGCCGGTGGTGAAGGTGACGTTGCCCAGCTTTTCACTCATGCCGTACTTGGTCACCATGTCCCGGGCGATCTCGGTACACCGCTGCAGGTCGCTCACCGCGCCGGTGCATACAAATCCCAGGGCGGTCTCCTCGGCGGCCCGCCCTCCCAACAGAGTAGACAGGGTTTCCACCAGCCGCTGCCGGGTGACGTGGCTGCGGTCCTCCTGGGGACGGTTGATGGTCATGCCCGCCGCCTGGCCCCGGGGGACAATGGTGATCTGGTGCACCGGGTCCTGGGTCGGCAGGGCGTGGCTGACCACGGCGTGGCCCGCCTCGTGGTAGGCGGTGATCTTCCGGTCCTCCTCGATCTGGGCGCGGCTTTTCTTCTCCGGGCCGGCGATGACCTTGATCACCGACTCCTGGATGTCCGCCAGGGTGATGAAGGGCTGGCCCAGCCGGGCAGCCCGGAGGGCGGCCTCGTTCATCAGGTTCTCCAGGTCCGCGCCGGTGAAGCCGGTGGTCTCCCGGGCGATCTCCTTCAGGTCCACATCCTCTGCCAGCGGCTTATTGCGGGTATGCACTCGGAGGATCTCCTCCCGGCCCTTCATGTCCGGCCGGCCCACGTATACCTGTCGGTCAAACCGACCGGGACGCAGCAGGGCGGGGTCCAGGATGTCCTGCCGGTTGGTGGCGGCCAGCACGATGACCCCCTCGTTTGCGGCAAAGCCGTCCATTTCCACCAGTAATTGATTGAGCGTCTGTTCCCGCTCGTCGTGACCGCCTCCCAGGCCGGCGCCCCGTTGGCGGCCTACGGCGTCAATCTCGTCGATGAACACAATGGCGGGGGCCTCTTTCTTGGCCTGGTCAAACAGGTCCCGGACACGGGAGGCGCCCACGCCCACATAGAGCTCCACAAAATCGGAACCGGAGATGGACAGGAACTTCACGCCGGCCTCTCCGGCTACTGCCCTGGCCAGCAGGGTCTTGCCAGTGCCCGGCGGGCCGACCAGCAGCACCCCTTTGGGGATACGGGCGCCCAGGTCGATGAACTTCTGGGGCTCCCGGAGGAAGTCCACCAGCTCCTGCAGCTCCGCTTTTTCCTCATCCGCCCCTGCCACGTCGGCAAAGGTGACCTTGCGCTCCCCCTCGCCGCCGGACACGGTGCGGGCCTTGCCGAAGCGGCTCATGCCGCCCTGCCCGCCGCCTCCGCCGTTCTGGGCGTTCTGCTGGCGCACAGCCATGATCCACCACAGCAGGAACACCGCCGCTAGGGACAGCACCACCGGCAGGGTGATCTGGAGCCAAAGGGGCATTTCATATTTCTGCTGATAGTCGAACTGAGCGAGAATCCCGGCCTGCTGCTGCTCTAGAATCAGCTGGCCCAGGTCTCCGTGGAACAGCTCCAGGTCCGCCAACGCGTGCCGGTAGATGGCGCCATCCTGCAGCTGCATGGTGAGGACATTGCTGTCGCTGACAGAGAAAGCGGCCACCTGTTCATCCTGGAACCAGGCCACCACCTGGGAGTACTCCACATACTCCTGGTTGTTCCGGGTGCTGAGGGTAGCGACCGTCCAGATCAGCAGCGCGATGATCAGCAGGTAGAAAAGGCCGTCTCTCAGATTGAGTTTACGCTTCAAGGGGGACAACTCCTCGCTTCAAATTTTGGGTTCAGCCACCGTACACACTGGGCTTCAAAATGCCGATGTAGGGCAGGTTCCGGTATTTTTCATCATAGTCCAGACCATAGCCCCGCCCCATGAGCTCCCGATCTCATGGGGACCCTCAAGGCATTCGGGGTATCGCCGGGCGGAAGTGAATTCCGCCCGTGCTCCCGCCGCACCCGCGGCGGACCGTGGTGGGCTATGGTTCAGCCGCCGTACACGCTGGGCTTCAAAATCCCGATGTAGGGCAGGTTCCGGTATTTTTCATCATAGTCCAGACCATAGCCCACCACGAAGGCGTCCGGGATGGAAAAGCCCACATAGTCCGCCGTGATGGGCTTGGCCCGGCGCTCCGGCTTGTCCAGCAGGGTGCAGATCCGGATGGACGCCGGCTTTCTGGCCTTCAGCACGTCCCGCAGGTAATACAGGGTGTTGCCCGAATCCAGAATGTCCTCCACAATGATCAGGTCCTTGCCCTCAATGGAGTCGGACAGGTCCTTCTTAATCTCCACCTGGCCGGAGCTAGAGGTGCCCGATCCATAGGAGGACAGCACCATGAAATCCACCGTGATGGGCAGCTTCACCTGCCGCGTCAGGTCCGCCATGAAGATGTAGGACCCCCGGAGGACAGACACTAGCACCGGGGACTTGCCCGCATAGTCGGCGGTGAGCTGCTCTCCCAGTTCCTCCACCCGCCGCCGCAGCTGTTCTTCGGTAAACAGGATTTTCTCCACGTCGTTGATCATGTCTCTATCTCCTCAAATATGAAATGCAGAGCCTCCTGGCCCGGCCGGGCCCGGAAGTCCCAGTCCGGGCCAAAGCCCGCCAGAGCCGCCGCCCTGCCCTCCCCCTCCAGCAGGGGGAACAGCTCCCGCCGGAGGGCGGGCACTTTTTCCTCAATCATCAGCTTTTTGACCGTCTTTTCCGGCCTGCAGCCCAGCCGCAGGGTATCCCCTTCCCGCCTGGCCCGGAGAAGATAGGTCCCTGGGCGCAGATAGAACTCGCCTGGCCCCGCATAGGCTTTGTCCGGGCACAGCGCGGGGACGCATGTCACCGTCCATCCCCCCCCGCGGACAGTTCCTTCCGTCAGCGGCAGTTCCTTCGGCGGAGCGGTCGCGCCCT
>ENA-UOIV01001751-UOIV01001751.1-human-gut-metagenome-genome-assembly--contig:-C59-NODE-1751-length-17093-cov-6.095434_pt1 | contig 17093 bp, 17 predicted proteins | sample MGYA00242333_ERZ723880 | MGnify/ENA metagenome assembly ERZ723880 | reverse complement strand
CTATGGGAAACAAACAGTACGCGGCCCAACAGCTGGCAGAACGCTTTGTGGACCAGCGTGAGATCCAGAATATCATGGGAAAATACATGTTTACCACCATGATTTGCAAGGATGCTGATGTGGCAGCCCGCTTTTGGAGCAAAAAAGCGCCGGAGCCCGCGCTTGGCTTGAACGACGGCTGGTATGTGGGGCTTGACGCCATCGACGGATATTACCAGGCGATATCCGCTAACACCGCAGTCCGGTCTAAGGCCATCCAGGCCCGCTTTCCGGAAAAGCTGGGAAGCAAGACGGACGAGGAGCTCTACGGCACCGGAACCATGAACGTCCGCCCCTTGACCACCGTTTTGGTAGAGGTGGCCGGCGACGGGCAGACCGCTAAGGGGCTGTGGCAGGTGATGGGCGTGGACAATGACATCACTGAGTACGGCCCCCTGTCCACCTGGCGCTGGGGCTGGGCCGCCGCCGACTTTGTGCTGGAGGACGGCCAGTGGAAGGTGTGGCACCTGCAGATGCTGGACGAGATCGTCACCCCTGTGGGCAGCAAATGGACGGAATCTGCTCCTTATCCCGTACTGCCTGAATTTGCCCATCTGGCGGATCTGACGGTGCCCGCGCCCAACCGCCCGTGCACCCTGTATACCGCCTACCGTGCGGACCGTCCCTTCCAGGCGCCGCCGGAGGCTCCTGTGCCCTATCAGACCTTTGCTGAGACCTTCAGCTACGGCGTGTGAGGAGGAGAGACGACATGAGACAAGTCACTTCGGAAGAGCGTATCCGCCGCGTGTGGGACAAGGAGGAGGCAAAGGCCGTCCTCTGCCGGCATGCCTATCTAGAGGCGGCCAATCGCCGTGCCGAAAGCCTGAGCCAGCTCTGGGTGGCTGAACCTGAGCATCAGGCCACTGCCTCCTATGGGAAAAACTGGGGTTACTATGTGGGGATGGATGCCATCCGCAGTTATTATGTAGACCGCAATCCCATCGGCGGCGTGGGCACCAACATCTGCCACCCTGTGGCCACCATCTGCATCGAGGAGGCAGAGGACGGCCAAACCTGCCAGGCTATGTGGTACAATGCCTCCTACGAAACCCGCATGGTGGATGGCAAGCTCACCCCCCTGTGGCTGGCGGAGAAGTGCAGCGCCGACATGGTGAAAGAGGACAACGAGTGGAAGATCTGGCACCTGTTCATCGGCGTGGATATGCAGTGTGAGGCGTCCCGCGCCTTTGGCGATCAGAAGGTGGACCTGCCAGCGGCGGAAAACCCGGTGGCTGTGGAGTTCGGCACCCCCACTCTGCCCATGGATGCCTACATCACCCGCTACAACTACTACCCCTACCCCGCCATCCCCGCCGCCTACGAGACCTTCCGGGACGAGGGCAGCAGCGGGCCCAAGGGCAATCCCAAATATCAGGGCTGAGGAGGATGAAGAGATGAACAAACGCGATATGACTTTTGAACATATGGTGGACGTGGCCGAGGCCTGCCAGGCCTGCGAAAATCTCCAGAGCGTCCATGCCATCCTCCACGCCGCCGGCCAGACCGAGGAGGAGATCGACACCATGTGGTCCCGCCGGGAGGACTGCTGGTGGTCCCACAACTTCGGAGGCATGAACTCCCGTCAGGCCGTCATCCGGGGCTGGGCCAACGGCCTGGCCAACAACTCCAAGTTCTGGTACTCCCTGTTGGTCAAGACCTATCCCGAGGTGGAGGGGATGGATCCCAGGCCCCTGATGGAGTGCGCAGTGCACATGCTGGCCTCCAGCATCATCGAGGTGGCCGAAGACGGCCAGAGCTGCCGCTGTTCCTGGTATACTCCCGGCGTGCTGTTCTCCACCTTGAACTGGGACGGGAAAAAGGACGGCATCTGGATCTGGGAGCGGTACGGCAACGACTTTGTGAAGGAGGACGGGGAGTGGAAGATCCTGTCCCAGCATGTGTGCAACGACAACGGCGGTCCCTTTGACGCGGCCAACTGGGCGCACAATGCCTATCTCAACTGCATCACGCCGCCGCCGCCCCGCAAGCCACCAGTCAACGACGCCGGAGAGACGCCTCCCGCTCCGATATGGGACACGCCGCTGTTCTACTCCGGCTACAATCCCCTCCAGGCCCCACAGAACCCGGTGCCCTGGCCGGAGCCTTACGCCACGTTGGAGCGGGACGTCAACTCCTACTGCATGCCCTTTGCGCCAGGAGAATATGCCGTCTCCTATCCCATTCCCAAAGAATCCGCCGGGATGCACAACTGAGGCAGGCCCGGACAAGAGGTGTTTCCTGTGCTGTATGAAGATGCGGGCTGTGTGCGGTTTGCCTGGAAAGAGCTAGTTGGAAACGGCCAGCCCGGGCCGCAATGCGCGAAAACCATCACCGATATGCTGGCCTGCCTAAAACAACGCAGTCCCGGCTGGGAACTGCTCAAGCCAGAAGGGGAGGCACCCATCTGGGCGCTGTGTACTGCGGCCGTTTCCGCCGCGCCGGCCGCCCTGGTTCTGAAAGGGCGGGATGGGATGGGGGAGCACGGCCTGATCTGCACGCCCTTTCCCATTGACGCCGGCGGCTGTGGCCACGATTGCGGCATCCAGATCGAGGTACACGAACTGGACCGACAGGCGGTAGTGGTAGTCCGCATCGACCCGGTTTTGCTGGATTACCTGAAATTTGACTCTATGGTGGCCCCGCCGGTCACGGCGGGCCTGCCAGTATTCCTCCGGGGAGACCTCCCGGCGCCGGTGGCCGTATCGTTGGCGCTGAGCTATGCCGACCAAGCGGAGAGCGTCTGGGTCCCTGAAGAGCTGCGGGGCGGGAGGGACGTGTGCGTGTTTTCCCACAGGCAGGAGGAACTGGGCCGGGCGTCAGAAAATCATTTTTCCACAGGCAGGAGGGGGCTATATGGCTGAAACGATTCTGGAGGTGAAAGACCTCCGCACGTACTTTTTCAACGGAGACTCGGTCCTTCGGGCGGTGGACGGCCTATCCTACTCGGTCCACAAGGGCGAGTGTATGGCCATCATTGGGGAGAGCGGCTCGGGCAAGTCGGTATCCGCCCTATCTGTGCTCCGGCTGGTCCCTTACCCGCCCGGCCTGATCATGGATGGCAAGATCCTGTTCCACGGGCAGGATCTGATGACGCTGGGAGATGGAGAAATGCAGGCCCTGCGGGGCAACCGGATCAGCATGATTTTCCAGGAGCCCTCCACTGCCCTTAATCCGTTGTTGACCATCGGAGAGCAGATCTCAGAAGTGCTGATCCGGCACAAGAACCGCTCCAAAGCAGACGCGTGGAAGGAAACGATTTCCCTGTTGCGCTCGGTTGGGATCCCAAACCCAGAACAACGGGCGAAAGAGTATCCCCACCAGTTCTCCGGTGGAATGCAGCAGCGGGCCATGATTGCCATGGCCATGAGTTGTAAGCCGGATCTGCTCATTGCCGACGAACCCACCACCGCTTTGGATGTTACCGTCCAAGCCCAGGTGCTGGAGCAGCTCAACAAGCTCCGCCAGGAGGCGGACACTGCCCTGATCATCATTACTCACAATCTGGGCGTGGTGGCCCGGTATGCCGACTCAGTCAAGATCATGTACGGCGGCAAAATTGTGGAGGAGGGGGACACCTTTCAGATCTTTGAAAATCCCCATCACCCCTATACCCTGGGCCTGATCCGGGCGGTGCCTCGCTTGGACCTGCCGCGCAGCCATGGATTGCACACCATTGAGGGAGAGCCCCCGGATATGTCCCGTGTGCCGGAAACCTGCTGCGCGTTCCATTTCCGCTGCAAATATGCCACCAAGGAGTGCCGCACCCGCCGGCCTTCCTTGGAAGAGGTGGAACCGGGCCATTGCTGCGCCTGCTTCCATATGGCGGCCACCGCCGCCGAGCGGGAGGAGGTGTGCAGGGCGTGAACAAGGACAGACAAAATACGAAAGAAATGCCCATTGATCCCGGCATCAGCCGGGTGATGGATTGGGATATCGCCTCCCAAACTCCGGTGCAGGGACAGGATGAAATCCTTCGGGTCTCCGACCTGAAAATGCACTTTCCCGTCACCAAAGGCCTGCTCAAGCGGCAAGTAGCCGCGGTCAAGGCAGTGGACGGAGTTTCCTTCTCCGTCCGGAAGGGGCAGACCCTGGGCATCGTGGGCGAGTCCGGCTCCGGCAAGTCTACCGTGGGCAACTGTATTATGCGCAACTACGACGTCACCGCCGGCCAGATCATCTTTGACGGCAAGGACATCACCCGCACCCCGAAACATGAGCTGCGTCGGCTTCGGGGTTCGCTGCAAATGATCACGCAGGATCCCTTTGCCTCCCTGGACCCCCGGATGACCATCCGGCAGAGTGTATCCGAGGGCGTGCGCATCCAGCACACGGTACAGCGGGTGGACATCCATGACCTGGTGGAGCGCATGCTGATGCTAGTAGGTCTCAACCCCAAGTTTGCTGACCGCTATCCCCATGAGTTTTCCGGCGGACAGCGCCAGCGCATCTCCATCGCCCGGGCCTTGGCCCTGTCCCCAAAGTTCATCGTCTGCGACGAGATTGTCTCTGCCCTGGATGTATCTATCCAGGCCCAGGTGGTCAGTCTGATGATGAAAATTCAGGAGGAGCTGGACCTGACCTACATCTTCATCGGACACGATCTGAGCGTGGTGCGCCACATCTCTGACCAGGTGGCAGTGCTCTACCTGGGGAAGATCATGGAGCTGACAGACAGTGACGAGCTATACCGCACCCCCTTACATCCCTATACCCAGGCGCTGATCTCCGCCGCCCCCATCCCAAACCCAACCGTGGACCGCACCCGAGAGCGCATTTTACTGGAGGGAGAGATTCCCAGCCCCATCCACCCGCCGCAGGGGTGCCGATTCTGTACCCGGTGCAAGTACGCAGACGAACGGTGCCGTGCGGAGGAGCCGCCTTTGGTGGATGTGGGTAACGAACATCTCGTGGCCTGCCACCGTGTTGTCGGCGGCTGAAAGGAGGAGCCTAAAATGGGAAAGTATATCGGCAAACGCATTCTGCTGCTGGTTCCGGCGGTGTTTCTGGTGTGCGTCATTGTGTTCGCGCTGATGCGGCTGGTACCCGGAGACGCGGTGGACAGCATTATCTACAAGTACAGCAGCATGGGCATCTCCGCCGACCGGGCGGAGGTGGAGGCCATGCTGGGCCTGGACCAGCCGGCAGTGGCACAGTTTTTCACTTGGCTGAAAGGAGTGCTCACAGGTGATCTGGGGGATTCCCTATTTGAGTATGAGTCTGTGGCCTCTATCATTGGTCGACAACTCCCGGTGACGCTGGAGCTGGGCATTCTGACGCTGCTGTTCAGCTGTATTCTCTCCATCCCCATCGGCCTGTTCTGCGCGGCCAAGCAGGACAGCCTCCCCGACTACGCCTTCCGTGTGGTGGCTATCCTGCTGGTATCCATCCCGGTGTTTTGGATCGCCACCATGGTTATCATCTATCCCTCCCTGTGGTGGGGATACGCTCCGCCCACCACCTATGTCAGCTTTTTTGAGAATCCATTGGAAAACCTGCGTATGTTTATTATCCCCGCCCTGCTGGGGGCGCTGATGCAGGCGGGCATCCAGATGCGCACCGTGCGCACTATGACCCTGGAGGTCATGCGGCTGGACTACATCCGCACCGCCTGGGCCAAAGGTACTAAGGAGCGGGTCATCCTGTTCAAACATGCTTTCCGCAACGCTATGATCCCCGTGGTGACGATGATCGGCGGATCGGCGGCCACGATGATCGGTGGCTCAGTTATCATGGAGAGCGTATTCAACATCCCTGGAATTGGCCAGCAGGTCATCACTGCACTTGGCTCCCGGGACTATCCTCTGGTCCAAGGGTGCGTACTGGTGTTCGCCATCTTCGTCATGATCATCAATCTTGTGGTGGACGTCTGCTATAAGTGGATCGACCCCCGCATCAACCTGGATTAAGGAGGCCGCGGTATGAAAGCATCCAGACCCAACGGTCCAGAGCGCAGGCCTCTCGACCGAAAAAAGCCGGGCTTTTTCCACGATCTGTTCCACAAAAAGCCCTTGGGCGCCTTCGGCATGATCGTCCTTATCCTGCTGGTGCTCACGGCTGTATTTGCCGACTTCATCGCCCCCTACCCCATGGTGGGTGGCGCCATGCAGGTGGATGTCATCCACAAGCTCCAGGAGCCCTACTTTCTCATGTCCGCCGCCGAGCGGGCGGCAGTCACCGACGTACACCTCCTGGGTACGGACAGCTTGGGCCGAGACGTACTCAGTTACCTCATCTACGGCGCGCGCACGTCCGTGATCCTGTGCGTGTGCTGCGCGGTAATTTCCACCCTGGTGTCCCTGCTCATTGGCACCCTATCCGCCGTCATCGGCGGCTGGTTTGACCTGATTGTGCAGCGCTTGGTGGACGCCTGGCTGTGTATCCCGTCCATGCTTATTCTGCTGATTCTCATGTCCATGCTGGGCCAGGGTATGCCCCAGTTGATTTTCGCCATGTCCGTGCCCAGCGGCATCGCTGGTTCCCGTATCATCCGAGGTGCGGCCATGTCGGTAAAAGACAGCGGATATGTAAAGAGCGCCAACCTGCTAGGCGCGGGTGTATTCTGGAAAACGATCTTCCATGTGATCCCCAATATCCTTCCCTTGATTATCACCAACGCGGCTGGCAGCCTAGGCAGCGTGGTGCTCATGGAGTCCAGTATGAGCTTCTTGGGCTACGGCGTAGATCCGGCCACGCCTAGCTGGGGATATATGATCACCCAGCAGGGCAAGCCCAACATGTATGTGGCCCCCTATCTGGCCATCTGGCCTGGACTGTGCATCTCTCTAATGGTGTTTTCAGCCAGTATGTTTGGCGATGCGGTGCGTGACCTGTTGGATCCCCGGCTCAAGGGCGGCGTAGGCAGTTACAGCACCAAAAAACTCAGCCGGATTAAGGCGAAGCTGGAAAAGAAAATGGCAAAGGCCCAAACGGACGCTGCATGAGCGGCATCCGAAAATGAAAAGGAGGAAAACCACCATGAAACGAACCCTGCCCCGTTTGCTCGCAACGCTCCTGTGCCTGGCGCTTCTGTTCGCCATGGCTGCCTGTGGAGCACCGGATAACACGCAGAGCACACCCGTATCGGACAGCGGAAGTGCCAGCACCGAGCCGGTACAGACTGCCGACACCAGCACGCCCACCTACGGCGGCACCATGACCATGTATTACCACGAGTTCTACAACTACTATGACCCCGCCATGCCCACCAGCTACAGCTATGCCTTTTGGTTAGAGGGCCTGTGGGCCATGGACTGGGACAGCGATTATGCCTACAACAACGACTACTGGACCTATGAGAACGTGGACGGGCAGATTGCTGATACCTGGGAGATTGCCGAGGACTACTCATCCCTGACCGTCCACCTCCGGGAGGACGTCTACTTCCAGAGCAAGGAAGACGCCCAGTACGATATCTTCGGCGGCCGGCAGCTGATGGCCTCTGACGTGAAGTACACCTACGACCGTATCCTGGGCCTGGGATCCGGCTGGGATGAGCCGGTGGAGTGCGAGATGAACTGGCCCTCCGAGCTGTACATGGTGGAGTCCGTAGAGACGGATGGAGACTTCACCGTGATTTTCCACTTCAACACCACTACCGAGGTAGCCCTGAATACCTTTATGACCACGGTGGTCAACATCACCGGCCCCGAGTGGGATGAACTGACTGCGGATCAGCAAGGCGATTGGCACTATGCCGTGGGCACCGGCCCGTTTATTCTCACCAACGTCTCCGTGGGCAGCTCCATGTCCTTCACCCGTAATGACAGCTATTATGACTACGACGAGCGTAACCCCGAAAATAAGCTGCCCTATTTGGACGGCGTAGAACTTGTCCACATCGACGACTCTGCCAACCTGCTTTCCCAGTTCACCGCCGGCACCATCGATTGGATCGGCTCCACCTCTGCGGTGTTCAATTCCTCTGAGCTGGCCCAGCTGCACGCCACGGTACCAGAGGATTCCTACACCGAGTATACCTACAACACCAATCCTCCTGCTGAGATCTCGTTGAAGTGTAATCAAGAGCCTTTCAACGATATTCGGGTGCGCAAGGCTCTGCAAATGGCCATCAACTGCGATGAGATCTACCATAGCTATTATGGTCTGGAGGGCGAAGTGATCATTCCCGGCATCTGGGCCACGGACCTGACCAATTACTCTGCAGTGGCTGACTGGAGTGACGAGCTCAAGGCCGAGTATTCCTATGACCCGGAGGGAGCCAGGGCCCTGCTGGCCGAGGCGGGGTATCCTGACGGCTTTACCTTCACGGTGGCCCTGGCGCCCAATGCGGACACGGACCTGTATGTCCTGGTGGGCACCTATTTGGCAGACATCGGCGTGACCATGGAGATCGAGCAGTGCGCCGAGATCATGGAGACCATCAGTATTTCCAGCAATCCTGACGATACCCGTCAAGTCAGCGGCATGCACGGTGGAAAGGGCGCGATTGCCATTATTAAGATGACCACTACCTCCGCCGGCGCCAACTATACTTACAACCACGGCAACCAAGCGTATGAGGACGCGGTGACCGGCTTCGAGCAGGCCCAGACCTTGGATGAGCAGTCCCAGTATGCCAAGGAGATGGACCTGATCTTTGCCCAGGAGCACTGGGGCATCGCGCTGGGCGGCTATACCCAGCTCAACGAATTCATGTCCAATAAGATCCATGGATACGATGGGCAGAAGCTTACCGTCAACCAGTACCGCCGTACCGTTGTCGCCCGGCTGTGGATGGACGCGGAGTGACCGCTTCCGGCAAAGTCCAGCCCATCTGTAGTAAAACGAACGCATAAGAGAAAACGTCCAGCCGGATTTAATCCGGCTGGACGTTTTTCTGCCGGCCGGCGGAAGAAGGAAAACCGGGCAGAGAAACACGCGACATAGCTTCCGCCGCCCGACAAGACCTTGCGAAGACGGGTTGCTTTTTTTCGGCCAATCCGCTAAAATATGGTTTGTTTTCGCGGCGCGTGCCGCACGATAAGGAGGCCTTGCCATGAACCAAAAGGAGGTGCGGGAGCTGAAACGCCGCTTCCGCCCAGACAAAAACGCCATCAGCCGCATTTATGGCTGCTTCGTTGATCCCAACCGCCGTATCATCTCTTACCTGGACGAGTCCCTGGGGCTTATGCCGGAGGACGAGGTGGAAAAATACCTGAACTTATTGAAAAAGACCTTGTCCGGTACCCTTGGTAAGAACCTCATCGACATCGTCTTTTCCACCCAGCAAGTAGTAGACAGCCCGGAGCACCGGCTGCTCACCCGGCTGCGGGACACCCAGCTCGAGGATGCCGAAGTCCGTCAGGAGTTTTATGATAAGGTCATCGCCTCTTTGAGCATGGATGACAGCCGCTACCTAATCTTGCTGGCCCACGACAGCTACGACGTACCCTACCGGGGAAAGGACGATGAGGTACAGGCCGACGCCTCCGACCAAGTGTTCTCCTACTTAGTTTGCTGCGTCTGCCCGGTGAAGGAGCGGCGGGGAGAGCTGGGCTATTTCCCCGGGGACAATGAGTTCCACAGCTGTGCCCGCCAGGTGGTGTCCGCCCCGGAGGTGGGATTTTTGTTCCCTGCCTTTGATGGACGGGCCACCAACCTATATAACGCCCTGTACTATGCCAGAAAGCCGGATGGGCTCCACCAGGAGCTGATCGACGCAGTGTTCCATACCGAACCGCCCATGTCCGCCGCCGATCAGCGCCTTGCCTTTGAGACGGCGTTGGCCGAATCCCTGGGCGACACGTGCAGCGTGGAGGTGGTGCAGGCTATCCATGAGCAGCTGCGTGAGCGGCTGGAGATCCACAAGGAGAGCCGGGACCCGGAGCCGCCGTCCATCAGTCAGGGAGAATTGGGAGCCATCCTGGCGGAAGCCGGGGCAGCGCAGGAACAGATCCAGGTATTCCGGGACCAGTGCGACCAGCAATTCGGCCGTGCGCCCCTCAATCCGGCAAACCTGATCGACAGCCGGCGCTTTGAGGTCAAGACCGGACAGGCTACGGTGAATATCGCCCCTGAGCACAGCGGGCTTCTGGAAACACAGGTGATCAATGGCCGCCGGTATCTGCTCGTCCCCATGGATGGAACGGTGGAGGTTAACGGATTTGCCCTGGAGGGAGAGGGCAAATCGGACGGGTGACCTCCGGCGGGGAAACGGTAAATGCCAAAAGGAGAGGACTCCGGCGATCTGCCGGAGTCCTCTCCTTTTGGCGGGAAGCCCGCCGGGGCGGCGGGCGGAGACCGTCAGCAACGCCATTGGTACAGGGCCAGGTCCACACAGCCGTTTTCCTTGAGAAAGACGCCCTCCCTCCGAAGCAGCTCCTCTTGTTCGGACCAGCCGGGGACCAGCCGGCCGGCGTGATTCACCACCCGGTGGCAGGGATAGCTGCCATACCAGTGGGACATGGCCAGCACCCGGCCCACCAGCCGGGCGTTCCGCTCCCGGCCAATGAGCCGGGCGATCTGCCCGTAGGTGGCCACCCGGCCTTGGGGAATCTCCGCAACCACAGACAGCACCTCATAGATCAGCTTGTCATTCAATATGCTACGCATGGAATATCAGCATCCCTCCTGCCTGTATCCCTTTCAGGCGGTTCCCGCCCCAGAGGAACACGGCTCTGTTTGGGCAAGAAAGCAGCCCGCTTCATGGGCATAGATAACGCCCACCGCCTGGAGATAGGCATAAATAATTGTGGTGCCCACAAAGGTCATCCCACGGCGCTTCAGGTCTTTGGACACCGCATCGGACAGGGGAGAGCTGGAAGGGCCGGCCTCGTGAATCACCTGGCCGTCTGTCCAGTGCCAGAGGTAGCGGGAAAAACTGCCCCATTCCCCCTGAATTTCCCGGAATACCTGTGCGTTGTTCACCGCGGCCTGGATTTTCCTGCGGTTGCGGATGATGCCCGGGTCCTGTGCCAGGGTAGCCAGCTTGTCCTCCTTGTAAGCGCATACCGCATCCAGGTCAAAGCCGTCAAAGGCCTGCCGGAAAGCGTCCCGTTTATTGAGCACACAGGCCCAGGACAGGCCGGCCTGAAAGCTCTCCAGGATGAGCATTTCAAAGAGTTTTTGGTCGTCATGGACCGGCACGCCCCACTCCTGGTCGTGGTAGCGCAAGTACCGCTCGTTGCTTGGGTCTGCCCAGCGGCAGCGGGGTTTTCCGTCTGCCCATTTCACTGTGATCGCCTCCATTTTGTGTGGTGCAGTCTGGATCTGCTTGTTAACAGAAAAGGGAACAGGGGGTATATAGAAAACATAATAGCATATCGGATGAAAAAAGTCCCGCTGTTTTCCAGCGGGACAGAGAAAGGGAACATTCCCGCCCTGGCGAGAGCTGGCGGAAACGGGCCAGGGCGCGCTGCACCTGGGGAAAGCCGGTATCACAGGGCGGGCACGCCGTCAGAGCAGAGGGCGCAGCGGTCAGACCGTGCTCTGGGGCGGCTCAGGCTGACTGGAAAAGAGAGGGCCGGAGGCGGGGACACCCTTGGCGCCCCGGGCAGCCCGGCCCGCGCCCCGGAGCATCCGGGAGGCATTGAGAATGGCAATGACTGCCACCCCCACATCGGCGAACACCGCCTCCCACATGGAGGCCACGCCCAAGGCGCCCAGAATGAGGAACAGCCCCTTTACCGCCAGGGCGAATACAATATTCTCCCGGACAATGCGCAGGCACTTGCGGGCGATGTCCATGGCCTGGATGAGCTTGGCCGGGTCGTCATCCATCAGCACCACGTCGGCGGCCTCGATGGCCGCGTCGGAGCCTATGCCACCCATGGCGATGCCCACATCCGCCCGGGACAGGACTGGGGCGTCGTTGACGCCATCTCCCACATAGGCCAGCACGCCTTTGGGACTTTTATGGGCCAGAAGGTCCTCCAGCCGGTCCACCTTGTCGGCGGGAAGCAGCTGGGCGTGAACCTCATCCAGCCCCAGTTGGCCGGCCACTGCCTGGCCCACCGCATGACTGTCGCCGGTGAGCATGACGGTGCGGATACCCCGGGCCTTCAGCGCGGCGATGGCGGCGGGGGCGGTCTGCTTGACCTGGTCGGAGATGACGGCGCAGCCCAGGTATTTGCCCTCCCGGGCCACATAGACCAGGGTGCCTGTATCGGAGCAGGGCGGGCAGGGGATGCCCTCCCGCGCCATGAGCTTGTCGTTGCCCGCCAGCACCTGGGTGCCATCCACCTGCGCGGATACCCCGTGTCCGGGAACTTCCCGGACGCTCTCCGTCCGGCCAGGGTCAATGTCACGCCCCCAGGCCCGGCGGAGGGACTGGGCAATGGGATGGCTGGAGTGGCACTCGGCTAGGGCGGCCGCCTCTAACAGTTCCTCCTGGGATACACCGGGGGCGGGGTGGAGAGCGGACAGCTCGAACACGCCCCGGGTGAGGGTGCCCGTCTTGTCAAAGACCACCGTTTCGGTCTGGGCCAGCAGCTCCAAATAATTGCCGCCCTTGACCAGGATGCCCCTGGCGGAGGCTCCGCCAATGCCGCCAAAGAAGGACAGGGGGATGGAAATCACCAGGGCGCAGGGACAGGAGATGACCAGGAAAATCAGGGCTCTGTGGACCCATACGCCCCACTGCCCGGTGACGAGGGAGGGAATCACCGCCAGCAGGACGGCGCCGATGACCACGGCGGGGGTATAGTAGCGGGCGAACTTGGTGATAAAGTTCTCCGCCTTGGCCTTTTTGGAAGAGGCGTTCTCCACCAGGTCGAGAATTTTGGCTACGGTGGACTGACCAAACTCCTTGGTGACCCGAACTTTCAGCAGGCCGGTGAGATTGACGCAGCCGGACAGCAATTCCCCGCCGGGGGCCACATCCCGGGGAGCGGACTCGCCGGTGAGGGCGGCGGTGTCCAGGGCGGAGGAGCCCTCCAGCACCACACCGTCCAGGGGAACCTTCTCGCCGGGGCGGACCACGATGACCTCTCCCACCGCGACCTCGTCCGGGTCTACCTGTACGATCTGACCATCCCGCTCCACGTTGGCGCTGTCCGGGCGGATATCCATGAGTTGGGCGATAGACCTCCGGGACCTGCCCACGGCATAGCTTTGGAACAGCTCTCCCACCTGGTAAAACAGCATGACGCCGACGGCCTCGGCATATTCCCCCAGCACCAGCGCGCCGATGGTGGCGATACACATGAGAAAGTTCTCGTCAAAAACCTGCCCATGGGCGATATTGCGTACCGCTTTCCACAGAATATCCCAGCCGATGACAAAATAGGGGACCAGGAACAGCAGCAGGCGGGGAATCGAGGACACGGTGCCTCCTGTGAAAGTCCAACTGTCAGGAAAAACAGTGGGCTGACCGGGGGTGGAAAATTCGATCACCCAGGTGGGGGTGAGAAAAATCTGCTGGGGGATGAGGCTGGCTGCGATGAGCAGGACGGCGGCGGCCAGGATACGGACCAGGGTCCGTTTCTGCTTTCTTGTCATGGGGATACCTTCTTTCTCCATCGCTTCAGGGCCGGGCAGTGCCAAAGAGACACGGCCAGGGGCCTGGCCCTTTGCTTACAGCACGATTTGGCAGTCCGGCTCCACTTTTCGGACGCACTTGACCACATCTTTCATAATAGAATCCACATCGTCCGCCTCGATGGTGAGTTTCTGGGCCATAAAGCTGACGGTGGCGGTGACGCCGGGGAGTTTATTAATGGCATCCTCCATTTTTTGGGCGCAGTTGGCGCAGTCCAAATCTACGAGCTTGAATGTCTTTTTCATGATAACGGCCTCCTCAATAAATAAAATGAAATGCAGAGTCAGTCCAGGACAGGTGTTTATTCCTCAATGTGTTCCATGCCCTGGGCGATGATCTTGCGCACATGATCGTCCGCCAGGGAGTAAAAGACGGTCTTGCCGTCCTTCCTGGGCTTTACCAGCCGGTTGGCTTTGAGCACCCGGAGCTGGTGAGAGACGGCGGACTGGGTCAGCCCCAGCAGCTGGGCGATGTCGCACACGCACAGCTCCGCCTCAAACAAGGCATACAGAATTTTGATTCGTGTAGAGTCGCCAAAGACTTTGAATAATTCCGCCAGGTCGTACAGCTGCTCGTCATGGGGCATCTGCCCCAGCACCTGATCGACTGTGTCCTCGTGGACGCATAGGAAACCGCATCGCTCCACATCGCGGTCCAGGTCGGCCATATCGGTTCCTCCTCATCAAACAAACATATGAACATCTGCTCACATATTATCATTATATGGGGTGGCCGTCAAGAGGGAAACAAGGATTCTGCGAAAAAAATTTGGGGGCGCACAGATGTGCGCCCCCAAAAGGATCGGTAAAATATAGGCCGGACAGAGGGAGACAGGTCACTTGTCCTGCTCCAGATAGGCCACCACCGCGGCGTTGGGGCCAAGGTGGGTGCCAATGACACAGCCGATGGAGCGAATCTCCTGGCCGTGAGGGCCGAACTTCTCTTCCATAAGAGGGACGAACTGGCGGCAGAGGGTGTCGTCCCCGGAGTAGCCGTAGTAAATGGGCAGGCGGGGGTCAGGGTGGATGTCATCCCCCACCTGCTTGAGCATGCCGGCCAGGCTACCCTTGGTGCCCACGCCTTTCCCCACCAGGCCCAGCACGCCGTCCTTCAGGGTGATGATGGGCTTGACCCGCAGCAGGCTGCCCACCACGGCCACGGAGGTGGACATGCGCCCGCCTTTGTGGAGGTATTCCAGGGTGTCTACAATGCCGAACACCCGCATGCGGCTCTTAGCGGCTTCGATCTGGGCGGCGATGTCCGGGGCGGACATCCCCTGGCTGCGCAGCTGTTCGCCCAGGTCCAGTATGGCCCGCAGGGCCACGATGGCAAGAGTGGAGTCGATGATGTAAATATGCTCATAGCCGCACATCTCCCGGGCAATCTGGGCGCTCTGCACCGTGCCGCTGAGCTGGGAGGAGAGCAGCGCGCAGATCAGGTGGTCACCCTGGTCCCTGGCTCGTTCAAAATAGGGCAGAAAATCGTCAGGGGTGGGCTGGCTGGTGGTGGGCAGAGCCTTGGACTGGCTCAGCATCTGGTAAAACGTGGGGTGGTCCAGGTCGATGCCGTCCCGGTAGGCCGTCTCCCCAAAAAGAACTTTCAGGGGAACGACGTCGATGTCCCGCTGGGCGGCCTCCTGGGGCAGGATGTCGGCGGTGCTGTCGGTGAGAAAACGGATAGCCATGATGATCTCCTTTTGGCGGTTTTAGATTCAGGCGTTTTGCGCCTGGGTGGTCATGTCCTGGAAAAATGCGCTGAGGTTCTTCAGGGACTGGATCAGGGCGTCCAGCTCTTGCTCAGTGAGCCCCTGGGTGGCGCTGTCGATCATGCGGGCGTGGAACTGGCTGTGGAGGGCATTGGCCTGCTCCCCCTTGTCCGTGAGGAGGACCCGGATGACCCGCCGGTCCCCCGGCTCGCCGCCCCGCTCCAGGTAGCCCTTCCGCACCAAGGTGTTCACTGCGGTGGTCAGGGAGCTGACCCGGATAGACAGAGCTTCAGCAATGGCGGTCATGGTGTTGCGCGCCTGGACGGTGAGATCGCTCACCGCCTCCAGCACATGCAGTTCTTTGACGGACAGGTCTTGGGCGCCTACTTGGCTCAAGGCGTGTTCCTCCCAGACCAGAATCCGGTTGAACACATGGACAAAGAAATCGTTGAGGTAAATCCGTTGAGCGTCGGTCATGAGACTGCCTCCTTTCGAGGGGGTCAAACTATTTGGAATACAAATAGTTTGAACTTCAAAGATAATAGCAGGGAACGTCTCTGCTGTCAAGGGGGAAATTTGACACTGGTGCTGCTCGGGAGCGGAGAGAACTGCCGGGCGTTGTGCTGAAATAGATGCCGTGATATAATCGTACCGCCGGTTCAGACAAGCTGGCGGCGCATCAAAGAGAGGTGTGGAGGTGCTGGATTTGGATTGGATGGAATCGGTGAAGGCCCGGCTGAAGCGGAAGAACCAAGTGTTGTTTTCTCCTAAGGACGATTTGCTGGCCCCGCTGGCCCTTCTGCTGGAGGGACAGGACCGCCGGGCGGTGGTGCTGTGGGCCTTTGCACTGGTGGAGGAGACGGTAGAGCGGCTGGAACAGAAATACCCCGGCGAGGACCGGCCCCGGACAACCCTGGAGCTGTGCCGGCTTTGGGCGGCGGGAACGGTGAAGATGCCCCAGGCGAAGGCGGCTATCCTGGCCTGCCACGCCCTGGCCCGGGAGTGGGACAGCCCGGAAGATATCGCCCTGTGCCATGCCGTGGGCCAGGGGTGCAGCGTGGTACACACCGCGGGCCACGCCATGGGCTATCCCATTTATGAGTTGACCGCCCTGGTGTGCGCCCTTGGCCCGGATCGGTGCCGGGCGGCGGTGGACACGCGGGCGCAGATCTATCTGGACCGCCTCCTATATTGGCAGGATCACTGGCGGGACTGGTCGGGAAGCTGGGCGGCGTTCCTGTGCCGCTAGGTGGTGTGATCTGGCAGGGGCAGGCCTGGCTGGGGCGTCCACAGGGCCAGCACGGTCCCCCGGCCCACGGCGGCAAGGGCAGCCTGCCCGTCCAGAAATTCGTTGCTCACCCCCAGGGGGCGGTCGGTCACCAGCGTGCCGTGGTCCAGGGGGTAGAGCAGGCCGGTGAGGGTGACGTCCTCCGCCGCCCCGCCCCAGGCGAACAGGGACAGGGTGCCGCGGTATCCGGCGGGGAAGGACAGCGTACCATTACAGACGGCGGTGATGGCGGCATCCGGCCCCAGCAGGAAGGCGGGGATATGTTTCCGGGCGAGAAAGGCCAGGATGTGGAGGTTGGACAGGGTGTGGTCCAGCCGCCCCCCCAGGCCGCCGTAGATGAGAAAGCGGCCGCAGCCCCGCGCCAGCCCCTCCTGGACGGCCAGCATCATGTCGGTGTCGTCCTTCCTCACCGGATGCCGGACCACCTCCACGTCCTCCGGCACCCGGCCCAGGGAGTCAAAATCTCCCACCGCCAGGTGGGGGGACATGCCCCACTGTTTGAGTTGGCCATAGCCCCCGTCGGCGGCGATGAGAAAACAGCGGCCGTCCAGCTCCGGCCGGGGCATGGCGCCGTAGTCCCCGGC
>ENA-UOIV01001748-UOIV01001748.1-human-gut-metagenome-genome-assembly--contig:-C59-NODE-1748-length-17105-cov-5.830440_pt1 | contig 17105 bp, 16 predicted proteins | sample MGYA00242333_ERZ723880 | MGnify/ENA metagenome assembly ERZ723880 | reverse complement strand
GTTTAGATTTCTATTTCATGGTAAAAATAGAAGAAAAGCCGGAGTTTTGTTTGAGAGAACAAGTTCCGGCTTGATTTTCTTTTATAAAACCTCTACCACCCTCTCCAGCGCCATCCCATGCGATCCCTTTATCAGCACATGATATCCTTTTAGGGGATTCTTGTGCAAGGCTTCGATCAGTTCCTCTGTTGTGGCATATGTCGTGAAGTCTTTTCCGGCAGCTTTTTGGAAATGTTCGCCGCACAGGAATACTTTATCGTAATTACCTTCCTTGATCCGGGTTATGACTTCGGTATGGAGTTCATCGCTTGTTGGACCTAATTCGCGCATATCGCCTAAGATAAGCGCTTTGGGCGAGACAGACATTGTGGAGAAATTGTCTAAAGCGACTTTCATACTGCTCGGATTTGCGTTGTAAGCATCGATGATCAGTTCATTGTTTTCAGTCTTTTTCAGTTGTGAACGGTTGTTGGTCGGCTCGTAAGCGGCAATGGCACGGCTTATGCGTTCTGCCGGAATCTTGAAGAAACGGCCTACCGCAACGGCTGCCAAGACATTGTCCAGATTGTAACTGCCGATCAGATGGGTTTCCACCGTGTGGATTTTACCCTGCTGCTTCCATTCGAAAGTCAGATAAGGGTTGCTACTGACTACGCATCCCCAGGCAAAAGCGGTCTCATCGGAACCGTATGTGACCTGCTCGATTCCTTTGGCGATATCTGTCAGGTATTGATTGTCTTGGTTAATGAATATTTTCCCCTTCGTACGGCGCATATAGTCGTATAATTCACCTTTCGTTTTGATCACACCCTCGAAAGAACCAAAACCTTCCAGATGGGCATGTCCGACATTGGTGATAATCCCGTAGTTCGGTTGTGTGATGTCTACCAACTCTTTGATATCGCCCGGATGGCTGGCACCCATTTCGATCACAGCCATTTCATGGTCATGCGTCAGTCGGAGTAAGGTGAGAGGTACGCCGATATGGTTGTTCAGGTTGCCTTCGGTGTAGAGAAGGTTGTATTTGGTAGACAGGACGGAGGCCAGCAGTTCCTTTGTCGTTGTCTTTCCGTTTGTTCCGGTGATACCGATAATCGGACAGCCGAGCACTTTACGGTGGCGGTGTGCTAATTGCTGCAAGGTTGTTAGTACATTGTCCACAAGGATCGTACGTTCTCCGATAAAATAATCAGGATTGTCGATTACGGCATATATGCAACCAGAAGCCAGCGCCTTTTCTGCATATTGGTTACCGTCGAATTTATCCCCTTTCAAGGCAAAGAAAATCGAACCGCGAGGACAGTTGCGGCTGTCGGTTGTCACTTTCGGATTGTGTATAAACAATTCATATAGTTCAGGAATAGTCATAGTCTTTTTTCCTTTATAATTTCTATGAGAGTTATTTCACGCAAATGTAGTGATTTAATGTATTTACCTTTATCTTTGTCGGAAAGAAAAAAAAGGAATGTTACATAAAACGCTCAATATTAAAGGAACACTTACCTCGCTTGATACTCCGCTGGTGATGGGAATTCTGAATGTCACTCCCGACTCTTTTTATGCCGACAGCCGGAAACAGACGGAGGCTGCTATTGATGAACGTATACAGGCAATCTTATCCGAGGGAGGACAGATTATCGACCTCGGAGGCTATTCTTCCCGCCCAGATGCAGCAGAGGTCCCACCGGAAGAAGAGATGAAACGTCTGGCTTTTGCCTTGAAAATACTGAATACGCATTATTCGGATGTGGCCTTGTCTGTCGATACGTTCCGGGCGGATGTGGCTCGTCGTTGTGTCGAAGAATACGGCGTCGCGATAATCAATGATATTTCGGGAGGAGAGTTGGACGCTGAGATGTTTGAGACGGTTGCCCGTTTGCATGTACCTTATATAATGATGCATATGCGCGGAACTCCCCAGACGATGCGGCAACATACTGATTATGCGGACCTGATGGAGGAGATTATGCTCTATTTCGCGAGGAAAGTCCGGCAGCTCCGTTTATTAGGAGTGAACGATATTATACTGGACCCCGGTTTCGGTTTCAGCAAGACAGTGGATCAGAATTATACATTGATGAGTCATTTGTGCGAGTTCAAAGAATTTGGTTTACCTCTGCTCGTCGGTGTTTCCCGTAAGAGCATGATCTATAAATACCTGGGCGGAACACCTGCCGACAGCTTGAACGGGACGACTGTCCTGAACACGATCGCTTTGTTGAATGGGGCGGATATTCTTCGTGTCCACGACGTAAAAGCCGCAGTAGAAGCAGTCAAAATCGTCTCAAAAACTTTCAACTTTCAACTTTCAACTTTCAACTGTTAATATTATGTGGATGAACTTCGGAATAAAAGACCTGATTGATGTCTTACTGGTAGCCTTCTTCTTGTACCAGACATATAAGCTGATGAAGAATTCCGGTACTTTGGCTATCTTTAGTGGAGTAGTGTCGTTTATTATTGTTTGGATTCTGGTTTCCCAGGTGTTGGAGATGCGCCTGATGGGAGCGATACTCGACAAGTTTATCAGTGTCGGTTTCCTTGTCTTGGTGATCTTGTTTCAGGATGAGATACGCCGTTTTCTGGTGGCGCTCGGTTCGCACAGAGGATGGAAGTTCCTGGGAAAAATATTTTCGAAAAAGAACCACGACAAAGAGAACGAAGGGAAGTTTATTGCCCCGGTTGTCCTGGCTTGCATGAATATGGCGAAGAAAAAGACGGGGGCGCTGATCTGTATTCAGCAAGATGTCGATCTGACCGTTTATGAGCATACTGGTGAAATGTTCAACGCTGATGTCAATGCCCGTCTGATCGAGAATATCTTCTTTAAGAACAGCCCTTTGCATGATGGAGCCATGATCATTGCGGACAACCGTATCAAGGCTGCCGGCTGTATTCTTCCGGTAGCCCAGAACGCCAATCTGCCGAAAGATATGGGGTTGCGTCATCGTTCCGGTCTGGGAATGTCACTCGAAACGGATGCGCTGGTAATCATCGTTTCGGAAGAACGTGGGAAGATATCGGTTGCTCATAATGGCAAAATAGAAGTGAACGTTACGGCAGAAGATTTACAACAAATCCTGTCAGGGGAGAAGGAAGTAACAAATTATTGTTAAATGTTCTGAAACTGATAGGTCCGCATGTAAATCTTTTACTGATTTTGCAAACTCTATATTGCATTTTGCCTACTTTTGTACCCGATTATCGTGATATCTAACTAACAATATAATAAAAACAGATCTTCCGCTATGGACTTAATGCAAGAGATTATTGCACGCGCTAAAGCAAACAAACAGCGTATCGTTCTTCCTGAAGGAACAGAAGAAAGAACATTGAAAGCTGCCGACCGTTTAGTGGCCGACGAAGTTGCAGACATTATCCTGATTGGCAACCCCGCTGAAATCAACAGCTTGGCTGCTCAGTACGGGTTGAACCACATTGGACAAGCTACTATTATTGATCCGAAGAATCACGAAAAGAAAGCCGCTTACGCAGACCTGCTTTTCCAGTTGCGCCAGAAAAAGGGTATGACTCCCGAAAAGGCAGCTGTTTTAGTAGAAGATCCTTTGTTTCTTGCCTGCCTGATGATTAAATCCGGCGATGCCGACGGTGAAATCGCAGGTGCACAGAACACGACCGGTAACGTGTTGCGTCCTGCTTTGCAGATTATCAAGACTGCTCCGGGTATGAGTTGCGTTTCGGGCGCATTCCTGATGTTCACAAAAACTCCTCAGTATGGTAAGGAAGGTATTCTGGTATTTGCCGACTGTGCCGTAATGCCGAATCCGACAGCACCCGAACTGGCAAGTATCGCTATCGCTACGGCTGCTACAGCCCGTGATATCGTAGGAATGGAACCGCGTGTCGCCATGTTGAGCTTCTCTACGAAAGGTAGTGCTTCTCACGAGATGGTCGATAAGGTTGTCGAAGCTACCCGTCTGGCAAAAGAAATGGCTCCTGACCTGAAGGTTGACGGAGAATTGCAGGCCGATGCCGCTTTGGTGGAAAAGGTCGCTTCATTGAAAGCTCCGGGCAGCGATGTCGCCGGACAGGCTAACGTTTTGGTATTCCCGACTCTGGAGGTGGGCAATATCGCTTATAAGCTGGTTCAGCGTTTAGGTGGTGCAGAAGCTGTAGGTCCTATCCTGCAGGGTATGGCTGCTCCGGTTAATGACCTGTCCCGCGGTTGCTCTGTTGACGATATCTATAAGATGGTTGCGATTGCATGCAACCAGTCAATCGGTCTGAAGGCGAATAAATAATTTGATTTATAATTTATGATTTATAATTTATCATCGTCACATAAATCATAAATCATAAATCATAAATCCTGAAGTCTCAACTTATAAATCATTGAAATCATGAAAGTATTAGTATTAAACTGCGGTAGCAGTTCGATTAAATATAAATTGTTCGATATGACATCCGGCGAAGTGATGGCACAGGGTGGTATCGAAAAGATCGGTCTGCCGGGTGCATTCCTGAAGCTGACAGACAAGGACGGTAAGAAAGTCGTTCTGGAAAAAGAAATTCCCGGCCACAAGGAAGGTATCGAATTTATCTTGAGCATTCTGACTGACAAGACATACGGTTGCATCAAGGAATATAACGAAATCGATGCTGTCGGCCACCGCGTGGTACATGGTGGTGAAAAGTTTGCTTCCAGCGTGAAGATCGACCAAGATGTGATCAACAAGGTAGTCGAATGTTCTGATCTGGCTCCGCTGCATAACCCGGCTAACCTGAAGGGTATCGATGCGATGGAAGCGCTGATTCCGGGTATTCCCCAGGTGGCTGTGTTCGATACGGCTTTCCACCAGACAATGCCGGCTAAGGCTTATATGTATGGTTTGCCCTACGAGATGTATACGAAATACGGTGTACGCCGCTACGGTTTCCACGGAACAAGTCATCGCTATGTTTCCCGTCGTGCTTGCGAAATCCTGGGCGTTCCTTATGAAGAACAGAAGATTATTACGGCCCATGTAGGCAACGGTGGTTCCATCGCTGCTGTAGACCACGGCAAATGTGTTGATACTTCTATGGGGCTGACTCCGGTTGAAGGTCTGCTGATGGGTACTCGTTGCGGCGATGTAGATGCCGGCGCTCTTTCTTTCATTATGGATAAGGAAGGGTTGGATGGCCATGGCTTGTCGGATTTGATCAATAAGAAGAGTGGTGTTGCCGGTTTGGTAGGCGGTTCTTCTGACATGCGTGATTTGGAAAATGCGGTAGCTGCGGGAGACGAACGAGCTATTATGACATTGGACGTTTATAACTATCGTATCAAGAAATATATCGGTGCTTATGCTGCTGCTATGGGCGGTTGCGATATCTTGGTATGGACCGGTGGTGTCGGTGAAAACCAGTGGGCGACACGTCGTGTCGTTTGTGAGAACATGGAATACATGGGGATGAAGATCGACGTTGAAAAGAACGAAGGTATGCGTGGTGAAGAAATGGTTATCAGCACGCCGGACAGCAAGGTCACGATCATCGTGGTACCGACAGACGAGGAATACATGATCGCTGCTGATACAATGGATATATTAGGTAAATAATAATTATTCTAATCCTCACAGCTTACAAAACATTAGGATTAGTGTTTAGACTGCCCCGACACCGGTTGGGGCGGTCTTTTTTTATGCCTGTCTACAACGGATTACGGGTTATTTGTTTATCTTTGGCAGAGTTCTTAATCAATTGGTTAACCATTTTAATTCAGTATCATACCATGAAATGTTGTAAGTTTTTAATTCTTTTATTCCTCTCGGCACTGTTGCTGCCGGAATATACAAAAGGACAGCAGTCAATCTCTGTCGATGATTATCCGCTCATAGGGGCACAGGTCTTTATCGAACCCGGCCAGACGGAAGAAGAAACCGAAGGATGGTTCCGGACGATGCGTGACAACGGCATGTCGGTTTGCCGCATTCGTATGTTCGAGTCGTATATGCGTAAGCCGGGAGGTTGGGACTTTTCTCTTTTCGACCGTGCTTTCCGTTTGGCGGAGAAGTATGATATCAAGATTATCGGGACTTTCTTCCCGCTAACGGAAAAGACGGATATCGGTGGGTGGAAATTCCCTGAAAGCCGCGCACAACTGAATTCGTTTGCCGAATATATCAAGCAAATGACCACTCACTTCAAACAGTTCAAGTCTTTGTATGCCTGGGTGCTGATTAACGAACCGGGCGGCGGTCTGAAAGATAACGAATTTTCACGCCAGATGCGCAAGGAATGGAACAGGCAGTATCCGCAGCCGGAATATTTGGAAAATGGCTATCCGGTATTGGTCGATTTGCAGGATAAGCGCTTTATGAACTATATGACTACTTGGATGTTGAACTGGATCGCATCCGAAGTGCGCAAGCATGATAAGAATATCCACTTACATGTAAACAACCATGCTATTTTTTCTAATATCGCCGAGTATAATTTCCCGGAATGGCGCCGTTTCTTGAATAGCTTGGGCGGATCGGCACATGCAAGTTGGCATTTTACCCTTTTTCCGCGTGAAGAATACAGCCTGGCCATGTCGGCTGATTGCGAGCTATTGTTGTCCGGTGCAGGAAACTTGCCCTGGTTCATGACGGAACTGCAAGGTGGTAATAATACCTATAGCGGTGGCCGTGCCATGTGTCCGACAAAGGAGGAGATCACGCAATGGCTCTGGATCGTCATGGGGACAGAGGGAAAAGGCGGTATCTTCTGGTCGCTTAATCCGCGTGCTTCGGGTATCGAGTCGGGTGAATGGGCGTTGCTTGATTTCCAGCATCAGCCTACCGATCGTGTCACTGCGGTAGCAGAGGTTGGTAATTGCCTGAAGCGACATAAACCGCTTTTCTCGGAGGCAAAGAAACTTGATCCAGGAATCAGCATTGTCTATATCCGTGAATCTCTTTGGACGGAAACAGTCGTGTCGCAAGGTACGCCTGCTGCTCAGGATGGTCGTGCCATGTGTATGACAAATATGTTAGGATATTTCAAAGCTTTGTCGGAAAGAGGTATTACCCCCAACCTGAAAGCCTTTGAGGAATATGATTTCAGCCGTCCGGATTATACGGGACAGACGATTATCCTGGCTCATCAGATTGCAGTCCCTCTTTCCTATGTTCCATTATTGGAGTCTTTTGTCCGCAAAGGAGGCAAACTGATTGTGGATGGAATGACGGGTTTCTATGATGGGGACGTACACAACCAGATGTTGACAGGTTTCTCTCTGAAAAATCTTTTCGGGGGCTGTATATCCGAATTTAAACGAATTGATACTCCCTGTCTGTACCGCTTGAAGGGCTATGAACAGCCTGTGCCGGGATACGGCTGGAAAGGTCTGATCCGTCCCGATAAAGGTGCTGAAACGCTCAGTAGGGGAGGAGAACTGTCATTAGCTTCCCGTTTTGCCTTTGGAAAAGGAGAGGTGGTCTGGGTTCCGGGACTGTTGGGTAGCGGTGCTTGGCAAGGAGATGGTGCTCCGCTTGCCGGGTGGGTTTGCCGAGAATGCAATACTAATCGTTTGCCTTATTCTTTCCAAACCTATCATAGAGATGTCCTTATGAAGCTTTCGGAAACGAAAGAGGCCTATATGGCTGTCGTTGTAAACAAGTCGGGTACACTACAAACTATTGCTTTGAAGACGGATGGGAAAAAGCGTCCATCGGAAGTTCTCTTTGCCGATAAGGGAGGAGTTGTAAATGGTGATATTCTGACTGTTCATCCGGAGGAGACATTGGTGGTCTGCTGGAAAAAATAATATTGGGATGTTTCTGCCGGTTTGATTCCTGTCCAGCGAAATATAGCTCCCTTCCCATAAAAAATGGCTCCTGTGCCGAATTGTGTGCGTTTGGTTTCGCTGGGTAGTTACTCCGTCTCGAACTGCTCCATATACAGGGTTTCCCCGTCCCAGACGATATAGGAGAAGTATTGCATCCAGTCACCCGCAATCAACAGCCGCGCAGAACGCGAAAGCATCAGGTCGAGCATGATATGGCGGTGCCCGAAGATAAAGAAGTTGATATCCGGGTGCGTCTTGAGGTATTCTTTTGCAAAGAGAACCATATATTCGTGGTCTTCACCCTGGTATTCAGCAGCTTCCCTTGTCTTATGTTTTTTTAGTCCGCTTTTGCGACTACTGAGCGACCAGCCGAGAGCGAAGCCGAATGTCCAGCGGGGATGGATACCTGCATACAGCCATTGGCAGAAACGATTGCGGAAAAGGGTGCGGAGGAAACGGAATGCTCGGCTTCGATAGTCTACCTCGTCGCCATGCCCAAGGAAGAACCGTTTGCCTAAAAGGTCTATGGTAAGCACATCCCGGTGGATGACCGCACCTATCTCTTTTGTCAGGTAGTCGAACATCCAGATGTCGTGATTGCCGATAAAGATATGGATTTCCACCCCGTTGTCGGATAGTTCCGCCAACTTGCCGAGGAAACGGACGAATCCTTTCGGTACGACGTATTTATATTCATACCAATAGTCGAACATATCCCCTAAGAAATAAATCGCCATTGCCTCGTCTTTGATGCTGTCCAGCCAGCGTACCAGTCTCTTTTCAATGGCAAGCGGGTCTTTATGGAAACGGGCGCCCAAATGGGCGTCCGATGCAAAATATATTTTTTTTCGAAGGGAATCCATGTCTCTATAAAAAACCTAATTCAAGTTTGGCTTCTTCAGACATCATGTCCTTATCCCATTCAGGCTCGAACACGAGGTTTACTTCCACATTGTTCACGCCGTCGACAGACTCTATTTTCATCCGGACATCTTCCAGAATGAAATCGGCGGCAGGACAGTTGGGCGCGGTGAGGGTCATGTCGATGCGGACGTTCTTCTCATCGTCCACCTCTATATTATAGATCAGGCCAAGATCGTAGACGTTCACCGGGATTTCCGGGTCGTATACGGTTTTAAGCATGGCGACAATTGCTTCTTCTGTTTGGAGGAATTCGTTGTTCATATTTCTTTAATTTGAATGCAAACGTACGAATTAATTGACAATTGACAATTGACAATTGACAATTAATAACAGGAAAGGATGAGTTCTGTTCTGTAACCAATAGCTTTGCGATGGCTAATGCATAGGGTTATCCTTCGTAAAGCATAGCTTTATCTTATAGGGTTCCCTCGTCCGAATAGCTGTAGTAACTGCCATCTGTCAGAACAATATGATCCAGCAATTGCATGTCGAGCAAGCGGGCGGCATCGCGCAGGTGTTGTGTCAGATGGTCGTCTTGCTGGCTGGGGCGGATGTTTCCCGAAGGATGGTTATGGCAAAGTATAATGCCTGTTGCAAGGGCGTTGATCGCAGCTTTCAGGATGATACGCAGGTCTGCAGAGGTCTCGCTTGTCCCGCCCTGACTGATTTTGACTTTTTCGATGACAAAAGAAGAACGGTTTGTTAGTGCGATCCATAGCTCTTCGTGGGGAAGATCGCAGAGCAAGGGATGAAAGAGGCGGTAGGCGTCGTCACTCGTACGGAGGGCAGGCCGCTGGATGGGGGTGCTGTTGCCACGCCGTTTCCCAAGTTCGAGAGCTGCATTGATAGTGATCGCTTTCGCTTCTCCTATACCTCTGAATTTGATAATCAAATCTTTGATGGAAAGTTTGGCTAAGGCATTCAGGTTGTTGTCGACGGAACTTAATATGCGTTGCGATAGTTGGACAGCGGTTTCCTGGCTGTTGCCGGAGCCGATCAGGATGGCCAGTAATTCGGCATCGCTAAGGGAAGCAATACCTTTCAATAACATTTTCTCGCGCGGGCGGTCTTCTTCTGCCCATTCTTTTATTTTCATAGAAAGAGAGTTTTGGATGATTTTAGATTTATGATTTATGATTTATACGTTGACAAGATAAATCATAAATCATAAATCAAAAATTTTACCGGATACGTCCTACATAAGAGCCGTCCTGTGTATTGATTTCGATGATCTCACCTTCTTCAATGAACAACGGAACACGTACTTCGGCACCTGATTCTACTGTTGCAGGTTTCAAAGTGTTGGTTGCTGTGTCGCCTTTGATACCCGGCTCCGTATAAGTTACTTTCAACTGTACTTTTACAGGCATATCTGCGAACAGGACAGTTTCTGTTGAAGCATCTGAAACAACTTCTACAATCTGGCCTTCGATCATGAAGTCCACACCGTTGATCAGGTTTTTGTCGATGATGATATCGTCAAAAGTTTCCTGATTCATGAAGTGATAGTGTTCACCTTCCTGATATGTATATTGGTACGGGCGACGTTCTACGCGTACGTCTTCCAGCTTTTCACCGATATTGAAACGACGTTCGATCTGACCGCCTTTGACAACGTCTTTCAGGGTTGTACGCATAATCGTATTACCTTTTCCCGGTTTTACGTGAAGAAAATCGACGCAGAAATAGAGTTTACCGTCCAGACGGATACATGTTCCTTTCTTGATGTCCTGTGAATTAATCATACTAATGTGCTTTATATTATATTGTTAATTTATCTCGTGATGGATTTCGGGTGCAAAAGTAGTGTTTTCCTCTTAAAGTAACAATAAACTTCTGCATTTTTATTTGGAAATAGGTTGCAAATCAGTTTGATAAGCAGAGGATATACAACGGCAAAATACGGAGGGGTGTCAAAATCCCCTTGTCCCCGCGCTTGACGCGGGGCCGCAAAAGAGCAAGCCTTATCAATCAGATGTTTATATGACTGGCTTTAATGCGATCCCGCGTCAAGCGCGGAAACAGATAGTTTTGACACCTCGACAGGGAAGCTAAAAGAGCGAAATAATAAAGCTGATAGCCGGAACGAGGATAGCCGTCATGATCCCCATCAAGCCGATGGCAAGTCCGCTCAAAGCCCCTTCCACCGCACCGATCTGGATGGCAACGGAAGTGCCTACCCCGTGCGAAGAGGCACCCAACGCCAACCCTTTGGCTATACGGCTTTCAATGCCTAAGACTTTCATCACGAACGGTCCGACAATGCTACCGAAGATTCCGACTGCCACAACGATGACGGCTGTCAGGGAAGGAATGCCGCCGGATTTTTCAGCAATGCCCATCGCGATCGGTGTTGTGACCGACTTCGGCTCGAGCGTGGCGACTAACGCGGCATCTGCTCCCATCAGTTCGCCGATCGCTATAACACTGACAATCCCGACAATCGCTCCGACAAAGACGGATGTCAGGATCGAAATCACATTTCCTTTCAGGTATTGAATCTGCTCATACAGTACATATCCTAACGCCACGACCGACGGCCCCAACAGGAAATGGATGAGGTGACTGCCTTTCTGAAACGATTCGTATTCGATATCCATCGCTTTCAGAACAACTATAATGACTAATATGGAGGTGATAAGAGGATGCAGCAGACTGATACGTGTCTTTCTGTACAAAGCCAAAGAAGCCAGATAAGTGCCGATTACCAAAGTCAGCGAAAATACTTCCGATTGTGCCAGGTTATTCATTACTGTCCGTCTCCTTTCCTAATTTTTGCTGGATGAGTGCCACGCTGGCAATTACGAGTAGGGTACTGACAACGGAGGCTGTTACGATCACTACCCAATACTGGGAGATGATGCCGAGCGAGTTCATCAATCCCACACCCGCAGGTAGGAAAAACAGCCCCATGTTTTCGGTCAGAAGCGTGGAGAGCTTCTTCACTTTGTTAGGTTTGACTATCTTGAATGCCAGCGCCAGGAATAACAACACCATTCCAATTACGCTACCCGGGATAAACCCGTCGATAAAATAACTGATAAACTCTCCTGTAAAATAGAAGAAGAGGATGTAAAATGCTTCTATTAGCATATTCTTACTGTCTTTTAGATAACCGCTGCAAAGATAACATCTTTGCAAGAAATATGTTCTACAACATATAATTTAAATTTCGATTTTAACAAAAGCATTATGGATGGCTCAAGGTAACCGCATCAAAATTTTCCAAGGTCATGATCCACATACGAAGTTTTCTGCAAATCCTCTATCACTCCTCTATCTCTTCTGAAATATGGAGCTTTTGATATATGATTAAGAATCAGTGTACTATCCTCTTTTTGTTTTTGAAAAAGCATATAAAATGACAGGTAGTAAATCGGCGAAATACGGTTCTTCATTCCACAAAAGCCCTCTCTTTTTTTAGTAAAGACAAGCACATCATTCCGTAAACACCCCCATGTTGCCATCCTTTACACCCGGATGTATCGTCTCTCTACACCCGGGTGTAAGAGGGGGCAACATGGGGGTGTCCGGCAACAAAAGTATCGTGCCGAACAATAAAAACCACCCGGTTTTACCTATTTTATAGCCGTTTTTGGATAAAATGATCGAGTGATTTGCAGGGATGGGACGAGACAGGGGATTGCTAGTGATAGGACAGTGATAGAGAAAACGGGCATATATCACTAATGAAACAAGTTGAATATCAACTGATAGAAAGAAATCAGTGATACAGTGACAGAAGGAATGGGAAAAACTTGTATGATAAGGCCTGTTTTTTCTTTGGTATATTTCATACGGTTCCCGAATTTTGATGAGGTTACCCTATGGATTGCTATAGTTTTCACTCCTATTTCTTGTTTTTCACTATATTTGTACCTTTAAGTTATCTTCTAAGATAGAAAAATTGAATGGAAAAATGGTCAATGAACTACTTTTTGAGCAATTATTTCGGATGTATTATGCGGAGTTGTGTCGCTATGCATCCCGTTATTTGTCAGATAAGCAAATTGTAGAAGATATTGTCCAAAATTTTTTTATTGCCGTTTGGGAAAAAGATAGTTTGACGATCAATAGGGATAACTTTTTGCCTTATGCTTATCGTTCTGTCTATAACCGCTGCCTGAATTACTATAAAGCAGAATTATCGAAAGAAAGTTTTCTGGCCTCGCTTGTAGAAGAGTGGAATGGACAAGTTGAGGAGGAGAATGATTTCCAATATAAGCAAGAAGTGCGAGAGGCTCTTCGTAAGTTACCCCCTAAATGCAAACAAGTATTTCTTCTTAAATGCATAAAAGGATTGAAATATAAAGAAATAGCAGAAGTATCCGGAATATCGGTTAATACTGTCAAGTATCATTTGGTAGAAGCGTTTCGAATTATGCGGGAAGAATTGATTGATTTTTAGGGAACAGTCCTGTTTTTATGTTAATGAAAACTGTTTTTGACGTTGCCGTGTAGCTGTTCGGTATTGCCGGAAACAAATTACATGCAGACTGAATTTGTCATAGATGCATGAAAAAAGTTTATTTTTTCCTACCCATTTTCCTATCCACTGTTGTCATATAATAAAAAAACATTGCAAATGAAGTCTGAAATGATATATGAGATCATGTTGTCCGTCTTGTCCGGAGAGGCGACCCAGGATGAGCATTGCCTGTTGAATGAATGGCTTGCTTGTTCTGAAGCCAACAGGAGGCAATTCGAGCAAGTGAGTAAACTGTATCGTAGTTTCGAGACTGTTGGAAAGCAAGATGATTCTGAATATGATGTCGAACTGGCCTGGATGAAAGTTGTCAACCAGACTGTGGAGAAGAAGAAAAAGTTTAACTTAAAAACTTGGTTGCCTTATGCGGCTTTGGTCGCTATTATGTTTTCCGTAGGGCTTTATTTTATGAACAGACCTGCGGAGCCGGATTGGACTGCTGAGGCAGATGTTTTGACAAACATAAATCAACCGACTTTACTGTTGGATAATGGGGAACGAATTCCATTGATGCAAGATAGTTTTTCGATTCAGCAGGGCAATATGGTGATTCGGAATAATTTGGTCGGACAACTTTCGTATGAGTCGAACCGGGAGCAGCCTTCAGATGAAGAAAAGCTGTCTTGGAATCATCTGGTGATACCGAAAGGGAATGCTTACGAACTGAAGTTGGCAGATGGGACACATGTTTGGCTGAATGCTGAATCGGAGTTATCTTATCCGGCTCGCTTTGCAGGAGAAATGCGCGAGGTCCGGTTGAAAGGAGAGGCGTTCTTTGATGTGGCTAAGAATCCGGACTGTCCTTTTGTGGTGAGGACAGATGATGTCGCTGTCCAGGTTTTAGGAACCTCATTCAATGTCTCGGCTTATCAATCCGAGCAAATGGCATGTGTCACACTGGTAGGAGGTTCTGTGGCTGTAAAAGCGAATGGTGGTGAAGAAATACGGATTGTCCCCTCTGAGCAGTTCAGTTATAATAAGGAAAGTCGTAAGTCCGGGATACGGGTTGTTGACACGGATTTATATACATCTTGGGTAAAAGGAGAATATATTTTCAAAGATGCCACGTTGGAGGAAATCTTTAATAAATTGTTGCATTGGTATGATTTTACCGTCCGGTATCAAAATGAACAGTTGAAAGATAAACGTTTTTCTTTGGTCATAGATCGGAAGATCAGTTTGGAACAATTATTGGAGTTGATCAGTTTTACGTCGGATGTAAAATTGGAACGAAGCCAAGAGAATATCATTTATGTTAAACAAAAAAGAGAGGAGGTATGATGACTTAGATATCATGAAAACACAAAAAGGAGACAGTATGTACCAGATACTGCCTCCCGTAACAGATTGCTAAACATTATTATTAATTCAGTTTAAACCTGTAAAATACAAATTTATGGAAAAAAGCAGACATGGGGCTTTTGTGTATATACAAAAAGTCTTAAAGTGTTCGTTATTTTTATTTTTACTCATTAACTTATTAAGTATTTCGCCAGATGTTTCGGCTTCAACCACTCTTTTAGAGCAAAAGTACACGTTGAATTTATCTTTTAAAGACGCCCGTTTGGAGCAAGTTCTGGATGCTATTATGAAACAATCGGGTGTGAAAATCGTTTATAGCGGTAGTGAACTTCAAAAAGACAAGAGAATATCAGTAGAGATTCAAACATCTGACATATTGGTGGCATTGCATTCTGTCTTGGGAAACGGGTATGCTTTTAAACAGATCGAAGATTATATCGCAATTGGCAAAAAGGAGGAACGAGCCGAAAGTAAAGAATCTTTGGAAACTTCTCAAGATAAAATAAGAATAAAAGGAACTGTTGTCGATGTGGATAATAATCCGATTGTAGGAGCGACTATTGCAGTGAAAGGAAGTGCAACGGGTGTTGTGACAGACGAAAACGGGCATTATACGATTAGTGTTGCTCTAGGCGATATATTGGAATATCGTTATATCGGGTTTGCTACGGAGGAAAGAAAAGTGAAAAACGATTCTCCGATCAACATTAAGTTGAAAGAAGAAAGTATTGGCTTAGGAGATGTCGTTGTTATTGGATATGGCACGCTTGATAAGAAAGAAATCACTTCTGCGGTAGCTCATATATCAAGTAAAGATTTTCTTAATGTGAGTAGTCCTGATCCTATGACACAGATACAGGGAAAGGTCGCGGGTGTTTCTATTACAAACACAGCTTTTGGCGATCCGAATAAAACGTCCAGTATACAAATACGCGGCGTTTCTTCTCGTGCGGCAGGAACTGGCCCTTTAATTGTGATAGATGGGGTTCCTGGAGGAAATTTGACTAATATCCATTCGAATGATATAGAGTCGATTGATATATTGAAAGATGGGGCTGCTGCTGCTATTTACGGGACACGTGGTGGTAATGGCGTTGTGATCATCAATACCAAGAAAGGTTCTAAGGATGGAAAGTTACATACGTCCTATAGTGGAACTGTTGCTGCCAATTTTATGATTCGGGATTTGAAACCGATCAATGCCGAGATGTATCGGAAATATAGAGTAGCAAATTCGCTGGGTGCAGATAATGGTTCAGATACTGATTGGTTGGATGAAGTTAGTCGGACTGGTTTTACACATGATCATGTGATTACGTTATCGGGAGGAAATGGTAACAGTAACTACCGTGGAAGTTTGAATTATAAAAAATCAACTGGGATTGATTTGCGTTCGAGCAGAGAAGAATATGGTGGACGTTTTTCAATCAATCATACAGTAAAAAGCGGTTTGTTGACCTTTATGGCAAATGTAGCTCCAAGAATTGCTTATCGAAAAAGTTCTTCTGGAGGTTTTAGTACAGCTTTAACTGCCAATCCTACTAATCCTGTAATGGATCCTTCAAACTCGGATCGTTATTTTAGCTTTTTGGGAGAACAAGCAGGGATTAACCCGGTAGAATTGGCTAAATTGGAAAAAAACGGAGGAGATACCAAGTTGTTGGATTGGGATGCTACTGCTAAATTAAATCTTTTGCCTTTATTGGCTAAAGGAGGAGAATCCAATTATACATTGACGACTCAGATAACTTATGCAGAACAAAGGGTAGACAATTTGAACTATTGGTTCATGCCATCTACCAGTACAAAATCGGAAAAGTGGGCAGGTGAAGCCTCACGGAGTTATGCAGAAACCCATAGTAAGAATATAGATTGGCGGGCTAACTTTTCAGGAGAATTGAATAATCATAAGTTGCAAGCGATGGTAGGTTATTCATATGAAGAAAGTGTAAATCAAGGAATGAGTGTAGCTAATAAAGATTTTATTTCGGATGCGTTGGAATATAATGATATAGGTAGTGGAGCTTGGTTGTATGATGTTGCGACAAAAGGAGATTATCCAGTTTCGTCCAGCAAAACTGCATCTAAATTGATTGCATTTTATGGTAGAGTTAGCTATGATTATAAAAATAAGTATCTTTTGACTGCTTCTTTGCGGCATGAAGGTTCCAGTCGATTTGGTAAAAACCATAAATGGGGAAATTTCCCAGCAATATCGGCTGGCTGGCGTATTAGTGAAGAATCATTTATGGAAGATATTGAGTGGATTAATGATTTAAAAATACGAGGTGACTATGGTGTGACTGGTAATCAGAACTTCTCAAATTATCAGTCTCTTTCGACAATGCGAAGTTGGGGTAATTATCCTTTTGAAGGTCAATCATATATTGGATGGGGACCTGCTAAAAATCCGAATCCGGATTTAAAGTGGGAAAAAGCATACAATTGGAATATTGGGGTAGATTATTCTCTGTTTAATAATAGATTCAGTGGTTCTTTGAACTATTATCATAGAGAACAACGAGATTTGTTGGGAACTTATAATGTACCTATACCTCCTTATATATTTCCTACTACATTTGTGAATGTAGGGACGATGAATAATTCTGGTTTTGAGTT
>ENA-UOIV01001744-UOIV01001744.1-human-gut-metagenome-genome-assembly--contig:-C59-NODE-1744-length-17122-cov-7.354485_pt1 | contig 17122 bp, 8 predicted proteins | sample MGYA00242333_ERZ723880 | MGnify/ENA metagenome assembly ERZ723880 | reverse complement strand
CACGCTCCTAATATACCCGCTCTTTCACCTAATTTGGATACTTTGATCTGAGTATCACGGGTTACCAAGTTCAAAGAGTACTTCCTGACGGCACTTTTAATAGGTAGGCTTAAATATTCTCCCGTCTGCGACAAGGGGCCGCCCAGTACGACCAGTTCCGGATTGAAAATGTTCATCAATCCGGCTATTCCTTTACCTAGATTAAAACCGATCTCCTCCAGTATCTCAATGGATAGCATATCCTCTTTGTGAATGGCGTCGATCAAGTCAGAGAGCCCGATGTATTCCCCGGCATCGATTTTACTGGCCAATATGGTGTTGCTACCCTCTTTATACCGCTCAAGGAGGGTACGGTATAGGGCAGAACCGGAAGCTCCAGTCTCGAGGCATCCTTTTTTACCGCAATGGCAAAGAATCTCATTCTCGAAGAAGCTGAAGTGCCCAAATTCTCCGGAGAAACCTGATTTCCCGAAATAAACCTTGCCGTCTATGATGATACCGATACCTAATCCCCAAGATATATTGATGAATAGGATATTTTTCTCTCCTTTTACGACTCCTTGAAGATATTCGCCGTAAGCCATGGAACGGGTGTCATTCTCTATATAGATCTTTATATGTAGTTTTTCCTCAAGGATTTGAGACAAGGGCTTCTCCTCAAAGTAAAAAATGCTATAGCTATATCCGGCGAAAGGATTTACCCGTCCGGATATATTAATGCCAATGCTTAATATCTTTTCCCTTGGGATCGGCAACGAGTTTATAAATTCATTGATGCATTCGCAAAGATGGTCTAAAGCGGCTGGTGTGTTTTCGAGTGTATAAGGGATATTCTGCTCAATGCGGATCTTATCTCCTTTAAAATCTAATATGGCTAGATTCAGTTGATCTTTCAGTATATCTACGCCCACAAAATAGCCGGATACGGGATTGAGCCCGTAAATACTAGGTTTACGCCCTCCGCTAGTCTCTTGTTTTCCAAAGTCGAGTATATAACCGTCCTCTTGTAATTCGCTAATTAGCTTAGTGACGGTGGGGATACTGAGATTCATTTCTTTACATACCTCCGCTATAGTAGCGTCTCCATTGGCCATATAATAATGTATGATCTTCTTTTTCAGAAGGCCACTGCGAGTATTGTCATCGGACGAGAGCAAGAACTTAGTTGTCATGGTTATACCTTTATTGAGTGATTAGGGCAAAGGTACAATAAGTTTTTTCAAAAACTAAGCGTAATAAAATAAAATTTTTTCATAAGGAGCTATCTTAATTGTAAGAATTTGTAATAGAAGTTGAATACCATAGTCTGCGGCGAACTTCGGACGTTTGATGGCGGTCTTCCTCTGGATCTACGGATTCATGAGCCCTGTGGCCGGTATGGTGGCAGACAGGGTAAACAGGAAGTGGCTAATCGTGGGTAGCTTATTTGTCTGGTCCTTCGTGACTTTGATGATGGGGTATTGCACGGATTTCAATCAGATCTATTACCTACGTGCCTTGATGGGGGTCAGTGAGGCCCTGTATATTCCTGCCGGATTATCGCTTATCACAGATTATCACCAAGAGAAAACACGCTCATTAGCCGTAGGTATCCATATGACAGGTCTATACGTAGGCCAAGCCTTGGGGGGATTCGGAGCTACGGTGGCCAGCGCTTATACGTGGGAAACGACTTTCCATTGGTTTGGTATCATCGGCATCGCTTATAGCGTGGTCTTGATCATCTTCTTACACGATAAGAAAGATCATGTGGAACAAGCCGTAAAACTGGAAAATTATCCGAAAGAGAATCCGATTTCCGGTGCGTTTAAAGGATTAGGGATGTTATTCACGAACATCGCTTTTTGGATCATTCTTCTTTATTTCGCCACGCCGAGCTTACCGGGTTGGGCGACAAAGAACTGGCTCCCTACCCTATTCGCTGAAAATCTCTCGTTGGATATGTCCGAGGCCGGTCCGTTATCTACATTCACGATCGCTATCTCTTCCTTTATAGGGGTAATCGCCGGAGGTATTTTATCCGATAAATGGATCCAGCGGAATGTCCGGGGACGTGTATACACAGGCGCCATCGGTTTGGCATTAACGATACCCTCTCTCCTATTACTAGGATTTGGGCACAACTTCCCGATGATTATCGGCGGTGGTCTTTGCTTCGGTATCGGTTATGGTATATTCGACGCCAATAATATGCCTATCCTTTGCCAATTCATCTCCCCCCGTTATCGGGCTACAGCCTATGGAATTATGAATATGACCGGTGTATTTGCCGGAGCCGCCATCACGGATATACTAGGAAAATCTACCGACGCTGGTAATCTTGGCCATGACTTCGCCATGCTAGCCGGATTGGTACTCATCGCACTTTTAATCCAAGTGATCTTCTTACGTCCGAAAGTCGCTAATATGACCGACGAATGCTAATTAATCTCATCCAATAAACTAAATAAACAACAAAAAAGTAATTCATTATGAAGAAGAATCTACTGCTCTTAATGCTTGCGCTCCTACTTCCGGCATTTATGTACGGACAAGAGCAGACAGTCTCCGGAACAGTGCTGGATACCTATAACATGGGTGTCCCCGGTGCGTCTATCGTTGAAAAAGGCACGACAAATGGAACGATTACCGATTTCGACGGTAATTACACTCTCACCGTATCCAACAAGAACGCCACATTAGTATTTTCTTTCATTGGGTACAAGACACAAGAAATTCCAGTAGCTGGGAAAGCCAAAGTAGACGTGATCCTACAAGAAAACGCCGAACAGCTAGACGAAGTAGTGGTAACCGGTTACGGTGGCTCACAAAAGAGAGCGACCTTGACAACCTCTATCTCTAAATTGGATAACGCCGTACTGGAAAACGCAGCGATGTCTAACGCCGGACAATCCTTGCAAGGAACCGTATCTGGTTTGCGCGTCGTAAACACGACCGGTCAGCCGGGAGCAAACCCAAATATCGTACTTCGTGGCGGAGCTACCATAACAGGTAAGGATAATGGCGCATTGGTCGTTGTAGATGGTATCGTGCGCAACTCATTGGCCGACATCAACCCCTCCGACATCGAGTCTATCCAAGTATTGAAAGACGCAGCCTCAACCGCTATCTACGGTGCCCGTGCCAATGGTGGCGTAATCTTGGTTACCACGAAACGTGGTAAAGAAGGATCCGCTTCCGTCTCTTACAAGTTCAAGGGAGGTGCCAACTTTGCTCGCACAGGTTATGATTACTTAAACGCTCACGATTATATTTACTACAATCGCTTAGGATACCAAAGAACTGGACGTTCAGGCATGGATAACCAAATGGGATACGGTATCGGGAATGACCTATTTGATATCCGTTATTTGGATGACAGTACCAAAGGCCTCTTGGCAGAAGGTTGGCAACAAATGCAAGACCCAACCGATCCGAATAAACAAATCTTATTCAAGGATTACTCAGGGCAAATGAAAGACGCAGCCTTCCAAGACCCTTCTTTCACGCAAGATCATTATATCAATATCACAGGAGGTAACGACAAAGGTACATTCGCAGCCAGCTTAGGTTACTACAAAGAAGACGGTCTCATTAAGGGAACCAGCTACGAGCGTTTCTCCGGGACATTCAATGGATCCTATAAGATATTTCCGATCTTGACAGTCAACGCTGGAACGACTTATACATGGTCTCGCCAGCCGGGTCTTTGGATCGGATCATATGAGTTCTTCTATCGCACAATGAGCCAACGCCCTACATGGAACCCATACATGGAAGACGGATCTCCCGCTTCAGGCTTCGGCACGGGTGATGGAAACCCTCTTTACTACAAAGATAAATTAACGAATACGAATGGAACCCGCCGCTCTACCTATAATATCGGTTTTGATCTAGAGATCATCCCGAAGAAATTAATCTTGAAAGAGAATAGCGCCCTATACCACGTAGACGATCAAACAGATAAGTTCGAGAAATCTTACCAACAACAAAACGCCACTAGCCCGAATCTTACCCGTAAGGCTGAGGCCAAATATATAAAGCAGAACCAACAGCAACATAGTGTTACTTTGACGTACACAGACACATTCAAAGAAAAACACAATCTGGAGGCAATGCTTGGTGGCGAGTATTTCAATTGGCATCAATATACGCTGAACGCAAGGACCGAAAATTCTCCGTCGGATGACATCCCTACTTTGAACGCTGGTAGTAATCGTACCTATACCTATAGCTACAAGGAAGGCTATCGTATCCTTTCTGGCTTTGCCCGTGTAAACTATAACTACAATTACAAATACCTGTTATCGGTCGTAGCTCGTTATGACGGAATCTCCAAGTTGAGCGATAACCGTTGGGGCTTCTTCCCGGGTATCTCCGCTGGTTGGAATATCATGGAAGAGGAGTTCTTTAAGGAATCGAAGTTGGTAGATGTGATCTCTAACCTGAAGCCTCGTATCAGCTACGGCGTGAACGGTAACGTAAACGGATTAGGATACTATGACGTATATGGCAGCTATGGGCAGAAAGATGCGAACGGATCGATCATAACAAACTATGATGGCTCTGTAGGTTTCTATAATGACAAATTGGTAAACGGTGGATTACGTTGGGAGCAAAGTAAATCTTTCGAAGTAGGTTTGGATATAGGATTCTTCAACAATCGCTTGAGCTTTATCCTAGACTATTATAATCGTACGACTTCCGATTTGTTGACAGATTTGGATTTACCTAATTACACTGGTTTCAACAGCATCAAAACCAACTTGGGAACTTTACGTAACCAAGGTTTCGAGATGGAAGTAAAAGCGAATATCCTAAACAACGTAAACGGATTCAGTTGGGATGTATCAGCAAACTTATCTACGGTAGCGAACAAGATTGTCAAGCTTCCGGCCAATGGGAACGAAAATAACCGCCAAGGAGGTTACCAAGTATACGACCCGCAAAAGGGTGAAGTCGTATGGGTTGGCGGAAAACAAGAAGGAGGTAAGCTGGGTGATTTATTTGCCTTCAAGCAAGATCATATCTTCAAGGATTGGGATGACGTGAAAGCGAATGCCAATAACCGCTACGACGCAATTGGAGAATTGTATGGCCCCGCCGCATGGGAAGCTTTAAAGGATAAGGCAGGTAAGCAACCGATCGAGCCGGGTGACGTTTGTTGGGCCGACTTGAACAATGATGGCGTAATCAACAATCTAGACCGCGTGAAAGTAGGTAATCTTTTCCCGACAGTAACCGGTGGTTTCTCCACGACATTAGGCTATAAAGATTTCTCTTTATACGCTCGTTTTGATTATGCGTTAGGGCATACGCTGTATAACGACTTAGCCGCACGTTCACTTGGACAATATCAAGGTTCGTTTAACATCATCGATATGGTGAAAGACAGTTGGTCGGAGACAAACCAGGATACGGATATACCTAAGTTCTACTATGCCGATCAGTTGAGCAAGAAGAATATTACTCGCTCCAACAATGGTTTGACAGCAGTTGACAACAACAGCTCCCGCTTCTACGAAAAGGGTGATTATCTAGCTTTACGTGAAATCACATTGACTTGGAACCTACCAAAGAAATGGATTAACAAAGCCTTGATGAGCAATGCCTCTGTTTATGTAACCGGACAAAACTTGTTCTACATCACAGGATATACCGGTGTATCTCCGGAACCGGCGGTAGATACTACCTATGGTCAAGGTCTTGATAACGGTAGATACCCAACTCCTAAAACGGTTCTTCTTGGTTTATCCGTAACATTTTAGTCAAACCCATTAAAAAAGACAGACATTTATGAAAAAGATAATTATAGCCATGATGGCAGCAGTCTCATTACTGAATTTCAGCGGATGCGACTCCTTGGACATGGAACCCGTAAGTAGTATTTCCGACGCAAACTATTGGAAATCCCCGGACCAGTTTAAGGCATTCAACATAGGTTTACACGGATTGCTCCGTTCACAATCCAGTTATAACATATTCGTATTGGGCGAACCTCGCTCGGACATCTACGGAGATCAGCCGTTCGGAGGCGAGGCTACCCAAGGCGTAGAGCGTTTCTCATACAACACGATCAACGCAGAGTTTACAGGAATCAGCAACTTCGCTAATTTTTATACGACACTGAACCAAATCAACTTGATGATCCGTAGAACGAACGAGACCGATTTATTAGGCGAGGCCGAAAAGAACTATTACTTAGGGCAGGCTTACGGTTTACGCGCCTATATCTATTTCCATTTGTTACGCTCTTGGGGAGACGTTATCATTACTACAGAGCCAACCTTAGGTAGCGAATTGGATATCTCTCACCTTGATAAGGCCGCTTCTCCAGCGAGTGAGGTGATGGATCTGATCAAGAAGGATATCGATGCCTCGGAAAAAGCTTTTGGCGGAGATTATTCTTATAAACAAGGAAAGTGTTATTGGTCTAAACCCGCTACCTTGATGCTGAAAGGTGAGGTTTATCTATGGAGCGGACGCCAGATGGGTGGCGGCACGGGCGATTATACCGTAGCCAAGACAGCCTTGCAAGATCTTCAACAAAACGGCAACTTAAAGCTGCAAGAGAAATTCACGGACGTTTTCTCTTTCAACAATAAGGAGAACAGCGAGATGATCTTCGCACTCCATAGTGGTAAGGAGGATGATTTCATGATGTGGAGAGACTATAACTGGCGTAACAATATGGTACCTCAACGTGAGTACATGGCAGGCTACTGTGACGAGACAGGAACTCCATTCCTTGAAATACCGGGATACAACCTACAAGGCTTAATGCGCTACCAAGTAAAGAAAGATCATTACCTAAAATCATTCCGCGAAGGTGATACCCGCTTGAAAGGTACCTTGAAGGCCGTTTATAAAAAGCACGAAGACGGCACCTTGGAGTATATCGCGCCAATCCAATACAAGTTCCAAGGAACCACCTTGGAAGGTAGTAACGAGAGAAGTTGGTACGATGATTATCCTATCTATCGCTATGCGGATGCCTTGCTATTATTAGCCGAGGCTAAGGCCTTGCTCGGAGAAGATCCTTCTACAGAGATCAACGCCGTTCGCGAGCGTGCTTACGGTTCCGAATATTTTAACGCACATAAGAACGAGGTGGCTTATCCGAATGACAAAGGAAGTTTCTATAACGATAACCCGTTTGAGGCGGGCGACGAGAATGTGATGGAAGCTATCCTTAAAGAGAGACTTCGCGAGTTCTTCTTTGAGGGTAAACGTTGGTACGACTTGAGACGCTTCGGTAAGGATTATGTATTAAAATATACCACAGCACAAGAATCACGTTTATTATGGCCGATCAATGAAGGGGCATTGACAAACAACCCCGCATTGAAACAGACTCCCGGATACTAATCGTACATAGGTTTAAGGCGATTGGATATAACTAGGTTTTTGGCACGAATTCCAAAGGGGCTTTGTTCATATGAATGAATATCGCTACCTTTGGAATTCACATATCTATTAATTTCAACCTACAAACAAAAAACATCATGAAAAAAACTTTCCTGTATTTCTGCCTTCTTTTCATCGTACAAACGGCTTTTGCGGCAGACAGTCTTTATGTGCGAGAGCAACAAATCCCCATCTTGATAGACCGGATCGACAATGTACTTTACGAGATGCGGATACCGGCCCAAAAAGGGGATGTATTAAACGAGATCACGATACAGATCGGAGACAATGTCGACCTGTCGGACATCCAAGCGATACGTCTATTTTATAGCGGAGTGGAAGCTCCATCCCGCAAAGGGGAACATTTCAGTCCCGTTACGTACATATCCAGCCATATACCGGGAAATACCCGTAAGGCTCTTGAATCTTATTCCGTACGGCAAGATGAGGTTACCGCCCCCTTGTCGCGCACGGTAAAACTAACCTCTAAGCAACCGATGCTTAAAGGCATCAACTATTTCTGGGTAAGTATCCAGATGAAGCCTGAGACTTCCTTATTGGCAAAAGTAGCGACCACGATGCCTAACGCACAGATCAACAACAAACCGATCGACATCACTTGGAAAGGAAAGGTGGACGAACGCCATGTAGGTATCGGCGTACGCCAAGCCGGGGATGACGGATCGGCGGCCTTCCGCATCCCGGGATTAGTGACGACGAATAACGGAACATTACTCGGAGTCTACGATATTCGCTATAATAACAGCGTGGACCTACAAGAGAAAATCGATATCGGAGTAAGCCGCAGTACCGATAAGGGACAAACTTGGGAACCGATGCGAGTAGCCATGACTTTCAAACAAACGGATGGCCTGCCCCACGGACAAAACGGCGTGGGAGACCCATCGATCTTGGTAGACGAAAAGACCAATACGATCTGGGTAGTAGCCGCATGGACGCATGGTATGGGTAACGAACGGGCTTGGTGGAACTCCATGCCGGGAATGACACCGGACGAGACCGCCCAACTTATGCTCGTGAAAAGTGAGGACGATGGTAAGACGTGGAGCGAACCGATCAATATCACCTCCCAAGTAAAAGACCCGTCTTGGTATTTCCTATTGCAAGGCCCGGGACGAGGCATCACGATGCAAGACGGTACCTTGGTCTTCCCGATCCAGTTTATCGACGCTACCCGTGTGCCCAACGCCGGCATTATGTATAGCAAAGACCGCGGGAAAACATGGCACCTGCATAACTTAGCCCGCACGAATACCACAGAGGCGCAAGTTGCCGAGGTAGAGCCGGGCGTATTGATGTTAAATATGCGTGATAACCGGGGCGGTAGCCGTGCCGTGGCCACCACAAAGGATTTAGGCAAGACATGGACAGAGCATCCTTCCAGCCGTAGTGCCTTACAGGAATCCGTTTGCATGGCCAGCTTGATCAAGGTAAATGCCAAAGACAACATCACCGGCAAGGACCTTCTACTCTTCTCCAATCCGAACACGACGAAAGGGCGTAATCATATCACGATCAAGGCGAGTCTGGACGGTGGACTTACTTGGCCCACGGAGCATCAAGTCTTATTAGACGAGGCCGAGGGGTGGGGATATTCCTGTCTTTCGATGATCGATAAGGAAACGGTAGGAATCTTCTACGAGTCAAGCGTAGCGCATATGACCTTCCAAGCTATCAAATTACAGGATCTCATTCATCAATAATCTAAGTATATGCGATATATACTGCATTTTGCAATTGTTTTAAGTTTCTTGTATTCCGGGCCTCTGATGGCCCGGAATCCTGTTTTATTGCCCTTGCCCCAAAAATACGTCCGGACAAACGCTTCGTTCCATCCGAAGGAAATCGCAGTTTCTTCCGAAGGGAAACTCCGTTCCATCCTAATGGAATTCTTGGAGGAGCTGCCGGTAAGCGTCCAACCGGACAGCCGATACAAGATAGAGGTTTCCTTGGTTGACAAATTGGACGGAATCCCCCTCAACTCCGAGGAGGCTTATCAACTAAGCGTCTCTTCCCGGGGGATAACCATCCGGGCGGTATCCGAGCAAGGAGCTTATTGGGCGATACAAACCTTGCGCCAACTGACCGAGCGGCAAGGGAAGCGATATTCCATCCAAGGTTGCGAGATCACCGACTGGCCTGCTTTCCGCATACGAGGATTCATGCAAGACGTAGGGCGGAGCTATATCTCCATGGAAGAACTGAAACGGGAGATCGAGGTACTTTCCCGCTACAAGATGAACGTATTTCATTGGCATCTCACGGAGAACCAAGCTTGGCGTCTGGAGAGCAAGATCTTTCCGATGCTGAACGACAGCTGCAATATGAGCCGTATGCCCGGAAAATATTACACGATCGAGGAGGCAAAGGAGCTGGTTCGCTTTTGTAAAGAACATAACGTACTACTCATCCCGGAGGTAGATATGCCGGGACATAGCGCCGCTTTCATACGGGCCTTCCGTCATGATATGCAGAGCAAGGAGGGTATGGCGATCTTAAAACTATTGATGGATGAGGTTTGCGAGGTATTCGAGGAGGTTCCTTACTTACATATCGGTACGGACGAGGTAAAGTTTACCAATCCGAAGTTCGTACCCGAGATGGTCGCTTATATCCGTGCGAAAGGGAAACAAGTGATCTCTTGGAACCCGGGATGGAAGTACAAACCGGGTGAGATCGACATGGAGCAAATGTGGAGTTACCGGGGAAAAGCGCGACCGGGCATTCCTGCGATCGACTCCCGTTTCCATTATATCAACCATTTTGATACGTTCGCCGACTTGATCGGCTTATACAAAAGCCGTATTTACAATGAACCGCAAGGAAGCCATGATTTGGCGGGTACGATCCTTGCCGTATGGCACGACCGGGTCGTACAGCCGGAGGACAAATTGATCCGGGAGAATAATTTGTATCCGAATCTATTAGCGATCGCCGAACGTTCTTGGTTGGGCGGCGGCTATCAATATTTCGATAAGAACGGAACGATGCTGCCTATCGATCCCGATAACGAGGAACATAAGGCATTTGTCGATTTTGAGCGGCGGATGTTATGGCATAAAGAACATCATTTCCAAGGATACCCGTTCGCCTACGTCAAGCAAACCAACGTGAGATGGCGTATCACCGACCCTTTCCCGAATGATGGGGAACTGACCCGTTCTTTCCCTCCGGAAAAGTCGCTTCAAGCGCAATATACCTATGAAGGGAAAAATTACGGTACGCACGACGCCATCGGTGCCGGTATCTACCTGCGCCATGTCTGGGGACCGCTGGTTCCCGGTGCCTATAAAGACCCGCAACCGAACCATACCGCTTACGCATGGACTTGGATCTATTCGCCCAAGGCGCAAGAGGTAGGTACGTGGATCGAATTTCAAAATTATAGCCGTTCTGAAATGGATCTACCTCCAATGCAAGGAAAATGGGATTATAAAGAAAGCCGTATCTGGGTAAATGATCAAGAGATAACGCCCCCCGTATGGACCGCTACCCACCGGGAGAAGTCCAATGAGATCCCACTGGGGAACGAGAACTGCGTAAGCCGTAAACCAACCCCGGTCCATCTGGAAAAAGGCTGGAACAAGGTGTTCATGAAGCTTCCGGTCGGTACGTTCAATACCCCCGAGGTCCGTCTGGTGAAATGGATGTTTACGTTCGTTTGCGTCACCCCGGATGGAGAGAAAGCGGTGGAAGGACTGGTTTACTCTCCGGATAAACAACTTAAATAACGTCTAATTCGGTTGAATGAAATGAGAAAAATAATAGGAATCTTATCCATCTTCCTCGCTTTCGCATTTATGAGCCAAGCGCAAAAGATCAAGGTGGCTTGCGTAGGTAATAGCGTGACCTACGGCTACGGAATCAAGAACAGGGAAACAAACTGCTACCCGGCCCAATTGCAACAGATGCTTGGAGATGCCTACGAAGTGGAGAACTTCGGGCATAGCGGGGCTACTTTATTAAACAAGGGATATCGTCCTTATACCCAACAAGAGGCGTATCAAAAGGCACTGAGGTTTGCCGGGGATTACGTGATCATCCATCTGGGATTGAACGATACGGACCCTCGGGCATGGCCGAATTACCGGGATGATTTCGTCCGGGACTATCTTTCCTTGATCGAATCCTTCCGGAAAGCCAATCCGAGATGCAAGGTATGGGTTTGTCGTATGACTCCGATATCTCACCGCCATCCTCGTTTTAAATCCGGTACAAGAGACTGGTACTGGATGGAGCAAGCGCTTATCGAAGAAATCGCCCGGATAGCCGGCGCGACCTTGGTCGATTTGCAGGAAGGATTATATGACCGTCCGGATCTATTGCCCGACGCATTGCATCCAAACGCTGAAGGTGCCGGTATCTTGGCCCGCACCGTTTATGGGGCGCTAACCGGCGATTACGGAGGATTACAGCTTCCTGCCATCTATTCGGACCGGATGGTCTTGCAACGGGATCAACCGCTTCCTATATCTGGCATCGCCAACCAAGGGGAGAAAGTAACCGTTACCCTCGCCGGACAAAGGAAGGAGACCGTAGCCGGTACGAACGGGAAATGGACTGTCACGCTCGATCCCTTACGGGTAAGCGGGAAATCCTATACCTTAACGGTTTCTACCCCCAGCCGCACGCTGAACTATCGGGATGTAGTAGCCGGGGAAGTCTGGCTATGCTCCGGACAATCCAACATGGCGTTCCGGGTAAACGAGAGCGTAAAGGAAGAACAACAGCAACAATTGGATTACGCGAAACAACACTCGCAAATCCGTTTATTCGACCTAAAGCCCCGCTGGGAGACCTACGCCGTGGAATGGGACGCTTCCGTACTGGATTCATTGAACCGCCTGCAATATTACCACGACGCCCAATGGGAAGTATGCGACACGCGGAATACCGCACGCTTCTCGGCCATAGGATTTGCCTTCGGGCGTATGCTGGCCGATAGCTTACAAGTACCCGTAGGATTGATATTGAACGCTGTTGGCGGCTCGCCTACGGAGGCATGGATCGACCGGAAAACACTGGAATTCGAGTTTCCGGATATCTTACAGGATTGGACGAAGAACGACTTTATCCAAGATTGGGTACGTGAACGGGCGGCCTTAAACATCAAGCAAGCGTCCAACCCGCTCCAACGCCATCCGTATGAGCCTTGTTATCTGTTCGAGGCGGGTATCCAACCCCTTCATCGATATCCCATCAAAGGGATTATTTGGTACCAAGGAGAATCGAACGCCCATAATATGAAAGTACACGAACGATTATTCCCGTTATTGGTGAACAGCTGGCGCCAGAATTGGAACGCAGCCCTGCCTTTCTACTATGTCCAACTATCCAGCATAGACCGCCCGAGTTGGACTTGGTTCAGGGACAGCCAACGCCGCCTGGCGCAAACCGTATCGAATACGGGTATGGCCGTTAGTAGCGATCGCGGGGATTCTTTAAACGTTCACCCTACCCGAAAAAAAGAGATTGGCGAACGACTGGCACATTGGGCCTTGAACAAGACCTACGGACATAACGTAATCCCATCCGGCCCTTTGTTCCGCAGCGCAACGTTTACCGATAACGCCGCCTATATCACTTTCGATTACGCAAAGGGCTTGACAACTTCCGATGGGGACCCCATCCGTACATTCGAGATCGCCGAGCAGGAAGGACTTTACTATCCGGCGCAAGCCGTGGTAGAGAACGGGAAAGTAAAGGTGTGGAACGATCAAGTGACTCACCCGAAGCTGGTACGCTACGGCTGGCAACCCTTCACGAGAGCGAATCTTATAAACGAGGCGGGCATGCCGGCCTCTACGTTCCGGGCAATAAAAGAATAAGCTATGCATAATAAACAACAAATCACCGGCTGGTTGTTCCTCCTGCTACTCTGCGTAGCGGGATGCGGCCAGCCTGTATCTAAAAAACAGAACACCATGATAAACTGGACAAAATTACCGGATCTACCGGGAGCAGCCGATACGGCTTCCCTTGGCGTTTCCGCCCCGTTCGCCGGCATCCATAACGGCGTATTGATCGTTGCCGGAGGTTGCAACTTTCCGGACAAACCCGTCACCGAGGGAGGAGCCAAGCGATATTATAGCGAGATATTCGTCCTTCTTCCCGAAGGCTGGAAAGAGATCGACCGACTGCCTCGTCCCGTCGCCTACGGCGCTACGGTTTCCACCCCAGAAGGTATCGTTTGCATCGGAGGAAACAACAGTGATTCTTCCTTGGTGGAGGTCTCCCGCATCTCCTATAACCCCACGAAAGGAGAGGTAACGGTTTGCGCCTTACCCTCCTTACCATCTCCAATGGATAATCTCTCGGCTGCTTTTACCGGACAGGAGATTTACGTAGCAGGGGGAAATGAGAACGGACAGCCCTGCCATACCTTCTTACGCCTCAACCTAGCGAATATCGAAAAGGGATGGGAACAACTACCGGACTTCCCGGGAGCAGCCCGTGTACAGCCGGTATTAGCGACCGGAGAAAGTCCCAACGGCACACGTATCTATCTAGCCGGAGGCTTCCAGCCCATCCTAAACGAAGAGGAACCGATCGTCCCGACGGATGTATTGGTATTCGACCCGGCAACTTTTACCTGGCAACAAGAGACCGTTCTTCCCCCGTTTAAGGACGGAGCGAACCGTACCCTAACAGGAGGCTGTGCCGTGACTTTCCAAACGGATAAAATCTTATTTATGGGAGGTGTGAACTACGATTGTTTCCTAGCCGCCATCGCCCGACCGATCCATTTAGCGAAAGCGGAGGCGGCGCAAGATTCAGCGGCCATTACCCGCCTGCAAGCGGAAGCCAAGGCCTATATGCACCATCCGGTAGAATGGTACCGATTCAATACCACCTTACTTCAATACGACCTATCCACGAAAGCATGGAGCGATCTGGGCGAATATGAGCAGTTGGCCCGTGCCGGAGCGGGAGCGGTTATCCAAGATGGCCGATTAACCATCATCAACGGAGAATTGAAACCGGGTATCCGCACGCCGCAAGTGAATCAAGCGAAATTATAATAGGGATTTAGTGGGATCGCTGGTAAGTTTGCCAACGATCCCTGTTTACTTTTCCCACCCGATTTTCAGTATCCGGAGTCTATTTAGAGCATACGTATCCCAAGGCAAATCCTAGACAATAAGCACGTAAATAATGTTCTTATATAAATCATTGAACATAAACATCTTAAAAAGACGATTATACTTTCCGCAAAACACGTACGTGTTTTTGGAAAAAGTCGTACATGTTTTTCGGAAAACACGTACATGTTTTTACTGAATCACACGACAGAAAACAAGAGCGTATATGGAAATATACAATAAGCCTACCTTATCATCAGATCTGAACAGTATTTCTTCCTAATCTCTATTTCATAGATATTTTGGTGCAGTTACCTTGAATAAATCTTGATTATCCAGCTTTTAGCATTATCTTTGTTCTTAGAATATATTAACATAACCAGCTAAACATACTAAACACATGAAAACCAACATCGCATTATTAATAGAGCAATCCGTTAACGTTATAGACTCCTTAAATAAAGGACTACGATTAACACACAAAGAACAACAATTTTTTTGTGAACACTTCGAACGTGAAGAAATCAAGAAAAACGAGTTTACCATAAGAATCGGTGATTACGAAAAATATCTTTATTTCATAGAAAGAGGTATCCAACCCGATTGGACTGCACAACAATATGGGGAGCCGGACAAAGAAGTCACAGTTAGGATTTCATTCCCGCGAAAATAAGCCAACTCCTACTTTTCCCTTAAGGAAAATCAGCCATCACTCATACATATACAAGCATTAACAGACTGTGTAATCTGGAAATTATCGAAGCAAGACTTAGCAGATTTATATCAAACCTCCCTAAACATAAATAAGATCGCAAGAATTGTTCTCGAAGATGCTTTATGCCGGAAAATAACGAGAGAGACCTTGCTACTTGGTTCCTCCGCCGAAGCTATTTATGAGGATCTTATAACCAAAGAAAAAGAACTGATTAATAATATACCATTAAAGTATTTGGCATCTTACATAGGAGTCACCCCTCAAAGATTAAGTCAAATAAGGAGAAAAGTTCATTAATAAGACAACTTATTTTTCGTTCCACTTTTGCGTTAGAGAATTATAATGAAGAATCTGTTGTGTTAAATCTTCTTTATAAAGCAAGAAACCTAAGTAAATAATTAAAATAGTTTCATTTCATAATATAATAACTGTCAATAATTTTGTCAAATTAAAAGAGAGGAGTTTATATGCAAAACGAATTTGACAACATGACATTAAAAGACTTCGAAAATAGAGGTCAAGACTTATTAACCAGAGCAAAACAGGTTGATGATTATATATCGTATAGACATAGAATCCAGCATTTACCTTATCGTGTCATCTCTTTGACCGGTTCTAGTGCCCACATGAGAGTGATCGATCCATATTCAAATAAAGAAAAAGAAATGATCAGTTTCGTTTCCAATGATTATCTGGGCTTATCACACCATCCAGAGGTTATAAAAGCAGGGATTGATGCGCTTGAACAATATGGAGCCGGAGCGGGGGCCAGCCCTTTGATTGGCGGGCACAACTTCTTGCATGAGCAGTTAGAGCAAGAGATCGCTCATTTCTTGAAAAATGAGTATGCAATAACCTATACATCCGGATACGCCGCAAATTGTAGCACATTACTAGCCATGATGGGTAAAGAAGATATCGCAATCATGGATATGTTTACTCATGCGAGTGTATTTGACGGTTGTTTATGTACCAATACAAAGAGGTTCCTTCACAACGACATCGATTCCTTGGTGCATGTCCTAAACAACGCAAAGAGCTTCAAAAATCGCTTTGTAATTATTGATGGCGTTTACTCCCAAGATGGGGATATCGCCTTTCTTGATCAAATTTATACCGTATGTAAAGAGCATGACGCATTCCTCATTGTTGATGACGCTCATGGTATTGGTGTATTAGGCAAAACAGGCCGAGGAATTATTGAGGATTATGATCTTCTCGACAAAGTAGATATAATTACCGGAACATTCAGCAAAGCTTTCGGATGCGTGGGAGGTTATGCCATAGCCAGAAAAGAGATCATAACTTTACTCAGATATTATTCAAGGCAAAATATATTTTCCGCTGCCGCTACACCCCAAACCGCCGCATCCGCAATAAAAGCCATCCAACTGATTGACCAAGAACCCCAATGGAGAAACACACTAGCCGACAATATCGAATATTTTAAAACCGGACTTGAAACCTTAGGTCTTGATTATGGTAATACCGAATCAGCGATATTCCCCGTAATGGTACGTAATGAACACTATGTGAAAGAAGCAGCTCGCATATTATTTGAGCAAGGAATATATGTAAACCCAATCAGTTATCCAGCTGTACCGGAAAAATTATCCCGTCTTCGCTTCAGCTTAACAGCTATGCATACGAAGGAGGAGTTGGATAAGACATTTAGTATCCTTGAAAACATTAGGAAGAAATACAAACTAGCACAAATATAATCACATTTATAAATTATATAAAGATTAGCAGCTTTGTTATTTACAGCAAAAATCAATAATTTAGAAACCTTCACTTTTACAAAGAAAACAATCATGATAAAAATTATCATTTATTCATACGGCATCTCAAGTAGTTAATATATATTCATCACTATAAAATCAATAAATATCTACTTTAACAAAGTAAATATTTACAC
>ENA-UOIV01001735-UOIV01001735.1-human-gut-metagenome-genome-assembly--contig:-C59-NODE-1735-length-17232-cov-13.705595_pt1 | contig 17232 bp, 18 predicted proteins | sample MGYA00242333_ERZ723880 | MGnify/ENA metagenome assembly ERZ723880 | reverse complement strand
GGCCGCACCCGGACGGGTGCGGCCGCCTGTTTTAATCGAGCACGTAGATATCCACAATCTTGCGGCCGTTGAGGGCGCTCTCCGCGTAGGTGTCGTAGAAGAGGTCGACGTCGACGATGTCGGCCAGAAGGCCGGTGCCGGTGTCGGCGGCGATCGCGCAGCCGTATATGAAATTGTTGTCGTGCGAGACAATATACAGCCGGGATCCGTAGGGGATCTCACGCGGGTCGACGGCGACATGCCCCGGCACCGCGTACCGCCCGCTGGCGGTCTTGGCGCCCTGCCGCGCGCTGTAGCCGGTCGCGACCTGGTTGGTCAGCAGCCGGGCGTACTCCACCGGGCGGCCCTCCTCGTCCACGTTGAGGTCAAAATCAAGCGGGGAAACGGGGGTCAGCGACCCGATGAGGATCGTCTCGGTGACCGGCGCCAGGGTGACCTTCTCGCCGAGCAGCTGCACGTCCTCTTTCTCCCCGTCGACCGTCCTCTGGACGTAGGTCAGCGTCTTGATGCCGTCCGCGCCGGGCTGGATCGTCCGGCTGTTCCCCACCCGCAGAAGCGGGGAATTCTTGCGCACCGTCTCATAGGGGATCGCCTCGTCGACGGTGTATTTTTCATATTCCACCCGCTGGAGGACGACCTCGTCCCCATCCTCGAGCGATTTTTCGGCGGGCGGGTCCAGCAGGTCGTTGCCGTCGTATTCGATGCCGTTGTCGTGGAGCAGCTCGCTGACGGTTGTTCCGCTGTCCACCTCGTATTCCTGCGTCTCGCCGTCCGCGGTGAGGGTGACGCGGAAGGATTTCGTCGTGTCCACCTGGACGTAGTGTCCCGAGATCTCCCCCAGCCCCGGATCGCCGGCCGCCAGGGCGCCCAGGCCGACGCTTTGCAGGATCCGGTCGGGGCGGTTTTCCATCGTATGGCTCACCGTGCGGCCGTCCTCGTCGATGACGTAGACGGTGTTGGTCGTGGTCGTGATCTGGTAGACCACGAACGCCAGCACGAGAGAAAGCATACTGACTGCAAAGATCCGGCTGCGCAGGAACCTGCCCAGCGCGCGGACTTCGCTCCAAAGTTTTTTCATACCTACTCCTTCTTGCTCGCCGGCCGGGGGAATTTCCATCGGCCGGTACGCATTGGGTGCACTCCGCTGTCAAAAAATAATCTGGTAAATTTACCCTTTGCTTAGTATACCGGAGTAGTTGCAATTATATTCAGATTGCATAGTTTTGTCAAATCCATCTTGTGCAACTTCCTCGTCAAAAATCCATTTTGTCAGTTTTTTTCCGCATTTTTTCGACGAATTGGGACAAAATTGCCCCAATCCAAAACGCAGCTGACGGGTAAAATTCACAAAAATTTCATATTAATTTCAGCAGAAGCCTGTCCCCGGGAAGCGTTCCGAAAAAACGAAAACCCGCATGGAGCGTGGCTCCATGCGGTTTGAAAAAGCCGGGAAATGATCAGCGCTTGGAGAACTGGGGCGCGCGGCGGGCCGCTTTGAGGCCGTACTTTTTGCGCTCCTTCATACGAGGGTCACGGGTGAGGAACCCGGCCTTCTTGAGGATCGGGCGCATCTCTTCGCCGTTCTGGAGCAGCGCGCGGGAGATGCCGTGGCGGATGGCGCCGGCCTGGCCGGAAACGCCGCCGCCCGCAACCGTGCACACAACGTCGAACTTGCCGAGGGTGTCTGTAAGGTTGAGCGGCTGACGGACAATCAGCTTGAGGGTCTCAAGGCCGAAATAGTCGTCGATGTCACGGCCGTTGATGGTGATCGAGCCGGTGCCGGGGTAGAGCCTGACGCGGGAAACGGACTGTTTCCTTCTGCCGGTACCGTAAAAATAAGGTCTGCCTTCGTACATAATCGTTAATTCCCCTTCCTTACAGTGTCCACGCCTGCGGCTTCTGCGCGGCATGCGTATGCTCCGCGCCACGGAACACGCGGCATCTGGTGAGCGCTTTACGGCCAATGACCGTGTCGGGGACCATGCCCTTGACGGCGAGCATCATCGCCAGCTCGGGGCGCTCCTTCATCAGCTTGCTGTACTGGACCTCCTTGAGGCCGCCGATCCAGCCGCTGTGACGGCGATACATCTTCTGATCGAGCTTCTTGCCGGTCAGGACGGCCTTCTCCGCGTTGATGATGATCACATGATCACCGCAGTCGCAGTTGGGCGCGAAGATGGGTTTATGTTTCCCGCGAAGGATCGACGCCGCAACAGCAGCGGTGCGCCCCAGCGGCTTGTCGGCAGCATCAAGGATATACCACTTGCGGGTAATTTCTGCTACCTTCGGCATAGTTGTAGACATACCTTTTCCTCCAATATTCTTCTTCTAAATCCGGTTTGCATTTCGCGACAATTTGTATTATAACCCGCGCCCCGCGCCCTGTCAACACTTTTTTGCGGGTTTTTTAATTTACAAATGACACGCTCTGTTTTTCGCCTGTTTTCTCTTTGGTTCTCCCGTATCCTCCGGATGCAAATCACATTTTCCCGGGGACGGGAGGCGCTCAAATCACTTCGCTCTCTTTGGGGACGATGATCGCGGCGATGATGTAGGCGATGAGCCCGGGGCCCATCAGCGAGATCAGCACCCATCCCAGGCGGATGAGCGTCGCGTCGACGCCGAAATAATCCCCCAGCCCGCCGCACACCCCGGCGAGCATACTGTTGGTTTCCGAACGGTAAAGCTTTTTCATAGTTCCTCCTAACTTCCCCGGCGCGCCGGGGGCAGACGGTTTTGGCGCGGACGCGCCGTCAGATGATCTGGAAGAGGTAAAACTTCAGATAGTCGGTCTCCGGAACGTTCCAGAGGACGGGGTGGTCGGGCGACTGCTGGCGCGCCTCGATCTGCCGCAGCTGCACCCCCGCGTCGCGCGCGGCGGAGGCCAGCATCCGCCGGAAGCGGCCGTCAGTCATGAAATGGGAGCAGGAGCAGGTCGCGAGGTAGCCCCCGCGCGGCAGCAGCTTCATCGCGCGCAGGTTGATCTCCTTATACCCGCGCTCCGCGCGGTCCACCGTTTTGCGGCTCTTGGTGAAGGCGGGCGGGTCGAGGATGATGAAATCGTATTTCTCCGCGCCGCCCTCCAGCGCGGGCAGAAGGTCGAAGACGTTCGCCGCCTTCGTCTCGACGACCCCGTCCAGCCCGTTGCGCCGGGCGTTTTCCGCCGCGAGCGCCACCGCGTCCGCCGAGACGTCCACCGCGCACACATGCGCCGCGCCGCCCGCCGCCGCGTTGAGGGCGAAGGAGCCGGTGTGGGTGAAGCAGTCGAGCACCCGGCGGCCGCGCGCGAGCTTCGCCACCGCCCGCCGGTTGTATTTCTGGTCGAGGAAAAAGCCCGTCTTCTGGCCGTTTTCAAAGTCCACGCCGTAGACGATGCCGTTTTCGGTGATCTCGGTGCGGGTCGGGCCGCCGTCGCCGCCGAACCAGCCCTTGCCCTGCGGAAGGCCCTCCAGCTCGCGGATGGCGGCGTCGTTGCGCTCGTAGACGCCGCGGACGGCCTGTCCGTCCCGCCCGAGCACCTTTTTGAGCAGCGGGAAGAGCAGGGGCTTAATCCGCTCGATGCCCGCCGAGAGCGTCTGCGTCACGAGTACCTCCCCGAAGCGGTCGACCGTGAGCCCGGGGAACTGGTCCGCTTCCCCGAAGATCACCCGGCAGCAGGAGGCGTCCTCCCCCATCACCGTTTTGCGGTAGTCCCACGCCCAGCGCAGCCGCCGCTCCCAGAACGCCTCGTCGAACCGGTCGTTGGCGTTGCGGGAGAGGATGCGCACGCGGATCTTCGACCGCTCACTGATAAAGCCGGTGCCCAGGTAGGTGCCCTTATCGCTTACCACGTCGATCAGGCCGCCGTTTTCACAGCCGCCCTCGATCCCGGTGATCTCGGTGTCGTAGACCCACGGGTGGCCTTCCTCAATCGATTTCTGCGCCTTGCGCGTGACCGCCGCCCGGGCGAATGGTCTGTTCTGCTTCATCGCTTACTCCAATCGGTATATTTTATACGTTTATTCTCTGTATGTAATAACTTTCATCCGGGTCGCCGTAGTGCAGCATGAAGGTGTGGCAGTCCTCCGGTACCGCGAAAAAGAGCTGCCCCGTAGTCACCGTCCGGTCGGTGTAGCGCATCCCATCCACATCGAGCGGCGTGAAGGGGGCCGGCAGGTCCGCGCTGTAGGGCCACAGCGAACGCCCGCCGTCCTGCCCCACCCGCACGAAGGGCGGCTGGAAGAACTCCCGCCCGAAGGCGTCCGCGTCGGTGACCTCGGCGGTAAAATCGATAAAGATCGCCTTCTCGCCCGGCAGCAGCAGGCTTTCCAGCCCGGCGGAGCCGGCCGGGCCCGCGGAATTGACCGTCAGCGTCACGCCCTTGGACGCGCCGACCTCCGTCCCGTAGGTAAAGCTCGCGAGCGCCGAGAGGTCCGGCGCGGGCGCGGCGAAAGGCTCCGAGCCGGCCGCGTCCCCCTCGCCGGGGGCCGGCGCGCCGTCCTCCCCGCCAAAGGGCTCCGCGGGGACGGAGCCGTCCGCTCCGTCCTCAAAAAAGCCGTCCGCCGCCGGTTCGGATGGCGCTTGCCCGTCGTCCCAGTCGTCCCACACCTCCCAGTCTTCCCACTCGTCCGGCGCTTCAAGCGAGGCGGCCATCGCCTCCCGCTCCGCGCGCGCCACGAGCGAGGCCGCGGCCGAGGCGGCCGCCGCACCGCGCTCCTGCCGTTCCCGGGCCGCGTGGTAGGCCGAAAGGCCGCCGACCAAACCGCCCCCCACCATGATGAGCACGAACAGGAAAACGCCCGCCGCAACCTTCCAGCGGTTGGACCGCTTTTCCTGCCGGGTGGTGGGCGCCGTGTAGGTCGTCCATCCGGGCGGCGGCGTGCCGGGGGCCCTCTTCGGCTGGCGGTAGGTCTGCCAGCCCCGCCGGGGCTGCGGCTCCGCCGTCTCGGCGCTCGGCGCGGCCGCTGCGCCCTCCGCGCGGGGAAGCTGGTTATGCGCCCCGCATTTGGGGCAGAGCTCATCCTTGTCGTAATCGTAGACCTTTCCGCAGGATCCGCATTTGATCCGCATAAGGCCACCCCCTCCAGAAAATTTCCCGATACCGGCCGCGTCAAACCCCGGGCGGACCCGGCGGCCCTTCATGCGGCGGCCACAGGCGGCGCGCGTCATTCGCGCGCGGGATCCTCCGTCCGCGCGCCCGCCGGCGCGCGGAAGATGAGGTTGGCCAGAACGACCGTCAGCGCCGCGCCGGCCAGATTTTGCGGCAGCAGGTTCCGGCGCAGGGGACCGCCGAGCAGCGAAAGAGCATTGAGCAGGCTTCCGCCCCCGCCCGCAAGCAGGTCGAGCTGCTGAAGCGTCGAAAAAGCCTGCGCCAGACTCAGCAGGCCGAGGGCCCCCACCAGCACCGCCAGAAAAACCCACAGCGCGCATTTGGTTCCCCTTCCGAGGCTCCCCCAGCCGGGGCCGTCCGGATAGAACCACCGCACCCGGTCGAGCACAAGCCGCGTGATCAGCAGGGGAAGCGCCGCGCCGGCGGCGCTGTGGAACACCGACACGGCGGCGAACACCGGAGCGCTCCACGCCGCATCGGAAAAAAGCAGCGCGGCAACGGGGGCGGTCAGGGCTGACAGCGGCCCCAGACAGAGCGGGTTCAGCGCGGCCAGCAGCAGAAAGACCGCGAACGTCCGCGCGCGCCCCGCCGGGCGGCGCAGCAGCCGGGTGATCACCATCGCGAGGGCGAGCGCGTGCAAAAGTCCCAACGGCCGCAGGAAACGGGCGAACTCCTGCAGGCGGGCATAGACGCCCGCCTGATCCATCCACGCGGACAGGGAGCCGATCCCGAACGTCCCGGGCGGGTAGATCAGCCGGGTTAGCAGCGAACGAACGCCCGCCGCCGCGAGCAGAAGGCAGGCGGGCAGCACAAACCGCCGCGCCCAGCCGGGCAGCGTCTCCCATCTTTTCGCCGATTGCAGCCGCATGGCGCTTCCTCCCCTTTCATCCGCGCGCCCGCCGGGGATGGCGCCCCGGAAGACCCGCCGTTTTATCCGAATACGATTATGATACCACAAGCGCGAAGCGCGCGGTGGGATAATTGGCCGCTGGGGCGGGAGCGAGCCGCAGCGAGCGGACCGCCCCGGCCATAAAATGGATCATAGCCGCTCTGTGGCTATTATACCATACGCAACGAAAAAAGGGGACGGATTTCTCCGTCCCCCGCGGCTTTATTCCGCCTCTTCGCGCGCGGTCACCGCGATCGACAGCTCCCGCAGGCTCTTCTCGTCCACCTCGGCGGGGCACTGGGTCATCAGCTCGCTCGCGTTCTGCACCTTCGGGAAGGCCATCACGTCGCGGATGGAGGATTTCCCGAGCATCAGCATCACCAGCCGGTCAAGGCCGTAGGCCATGCCGCCGTGGGGCGGCGCGCCGTATTTAAAGGCGTCGATCAGGTAGCCGAATTTGGCGCGGGCGCTCTCCTCCGAGAAGCCGAGCGCCTCGAACATCCGCTCCTGCAATTCGGGGGTGTTGATCCGGATCGAGCCGCCGCCCACCTCGCAACCGTTGAGCACCATGTCGTAGGCGCGCGCGTGGCAGGCGCCCGGGTCGCTCTCGAGCTTGTCGAGGTCCTCGAACGCCGGATGGGTGAACGGGTGGTGCTTGGCCACATAGCGGCCCTCCTCCTCGCTGTACTCGAAGAGCGGGAAGTCGGTCACCCACAGGAAGTTGAATTTCCCCTCGGGGATGAGGCCGAGGCGGTTTGCCAGCTCGACGCGCAGCGCGCCGAGGCTGTCGAACACCGTCTGGTTATTGCCGTCCGCCACGATGAGCAGCACGTCCCCCTTCTCAGCGCCGAGCCGGCCGCGGATCGCCTCTTTTTCGGCGTCGGTGAGGAACTTCTCATAGGAGGAGGTCTCCGCGTCGGCGGTCAGGCGGGTGTAGGCCAGGCCCTTGGCGCGGTAGGCCTTCACAAAGTCGACGAGCTTGTCGATCTCCTTGCGGGAGAGGTGGTCGGCCGCGCCCTTGACGTTGAGGGCGCGCACGCTGCCGCCCGCCTCGAGCGCGCCTTTAAACACCTTGAATTCGCAGCCGCCGAGCAGGTCGGAGAGGTCGCAGAGCTCCATGCCGAAGCGGGTGTCCGGCTTGTCCGAGCCGAACCGTTCCATCGCCTCGTCGTAGGGCATGCGCAGGAAGGGGGTGGGGATCCCGACGCCGAGCACCTCCTTGAAGACGTGCGCCATGAACCCCTCGTTGACCGTCATGACGTCCTCCTCGTCGACGAAGGACATCTCCAGGTCGATCTGGGTGAACTCGGGCTGGCGGTCGGCGCGCAGGTCCTCGTCGCGGAAGCAGCGCGCGATCTGCATGTAGCGGTCGTAGCCCGACAGCATGAGCAGCTGCTTATACTGCTGGGGGGACTGGGGCAGCGCGTAGAAGCACCCCGGGTGCACCCGGCTGGGCACGAGGTAGTCGCGCGCGCCCTCGGGGGTGGACTTGATGAGGGAGGGCGTCTCGATCTCGAGGAAGCCGTTTCTGTCGTAGTAGTCGTGCGCCGCCTTGACGATCTTATGGCGCATCAGAATGGCGTGCTGCATCTCGCTGCGGCGCAGGTCGAGGTAGCGGTATTTGAGCCGCAGCTCCTCCTTGACGTTGGTCTTGTCGGTGATCTCAAAGGGCGGGGTCTGCGCCTTCGCGAGGATGCGCAGGTCGCTGACATAGAGCTCGACCTCGCCGGTGGGCAGGTCGGGGTTGACCGACTCGCGGCGGCGGACCTCGCCCTTCGCCATCAGCACGAATTCCGACCGCACCGTCTGCGCCCTGGCGCGCAGCGCCGCGTCGGTCCGGTCGTCGAAGGCGAGCTGCACGATTCCCGTGCGGTCCCGCAGGTCGATGAAGACGAGCATCCCCTTGTCGCGCGCGCGCTGCACCCAGCCGCAGGCGACCGCTTCCTTCCCGATGTCCTCCGCGGTAAATTCGCCGCAGTATTTGGTGCGTTTCAGTCCCTGCATGGTATCCATCATTGATCCCTCGTTCCTCATTATTCCGGCATGCCGTCCGGCGCGGCGTCGATCACCGCGTCGAGCATGTTGTGGTAGACGTATTTGAGAAAGCCCTCCGCGTTGAGCGGCACCTCGGCCGCCTCGCCGGTGTCCATCCGCTTGACGCGGGCCCTGCCCTCCGCAAGCTCGTTGTCCCCGATGATGCAGCTGTATTTCGCGCCGAGCTTGTCCGCGTATTTCATCTGCGCCTTGACGCTGCGCCCCACGGAATCGCACTCGGCCCAGAACCCCTCGGCGCGCAGGCCGGCGGCGAGCTCCACCGCCTTGAGGGAGGCCGCCTCCCCCATGCTGCCGATGTAGATCGTGCAGTTCCGCTCGGGCGGGAACGCGCAGCCCTGCTGCTCCATGACGAGCAGCAGCCGCTCGAGCCCCATCGCAAAGCCGACCGACGGGGTGGGCGCGCCGCCCAGCAGCTCGATCAGCCCGTCGTACCGCCCGCCGCCGCAGACGGTGCCCTGCGCGCCGATGCCGGTCGCCACGAACTCGAAGACGGTGCGGGTGTAGTAGTCGAGCCCGCGCACGATCGTCGGGTTGACGGTATATGCGACGCCCATCGCGTCGAGATCCTTTTTGAGGCCCTCGAAGTGGGCGCGGCAGTCGCCGCAGATATAGTCGAGCACCTTTGGCGCGTCCTTCGCGATCGCCGAGCAGACGGGGCTCTTGCAGTCGAGGATGCGCATCGGGTTGCGCTCGAGCCGGTCGCGGCAGGTCTCGCACAGCTCCCCGAGGTGGGAAGCGAAGTAGGCTTTGAGCGCCTCGTGGTATCTGGCGCGGCACTCCGGGCAGCCGATCGAGTTCAGTTCCAGCCGCAGGCCGGTGACGCCGAGCGCGTCGAAGACCGCCTTGGCCACGCCGATTACCTGCGCGTCCGCCACATGGGAGGCCGCGCCCGCCATCTCGACGCCGAACTGGTGGAACTCCCGCAGGCGGCCCGCCTGCGGCTTCTCGTACCGGAAGCAGTTCACCAGGTAGCAGAGCTTGAGCGGCAGCGCGCCGCCGAGCATCCCGTTTTGCAAGATCGCCCGCATGACCCCCGCGGTCCCCTCGGGGCGCAGGGTGATCGAGCGGCCCGCCTTGTCGTTGAAGGTGTACATCTCCTTCTGCACCACGTCGGTGGTGTCCCCCACCGAGCGGCTGAACAGCTCGGTGTGCTCGAAGGTGGGGATGCGGATCTCCCCGAAGCCCCACAGCGCCGCGACATCCCGCGCCGTCTCCTCGAGATACTGCCACTTGCCGCTCGCGGGCGGCAGCACGTCCTGTGTGCCGCGCGGCGCGTTCGTCAGATATGCCATTGCGTTTCCTCCTCAGATAGACGTCCTTTTATCAGATCATTGCCCGTGTCCGGGCGGCCGAATCCGTCAAAACCTCCGTAACATCATAATACGCCCCGGCGCGGCCTGTCAAGCAAAATCCGCGCCCCGCGTCACCCGCGGCGGCGTTTCCGCTCCTCCAGGAAGGCCGCCAGGCAGGAGACCGCAAAGGCGACGAGTCCCGCCGCCAGAAAATAGAACGCGCAGTGTAGCGCCAGCGGCGGCCAGGTGTCGTTGTAACGCTCCGGCATCGCCAGCCGGGGGATCAGCGCGCCGCCGAGCATGATGCCCGCGCCCACGCCGAGTCCCTGCCTGAGCGCCCGCCGCAGCGCCTGTTTTCGTTTTTCCTTCATCGCGATGCCTCCGCCCGTAAAAAATCAAAGACCCCGTCCCGGCTGCACGGCGATGCCGTACAAAGGGACGAGGTCATACCGCGCGGTGCCACCCTTGTTGGGCGCGAAAGCGCCCCGCTCAAGCCCCTTTAACGCAGGGAAATACGCGCCTTGCGGCGGGCTTCTCGGGCGTCTTCGCCGCGGATTTCCGACGTGGGCGCCTCTCACCGGCCGCGCCCTCTCTGTCCGTCCATCCGCGGTTACTCCTCCCGCATCAGCGCCTGTAACGGTATGGCGGTTCTACCGCTTGGGGGGATTGACGATATTGCGCCAGTCGAGGTCGCCGCGCTCGAGCGCGTGGATGAGCGCCTCGGCGGTGGCGATGTTGGTCGCAACGGGAATATTGTGCACGTCGCACAAACGCAGAAGCCCCGCCTCGTCGGGCTCGCTGGGCTTCGCGCGGATCGGATCGCGGAAAAAGAGCAGCAGGTCGATCTCGTTGCAGGCGATGCGCGCCGCGATCTGCTGGTCGCCGCCCTGCGAACCGCCCAGAAAGCGGAAGACCTCCAGCCCGGTCGCCTCGGCGACGAGCTTTCCGGTCGTGCCGGTCGCGCAGATATTGTGGCGGCTGAAGACGCCGCAGTAGGCGATACAGAACTGGACCATCAGTTCCTTTTTGGAGTCGTGTGCGATCAAGGCGATGTTCATTGGCGTTCCTCCAAGCCCCTCGTCAGTTTCGTTCTCTCTTCTCTGTAAACGGGCCGCCCTTCTTTCTGTCTGTTTGGCCGGGCGAAATCCAATTTCTGACAGTCTAAACCATCAAGATACATTATACCACCTATTGGACCAGTAAATCAATATAGTTCCCTAAAATCCTTTGTGCAAAATTATCAAATATTATTTTGGATACATTCGACAAATTGATGTTTTGACCGATAGCCACCGGAGTGACAAGCCCCTCGTCGAACGGGAGCACCGCGATGAGCTGCGCGCAGACCTGGTCGATCAGCCAGTCGAGGTCGGGGATGGGGCGCAGCTTCACAAAGTCGCGCGTGAGCAGGTTGACGCACAGCCGGATATCCTCGACGCCCGCCGCGTCGAGCGAATCGGACACCATCCGCCCCGCGCGCGCGGACACCGCGTCCGCCGCCGAGACGATCACCGCCCGGTCGGCGCAGGCCGCGAAGGCCGTCAGCCGCACCCGGTCGCCGCCGTCCACCTCGATCAGGATGAAGTCGAAATGCTCCTCCAGCGCCGCCCGCAGCTCCCGGCAGGCCGCGCCGTCGATGATCGGCTGCAAATCGAGCGGCGCGCAGAGCAGCCGGACGCCGCAGGCGTCCACCATCGCCTCCCCGAGCTCGCACCGCCGCTCGAGCGCGTCGGCGAGGTCGAAGACCACCCGGTCCTGCGCGCCGAGCAGCACGTCGAGGGAACGGTGGGAGCCCTCGATCAGCAGCACCTTTTTCCCGCATGCGGCCAGCGCCGCCCCCAGGTAGGCGCACACGGTCGATTTGCCCGCGCCGCCGCGCCCCGAGGTCACCAGGATCACCTGTGCCATGCCGATTCCTCCCTTTTGTCAGGGGAGCAGCTCCCCGTAGTTGGTCGAGGACCCGCCGGTCCGCGAAAAGAAGTACGCGTCGAAGACGTCGCGCGCCACCGGCGCGATCTGGTAGCCCTCCCAGCCCTTTTCAACGACCACCGCGACCGCGATCTCGGGGTCCTCGGCGGGCGCGTAGGCGATGAACACCGAGTTGTAGAGCCCGTCGCCCCGTTCGGGGGTGCCCGTCTTGGAGGCGACGGTGATCGGGTAGTTCGCGAAGGTCGCCCAGGCCGTGCCCGTCCGGGAAGCCGCGACCATGCCCTCGCGCACCGTCTGGAACGCCTCGGGCGCATCGACCTCGTCCACGACCTTGGGCTCGTGCTCGTAGACCGTCTCGTCAAAGGTATAGGACTTGACCGATTTGAGCACCGTCACCTCCATGCGCTTGCCGTTGTTGCCGAGGGTGGCGGTGTAGTTGGCGAGCTGGAGCGGCGAAAGCAGCGTCGACTGCTGGCCGATGCCCGCCTGGATCACGTCGCCCGGACGCCACTGGGGGTCGTCCGCGTAGGCGGGGGAGGCGGCCTTGACCTCCGGCGAGGCCACCTGCCCGATGTTCTCGGGCAGCTCGATGCCGGTCGGCACCCCCAGCCCGAGCCGCGCGGCGTACTCGTCGAGCGTGTCGATGCCCATGTAGTAGGCCGCCTCGTAGAAGAAGATGTTGCAGGAGCCGCGGATCGCGTTCACCACGTCGACGTTGCCGTGGGCGGATTCGCAGTGGGGGGTGTATTCCGGCGCAAACCGGTTGTAGACGTAGGTGCAGTTGTAGAGGGTGCGCGGGGTGATCGTCCCCGACGCAAGCGCGCCGAGCGCAACCGCCGGCTTGAAGGAGGAGCCGGGGGTGTAGGCCGCGTCGAGCGCGCGGTTGAAGAGAGGCTGGTTCTCCCCCGCCGCGATCTGGTCGTAATCCCGCTGGTAGGCGGACAGGTCGTAGGAGGGGTAGGTCGCCAGCGCGAGGGCCTCCCCCGTCTTGCACTGGATCACGGCGACCGCGCCCGCGCTCGCCTCCTTGCCCTTGCGCTCCTCCTTGGTGTCCTGAAGGCGCCGGATGTTGCTCGCGAGCGAGTCCTGCGCGACCTTCTGGAGCTGGGAGTCGAGGGTGAGCACGACGGTGTTGCCCGGCACCTGCTCCTTCTCCTCCACCACGTCGATCACGTCGCCCGACGAGTTCATCGTGATCCGCCGGGTCCCGTCGATCCCCTTGAGCTGCGACTCAAAGGCGAGCTCCGCGCCCGACTTGCCGATCACGTCGTCCATCTTGTAGGTGCGTTCGCCGATCTGGGCGGACACCGAGCCGTCGGGGTTCTGCACCTTGCCGGCCGCGTCCCACTGCTCCTTGTAGAGCGGGCCGGTCTGGCCGATGACGTGGGGGGCCACCGTGCCGCTCACATACTGGCGGATGGTGCTCTCCACCACGTCCACCCCCGGCAGCTCAAAGCTGCGCTCCTTGATCTTGGGGACCGTTTCGATCTTGATGTCGGTCGCGAAGGTGTAGGGCACCGACATCGAGAACCCGCGCCGGTCCATCTCGTAGCGCACCCCCGCGATCTTGCGGAACTCCTCGTCGGCGTAGGGGACGGGGTCGTCCCTGTCCCCGTGCTCGAAGAGGCCGTATTTCTCCTTGAGGCGGTAGACCACGTCGTCCGCCGTCGCGTACTGGGCCACGCCCAGCGCGTTTTTGAGCCGGGCGATCTCCGTCTCGTAGGCCTCCCCCGGCTTGAAGCGGAAGGGCGCCTCCGCCGTGAGCGGCAGGTTGTCGATCCAGTCCTCGTCCGCCGACTCCATGATGCGGATCAGCCGCAGGAGCACCTCGTTGGTGGTCCCCTTCTCCAGGAAGGCCATGTTGATCACCACGTCGCGGCCGATCGTGTTGACGGCGAGCGGCCGCCCGTTGCGGTCGAGGATCTCCCCGCGCGCCGCCTTGATCACCTGCTCGGTCGTGCGGACCCGCTCCATCTGGGCGGCGAGCGACTCCCCCTCGACCACCTGGAGCTGCATGAGGCGCAGCGAATAGAGCAGCAGCACCACAATCAGCACCACCGTCATGATGATCATCCGGTTTTTAGCGGTTGTTTTCATCCGATTCTCCCTTGGGACGCGGGGTCAGGCCTCCATACGCCCTTCAAACCAGGCGTGGACCGCGGTGTACAGGTAATAGACCAGCGGCGACACGGCCACGGTATAGATGACGCCGGGCAGGACGTCGTAGACGAACACCATCCACACGTGGTCGTAGCCCCACATGACGTAGTTGAGCAGAAAGTCCAGCAGCCCGCGCGCGAGCAACACGGCGGAGAGCAGCAGGACAAAGTTGATGACGCCGGGACGCAGCAGGTAGATGACCAGCAGCCCCACGGCCGTACAGGCGGCCAGCAGGATCATCGCGTTGAAGCCGGCGAGCGCGAAGCCGCCCAAATCGCAGAGGACCCCCGCGAGCACGCCGTAGAACGCCCCGGTGAACTCCCCCTCGTGCATGGCGACGCAAACGGCCGCAGGAATGACAAAGTTCGGCTTTACGCCGAACACCGTCAGAAAGCCGGGGGTGGTCTGCAGGATGTAGAGCAGCACCATCACCACGATATAAGTCGCAAATTTGGCCGTGCGGAACCACTTTTTATTGTTCATTCCGCGCCTCCCTGCCCCTCGAACGACTTGATGACCATCACGTCGGTCAGGCGGCGGACGTCGGCGAACGGCTCGATCTCCGCGAAGAGGGAGATGTCGCCCGGCGCGTTGTCGATGCGGGTGATCTTGCCGATCAGCAGCCCCTGCGGGTAGAGGCTGTCCCCGATGCCGGAGGTCACGACGATGTCCCCCGGCGCGGCCCCGCTCTCGCGGGGCAGGTAGTTGAGGCGGCACTTCCCGTCCGCCGCGAGGTCGACCGAGCCGGTGACGATGCCGATGTCGCGAGTGCGCACGTCGCGCGCGCCCACGTCGATCCACACGTCGAGGATGGTGACCACCTTGGAGTAGTTGACCCCCACCTCGCGCACCACGCCGACCAGCCCGTCGGCGGTGACCACCGGGTCGAGCGGCTCGATGCCGCTGAGGGAACCGCGGTCGATCGTAAAGGAGTAGAAGCGGTCGTCCGGGTCGCGCGCGACCACCGACGCCAGCTCGACCTCAAAGTCGGGGTGCTCCTCCCGGAACTCGACGTCGAGGTACTTGCGCAGCTCCTCGTTTTCGTGCTTATACTCCTCGTAGTTGACCGCCTGGCGGCGCAGCTCGTCGATCTCGGCGCGCAGCGCCTCGTTTTCGGCGGCGATCTCGTCGGCGCGGACATACCGCCGGAAATAGCCGCTCACCGCGCCGGAAATGCTGGAGGAGAGCTTCTGCAAGGGCGTGACGACAACCCCGGCCGCCTGCGAGATGGCCGGGGAGAATCCGCCCGTCCATGCCGCCTGCAGCATGAACGCCAGCAGCAGCACCAGCACGACGAGCAATATCTTGAACCGCTTGCTTTTGAAGAAGTCTCCCAATGCAGATTCCTTTCCCTGCCGCGCTTAGTAGGATTTCGCGTCGTCCGCGAGCAGGTCGCGCAGCCTGTCGATGTCGTCGAGCACGCGCCCGGTGCCCATCGCCACGCAGTCGAGCGGGCTCTCCGCGATATGGACCGGCATGCCCGTCTCCTTTTCGATCAGCTGGTCGAGCCCGCGCAGCAGCGCGCCGCCGCCCGTCAGGGTGATGCCGTGGTCGATGATGTCGGCCGACAGCTCGGGCGGGGTCTTCTCCAGCGTGGTGCGGATCGCGTCGAGCACCATCGACAGGGGGTCTGCCAGCGCCTCGCGGATCTCCTCCGAGGTGATCTGGATGTTCTTGGGCAGGCCGTCCATCAGGTCGCGGCCCTTGATGTCCATCGTGGCCTCCTCCTCGAGCGGGAAGGCCGAACCGATGTTGATCTTGATGTCCTCGGCGGCGCGCTCGCCGATGAGGAGGTTGTATTTGCGCTTGATGTACTGGATGATCGAGTTGTCCAGCTCGTCGCCGCCGACGCGGACCGAACGGGATGCGACGATGCCGCCCAGCGAGATCACCGCGACCTCGCTGGTACCGCCGCCGATGTCGACGACCATGCTGCCGGTCGCCTCGGCGACGGGCAGGCCCGCGCCGATGGCCGCAGCCATCGGCTCCTCGATGATCGAGACGTGCTTGGCGCCCGCCTTGAAGGCCGCTTCGCGCACCGCGCGGCGCTCGACCTCGGTGACGCCGGACGGGATGCAGATGATGATGCGGGGACGCGCGAGCACCGAGTTGTTGCACACCTTGCGGATGAAGATCTGGAGCATGGACGCGGTGATGTCGAAATCGGCGATGACCCCGTCCTTGAGCGGGCGCACCGCGACGATGCTGCCGGGGGTGCGTCCGATGACCTCTTTGGCATCCTGCCCGACATAGCGGACGGTGTCGTTGCGGGTGTCGACCGCCACAACCGACGGTTCGCGCATGATGATGCCCTTGCCCTTCATAAAGATGAGGGTGTTGGCGGTGCCCAGGTCAATGCCGATGTCCTTTGAAAACATATGGATACGTCCCCCTTGTATTGTTACGGAAAACCCGCACGATGAATCGGAATGTGTCGCAAAAGCGCGTTTTAACAGGTTCTATTATACCTTGCGGGGCCGGGTTGCACAACAGCTAGTTTGTTAATAATTCGGTAATTTTGCGCCGAATGATTTGTAAAACCTGCCAATCCTTGTATAGATCCCATGAAGCGGCAGGCCCATCACGGTGAAGTAATCCCCCGAGATCCGTTCGATGAACCGCGCGCCGTAGCCCTGGATGCCGTAGGAGCCCGCCTTGTCGAAGGGTTCCCCCGTCGAAAGGTACCACGCGATCTCCCCGTCGGTCAGCGGCGCGAAGGTCACGCCGGTGCACTCGTGGAAGCACTCCTCCCGCCCGCCGCCGAGCAGCGCGACCCCCGTATAGACCTGGTGCGTCCGCCCCGACAGCCGCCGGAGCATCCCCGCCGCGTCCGCCGCGTCCCGCGGCTTGCCGAGGATGAGCCCGTCGATCGCCACGACGGTGTCCGCGCCGATCACGAGCGCGCCGGACGCCTCCGGCGCCACCGCGCGCGCCTTGCGCAGCGCGAGCGTCCGGACTGCCTCGTCGGGCGCGATGCCCTCAGGGAGCGTCTCGTCCGCCTCGGACACCCGCACCGTAAAGCGCGGGAAGAGGAACCCCAGCAGCTCCTGACGCCGTGGGGACTGGGAGGCGAGGACAATTTCAGCGCCCGGATTCTCCGGGAAGCCCTTCCCCGCCATGTTTTCCATGCCGATCATGTCTTTGCCGTCCGTCATCAAGATGCATCCTTTTCACCGTGTATTTGTAGCCGAAGAGCGCGCCGATAAAGCAGAGGATGTGCGCGACCGTCACACCGATCTCAAACCCGAAGGCGATCTTGATCACCGACAGGTCGAGCACCATCGGGTTTTCGACCGGCAGCCCGATGCTTCTGCCGAACGCCAGCCAGGACAAAAAGGGGATCTGCTCGGTCGCCGCCGCGATCAGCGCGCCGACCACCAGCGCCGCCACCAGCCAGAACGCGCCAAGAACCGTCTTTTTCATGCTGTCACTTCCTTGATTCGCCGCTCGGAGAGCGGCGCAGCTTTCGCGGGAGCTGCCGCCCGTTGGCGGCTGGGGCTCTCCCTGGGTTTTCCGACCGAGGGTCGGAGGGTTTTTTCGCGCCTCTTCGGGGCGCACCTTTAAACGCGCGTCGCCGCGCAGCGGCGCTCCGGCGAAGCCGGGCGGCGCGTTTTAGCCGGGTCTCGCCCCGGCGGCGGTTTTGGATTTGCCGCGCTGCGTCCGGCGAGGCTTATTTCGCGCCCCTCTGGGGCGCTCCAAAGGTGCCGCCTGCGGCGGCGGGGATTGCCGGGTCCCGCCCCGGCGGGCGGGCCGACTTCTTGCGCGCCCAAGAAGTCGGCGGAAGAAGGGCGCTCAAGGGGACTTCCGCCAGTCCCCTT
>ENA-UOIV01001732-UOIV01001732.1-human-gut-metagenome-genome-assembly--contig:-C59-NODE-1732-length-17248-cov-5.823009_pt1 | contig 17248 bp, 10 predicted proteins | sample MGYA00242333_ERZ723880 | MGnify/ENA metagenome assembly ERZ723880 | reverse complement strand
TAATGCCTTATTAAGGGTGGACTTTGAGGTCAATCCCCAATATATCGAGCAAGCGGCCGGCATGTTCGTCGAGAGAAAAAGCCGGAATTTACGGATCACGCCCCAGAAAGTAGCCTATACGGTATCTTACAAGCAATGGAATGGCACCTACTACATTAACCATATCCGGGGAGATCTGCATTTTAAAATTAAAAAAAGAAGACAACTTTTTAACACAAATATTTTACATACTTGGTTCGAAATGGTTACCTGTAAGATAGATACAGCCAATGTGAACCGCTTCTCACGCATTGAATCCCTTCCAACTCGCACGGTTTTCTCGGATACTCACTTCAACTACGACGAGGGTTTCTGGGGAGATTTTAACGTAATATTACCCGAAGACAAACTGAATGAGGCTATTAGCAGAATCACCTCAAAGATAGAGGAAACGAACTACTAATCCCCTGAAAATCATAAAGAGAGCCTTTTCGCAAAGGCTCTCTTTATAGGTTTTTAATAGGTATTAGTCTTTAAGGCAAAAAGATTGTTTAGGTTATCTGCATGCAAAGATGGGCTAATTAATATAATTGAGCAAATAAAAAAAGATATTGTACAACACATTTTTTTAAGTTTATCGAAACTTCTTTGCAGCTTGTGTTACTTTTTAACAATTACAGACTCCAATAGATCATCTGATGGATGCTACCTCGATAGACTCCTTTCACGTCCGCCAACACGGCATGTTCATTCGTGATCGACATGAAGTAGGACTCATCCAGCTTCAAATAAGTCGTATGAGCGACAGCTACCACTACCGCATCATATTTCTTCCCGGGCCTCTCTACTAACCGGATACCGTACTCTTGCAATACTTCCAAAGGGGAAGCGAACGGATCCATCACATCGACCTCGGCTCCGAAGTCCTTAAACTCATTGATAATATCGGCTACTTTCGAGTTACGTATATCCGATACGTTTTCCTTAAAAGTCATACCCATCACCAACACATGCGCTCCTAGGATATTTTTCCCCTGCGAGATAATCTTTTTCACGACCTTCTTTCCGATATACCGTCCCATGGAATCGTTCACGTAGCGACCGGAGTTGATCATCTTCGTGTGATATTGCAATTCTTTGGCTTTATGCACCAGATAGTAAGGATCTACCCCTATACAATGCCCACCTACCAATCCGGGAGAGAAAGGCAGGAAATTCCATTTCGTTCCGGCGGCTTTCAATACATCAAACGTATTTACCCCCATTCGATCGAAAATAATGGAAAGCTCGTTCATAAGGGCTATATTCACGTCACGCTGGGTATTCTCGATAATCTTGGCGGCTTCGGCTACCTTGATACTAGGCGCACGGTGCAACCCCGCTTGAACGACCAGCTTATAGACTTCCGATATCGTTTCCAAAGCTTCGGCATCGCAGCCGGAAACGATCTTCACGGTATTTACCAAGGTATGTACCTTATCACCCGGATTGATTCGTTCCGGTGAGTATCCAACCTTAAAGTCCTCTCCTACTCTCAACCCTGAAACCTCCTCCAAGATCGGGATGCAATCCTCTTCCGTACATCCCGGATATACGGTAGATTCGTATACTACATAATCGCCTCGTTTAAGGACTTTGCCTACCGTGCGGGTCGCACCCAACAAAGGGGATAGATCCGGCTCGTTATGGCTGTCTATCGGGGTAGGAACAGCTATAACGTAAAAGGAAGCCTCCCGCAACTTTTCTATAGAAGAAGTAAATGTGATATCTTTATGTTCAAATACCTCAGTAGGAAGCTCACCACACGGATCAATACAGTTCCGAAGCTTGTCCAAGCGATCCTCGTTGATATCAAATCCGATAACGGAAACATGTTTAGCGAATTCCATCGCGATAGGAAGCCCGACATATCCTAGTCCGATTAGGGCAAGTTTCGTTTGTTTATCTAGTAACTTTGTATACATCTTATTATTTCATCATTCTACTTAAAAGTCCGGGTTCCAAGGAGTGTCCCAAACAGACGAGATTGTATGCAAATGTAGCAATCTTCAGTTTACCTAACGGTATAAAGGACGTTTTATTTCATAGAGAAGGTCCCTTATCTCGTTTCCAAAATAAGGGACCTTGTCTTCTAAGTATAAAATGTTTCTTTTACTGCAAACGGCGGATACCTATAGCCTTGTTATATTGGGCTAAAGAAGCCTTTTGCTGATACCAAGTCTGGATCAAGCTACTGTAAGACTGAATCCATGACAATTGGGCGGAGAGCACATCCAAGATCGGTAGTTTACCCTCGTTGTAGCTGAAGGTATTCAAATCAAGGTTCTCCTCGGCAATCTTACAAGCCTCTTCCGCGACGGTAATTTGTTTCGTATACTCGGTTAGGCTTGTCCATGCGTTCGCTACCTCTTGAGCGATCTTATCACGCGTATTGTCCAAGGCGTATTCCTTACTACGAAGGATAGCCTTCTGGGAATTTACCTCCTTGAAACGGGCTCCCCAACGAAACAAAGGTATCTTCAAGGAAGCGAAGACGGCCGGAGTCCACAACTGGTCCGAACCTTTCACGTTCAACATCGGCGTACCCCAAGTACCTTGAAAACCGATCGCCAAAGACGGGTTATATTTCGCCTTTGACAAATTGATCTGTCTCTTTTGATACTCTATGTTCAACTCGGAAATAGCGTAGTCCGGACGATTCCGAAGAGCTACATCCTCTCCTACTTGCAACGGCAAAGCCAGATAGGTCGTAATGGAATCTTCCACCTCGATCGGGTCTAACGGAGACACACCCATCAATGAGTTCAGGTTCTGTAACGCGATCTGATATTCCTTATAAGCCGAGCTTTTATTCAATTCCGCTTCTTTCAAGCGGGACTCCACTTGCAATAAATCGGTCTTGCTGATCTGGCCGTCATTGAAACGGATCGTCAACACGTTCGCCAACTCCCCGACAATGTCTACATACTGGCACATCACATCGTACATACCTTTACGTGCGGCGGCCGTCCAATAGTTCAAATCGGCGGAATAAACGATATTATCCGTTGTCAATTCTTCCGCTTGCTCGGTGATCTTGCCTTGTACCTGAGCTGCCTTATAGTTATTATAGATCTGTCCACCGGCATAGATGGGCTGGCTCACCGTAGCGCCTAGGCTATACGTATTATGGTCCATCTCTACGGACATGCCCGGTCCGAAATCCAAATCATATTTATTGATACGGTACTGATAACTGCCGGAGAAGTCCACCGAAGGGAAGAAACCGGTCTTAGCGGCCTTGATCGCATGCTGCATAGCGATACGCTCCTCAGAGCTTTGCTTGATCTGACGGCTGTATTCAAGGACCCGTTCCTTATATTCCACAGCCGATAGCCGGGTGTCTTGCGCTTTAGCGGACAAGGCACCCAACAATAAACAACCTATGATTATTTTATTTCTCATACCTTTTACTCTGATTTAATCTTAAAGAAAACACAATAAGTAACCGGAAGCACGAAGATCGTCAAGATCGTAGATACGAACAGACCACCCATGATGGTAGCCGCCATACCGGCGAACATAGCGTCACCCAACAACGGCAACATACCTAAGATCGTCGTACCGGAAGCCATCGTCACCGGAACGATACGGGTTTTTGTTGCCTCTATCACGGCATTCACCGGAGACAAGCCCGCATTCAATTGTAAACCGATCTCGTCCACCAGCACGATCGCATTCTTGATATTCATACCGATCAAGCCCAACAGACCCAGCATAGCAAAGAAGTCGAGGGACTTACCGAACACCAACAATCCCAATACCACACCAATGAAGATCAACGGCAGCATCGCCATGATCAATACCGGTTTCCGGTAATATTTCGGGAATAAGAATAACAAGGTGACATAAATCAAACCGAACATCAACGGGATATTAGCGGCGATCGCCTTATTACCTTTATCTTGCTCGGATTGCTCACCGAAATACGTCATCTTATATCCTTCCGGCACCTGAATCTTCTCCTGTATCTCTTTCCACAAATGACTGAAAGCAGCCATCGTATTGGCGCCACGCTTCGGCTCACACTGCATAAGCATACACGGCTCACGGTTGAATCGTCTCACTACGTTAAACTCATAATCCAGCGAGAAATCATCGATCACCTGCTCCACTTTTACCGAACGGCCTTTAGCACTATAAACCGGCAAAGTCTTTATATCATTCAGACTGATAGAATCCTTATCCGCATCTTTCAGTAAGATCGGCATAAACACATCGCCCTCACGATACTCGCCCAAAGGTACGCCATTCGTAGCCGAACGCAAGGAATAAGCCACCTGTTGACGGGTAATACCCAGACGCAAACCTTTCTCTTGGGAATATAGCGGCTTCCATACCGGAACCTTGTTACCCCAACTATTGCGAACCTCCATCACCTGATCATAATTCCGGGCGATCTCCTGCGCCCTTTGCGTCAAGGCAACCAACGTGTCTACGTTATCGCCGATAAAACCGATCTCGATCGCCGCATCCGGAACCGGAGACAAGGCGAACAAAGCCGAACGGGTCAATATATTCGGATAGTTAGCGACCATATAATCGTAGAACTTACCCTCTTCCGCTTGCGCATCCTCCGGATCTTGTGTCTCGATCAACACATTGGCGAAGTTTGGCTTCGGGCCGATAGAAGAACTGGCCAAGTAATAACGTACCGGCGAACCTCCCAAGGTAAACGAGTATGATTTGATATTCTCATTCTTGCTGAGATATTCCTCTTCTATCTTCTTCACGTTCGTCTCCACGTCGTAGATGCTATATCCTTCCGGGAAGATCAAGTCCGCACGGAAATAAGGCTTGCTCATGATCGGGAAGAAACTCTGCGGCATGATGCTCATCACGAACAAGGAAAGGAATAACGTAGCTACCACGGTAGAGATCGTTACATATCTACGCTTGATCAAACGGCCCAATACCGACTCAAATTTATGGTACAGCTTCGTATCGTACGGGTCTTTGTTCTCACCCGGTTTCGCCTCTTTCAAGATAAAATTACCGAAGGTAGTCGTTTGCGTCAAGGCCAAGACCCAGCTTAATCCCAAGGATACCGCCAATACGATAAACAACGGTTTCACAATCTCGGCCACGGATGCCGGTGCCAAGTACATCGGCAAGAAAGAACATACGGCGATAAAGGTAGCGCCCAACAACGCCCACTGCGGTTTCGTCGCGCCATCGATCAACGCCTGATAACGGGAAAGTCCCCGCTTGATACCGACTTGGGCATTATCCGTCACCACGATAGCGTTATCCACCAACATACCCATAGCGATAATAAAGGCCGCCAACGAGGTTCGGTTCAAGCCGACACCCCAGATCAACATGATCAATAAGGTACCACCTACCGAGAACAACAACGAACTACCGACCAACATACCGGCACGGGACCCCATCACGATAAAGATAATCACGATAACGATCAACAACGACTCGATCAAGTTCAAGATAAAACCGTTGTTCGCCTCATCCGCGATCTTGTTCTCCGGATAGATCGTTTTCAGGTCCATACCCACCGGGAACAGCTGCTCCATCTCCGCTAAATGATCCGCCACGGCGTTACCCACGGCAACCACATCGTCTTTCGAACCGGTAGCGACACCGATACCGATGGCACGCTTACCGTCCACACGCATCAGGTTCGAGGGAGGGTCCATATAACCACGCTCTACCGTAGCGATATCTCCCAAACGAACCTCACCGCCACTTTTCGTCACGATCAATTGGTCCCGGATATCTTGTATATCCTTATACGTACCTTCCGCACGCAAACGCAATTGATAATTACCGGTATTGATATCTCCCGTATTCACCAACAAGTTCTGCGTTTGCATCACCTGCTGGATAGCGTTCGGGTCGATACCTAGGTTAGCCAGTTTCGGGATAGAGATCTTTACGTTGACAACTTGTGTCTGTTCACCGAATAGGTAGACCTTCTGTACACCCGGTACAGGAGATAGCTCCGTCTTGATCTTTTGCGCCCAATTACGCAGGTCGTCGTAAGTATATCCCTCATCGGCCGTCAAGGCATAATAAATTCCGAATACGTCACCGAAGTCATCACTAACGGATATCGAGGAGGCGCCAGACGGAAGGCGGGGCTGTATATTCGCCACCTTACGACGCAACTCGTCCCACTTGACCGGCATATAATCCGGAGACAAGGTAGGCTGCAACTCAATAGAAATCTTGGACATACCGAAATAAGACTCAGATTTGATCTGGAACACATCCGACATAGCCTGAATCTCCCGTTCGATCGGCTCAGTCACCAGCTTCTCCACCTCCTGAGGTGTCGCTCCCGGATATTGGGTAACCAAAACCGCTTGCTTGATTACGAAGGGAGAATCTTCCTTCTTCGGCAATTTAAAGAAAGAATATATACCACCTATCAGCATGACCGCTAGGAAAAAGTATATAATCTTCTGATTCTCTAAGGAATATTTTGGAATATTCATTGTTTATCTCTTAATCTGTTAATACTTTTACCTGTTGTCCATCCACCAAACGAGTGGCTCCGGCTGAGACAACCTGTTCGCCGGGTCGCAAGCCATCCGTTACGATCACGCCATCCTTGCCGATCAGCATAGACTCGGTAATCTTGCGACGCTCAACCTTTTGAGACTGCCCATTATAAACAAACACATACTTATCGCTATTGGCATCGTCAGCCACGACAGCGGCTAGCGGAACCAATACGGCGCCTTGCGTGAAACTCTCGCTATCCACGTTCAAGATCACACGGCAAGAGAAACCTACGGCTACCTTATATTTCTCTAAATTAAAGTTCGGATCGTCGATATACAGATATACGGGAACGCCGGAGCCATCGGGAGAGGCTTCCACGTATTCTTTCACCTTCGCCTTGAAGCGAACGCCCTTGTAATTATCGAATTCCACATAAACAGAATAAGGAGAAGAGAAGTAATTGATATTACTCTCCGGCATCGTAAACACGACCTGTAACTTATTCGGGTTGATCAAGCAAACGATTCCTTGTCCGGCCTGTACCTTCTGGTAATTCTCCACATATTTCTTCTGGATAAATCCATCGAACGGCGCACGAAGCTTTGTCTGGTTCAATGTATTTTGCGCATACTCGAAAGCCGCCTTGGCATTTGAGTAAGAGGCTTCCGTAGACTCATACTCTTGCTTGGAGATAGCTTGTTTGGACAATAACTTCTTCGCACGTTGCAATTGCGCCTCAGCGGTCTGGAAAGACGCTTTCTTCGCCTCATATTCCCATTTAAAGTCCAGCGGATCGATCTCGGCCACGATCTGTCCCGTACGGACCTTCTGGCCTTCGTCCACGTTTAATGAGATCAGCGGGCCGGACATCTTAAACGCCAAATCACTGAAGTGATCGGGCGATACCACTCCACTGAATGATTTCTCAACCATGTTCAGAGAAGTAACGTCCGCCAATTTAACTGGACGAGGACCTTGCTCCTTAACGGGTGGTTGACTACAGGAAACCAATGCTGCCAAAACAAACACAGGGATTAATTTTCCTTTCATGATAACTTGCATTTTGTTATTTAATTATGATTTCTTTTTCTTCACAGTAAATATAAAACATTCTCGCCTAGAGATTGTTGAGCATAACGTGCCTTAAAAAGACCAACTACCATCATTCACGTATGCTTCCATCGGATTTTCTATCGAATCAGGCAAAGAAGGGAAAAAATCAATTCCGGTAACCTTCTCAACGCTATCGATAGGGATCATCATCGATTTCAACGGAGTCTTTCCATAGTCTTTATTATCAAACAGAAAACCTACCCCTTCTGGTTTACCGTTCGTTATCGTACAGATTACCTTATAAAAGGTCTTCGGGATTCCCACCCGATTCTTGCCTAACCGTTTCAGGTCGTCCGTGATCACCGGGCCGGTCACGATCAACAAAGAGCCATTCTCTTTCGCCCACAAACGAGCCTGCTCTTCCAGATCTTTCCAGATACCCCGGTTCAAGCCGGGCTTTTGCGGACAGATATTACTTAGGTAGAACGATTCCCGCATGGCCTTGGCGGACCATTTCATATCGCCGGCAGGCGCCATATGTCCTCGGTCATAGCCGGAACGGGTATAGTCCTCGTTCGTGGCGCTAGCCCCTTTCACCATGGGGTCCGAGACGAACTTATTAGACCGCTCGTTCTTCTTACTTGTCGCCTCTTTCGAGGTCAGTTCATAGGCTACCCAATTGGCGATCTTATAATCGGAATTATAAGAAACCGTATAGCCCTCATGCTTTATAACCTGCTCTTTTTGTTTATTCTTTAGTCTCGGTATCTCAGCTCCCTCTTGAAAAGTATAAGCGGAGGTCTCTTTCTTTGGGTTCGTCGTTTGCTTGTTTTTCGTCGCTTGCGCGGCTTTCTTACCCGATGTTCCGGAACCGCCCTTGTCCGAGATATTCGGACGGACTATTGTCTCCGCCCGATCCTGTTTCTTCTCTACAGGCCGTGTCTTGGATACCGGATAAAACCAGTTATATATGAATAATACGCCGATAAAACAAACAACTACCGCAAAAGCGCCAAGAAGCATCTTCTTTACAGAAGACATGAATGATGATTCTATTTTCTTATTGCTTTTTCGTGGTTGTGGTTTATATTTTTTTTTTGCTATATCTATATTTTCCTATTCTTAACCTTTCGTATTGGGCGCAAAAATAGATAAATCCGGCATGTTATACAACACTATTCTAGGATAGTATTGGTCTCGATTACTATAAAAGACGGCTTAATTTAATGCGGTTTCTTTACAAATCACACTTTCAATAAATATTTGTCGCTCATGTATCATAGTTTTCGATAAGTTCAATCAGCCTATATATAGTTGTAGACGGATTTATGTATACTCCCAATCGCTTTGCCCGCTTGACAGCTTCATCTATTTTATGTGCCAACACTTCCTTTTCGCATGGCAGTAATACACCTTTTTTATATTTAGCAGATTTTTCCAACAACCTATCTATGCAGACTGATGTGTCTAAGGCACTACAATAATAGTCATAATGCAATAGAAACCACAGCTCAATACAAGGATTAGAAACAAGAAGAATTGCATCCTTTATCTTTTGTAATCTCTCCAACATCCCATCTACGTCCAAATCAAACATAAGGAAAGTTACATCATTTTTGGTCGTCACATAATCTCTTTTACAATTTTCTATATATTTTCCGGAGATATTAGAATCACTTTTCTTTGGTATTATCTGAATGGGCACATGATAAAGCGAACGAAGATACTTTATATAAGTCACTTCTGTTTCTCCTTCGCAGAAAACAAAGAAATTGGGCTTCATTGTCTTACCTTTTGACATCCGAGCTTTACGTGCCATATCAGCCTAATTGTTTTAAGTTCGACATTGAATCATCAATATACGGTATAGCATCAAAGCGACCTTGCAGATAAGCTTTTTCCAAATCCATATTCTCACGGAAATCCTTAAAATCAAAGAGAGAGTATAAATCGGACGAAGCATCTTTGCGCTTGTTGACAAAGTACACTTGATCTTTACGAAGCTTACTTGTATCAAGCAAATAAGTATTATGAGTAGTATATATCAACTGCGCAGACTCACTCTGATGGAACATATTAACGATATATTCCACCAATTTAGCATGAAGACTCGCCTCTATTTCATCTATTAGAAGCACTTTATTACCTTGGATGATATTCAAGATTGTAAGCATCATATTGAACAATACTTTTGTTCCGTCCGATTCTTCCGTGAAAAAATCAAATGGTATGGTAGGATTACTCTTATGAAAAGTAGTGATGATCAACTGTTGCTTTTGAATATCATCTCGGGAAAGAAGCTGATTACTTTGAGGATCAAAAATCGCTGTGGTCAACGACTTAACTCCATGACGAATGCGAATATCCACAATATCACTATCGGCAATTCTTAGGACTTGCAAGAATAAATCTTTGTTCTCATTCAACAATGTTTCAATAGAGAAAGAATTATAACCAAAATAATTCAAAATGAAACGCTCGTTGAAATAACGAAATACCTCTTTTGCCACATCTCTGTCCATCTGACTAGCACGAGAAATAAATAAAGTTTTCTTCGATGTGTTCGATGCCACATCTAGAGGACGGCGAATGACTGAACGGAATTCATAAATATCTTTCTTATCTGGCCCTTTCCGTTCATCCCTCACAAACACTATTGAACGACGGCCCTTCGGATAAGAATACAAAGCTTCGGTTATAATCTCTAATTTGGTCATAGAAAAAGAATATTCGTACTCTACACGGTTAATCAAAAAGCGGATAAAAAAACGACTTGGCTCATTCATACCACCAAACTTGAATGGAGTGAAATTGAAAACAGTATTCTCATTATAATTATGAGACTCAAATATCATCCTCACACAAGCACGGATACCATTGATAATACTACTTTTACCCGAAGCATTGGCACCATAGATAGCAACCGTTTTCAATAAACGTTCACCACCAACCACAAAAGTATTACCTTCCAATGTCTTTGCCTGCTTCGTTTGTAAATTAGCCGCTTGCATGTCCAGCACAACCTCATCCTTTATGGAAAAGAAATTGCTTAAACGTATTTCAAGTATCATTTTATTTTCCTGTTTTGAACCTTTTCTGCAAATATAACAATTTAATTAAGACAACAGGTCTTTTTTAGAAGAAAACTCCACCTCAGCCACTATAAACAACTACTTTATTTGTACAGCCTCTTCACTTGGCATTTCTTGTATTCTAAATTAGATTTTCACTATTGTCTGAGCACTGAGCCACATTTTTTTGTACGCATTCCCTACTTGTATTGGCATAGCAATAGACACAGAAATGGCGGCAAGTGTTATACATACCGATATCTTTGCTTATCATGCAACCGCAGGCTTTCCGTTGACCTTTGTCTTTTAGCTCTTTGCGTTTGTCGGGTAAAGCGGGAAACGTACCAAAAAGATCCGGTTCGGGTAATTGGCCTGTTCGAAGATAATAAACCAATTCATAATCCTCCCCAAACACACGCTCCATTAAATCCCCCATACCACATTATTCTACAATCTGCCAATACCCTTGTTTCCTATCACCTACACGTCTCAATAATCCAAGCTCTTGAAGACGTGAAAGATTATATTTAACACCATCCTCTGTGATATTAAGAAGAGCCTCGCTTATTTCCTTTCGGGTTGTTTCGGGGTGTTCTTTTAGAAAAGATAGTATAGCTTGTTACTGCTCCGTCAAGTTTTGTTTAGTCTTTTGGGTAGTCGCTCTTTCCGGGTACTCAAACTTAATATAGTCCAAATGCCCGAAGCGTCATAACAAAACTCCGGTGTAGAGAATCCCTCATTCTTACAAGCCATGATGATACGTTCAATACCACGTCCTCATGCTTCAATCTCCCCAGAGCGAAAGAACGTATTAGCAATGTCGGGGTTAAGGCTAACCTTTCTTTTATGTCCTATTCTTAGCCTTTTTTATATTGGGCGTAAAAATAGATAAATTCAGCAATACTATATCCTATCAGTATTGAGCTATATCACTATAACAAAGACAAAGGCTATCTATAAAAACAACTGTCACCTCAAAAACACACCAACGAGAGTAATGACATTGACAACTAAAATCACTATACAGAAATACTTTAAATATGTATTTTCTTGATGTAAAACTACAAACTCTTGATTTAATTTCTCCAACAAAGAATTCAATGATTTATTAAAAGAATCAACATCTTTATCAAACTCATCAACAGCCATTTTGAGCTTTGTCAAACTTTCATCGGTACGTACCTTGAACGAGCTTACCACTTGATCAGCCGATTGATTAAACTTACTGCCAATCTGTTTGCTAGACTCATCCAAACGGGAGGTCGAGGATCCCAATTCCAAACTCAATCCCTTTCGCAAAGTGCCGGCCTCATTCTTGAATCCATCCAACAACAGCCTTGAAGACGAATTAAAGGAGTTTATAGAACCGGTGAATTTGTCAAGCGTCCCCTGCAATTCCTTCGAGATATTATCACTTAAATGCTCCTTATTCTCCTTTACTACGACTATCAAGTCCCTTATAATCCCGGAAACATCCTTCAATGAGTCTGCATAATCCCGAACTTTATCGGATACATCCTTATAAGAACCGATCGTATCGCTCACCATCTTCCTAGCCGAGTCAACGCCACTTAAACTCTCTTCCAACCGAGCCAAAGACTCTAATATATTCTTGTCCATAATTTATAATTTTATTCTTTCGTTAATATTTGCGCTAATTGATCTACCCACGACACATGGAAAGCGACCTCAGCTTCCAAGCCCCATTTATCCAACTGCCGAGACTCCCGTTCGTCTATCGCATTATTTTTTTGTAATTCCTGTTTGTATCGAGCCATTTGTTCATAAAACACCTTATAACTTGATGTCCTTCTCTTAAATTCCAGATAGCCCTCCTTATAACTCAATTCAAGCTCTAACCGCAAGTTCATGTTATCTCCTACCCCCAAGTAAAACAGACAATACGCACTTAACAAATCCAAGGCGGGATTACTATCTGTCAACGCTCTCCGTATCAATCGTACCGCTCCTTGTAAATGCTTGATATTATCCATGGGTGAACCGGAGGCTCCGACAACCTCATCCGATACCACATCTAAATACTTAAAGAGAATCTCATAAGAGGAATTCTTGCCATGCTCCGAATCATCGGTCAACGAATAAAGTTGGCCGTTCTCTGTCTGATAGCCCTCCCGTGCGTACTTCGAGTTGAAATAAAAGTAAATATAATCCTTCATATGTTCATTCACTTCCAGCCAATTCTCATTGGGTCTATGAATGGCATCATAGCAGAAGTTCTCCATGTCTTGGATAGCCCGCATCCGCTTCGTAGCGATCTTGTCATAAACAAATTGGGTAAGATAGCCCAAACATTTCTGCATGGCGTTATCTCCCTTGAAATCTCTCGCACGTCGCATTTCCAAATCCGCCCGATCCGCTGCGTAATATCTCAATAAGAAGGCCTTAAGATGTAGAAAATAGTCCTCGTCCGTCTTACGCACCGTGACCACCCGGAATTGCTCGTTCTGATAATCCCGGGTATAGTCGTCGATGACTCCTACACAACACATGCGGTATATCGCCTTCTCCAAGGCCTCCGCATAATCAACCGTTGGTTGATTCCAACCTTTCTTAGCGGCAGGAGTCATTCCTAGCTTAAAGGTCGGAAATCCGCATTTCAATAAAATAGCATTTATCCATTGTATATCCTCCTGATTATCAAGAACAGAATACGATATATAAGATACCAGTGAATCTCCGATCTTGGCATTCAAGAGTTCTGCCATAAACCCGGAAGCCGATTTCTCATTAACATGACCATTATTGACAACCTCATCACCTGTTAGGGTCATGCTATTGTGAGTCATAAGATAATGCATCACCAACTTCTCAAAGTCACCTCCAATAAAGTTATTTAAAAAGAAAAACTTATGTACACCCAAATCCACCGGCACACTCACCATCATCTTTGTCTGCGGGTCTTGCTCCATAAATTCTTTCGGGCAATACAGAATGGTCGCGACTGCCATCTTCCGATCCCGTCCCGCACGACCGGCCTCCTGCACAAAAGCCTCCAAGGAACCGGAATGGTTGATATTTACCGTAAAACGCACATTCGGCTTATCGATTCCCATCCCGAAGGCTTTGGTAGCGACCATGACCGATGTTTCGCCTTTGATAAAACGATCTTGACCCGAAAGCACATCCCCGCCAACAAATGAGCTGACAAACTCTCCGCCATACGCAGCAGCCAAAGCGGAAGAAGCTCCCCTATTAATAACCGTGTCATAAACCCCCAAACTACCCTGACGATGCGGACAGAAAACGATCGCCCCCGCCTCATCCGGTTTGTTGAGCCAATCCGCATCTATACCCGTAGACAAATCCACATCCCGAATCTGCTTGAGCAAGGCCTCATCCATGATACTCTCGCGCTCGATAAAACGTTTCTTTATATACGCCACATTCTCTGGCTTCTCCAGTTCACGCAACCGCTCATACGCAAGTTTCAGATTTTGAGCAAGACACTCGTTCTTCGTCCGATAAACATCCCATTTAGAACTTGTTTTGGAGCCATCTATAGGTATCACCTGATATTGCAACTCCAAGCGATTGGTATTCTCATATCGAACGATCGCATCGGCTTCTAAAGGAAATGCCTCGTTCCCAGATAGTTCCCGCTCGACATCTGCCAGCACATCGAACGAGGCCGTAGCGGTCAATCCAAACAACGTGATATGATTCTCTTCTCCTTCTGTTTGTTTTGGCAGCACATACTGATACAGGTTACGCCCCAAATGCAAATAGGAGAACCGAAAGTCATGCCCCCACTCCGATACACAATGCACCTCATCAATAACCCCATAAGCGAAATAGACATGCAATTCCTCCATATTCCGGAGTCGTTCCCTAAAACTCTTTATACAGAGCCGTTCGGGAGACATGAATACGAACAAGAAACGAGAGCGTTCCATTTGCTGTTCCCTAGCCGCCTTGTCTTGAACTAACGCATTAATGAACGTACAACAATCAATGCCGCAATTCACCAACCCATCATATTGGTCCTTCATCAAAGAGGTCAACGGATCGATCACGATCGTAATACCGGGCTGCAACATGGCAGCCAGCTGATAAGTCAACGACTTTCCCCCGCCGGTAGGCAACAGGCCGATAACCGATTTGTTCGTCATTGCCCGGCTAAGTATAGGCAACTGACCGTCTCGAAATGCCTTTTTACGGAAAATCAAATTGAGGAAGTAAGTCAGCTTAGACACGGTCTCTTGAATCTCCGTGTAAATACCTTGAATATTCTTGACCACGAGTGGATCATACGCAATCCTATCTGTCGTATAGACCACCCGGTCCGCATATGGACAAGATGCCTTATATATAGCGAAAGAACAATTATTCACCGCCTTAAAACAGTTAAAATCAAACTCTTCACCTATTCTCTCTTCCGAGCTATAATGAATGACCAAATCATATACCTTCTCTCGTTGCTTCTCCGTTGCCATTAAGGATGAGGCAATACCAAGATGTAATGGAGATTTCCAATAACACTTGTTGCTTATAACCTCTAAATGAATCCGAGGCAACCGGATGTTCTTATATTCCTTTGACAAACCGGACAACGTATCGAAAAGTTGCCTAAAGTCCTCAAGCGCGATAGCGGCACAAGGAACATCTTTTTCCTCCACCAAAATATGCCAATCCTCCTTTTCGAAAGACAAATAACCCGAGTTCAAAGCCTCAATCAAGGTCTTTTGAATCCGTATTACCGCTATCGGTGTAAAATATAGTTGGTTGGCCTCAATATTAGAAGAAAGGCATCCTGTCTCGTAAATCTTTTGCAGTACCGAGAGCGTATCCGCCGAAAGCCTACCCGGAAATCTCAACGCACCATACTCAGACCTCTCTGTTGAACAACCTAAAGCCTTACCCAATACACGCTCCACAAAAGGAGAAGACTTGGTAGGGAGCCCTCTACATAGTATATTATTCACCACGGCGACCAACGGATGCAAGTCATCCCGTATACTTGCGCCAAGGTCAAAAAGCGCATAGACATCAAAATAAGTATTTATGTCATCCGACCTGTCTTCCAGCTTGCGAAAGACCTCCTCGACACAATCCAAGCGTGCGCCACATCGGAATTGCACGGCCGGATAGAACTGGTATCGAATGATCTGTTCTGGGTTATCTCCACACAATCTCAATGTGTTTATATAATAGGTATAGCCCACGACCTGCTTATCGGATTGCTCAATCGTCTCCTCAAACGATAGCGGATGCGCCAAATAGTTCAAGAATGCCTGCGTCCTTCTGATACCCGTCTGATAATAAGGGCAGACGCAAATCAGATAGTTATCAAACGTACTGTTCGCATAAAACACATCAGCTAAATGCTTCAAGTCTATACCTTCTACATCAAGGATATTTGAGAAGATTTGAAATACGGGCAATCTTTTGCTCATGAGGATATCGGCAGCACTTACCTCATCCAGTCGCTTGTTTATGCACCGAACAGGCAGATGACTGTCGATCAATCGCAATAACTCTCTCGCTCTTCTGATCGCAACCATGGATGGCTCAACAAGGACAATCTCATGAATCCTGCATGAGATACGTTTATCAAGGAGGTATTCAAGAAGGCAAATCGTACCCAAGCCTTGCCCGCAGCCCCAATCGATGACGGAAATCTCTCCCGCAAATGCTCCAAGAGGTATCATATCAAAAGCCTTTCGGAGCTTTCCCTCGTGCCATCTCGTATAAGAAGCCAGATAGCAATCGAGTTGCTCCTCCGTCTCATATACCACTTTTCCACGCTCCGTATATCGCCAAGGGGCATTCCCACAATCTACCGGAAGCGATGCTAAGGCTGCTTTTCGGACGGAGCTTAACGTAACGGCCTCTTGTCTTTTAAGGTTATCAAAGAAAAGTTCCATATCTCAAATTCCAGTGATAGTTTCACCCCAAGGATTTTCCTTGTGGCATTTATAATTTCTAGCAGCAGATTGTTTGCTACTGTTAGCATAGCAATACTCACAAAGATGGACACAGGTATTATACTGACCTATGTCCTTGCTTTTCATGCAGCCACAAAACTCACGCTGCCCTTTATCGCAGTTATCGCCTCTTATGGCATAATGACCATTATCAAGCACTATCGCATCAGAGGGCAACGGAACAACTGTACCAAACAAATCCGGGACAGGTATCGGTCTTATCTCCGCCTTCAAGAACTCCATCAACTCCTTATCATCACAAGCCCTTCGGATCATTAATGCATCGTCCACACAATGATTAGGTTCCACCCCCTTATATCTCCCTTTCTCGCCGCAAGTGGCCAATGTATAATTCCAGCCTTTCAATTTATTCAAAGCGACGAGACGCTCACAAAACTCCACCATCTGCTCTTCTGTCCATTCATGATAAGGAACACCATTGGCCAACAGGTTCGATTTCACCTTTCGATACAAGGCTATATCCGCAAAACTAAACACCAGCTTTTCAGTATACCCTTTCAATTGATCCCCAATGTACTCTATCTTAGTCAAAAGTTTATCTATATCAATATCATCCGTCAGCATAAGCGGGTCAAATCGCCACACGACACCTCCAAAGCCTAGTCGCTCCACCAATAACTTGAACGTCTTGATACGCTTAGCGATCGGCGGCACTCCTCGCTCCAGCCCTTCTTT
>ENA-UOIV01001727-UOIV01001727.1-human-gut-metagenome-genome-assembly--contig:-C59-NODE-1727-length-17294-cov-5.776611_pt1 | contig 17294 bp, 10 predicted proteins | sample MGYA00242333_ERZ723880 | MGnify/ENA metagenome assembly ERZ723880 | reverse complement strand
GGGTAGCTACGTATGGACGAGATAAACGCTGAAGGCATCTAAGCGTGAAACTCCCTCTAAGATTAGATCTCTCATCCTATATGGAGTAAGGCTCGACGTAGACTATGTCGTAGATAGGTCGGAGGTGTAAGCGCTGTGAGGCGTTGAGCTGACCGATACTAATAAGCCGAGGGCTTGACCTCAGCAAGAGGAAATGCAGGCTGCTTGTGGAAAGGTTACATTGTTCAGTTTTGAGGGTGCGGCAGACCCTGAAACGCACCTTTAGCTCAGTTGGTAGAGCACCTGACTCTTAATCAGGGTGTCCAGGGTTCGAGTCCCTGAAGGTGTACCACTCCCACTTGGGTGTGAGTAACACCCAAGCGGGAGCCTCTGAAGAAGGGAAGCCGAAGGCGACGACAAAATGGCCCGTTGGTCAAGTGGTTAAGACGGCGGCCTCTCACGCCGCAAACACGAGTTCGACTCTCGTACGGGTCACCATTTTTCAGGGGAGAAGTAAATAGAGGTTGATTTTAGCAGAGGAATCTGTTAAGATATAAGAAGTTGGTGCTGATTGCGGTGAGGGTCCACCCGTTCCCATCCCGAACACGGCAGTTAAGCTCATCTGCGCCGAAAATACTTGGCTGGCGACGGCCCGGAAAGATAGGTAGTGCCAACACAAAAAGAAGCGGACAGTGAAAAGCTGTTTGCTTCTTTTTTGTTGTCGGAAATGTAATAGCTATGTGAGATTTATCGCAGAACAAAATGAAACTGATTTTGTGTGGGAACTGGGCACGGTTGAAAGAACTACGGTGAAAGGCTAAAAAGAATACTCTCTCATTGTATTGCCCGGGAAAATCTGATATACCTGCTCTGAGACGGGCGATATGGCAAACAAGTGGAAGAAAGACTTTAATGTAATGCTCCGGGACGATAAGGGGATGCCTAAGGTAGAGATTGTCATCGATCCGAACACCATTCGGAAATATGGCGGGAAGCGGATGTATTTTGCTCCGCCCTTAGAGTATGACCGAGTCATGAGACAGGCTCAGGAGGGAATGGCTGCCACGCTTGGAGAGCTTCGCGCTTATTTTGCCCGAAAGAGCCGGTACGAATTTTACTGAGCCCATTACAGCCGGAGTTTTTGTCTCCATCGCCGCCTGGGCCAGCGGGCAGCGTGGCGTGGATGGGATATCTTGGTGGAGAGCTTTGAAAGCGAAAGGTGAGTTAAACCTCAAGTATCCCGGCGGAATCGAATGCCAGCGGGGGAGACTGGAGGCGGAAAGTCATAAGATAGTCTGTCGGGGGCGAAAAAACCTCCGATACTATGTAAAAGATTATAAACTGATGCTTTGGACCCCCAAAAAATTCAAAATGAGGGCATTCCCAGGTAAAGCCGGGAATGCCCTCTTATTCGTTAGACCGATTCGCTGTCTGTCTCCATGGATTGAACCTTGAAGACCACCGGGCGCAGGCCGTCGGTGCAGCAAGTGAACTGGGGGGCCAACTCGGCCTTTTGTCCGTCGGGAACCGCTCCCGCTTTGTTAGCCACCATCAGTACGTCCTTCCAGATATCCGCCCAAGCCCAGTCGCAGAAACCGGCGGGCTTGCAGTCTTGATCGCCCCCAGTGACCACGATGAACTCCTGACCTTCCTGGAAAAAGGGACAGTCAGGGATGAAGTCGCCGTTGTCCGCGCCTGGACGGATCTGGCCGTATTCCCGGGCTACATCGTCCAGCTTCAATTTACGTACCACAGTGATCTTTGTCTTTTGTCCCAGAAAACTTCCGTTTGCCATTGAGATTCCTCCCTTTGTTTTCAGCGCTTGCGCTTGCCGGATAGGGCAAAGCCCATGAGCATGCCGCATAGTCCGCCCACGATGTGGGCCAGCTCGGCGATGTTATTCTGTTGAAAAATAGCGTTCCACAGTTCACCGCCTAGGTAGAATACAGCGACGAAAATCGTGGTGATGGGGATGACTCCGTTGCGGGCCCCGCCGAAGGAGGCCATAAGGATCATCATGAATACAATACCCGAGGCACCCAGCAGGGCGGAGCCGGGAAAGAAGATGAAGTAGACCAGCCCGGTGACAAAGGCGGTGACCAGGATGGCCCACAGGGTGTTCCAGCTGCCAAACCGGTCCTCCACCGTGGGGCCCAGCAGGAGGATGAAGAGCATATTGCCCATGAAGTGCTGGATGCCGCTGTGGCCCAGCACATGCCCGAAAAAGCGGAAAAAGGCCAGCGGGTCGGACAGAGAGCATCGGTAGACGGAGAATAGGTGGACGGTGGTCCAGCCGCCGGTAAAGTGGTCCAGCACCAGGGCCGTCAGGGCCAGCAGGGCAAAGGTCAGGGTAACCGGCGCATTGTAAGACAGCTTGAGTACAGGACGGTTCATGGATGCTCCCTCATTTCCCTTGGTTTCCTGAACCATATTATACCGTGTTTGTCGGCCAATTTCTACCCCCAATTAGAGTTGCCCTTTGTATGCCGTGCACATGGCAGGGGACGAAATGTTGTGCAAGGTTGTGGCACTGCATCAAAAAGAGACAAAAAATTTCCAGCTGTTTGTGCAGAATCACTTGACTGTGACGCGCTTTCAGAGTATATTAAGGATAAGCAGCGGGCCAGTTCGTATTTGGCCCGTGGGCGCAAGAAAAAGGAGGAAATGCATATGAAGTTGAAGAAGCTTACAGCCATGGTGCTGTCCGCCTCGTTGGTGGTCAGCTTGGCTGCGGCAAGCGCGTTTGCGGCGCCTCCCGAGGGCGGAGCCCCCGGTGGTCCTGGTGGCGGCCCCGGCGGTCCGGCAGCTGAATTTAAGCTGGAGGGCCAACTGTCCGTCTGGCTCAAGGATGGCGTTGTGGTTGCCCCCGGTACGGAGGGCGCAACTGAAAAGAAGGTTGACCGCATTGTTACCAGCAATGAGGACAACATCAGTTCCTTCGGTGGCGGCGGCACGGATGCGTCTACTGTGGCCGGTGACGACTACGCTTTTGTCACCGCTCTGTATGTGAAGGACGGCCAAGTGGTGGCCAATCAGTCTGTCACCGAGGCCATTTCCAAGGGTACTTATGATGGACAGTCCGCCACCGGCCTGGTCATCAAGAGCGAGTACGAGGGCTTTAACCCCATTATTGTGGTGGACTCTGAGTACAACATCACGGGCGCCAACATCACCATCGACAGCAATGGCGATGGCTCCAAGACCTGCGACTTCTCCGGCCTGGGCGCTGCCATCGCCGCGTATGGCGACGAAACTGTGCTGGTCATTGATGATTCTGAGGTCAACGTGTCCGGCGTGGCCAACCTTGGCCTGTTTGCCGACGACGGCGCTGACGTCATCATCAAGAACTCCAAGATGCACTCCGACGGCGGCACCCTGTATGCCGACTACAAGAACAGCCCCGACCAGTCCACCATGGTGGCTCCCCCCTGGGTGCTGGGTATCATGGGAACCTCCCGCGGCACCAACCTGATGGGCAACAACTCTTCCACCACGGTCATCGACTCTGAGGTGAGCGCCGCTCAGTGGGCCGTCCTGTCCACCGACTCCGGTACCAATATGAAGCTCAACGTGGTGAATACCACCATGCTGCTCACCGGCGCCGACTATGTCATGCAGAATGACGACACCTTCGGCGACAAGGCTGGTAAGGACTCCAACCCCTACACCACTCGCTCCGGCTATGGCACTTACGCCATCGGCAATGCCGACGAGTATTTCTACGGTGTAGACATGACGGTGGGCACCTACGCCACTATCTTCACCGGCGGCTTCGGCACCTACACTGCGATGAAGAAGGGCGAGGAGATCTCCCTGTACGACGCCAACGGAAAGGTATTGGAGACCTATACCCCCACTGAGGACAAGGTGACCACCATCAACTCCGACACCTTTGGTTTCATGATCCATCAGGGCACCAATGAGATCACCATTGAGAAGGGCACTGTGGTCAACTCCGGCTACACCACCTTCCTGCTGAAGACCGGCGCCAGCGGCTCCAATGTGACGGCTGACATCACCTCCGGCTCCAAGCTGAACCCCGGCAACGGCATCCTGATCCAGGCCATGGACAACGATGACTCCACCACCGGGATGATCTCCTTCTCTGAGGGCTTCAACACCACCCACACTGAGGAGCCTGGCTGGCACACCGCCGGCAATGGCGCCGCTGCTGACAACACCAGCACCTTTAACTTTGACGATGTGGAGCTGGTGGGCGACATCTTCAACGGCACCGGCTATCAGAGCGCTCCTGGCATGATGGATCCCACCCCCGCTCCCATGGCCCCCACCAAGCTGGCCATCAACCTGAGTGGTGACACCTCCCTGACTGGTATGATCTCCGCCACGGACATCATCCATGTGACCAAGGAAGGCTCTGACGCTGTTAAGGCGGCCGCCGCTGGCGAGAAGGCCTCTGAGGATTGGCTCCAGTATCAACTAACCAGCTTCCCCATCGGCGAGTATTATAACATCGGCCAGGTGGCCAACCGCGTATTCTACAACGGACATAACGACATTGACGTCACCCTGACCGAGAACGCCACTTGGAAGGTCACTGGCGACGGTATTGTCCATAATCTGACTGCTGCGGCTGACGCGATCACTGCCGATAAGGCCGTCACCATCACTGTGAAGGGCGTTCTGACCTTGGACGGCGAGGTTGTCACTGGCGGCACCAAGGTAGTCGGCAACGTCACTTATGTGGTGGAGACCAACCTGATGGAGAACTACACCGATCTTGCTGCTGACGCATGGTACGCCACAGGCAAGGACGGCGAGACTCTGAAGTATGTGCTGGCCGCCGGCCTGATGGAAGGCTCCAGCGCCACCACCTTCTCCCCTGACACCGCTCTGACCCGTGAGCAGCTGGCCGTGATTCTGTACCGCGCCGCTGGCGAGCCTGAGGTGACTGACGAGCTGACCGCTCCCGACGCCGCCTCTGTGTCCTCCTGGGCTGCTGACGCCATGAAGTGGGCCGTGGCTGAGGGTATCATTACTGGCGACTCCGCCGGCAATATCCTGCCCGCCGGCACTGTGGACCGTCAGACCATGGCCGTCATGCTCTTCCGCTGGGCTGAGGGCACTGTGGCCGAGGACGCCGACCTGTCCGCCTATACGGATGCCGCCTCCGTGGCCTCCTGGGCTGTGGACGGCATGACCTGGGCTGTGGCTGAGGGCATCGTTCAGGGCACGAACAACGAGTTGCTCCCCGGCAACACAGTTTCCCGCGTCCAGGCCGCCATTATGCTGGGCCGCTATATGCAGAACCAGGGCTGATAGGACTGGGTCTTCTAGATTCTGTCTAAATTCCCTATTAACATCCCCGGAACACCGTAAGGCGTTCCGGGGATGTTTTTGCCCAATTTCGGGAAAAGCATAGTATTCCGGCGTTTATAAAGAGAAAAAATGTAATGATGCGGAAAAGGTGAGAGGAGAAGTGAAAATTTGCGAAAATTATTTGGCAAAAAAACAATAAAACCCCTACCATTTGACAGCAAAATGTAGTATACTATATTAAAAATAAACCAAGGCTCTATATGGTTTGCACAAAAGATGGGAGATTTCCCAGCGGAGGTTCAATATGGAGAGCAAATATCAGATTCCGGAGCAGGCGCTGGCCGATTTCAGCCGGGGAACTGGCTGTGAAAGCTATAAATTCCTAGGAGCGCACTTGATAACAATGTCTGGGCAGGTGGGTATCCGTTTTGCGGTATGGGCCCCCGGCGTGAAAAGCGTGCAGGTGATCAGTGAGGTGGACGGCTGGCAGAAGGGGGAGCACTGGCTGGACTGTTTGGGTAGCAGCGGCGTCTGGGCCGGCTTCTTCCCGGAACTGGGAGTGGGAACTCTTTATAAATACCTCATCGAGACGGCAGATGGCAAACTGCTGTACAAAGCGGACCCTTACGCTTTCTCCGCGGAGGTGCGCCCAGGCACCGCGTCCCGGGTGGCGGATATCGAGAACTATCCCTGGAAAGACGGGGCTTGGATGCGCCGCAGAGCGGGGACGGATCATTTCAAGCGGCCGCTGAATATCTATGAAGTACACCTTGGATCCTGGAAGCAGCACGACGTGCCCCGGGACAACCCGGAGGACGTGCCTGTGGCCGCTTTCTATAACTACCGGGAAACCGCCGACGAGCTGGTGCCCTATGTCAAGGAGATGGGATACAGCCACATTGAGCTGATGCCGGTGATGGAGCACCCTTTTGACGGCTCCTGGGGCTATCAAGTAACAGGGTACTATGCCGCCACCAGCCGGTACGGCCAGCCCAAGGACCTGATGTACCTCATTGAGAAGTGCCACAAGGCGGGCATCGGGGTCATTCTGGACTGGGTGCCCGGCCACTTTTGCCGTGACGAGTTCGGGCTGGGCCGCTTCAACGGCGAAAAGCTCTATGAAGATCAGGACCATGTCCACTGGGGAACCTATACCTTTGACTTCGGCCGGCCTGAGGTGCGCTCCTTCCTGCTGTCCAACGCGCATTTCTGGCTGGAGAAATACCATGCCGACGGCATCCGGGTGGATGGGGTGTCCAGCATTTTGTATCTAAACTACGGCCTGGACGGCGATTCCCCCAACAAGCGTTACAACAAATATGGAGACGAGGGCAACCTGGAGGCCATTGATTTTCTGCGCCAGTTTAATCATATGGTGGGGGAGAAGTTCCCCGGCGCTTTCACCGTGGCGGAAGAGTCCTCTGCCTGGCCCATGGTCACCCGCCCCGCCGAGCAAGGGGGACTGGGCTTCCACTACAAGTGGGACATGGGCTGGATGAATGACACCCTCCACTATATGCAGACCGACTTCCCCTGGCGGCCGGGCAAGCATGAGCAGCTGACCTTTTCCATGATGTATGCCTTTTCAGAGAACTTTATCCTCCCCCTCAGCCACGACGAGGTGGTCCACGGGAAGTGCTCCCTCATCGTGCGCCAGCCGGGGGATTACTGGCGGCAGTTTGCCGGGCTGAGGCTGCTGGCCCTATACCAGATGACCCACTCCGGCGGTAAGCTCAACTTTATGGGCAACGAGTTCGGCCAGTTCATCGAGTGGCGTTATTACGAGGCCCTTCAGTGGTTTATGTTGGACTACGACCACCATCGCCAGCACCAGGCGTACATCAAGGCCCTCAACCATGTCTACCTGGAGCAGCCCAGCCTGTGGCAGCGGGACTTCAGCTGGGAGGGGTTCCAGTGGATCGACGCGGACAACAGCAAGCAGAGCATTCTCATCTACACCCGGCAGGGTGACAAGCCCAACGACATCACGGTGACGGTCATTAACTTCCAGACAGACAGCTATTTCGGCTTCCGGCTGGGGGTGCCCAAGTCCGGGCGGTATAAAGAGATTTTCAACAGCGACGAGGACCGTTTCGGCGGCAGCGGCCTGCACTATAACCCGGAACCTCTGCGAGCGGTGAAAAAGCCATCTCATGGACGGGACTGGTCCATTGAGATCACCGTGCCTCCTCTGGGCGGCGTAATTTTGAAGCGGGACGCCTCTCGAAAGACCGCCAGCGGAGAAAAAAAGCCAGCAGCGCATAAAATGACAAAAAAGAAGTAAAACAGATAGAAAGGATGCGGCCTGATACCGGCAGAAGGGGAAAGCCGCTGATCCATGGGAGATGATTTCATATGTTTGTGGGAAAAGAAGACTTTAAGATCGCGTTTCGAAACGAGTGCATCGACGTGGCGGGCAAGCCGCTAGAGATGTGCAGCGATCTGGATAAATACCAAGTGCTGGTTAGCCTGATTAAGAGCCAGGCGTCCAAGGTGAGAACCGAGACGTTAGAGCGGGTACGGGAGAGCAAAGAGAAAGAGGTCTACTATTTCTCCATGGAGTTTTTGATCGGACGGCTACTGAATAACTACCTGCTTAACTTGGGTATTCAGGATGTAGTCCGTTCCGGCTTGGCGGAGCTTGGAGAGGATTTGGACCGCATCTGTGCCCTGGAACGGGACCCGGGACTTGGCAACGGCGGCCTGGGCCGCCTGGCCGCCTGCTTTATGGATTCCATGGCATTTCTGGGCGTGCCTGGAGGCGGCATGGGGATCCGCTACCGATTTGGCCTGTTCCAGCAAAAGATTGTGAACGGCTATCAGACTGAGGTGCCAGACACCTGGCTGGACGCTGGTTATCCCTGGGAGACGGCCAAGCGGGACGAGTCCATCGTGGTGAAGTTCGGCGGCTATGTGGACCGGGAGTATCGGGACGGCAAGGTGGCGTTCCAGTATAAGGGATATGACCAGGTGTTGGCTGTCCCCTATGACGTGCCAGTTGTGGGGTATGGCGGCAAGACGGTCAATCCTCTGCGGCTGTGGTACGCACAACCTTTGGAAGAGCGTTTTGACCTGGCGGCGTTCAACCGGGGAGATTACGCTGCGGCGGTGAAGCACCGCAATGAAATCGAGGCGATTACCTGCATTCTCTATCCGGATGACAGTACGCTGGCGGGCAAAAAGCTGCGGTTGCAGCAGGAATACCTGCTGGTGGCCGCCGGTGTGGGAGACTTGGTTCGGCGGTACAAGCGGCTGTACGGGGACCGGGAGTGGTCTTTGATGCCCCAGCGGATGGCCATCCACATCAATGACACCCATCCTACCCTGTGTGTGCCTGAGCTGATGCGCCTGCTCATGGATGAGGAGGGGCTGGAGTGGGATGAGGCATGGGACATCACCACCCACACCATTGCCTATACCAACCACACAGTGCTCCCGGAGGCTCTGGAGAAATGGCCCATTGACATGATGCAGACAATCCTGCCCCGGGTGTATATGATTATCGAGGAGATCGACCGCCGCTTCAAGGAGAGCTTTGACAAGAGCCAGCCGGATTGGCAGCGGCGCCATCAAGCCACTGCCATTTTGTGGGATGGACAGGTAAAAATGGCCAACCTGTCCATTATCGGCAGCTATTCGGTCAACGGCGTAGCGGCCTTGCATACCGAGATCTTAAAGAAGGACACCCTGAAGGATTTTTACGCACTGTATCCCGAGAAGTTCAATAACAAAACCAACGGTGTTAGCCACCGGCGTTTCCTGATGGAAGCGAATCCCGGCCTGACGGACCTGATCACCAGCGCGATCGGTCCGGAATGGACGTATCACCCTGCGGCCTTGGAGAGGTTGCTGCCCTTCAAGGAAGATAGCGCCTTCCTGGAGAGGCTGGCTGCCGTCAAGCGGGAGAACAAAGTACGTCTGGCCGAGCACATCCGGATCAACAACGGTATCGACGTGGACCCGGATAGTGTATTCGATGTACAGGTCAAGCGCATCCACGCCTATAAGCGGCAGCTGCTGTACGCATTTAAGATTATGGATCTGTATAATCAGCTCAGGGACGACCCCAATATGGATATTCACCCTCATACCTTTATTTTTGCGGGTAAGGCTGCGGGAAGCTATGTGTTTGCCAAGGAGGTTATCAAACTCATTAACTCTATCGCCGACGTGGTGAACAATGACCCGGCGGTGAACAATAAGATGAAAGTGGTGTTCATGGAGAACTTCCGCGTGTCCTCCGCTCAGATCATTTATCCCGCTGCGGAGATCAGCGAACAGATTTCCACCGCAGGCAAGGAGGCCAGTGGCACCGGCAACATGAAGTTTATGTTCAACGGAGCCATCACCCTGGGGACTATGGACGGTGCCAACGTGGAGATCCACGACTTGGTGGGAGAGGAAAATATCCGCATCTTCGGTATGCGGGCCGAGGAGGTCATGGAGCGCTATGCCCGGGGAGATTACCACCCCAGCGACGTAGCGAACGCCGACCCCCGTCTCAAGCGCATCACCGACCAGTTGGTCAACGGCTTTTTCCAGAAGTCGGGCTGTGATTTCTGGGGCGTACGGGAAGCGCTGCTCACCTATGGCGACGAGTATTTCGTGCTGAAAGACTTTGACGACTACGTCCGTACCTGGCGGGAGATGGACCGGCTCTACTGTGACCGGAATGCCTGGAACCGCATCTCGCTGCACAATATCGCCAAGGCCGGCTATTTCTCCAGCGACCGGACCATCGCCGAGTACGCCAACGACATTTGGAAGGTCCGTTTCGACCGACGCTGACCCCGGCGGGCCGGGGGCCCGCTTTCGTATTATACCAGTCAAGTGAGGAGGATTCGTTTTGCGAAAGAAAGAGTGTGTGGCCATGCTTTTGGCCGGCGGGCAGGGCAGCCGCCTGCTGGCTCTGACCAAACGCAATGCCAAGCCCGCCGTGGCCTTTGGTGTGAAATACCGGATCATTGACTTCAGCCTGTCCAACTGCGTCAACTCCAATATTGATACGGTGGGCGTGCTTACCCAGTATAAGCCCCTGATCCTCAACTCCTATCTGGGCACTGGCGAGGCGTGGGACTTGGATGACTCTGACGGCGGCGTCCACGTCCTGCCTCCCTACGCCACCGAACAGGGCGGCGAGTGGTACAACGGCACCGCAGATGCCATCTACCACAACATCGACTTTATCGACAACTACTCTCCCGAGTACGTGGTCATTCTGTCCGGCGACCACCTGTACAAGATGGACTACAACAAGATGCTGGAGTTCCACAAGGAGCGGGGAGCGGACTTGACCGTGTCTGTCATCGAGGTGCCCTGGGAGGATGCCAGCCGTTTTGGCGTGATGAGCGTGGACAAAGACATGAATATCACCAAGTTTGCTGAAAAGCCCAAGGAGCCCGACAGCAACCTGGCCTCCATGGGCCTGTACATCTTTAACTGGGACGTACTGCGCCGGGCTTTGCTGGAGGATCACGACGACCCGGACAGCGAAAAGGATTTCGGCAAGAACATCATCCCCAAGTTGCTGCGGGAGGGCAAGAAGCTGTGCGCCTACACCTTCACCGGCTATTGGCAGGATGTGGGGACCATTGATAGTTACTACAGCAGCCAGATGGCCCTACTGGAGGAAAATCCTGAATTTGACATCTTTGAGGATGACATGCGCATTTTCTCCAACTCCAACATCTCGCCCCCTCACTACGTGGGGCGCAACGGCGAGGTGGAGCGCAGCTTAGTGTGCAACGGCTGCATCGTGCTGGGCAAGGTGGTGGACTCCATCCTCAGCTCCGATGTGTACGTGGGCGAGGGAGCCATCGTGGAGAAGTCCATCTTGCTGCCCGGCGTGCGGGTAGAGGCCAACGCCCGGGTGTTCCAGGCTATCGTAGGAGAGGGCTCCGTCATCGAGATGGGGGCCTGCTTCTGCGGCGGCACCGACCAGGAGCGTATCGCGCTGCTGGGCGACAGTGAACACTTCAAGAGCTTGTAAGGGAGGACGCGGCATGAAACGAATGATGGGTTTGGTCTCTACCAACTACTCAGGAAACGATTTTGGGATGCTTACGGAGGAGCGTCCTGTGGCGTCCATCCCCTTTGGCGGGCGCTACCGCCTGGTGGATTTTCCCCTGTCCAATATGGTCAACTCGGGCATCAACACTGTGGGCCTCATTACACCCTACATGTACCGCAGCCTGCTGGACCATGTGGGCAACGGTAAGGCATGGTCCCTAAGCCGGAAGGTAGGAGGCATGTTTATCCTGCCTGGCTCAGTGTATGGCATCAAAAATCAGCACGGCAAGTTCTTGCTGCGGGATGTGATTCATAACCAGGCTTACCTGGAGCGGTCCCGGCGGGACATCGTGGTACTGACCGCCAGCAGCAAAATCTACAACATCGACTTTCGGGAGGTGGCCGAGCAGCATGAGAAGTCCGGCGCGGTAATCACTCTGCTGTACAAGCGCATCCCCGACGGCGGCGCCGTCAAGGATCTGAACATCGCCTGCGACAGCCGGGGGCGGGTCACCGGCATTCATAGCGCCGCCCCCGGGGAGTCCTGCCAGTTTATGGATGCCATGCTCATCGACCGGGAGCTGTTGCTCAAGTTTGTGGAGTGGTACAGTGCCCTGGGCTATCTGGACATGATGGAGATCATCCAGGAGAATCTGGATAAACTGGCGGTGTTCGGCTATGAGTTCAAGGGCTATATGCGCGCCATCGACAACGTGGTGGACTATATGGCGGCCAGCATGGACCTGCTGGAGCCTCAGGTGATGCAGGAGCTGTTCCTGGGTGAGCGGCACATCAGCACGAAGGTGCAGGATGCGCCCCCGGTGAAATATTTCCCCGGCTGCCAGGTGCGCAACTCGATTATCGCCACGGGCTGCATGATCCGAGGGGCGGTGGAGAACAGCATCATCTTCCGTGGCTGCACGGTGGAAGAGGGCGCGGTGGTGAGCAACAGTATCATCATGCCCAACGACGTAATCACCAAGGGAGCGCAGCTGGAAAACGTCATCTGCGACAAGTTTGTTAACATCGGCGAGGGAGTCCGGCTGTACGGCAGCGCCCTCCGGCCTTTGATCGTCACCCGCAAGCAGTACAGCTGAGACAGACCGGCGGTCTGTGGGCCTGCAAGGAAGCGAGCGGGTACGGGAACATTCGGGCGGGGCCATATGCCCCGCCCGCCTGCGCGAAGGAATTAGGAGAGGAGGAGCGATATGTCAGTCAAAAAACCAAAAGTGCTGTTTGCCACATTTGAGGCTGTCCCCTTTGTCAAGACAGGAGGGCTGGGCGATGTGGGGGGCAGCCTGCCTGCCGCACTCAACCAAGCGGGGGCAGAGGCGCGGGTGGTGCTGCCCAAGTTTGCCACCATCCCTCAGATGTATAAGGACGAGATGGTCCATCTCACGCAGTTTTACGTTTATCTGGGCTGGCGGTGCCAGTATTGCGGCATCGAGATGCTGGAGCGGGACGGAGTGACGTGGTACTTCCTGGACAACGAGTATTACTTCGGAAGGGAGTACCCTTACGGCTTCTTTGATGATGGGGAGCGTATCGCATTCTTCGCCAAGGCGGTGTGCGAGTGCATCCAATACCTAGATTTCATGCCGGATGTGCTCCACTGTAATGACTGGCATACCGCCCTATCCCCGGTGTTCTTGCGGGAGATGTACCACTGTGTAAAGGGATACGACAACATCAAGACGGTGTTCACCGTGCACAACCTGAAGTACCAAGGGATGTTCGACGGCTTCATGCTGGGAGATGTGTTGGGCCTAGCGGACTATCCGGCGGCCCGGGATCAGCTGATGCAGGACGGCGCGGTGAATTTTATGCGGGGCGCGCTCAACTACAGTGATCGGCTGACCACCGTCAGCCCTACCTATGCCCAGGAGGTGTGTACCGACTTCTATGGCGAGGGATTGGACGATGTGTTCAACCGCCGCCGGAGCATCCTGTCCGGCATCCTCAACGGCATCGACACCAAGCAGTACGACCCCAAGACCGACCCAAACCTGTACGTGAACTTCACCCCCAAGACCATGGAGAAAAAGGCGGAGAACAAGACCCGCTTACAGGTAGATTTGGGCCTCAAGGTGGACGCGGACGTGCCTATGATCGGGCTGATCAGTCGCCTCACCGACCAGAAGGGGCTGGACCTGGTCAACTACATCCTCCACGAGCTGCTCCAGGATGAAGTGCAGCTCGTGGTGCTGGGGGTAGGCCAGCGGCAGTATGAGGATGCTTTCCGCTATTTTGCCGGGCGCTACCCGGAGAAGGTGTCTGCCAACATCTGCTTTGATGAGCCTTTGAGCCATAAAATCTACGCCTGTGCTGATATGGTGCTGGTGCCCAGTCTGTTCGAGCCCTGCGGCCTGAGCCAGATGATCGCCATGCGCTATGGAACTTTGCCTATTGTCCGGGAAACTGGCGGATTGAAAGACAGCGTCATCCCCTATAACGAGTACACTGGCGAGGGCAACGGCTTCAGCTTTGCCAATTACAATGCCCACGAGCTGCTCTTTACCATCCAGCGTGCCGTCCGCCTCTACCGGGATAACCGCCCTGCTTGGGAGGACCTGATGCGCAACGCTTTTGCCGCCGACTTCTCCTGGGACAAGTCGGCCAAAGAGTATCTGGAGCTGTACCGGGGCCTGCTGCGATAAGCCGCGGCAGCTCAGGCAAAAAGCGGTGAGAATCCACTGCTTTTTGCTCTATTCCGGGGCATTAGCCCCATGGACCGGAATCGAAAAGACCGGCCGATTGATACTACAAAACAACGAGGTGTCCCCATTTTCATGAATGTTTATCACAATTCCCATGACCTCCGGGACCGGAATCCCTTTGGGGCCGTGCCCACCGGGACCAGGATTGAGCTGGGGTTGGATGTGACCGACCCACCGGCCGGAGCCTCCTGCTTCGTCCGGGTGTGGGAGAAGGACCAAGGCGCGGCTCTGGTGCCCATGACCTGCGTTAGCTGGGGGCGGACCGCCCGCTTCACCGCCGCCATCACTGCGCCGGAGGAGGGTTGCCTGCTGTGGTACAGCTTTGTGATCGAGGGCATGGGCCAGCCCCGCAGCTATTACGGCAATAACGCCGCTGGCTTGGGCGGTCCCGGCCAGATGTATGACAGCAGCCCCAAGAGCTACCAGATCACCGTTTACCGTCCCAATTCCACCCCGGACTGGTACAAGTACGGCATTGCCTACCAGATCTTCCCCGACCGTTTTTTCCGGGGGGAGGACTGGCTGCGCCGCCAAAAGGAGGGGAGCCATCCTGCCATATGGAAGGGGCCCCGGCATATCCTCCAGCGGGACTGGAACGACACCCCCTTTTACTGCCGCAACGAAAAAGGAGAGATCACCCGCTGGGCGGTGTTCGGCGGCACCCTGGAGGGCATCCGGGAGAAGCTGCTGTACTTAAAAAGCCTTGGGGTGACGGTGTTATACCTCAACCCCATTTTCGAGGCGGCCAGCAACCACAAGTATGATACCAGCGACTATTTGAAGGTGGACCCCTCCCTAGGGGACGACGACAGCTTTCAGGCCCTGGTGGATGCGGCCCGGGAGTTGGACATCCGCATCATCCTGGACGGGGTGTTCAGCCACACCGGGGCGGACAGCCGGTATTTCAATCGACTGGGCAACTATGATACGGTGGGCGCCTGCCAGAGCCAGGACTCCCCCTATTACAAATGGTATCGCTTCCGTCATTGGCCGGACGACTACGAGTGCTGGTGGGGAGTGACCGACCTGCCCAATGTGGAGGAGCTGGAGCCCAGCTACAGCCAGTTCATCTACGGCGAAGGAGACAGCGTCATCCGCCACTGGCTGCGTAAGGGCATCGGCGGCTGGCGGCTGGACGTGGCTGACGAGCTGCCCGACGAGTTTATCAAGGGCATCCGGGCGGCCATGGAGGAGGAGGCACCGGACAGCGTCCTGCTGGGCGAGGTATGGGAGGACGCCTCCAACAAGGAGAGCTACGGCCGGCAGCGGGAGTATCTGCTGGGGGAAGAGCTCCAGTCCACCATGAACTACCCCTTCCGGTCTGCGGCTATCGACTTCATGCTGGGCAAGCTGGACCCGGAGGGGTTTCGGGCCAAGCTCATGAGCCTGAAGGAAAACTACCCCCGGGACAACTTCTACGGCGCCCTCAACGTCATCGGCAGCCACGACCGGGAGCGGATCCTCACTACGCTGGGAGAGGCCCCGGAGGAGCAGAAGCTTACCGAGCTTCAGCGGGAGCTGTACCGTCTGGCGGATGACCGTTACGACCTGGCCCGCCGGAGATTGAAAATGCTCTCCCTCATCCAGTTCACCATGCCCGGCGTACCCTGCGTCTACTACGGAGACGAGGCGGGGGTTCAGGGCTATACCGACCCTTTTAACCGCGGACCTTACCCCTGGGGCCGGGAGGATCAGGAGCTGCTGGTCCACTATCGGATGCTGGCGGCTCTGCGGCAGCAGTATCCGGTGCTGGCCCGGGGCGAGTACGAGCCCCAGGCCTTCGGCGGCCATGTCTATGGCTGCCGCCGGTGGGATGGGGAGACTCAGGTGCAGGTGCTGGTCAACCGGGGCATCTTTGAGCATGAGACGGTCCGCCTTTCCATGGCGGCTCCTTACGCACTGGAGCTGATCAGCGCCCAGTGGCTGGAGCCGGACGGGGACGGGATGCTTACCATCCAGCTGGAACCCTTGACCGGAGTGGTCATCCAGTTTCTGGCCGAGCGGCCTCAGAGAACGGCTCTGCCCCGGGCGGCGGGGGTGGTGTGCCATTTGACGGCCATTCCCGGCCGGCATGGGCGACCCACCCTCACCGACGGGCGGGACTTTGTGGACTTTCTGGCCAAGGCTGGCCAGAAGCTGTGGCAGGTGTTGCCCTTGAACCCGGTGGGGCTGGCCGCCTCCCCTTATGTGAGCCCGGCGGCTTTCGCAGGGGAGAGCAGCTTTATCGACCGGGACCGCCAGCCCGACTGGAATGGCTATAACGCCTTCTGCCAGGAGAACGCCGGGTGGCTGGATGACTATGCCCTGTACATGGCCGTCCGGGAGGCCCGGAAGGGCGCGCCCTGGCAGGAGTGGCCGGAGGACGAGCGGGACCGGACCGACCTGGAAGGACTGAAGGGCCGGTATGCCGCGGCCATGGAGGGCTACCGTCGGGACCAGTATTGGTTTTGGAGCCAGTGGGAGCAGCTCAAGGACTACGCCAACAGCCAAGGGGTGCGCATCGTCGGCGACCTGCCTCTGGGTGTGGCGGCGGACTCGGCGGATGTGTGGGCCCACCGGGAGCTGTTCCAGCTGGACAGCCGGGGCTGGCCCAGCCGGACGGCGGGCGTTCCCCCCGACTACTACTGCCCCGACGGACAGAACTGGGGCAGTCCGGTGTACAACTGGGATGCAGCAAAGGGCAGCGGCTACCGATGGTGGATCGACCGGCTGGGCCACGCCATGAAGGCTTTCGACTATGTGCGTCTGGATCATTTCCGGGGCTTTTCCGAGTACTATTCCATCCCCGCTGGAAAGAGCGGGAAATGGGGCGGCTGGCGGCCCGGTCCGGGGCTGGCCCTGTTTGATGCCGCCCGGGAGGAGCTGGGGCCCCTGCCCATCCTGGCGGAGGACCTGGGCCTGCTGGATGCGGGCGTGTACCGCCTGCTGGCCCAGACGGGCTTTCCCGGGATGGATGTGTACCAGTTTGAGGGGGCGGCGTTGCTGTCTATGGATCAGGGACGATCAGCGGGCCGGGTGTTCTATGCCTCCACCCACGACAGCCAGACCTTGGCGGGCTGGTGTGCCCAGCGGGGGGAAGACCCAGACCGGGTGATCCGAGAGCTGTATGCCTCTCCGGCAGGGTGGACCATGTTCCAGCTCCAAGACCTGCTGGGGCTGGGGGACGAGGCCCGGTTCAACACCCCCGGCACGGTGGAAGCACGGAACTGGTCCTGGCAGGCTATGCCGGACCAGCTCACCGACCAGGTGGCGGAGCGGTTCCGCCGGCTGGCAGAGGAGAACGGAAGATAAATAGAAACGTGGGTCCAG
>ENA-UOIV01001724-UOIV01001724.1-human-gut-metagenome-genome-assembly--contig:-C59-NODE-1724-length-17319-cov-12.602410_pt1 | contig 17319 bp, 27 predicted proteins | sample MGYA00242333_ERZ723880 | MGnify/ENA metagenome assembly ERZ723880 | reverse complement strand
CATCCCTAAAAGACATATTTTGCTCGTTTTTCTCTTAACTTAATAGCATTGCCCTGCAGGGGCGTCCCCCTGCTTCGGTTCCTGGACAAATCCCTTGAGGTCGTCCTCGGTGAATCCGAAATCGGATGCATTAGTCATCTGGTTGTCTTCGTCTTTGTCAAACATAAATGTCCTCCTATGCGGTTTAACGTCGTTCGCCGGACGCAAAATGTAAGCGGTTTAGCGGCGTCGCTCGGGCCGAAGATACGGGCGGCTGGTTTAACGACATTAGCCGGGTCGAGTTCCCGTATCGTGTTTACTGATTAAATGGGATGTTAGGCGGCATCCCGGAAGGGATACCCTGCGGCGCCTGCGGTGCCGGTGCGGCAATAGCCGGGGCAGGCGCCTTCCCCTTGAGCGCCATCCGTTCCGCCATAATCTGCTGCGGCGAAATCGTCACGCCGATAGACTGCAGGGCCTGGGAAAGTGCCTCCGCAGGCAGCTGGTCCAGCGTTCCAGAGACTTTGACGTCCGGTACCTTCGGCGCTTCGGCCTGCTGCTGCAGCCGCTTCTTGACCGCCTCTTTCTCCGGGAAGTCCATGAAGTCCAGGATAATATCCATGGGGATATCCACACCGGCCTTCTTCGCTTCGAGCAGCTGATAAAGGTTAGCCTGTCTTGCGGTGGCGCTTGCCGTGCTGGTGGTAATCACGATATCAAAGTCAAAGCAGGACAAGTCATAGAGCACCTTTGCTACCGGGTCTCCATTAGCATCCAGCAGTGGCTGTCCTGTCATCGGATTAATCTGCGTCTGTACGGTCATTGCCTGGCCCATCCCTGGCTCAATCTGTACAAATTCTTTCTTCCCATCATCGCCCAGGATGCGCAGCGCTTTTTCATGATTGAAATACTGCGGGATCAGTCCGGGTTCTCCACGGTCCCCCCACAAGAGCTGAACGATCTGCAGCTCGGCGTCCTTGGCATGGTCAAAGATTTCGGCCGTCTGCACAGTTGTGACCGTCTGTCTAAGGTCAATGGCCTTGCCACTCATCTGGCCCACAGAGCCAGAGAGTGATTCAGGCGTCACGCCGGAGATGGAGTAGAAATCAGCGCTTGACTGCTGTTCGAGCTCAATATTGCCGATGTCCTGCGCCGCAGGGAGGCCGTCGGTAAACGTAAGGCCCGGCGGCAGGAAGATATTGGCTCCTGGCGTGGTTGAATGGTCCCTAATGTCACGCTTAACCTTGGCGTCTGCCTGCCCCTGCCAGTACCGCACGCCAAGAGCCTGCTGGTCTACAATGTGCATCCGCTGGGAGCGGTTCTTGTTAAGTTCCCGCTGGGGGTCTTTCAGGTCTCTCACGACGCCCGCAGGCTCAAGTCCGTCGTCTTTGTCGCTTTCCCATCCTGACTTGTAGCAGTACTGCGCAACAAGCGGAAATTTCCCGTGGCTGTAAGGGCTTTCGCCCTCTTCCAGAAGCACCTCTCCGCAGAATGTAGCGTATCGGATGTGCTCATCCGGCACTGTCGTTGGCTGTCCACCGGCGGCCAGAAGGGCCTGGTACTCCGGAGACGACGGGTCAGAGATGATTTCAGCTCCGGCGGTGAACACCTTTTTAGTGCCGTACTTTCTGTACCAGTACTGAACAACACGGAGCTTTTTCAGCTCGTTAGAGTACCAGAGCGGAGTGGTTTCCACGGTTTCGAGCTCTGTTTCGTCGTAGTCGTGGAACATTGTCCGGATTTCGTCGGCATGTTCCGGGTAGACCAGGCACAGCTTGTCAGGAGACTCCCAAGAATAGCGCCCGCAGAAAGCGGCATCTGAAAGGTCATCTTTAGTGCTTTCCGGGTCGATGAACACATCAAACGGGCTCACATTCTCAATCTTTATTTCCCCGTCCATTTTCTTGAAATTGAAGGCGTAGGAAAGCCAGTAATAGCCGACGCCGCAAGTAATTGCATCCCTAAATGCGTGTTTTTTAGCCTTCTGGTACGATGCTTTATCAAAAACGTACTTCGTGATGCCTTTAGCAACGCGGCTTACCCGGTCGTCTTCTTCGGACCTGGGCAGGAAATCCGGCTCGGTCTCATTCTGCGCAGCATAACCGCACAGGAGATTGACGATGGGGCGGATGCGGTTAAGCGTAATTGCCGGCCGCTTAGCCCTCCTCATGTTGTTCAAGTCGGCGTCAGTCCACTGCTTACCAGCTACGAATTCATAATCCTGCTTAGCATAATCACGCCAGGTCTCAGATAGCCGGAGGGCTTCTTTCACTCGCTCCTTGGCAGCGTCAAAATCAAAGCCGCCTTCCTGCTGTGCTGGCAGGTTCTTTTCTTCTTCCATTCCGTCCATTTTCTCACCTCATTCCACAATTTCAGAGCCGTAAATCATGTTGTACATTTCCCTTAGCTGCCAATCGGGCATCTGTTCGACAAACGCCCGGAGTTCCTGGTCTGTGTACTTCCCCGGGATAATCACACCTTTATTCACATGCTCGCCAACTTCGCCCTTCAGGACCCGGAAAGCGTAGTCCCTGAGGCCTTTCCGGCTCACAAACTTAATAGACGATAAATCAGTAATTACACGCCCCATGCGGTTCCTTCCTCCCTGTCCGGTCTTACCAACTTGTACTTATCAATAGCCCTTACTTCGCCCTTTTCCGGAGTGATGGGCCGTGACATCAAGAAATAGCGGAGTGAGTCGTAAGCGTGGTCCTCTTCCTCCGTGTCAACGTCCTCCACATGGTGCTTATCGTAGGTGAGCGCCGGGAGTGTGCGAATAAGATGGTGGCAGGAAGAGAAGATTTTAAGCTTATGTTCCTTAAGCCGCATATGCACCTGCATGAGCCCCGCCATGCGGTCGTTGTCCCCAGGCGTCCAGGGCACGCCCTCATTAGCAAAGATTTCCGCGATTGTCGGGCCGTCGTGTCCGGTGCGCTGCCAGATAGCGGGGTCCGCAATGCCAAAGGCCCCCGCCAGGTGCTTAACCTTCCTGGCCACTTCCCTGGCCGTTTCCTGGGTTCCGGTGTTGACGGTTCCAGGCTTACATCCGTACCACTCTCCGATAACGTAAACGACGCCGTCATAATCGGTGGCGTACTCGTAGATGGCATAGGGCTTAGTGTATCCCCAGTCCATTGAACGAAAGCGCGGCCAGTCGGCGGGGACGGGGAACGGCTGGATAACATGCTCATCATTCCGAAACTCTTCAAAGACCTGACCCTCGAAAATGTTCCAGTCACCGTCTCGATAAGCCTTCCGGAGCTTTTCCGGCAGCGTATCAAGCTGAGCTTTATATGCTGCAGAAATGTGCGGGTTATCGTCCACTGTAGCGGGCACGAAAGCCACCTGTGATGCGAACGCCTGCATTTCTGGCGGCATGTTGCGGTCAATGAATAGGTTCTTAACCCACATGTGGCCTCTGCCGCCCGGGTTTGTCGCGGCAATAAACTTCGTGTCATTGATTCCTACCCAGCGGAGACGCATCCGCAGGAAGTCAAAAACCGACTGATCATTGAGTGTCAGCTCATCAATAGCGATGGCCGCAAACTCGGAAGAAAGGTATTTAGACGGCTTATCTAGATTTCTAAAGCAGATGACGCCGCCGCCCAGGCCGTCGGCAAGGATGAAATCGTGATCTGTCTCCCTATACTTTCCCAGCCACTCCGGAAACTCCATGCGAATCTTTGAAAGCTGGCGGTCTTTGAGTGACGGATAATCTTCGCAGAAAAGGCCTACCCGAATCCCTTTAATTCCGGTGTGCTTGTACCAGGTCAGCAGGAGATACACCAGCTCCCAGCGGAGAATGTACGATTTCCCGCCTCCTGCGGCGCCGCCGTAAAGGATATAGGTGTTATCTTTAACGGTCTGCATAAAACTCCGCTGCCGTGGCGTAGGCTTGATGATGTCGTTGATGAGGTTAATCTTGCGCGTTGATATCATCATCCACCTCCAACGTTACGGAGAGCCCGCCGGAAACCTCCGTCTTGTCCACCGGCTTGTATCCGGCTCGGTCCATAATGTCTTTAGCCGCCGCCAGCCTGTCCCGGTCGTCCGCCTGCGGATTCGTGGCAATGCTGAGGATGGCGTCATAGGCTTTTACGGCACCGGCGGCCATTCTTGTGCGCAGGTTCCCATAAATGTCTGCTTTATATTCTTCCATAAGTTTTTTGACTTTATCATTTTTCATCAAGCGGCTGCCTTGCATGTAGGCGCTTCGTGGGCTGTACCCTGCATTGATAGCAGCCTGCGTCTGGTTACCGCCGCAATTAAAATATTCAATTACAAATTTCCGGTACCTGTCTTCGGCTGCCATGGCATTCACCGCCTTTCAGAAAAATCAAAAAATAAGCAATAGAAAACCACACGCCGATGAGCATGTGGTTTTTCTATTCCGTGCGAAATCCGAATCCCTGTTTCCTGATTTCCACACTAGCATTATAGCAGGTTCGAAAGTCTCATTTAGTCCCCAGTTTTCCCTGGGGCCATGGTGGTGAGGCTTTCAGCAATAAGCCTTATTGCCTTCTGGTGCCTCCGGAAGCCTTCTGACCGTTCGATGTGGTGAGTGCGGAAAATATTTTTCCATGACATCCCGCGCAGGTAACGGTCCATCATGACTGACTCCAGCTCCGGGTCTTTCAGCGTCCTCAAAAGGCGGATAGCGTCCTGCTTGTAACACTCAAGCTCCCAAAGCCTCATAGTGAGCTCGCGCACGCACTGGTCCCGCTCCGCGTGGATGCGCAGGACAACGTCCAGCAGGTCGGATGTGCTGCCGCCGGAAACATGCGGCTTACTATAGTCGATTGCCTTGGCCGCCGCCAGGTCATCGTCAATGTGGTCTCTCTCATAGACGATTGAATCGTATAGGCGCTGGCAGCGGCGGACCTTGTCGAAAAACAATTTCACTTCTTTTTCGGTCATCGGCTACCCTCTCTCTTTCGGCCTGGGTGCCATTTTGGCCGCCGGAACCATGGATCTAAAAACGTGCCCGGTGTAGACGTCTCTAATTGCCAGATCATCAGCCAGTTCAAACCCATTTCCCCGAAGGTAGAAGCGCACCGCCTTGAGGCAGGCAAATGCATCCGCCGCCTTCTGGGCCTCTTTCACCTTCCGGGCCTCCTTCCGGAAAATGCCCAGAACTTCTGAAAATGTGGGATCCGGATTATTCGTTACTCTGCCCTTCATGCCATGCTTTCCCATGTGTCCCTCCCTAAACCTTGTACTCATCCACCTGGACCATGAGGCCCGGGGTGACGCCGTAAACTTTGATAATGCCCATCTTCACCACCTGCCGATCATCGTCGTAGGCCAGGCCGTTCAGGGCATCAAGCACAACTTTCAAAATGTTGTCTCCGTCCGGCTTGGTTGTCGGCACAATGAGCCCCGCAATGGCTTCTTTCTTTTTCCGCTTGCTCCAGGATTGTGGAATGGGATACCGGGCCTGAATTCTCACGCAGGCGTAGCAGTCGGATGGGAGTTTCTGAAATTCTCCCTGGCATTCCCGGAAAGCGCTCTGGATTCTCTTTTCATAGTCAGCGGTGTTTTTCGGCGTGTAGGTAGTGTGAGATTTTTGCGAAAATCGTGGCCGTGCTTTCCCCTGCGGCTTTCCTTCAACGAAAAAGTACAATTACATACCCCCTCTCGCTCCGAAGCGTTTAAGGGCCCTTTTAAGCGATTTTTGATTATCTTCGCCCATACGTTCGTAGCATGAACGGGAATCATTGCACTTTTTGACCAGCTGTCCGAACTCATCAATGACGCGGTGCCACTCTCCGTGGTGGAGCGGGCGCCCGCAGTAAGCACAGTTTCCTTCCGGCGGCATGGCCATGCGTCCGTCATAGTAGGGCTTTTGGGGGTTCGCCGTCACCCGGGGCGCCCGGCTTTCCGGCGGCGGGCCTACCCTTCCGCCTGGCTTCAGGTCCTTCACGGAGAGTTCCTCCGGCTTTTCCGGCAGAGTTTCCCTGGGGCGGAGCTCGCCCATGAGCCCTTTGGCCCAGGAACCGTCCTCCCGGTTCCCATGGCGCCTGTTAAACTTTCTCGTTCCGTTCCTTCTTCCCATCTTCTGCCTCCTGTTTCTGACCATGATGCAGCACAATGCATTCCCTGCGGAGATGCTCATTTTCTTTTCTGAGCTCAGAGTTGCGCTTCTCAAGCATGAAATAATACTGTTCAAGCGATTCATCCGCCTCTTCTTTCAACTTTTCATACCCGTGCAGATCCGAAAATGTGGCGGCTATGAAGTATACGGTAATAATTCCGGTGATTACAAGCGCCAAATCTTCAATTGACATGGTCAAGTCACCTCCCCGGTTTTCCGACATAACCCGGGCTGTAGATGTCGAATTTCACGCTCTTCTTGGTTGCTCTTACGTTCACCGCGCCGAATTTCTTTATCTTTTTGTAGTATGGCGAATTTCTGAGCTCGCTGAGCGGGATTTTCTTATTAATCGCATCGGGGCCGTCGTGCACAATGCAGAGCGTGGTTTGAACCGGACAGAGTTTCAGAAAATCCAAGAACCCCATGCCACACCTGGCGGCATAACTAAGTGCGCACTTTACAGAGCAGCACTTCTGCCCGTCCATATATCCTCTAAGGTTGCCACTCCACTTTCTGCTCGGATCCTCATCGAACTCTTTTTTAAACGGTTTACCACAAGTGATGCAGTGGAGCGTCACCGGGTTTCTCTTGCCCGGGTGGTGGAGTGCATCAGCCTCCGTATTATAAAGCCAGTCGCAGCATTCAATGCCGTGGTAATACCTTCCCGGCGTGCACCAGTCCCCGTCTTTATCGACATAACGCTTTCCAAGAGACACGAACTCTTTCCCGCAGACCAGGCAGTGGATTGTTAATCCTTCTCCTTCCATGGTGTTTCCTCCTCCTGTTTAAAATGGGATGTCCTCATCCTTTTCGTTCGACCCATGCATCACGCCGGAAGGATTTCCCTGGGGCTGGTTCGCATAGTCCGAAAAACTAGTTTGTTCCATGGGCGGAGGCGTCGGCTGGCCGAAGCGTGAGAAGTTGCCCCGGTCCTGGGGCTGACCCTGCTGGTTCTGGCCGCCTCCCCACTGGCCATTTCCCTGGATGTTGCCCTGGCCGCCGTTAGCGTGGGGGCTCCCGTCAAGGCAGATGGCCACCAGGTCCGCCACCACCTGCGTAAAGTACTTTTTCCCCTGGGGGCTCTCATAGCTGGAGGAGGAATAGCGGCCGCGCACCATTACTCGCTGGCCCTTCTGCAGGTTGTTCCCGCAGCTTTCCGCCAGCGGGCCCCACACCTGGACGCTCACCCAGTCCGTGCGCTCCTCTTCTTTCACTTTGTAGGAGCAGGCCACCGACAGGCGGCAGTATGGCTTTCCGCTCTGGGTGTACTTCAGTTCCGGGTCGCGGCCCAGGCGGCCGCTGATAAAGCACTGGTTATCATTCAACATTGTGGGGTTCCTCCTTCTTTTCAAAATACTCTTTCAGAAAATCCATGTACTGGGCCGCCTTGGCCAGGTCGGTCTCCAGCGTGCCCTTCTTGGGGTATCTGTACAAATATTTGATAATGTTCCCCATGTAGTAGGCTTCGATGCCGGAAAGCCCGGTCACCATAGTCTCAATCACATCTTTGCACTCCACGCCTTTCCATGTGTAGTGGTCCGGATGATGGATTTCATCTGTGTAGATAAACTGCTTCATTTCCTTCTCAATCTCCTTTTCTTCTCGGCTGTAGGGAGTACTTGCAGGTACGGCCATAGCCTGCAAAGCTCCGCCCTTTCCTCGGTACCGTTTCACCCTCAAACCTTCTAAGCATATGGAGTGCTTCGGCATTTCTTCGTCTTTAAGCTCATGGATAATCGTTTCCATAACTGCCTCCTTCAGATTCTGTGATGTCCGGAGAGCTTGTCTCGAGCCCTGATGTACTCCCGCATCCGCAGATGGCCGCTGGGAGAAGTTCCATATTTCAATCTTCTGATAAACTTTTCAGTGCGGCGTGAGAACTCAAATAAAGTCCTTGCGAAACTTTCCACTTCTTTCTTCCTCCGAAGCTTCCAAAATCGTCTTTTCCGCATCAGTGCTTTACTTCTCAAGAATCATCTACCTCCTTCCAGAGCCATGCTCCCGGAGAGGGAAGCAATGAAGCCCTGCACTTTGCCATCCTTCAGGAGAGCCCTGTTGTTGTGCTCTTCCTGGCGACTCTCCTGCAAGGCGGCGTACATTTTAAGAAACTGCCCGCGCAGCACGCCGGTTTGGTCCGCCGGGGAGGCGCAGATTTCTTTCCACCCCATCCGGCGGACAACCTCGGCGGCCACGGGGTCGCTGATCCTCGGCTTGCCGTAGTAGCCGGTGCGGGAAATCTCCCGAACCACTTCTCCCCATCCCCTGCCGGCGTCCGGCGGCTCGTCGCCTTGGGCGGCTTTGTAGAGCGCCGCCGCACGGCTCCGGATTTCCGCAACCGTTGGCAGGAAGGCCGATTCCTTGATGAGGGCTTCGATGGCCTTCACAAGGATGGGCTCCGGGATGTCTTTTGTCATCATCAGATAGAGCCTGGCCTGCTGGTTGGTAAACTTTGGCCATGCCGCTTTAAGCATCCCAATCGCCACTGTCTGGGGGGAGGGAATTTTTGAATTGTTCAAGTCCATCTAAAAAATCCTCCATGTTCTGACTACTCTGCGGAGCGGCCCGCGGGGCCTGCGTCTCTTTCAAAGCGTAGAACCCCTGCCACCCGCGCTTAATACTCTGCAATACAATGGATACCATCAGCCGCTCATCTCCGCCGGAAAGCTTCTGCAGGTCTTTGAGGTTAAGCTCTGCTGCCCTTTCGGTGAGGGGCTTCTTCATCTTCTTCCTCATGTCATTCCATTCCTTGAGGGCGCTGAGCAGTTCCTGGTTGGTTCCGGAAAACTTCTCGAAGAGGGAAGCCACCCCGCCGCCCCCTTTGGGGGGTAGGGGGGTATTATATTCTTCCCTTCTTACATTCTTACTATTCTTACTTTCTTTTTTATTGGTGGGGTCTGCTTGGGGTCTGCTTGGGGTCTGCTTGGGGTCTGCTTGGGGTCTGCTTGGGGTCTCCACATGGGTCTGCTCTCCATCATAGAGCTGATATTTTCCCCAATTTACGATGGAAATGAGCACTCCACGGTGGGTCCGGCGGAGGGTCCAAAACCCCATTTTTTCGAATCTGACAAGCGCTTTACGCACAACATCTCTGGTTACTCCCTCACCAGCCCTGTCCGCCAAGTCCCGTGAGCTGATGAACACACCACCTGGAGGGATGGTGAATTTTCGGCCCAGCACGTCCCACTGTTTTGGGGCCCAGGCAGCCAGGAACATAACTGTGAGAAGCACCTTCACCTGTGCCGGGGTCGAGTTGACGAACACCGGGTCATCAACCATTTTTCGGTAAAGTTTTATCCAGTTTCCTTCTGCCATGTCCGCGGCTCCTTAGTCCTTGGGAAATGAATGGAAGGGGATGACCTCTGCATGAGGCGTACTGTCATCCACTCCCACCTTACCAACTCCATTGAAATTGATGAGCTCTACAGAGAGGTCATGGAGGAAAATCTTCCAAAAGCGATAAAGCACTGAACCCTTTTTCGCATACCTTTCCATGCAGTTATCCATAAACCACCCGGCAAGAGTAAGCGCATCCTTGCCGGTGGCACAATTCGCCTGATAACTGGCAGTGCCTTTCCCATTCGCAGAAGGAGAACAGATGACGAGTACATTCTTGAACCCTTTGCCCTTCAGGTAGTCGCAGGCCGCCTCCATGTAAATCCTTTCGTCACCCGTCATTTCTTTCCCTCCTTCTGTTCGCTCTTCGGTTCCTCTTCCGGAGCGGCCTCAGGCTCGTTGTCGATGGTGGTGTACATTTCGTTAGGCTCATCAGCCATGTTTTCAGAGAGTGTAGACTTCACGGTTTCATCTGTGGAAACCGCTTTTACGAACTCCGTTTTCAGTGGGGCGTATTTCAGGACCTTCTTCAAAACGGTCTTTTTAGCCATTTCGTCAAAGTCGGTCTGCCAGGGGCCGTTCCGGTAAGCCTTGGATTTTTTCATAGCAAACTTTTCTACATCTTCCCGGCTCATGACTTCAAACCCTACGCCGCCGTTCTTGAGCTTTAATACGGCGTAATAGAAGGTAACCGGGCCGCGGTCTGTCTGGGCGGGCACGTGGCGGAGCTTAGGCTCCAGCCCGTACTCGTATGTAAATGTGTCATTTTCGTGCACCTCATGGGCCTGGATGGAGCTCACTTCTCCAGAGCGGTACGCCAGGTCAATGAGCCCTTTGTACCCTAACTGAAACTGACAGACGCTGCCGTAGGGAATGAGGTACGCCTGACCCAGGGGCGTGTTAGGTTCCACGCCCAGCTGGGCCGCCTGCATCATGGCGCCCAGGAAGCTCTGGGGAGTGCAGGTCTGCAGCTTCGGCGTAGAAGAAAGCGCCGTCAGAACCATGCGCGTAAAGCGCTCCGGAGTGATAACGGAAGGAAGCGCCTTCCGGATCTGCGGCTCCATGGCCTGGATCAACCCCTGCATGGAAGTCCTAGCGTTCCCTCCCTGCTGCATGCTTGCCTTTCTTTCTGTGAGTCCGCCTTTCGTGTTCATAGTGTCTTTCTCCTTTCTCAACATTCCGGTAAGACGCCCAGATCAGGGCGTCACCGGATTTAATCAAAATAGATTTATCAAAATAACCATGTAATATGTCTGCCACCGTGCCGTTGATTCCCCGGGCGTCCCAGTGAACCGGGGCGCCCACCTGGAGGCGGTTGAAATCGTCCTCAGTCATTGGCTTTGATTGAGAAGCGGCGAGAAGGCTTGCCGTAAGAAATGAAACCCTTGTCTTCGAGAAGCCGGTAAATGTCCGGAGCACTCTTTTTCACTTTCGCCAGAGGCACCGATGCACGGCCGGAAGTTGATTTCCAGACTACCCGGAAGCGGTCTGTAGAGCCTTCTTCTGCATCGCCCAAGAGCTCCTTGAGCTTGTTTTCTTTGAGCGAAATCTGATTCTTGAGCGAATTCAGGATGGCCTTATCAGCCTCGAGAGACTCAATAACCCTTTCAGCCTCAGAGGGGAGCAGGATTGATTCACCGCCGCCCTTGAATCTTTCCGAAAGGGCCGCCGCACAGCTGGCGCTCCCGTCAACCGGGGGCGGGGTATTCGTTTCTACCAGATGCCAGAAATCAGCCTCCGCCTGGATGAGAGCCTTGATGTCGTCTTCATTGCGCTCCACTGTCTTGTAAAGTGCTTCATTGCCGCCGATGAGTACGGCGATGTACCACCGGTCGGCGCCGGTTACTGCCAGGTAGTGGAGACATTGGCAATAATAAGCGTCGGGGATTTCGTCCCCTTTCCACTTCTTCGCCTGACTGACTCCGGCGGTCTTGATTTCAAGGCCCGCCTCTTCTCCCATCACCGCCCTGTCAACGTTGGCCAGCATGAACGGATGGGCCCGGCTCCGGAGCGTCCCCAGCTTTCTCACCTTCTTGCCGGTGGTCTCCATGAACCAGTCAGCAACGTTGGGTTCGTTTTTGACGCCCCAATAGATGTACTGGTTGCCAGACAGGTCCGGCGGCTCTGCCTGGCCTGTTTTTTCCAGCCAAAGCTGGTATGGGCTCTTGTATGGGTTGAGCCCCATGATGACGGAGGCGTCACTTCCTCCAATGCCCGCGTTGCGGGTCTCTAACCACTTTGCGTGGTCCGTCTCTGCCTCATGGCAGGATAAAATCAAATCACAGCCTCTGTATGCCATATTCTTTCTCCTCTCCAAGTTCTTTTCTCGTAAGATATGCGCCAAGCTCTGCCCGAATGTCGTTTCTTACTCTTCTAATGCGTTCCTCATACAGCGTGTTTCTCGAGATGGTTCCCGATTCAAGCACGGCATCCAGTGTTTTTATTGCTTTGACTGCTTCTTTTTTCTCCTGTTCGTTGCTAATCATGCTTTTCCTCCTGTTTCTGTGATACAATGAGGGGGATGATGATATGAATGAATAGAAGCATCATCCCCTCGGGCTTTTGACGTGCCAGCGTCAGAGGCCTTTTTTCTTTTCTTCTTTCTGGTCCTAGTCATTGCTATTACCTCTCACATTCAGAAATTTGTTGATGAAATAAGTCTGACCTCTTCCTGTGACTTTCGGCGTCTTAGTAATGATGTTTGCGCCGCTTCCATTCACATAAGAGCCTTCCTTAATCTCAAACAGCCCCAGCTCCATAGCCATCTGTGTAGGCATGTTGTAATCGGTACCCTGGCGCTTAATGAGATACCCATGCTCGCGAAGCCATGCGAATAGGCGCCGCTGACCAATTTCTACACCGTTTCCACGGAGAATCTTCGCCAACTCTCCCACTAGGATAGAGGTGTGACTTGCAGAGACGGCATCCGCAAAGAGTACTTTCGGCTTTGCGGCCTCTACCTGCTTCTCCGCCTCTAAGCGTTTCGCCTTCTCTTCCTTCAGCTGCGTGGCCAAACGAATCAGGAAGTCAGGCTCGGTAATAGCTCGTTCCAGCGCCTGGTCTGTCATGTACGCACCGTGCCGCCGGATAGCAGGAAGAACCTCATCTGCCAACACTGCCTGGAACTTCTGAGCCACTTCATTACTTGCTTTGAATCCCAGCCGGTACACCATGTTTTCAGGGAGGAAATCACCAGCCTTAACGCCGTCCCCACAAGTGGGGATGAATCCAAACTCAGACAAATAGCGGTTAACTCGTTCCCACCGAACTACGACGTTGCCACTTTTGGCAACCTGGGTAAACCCAAATCCTCTTGCCACGTCTTCGGCATTCAGATATGCAGTGCCATCTTTCTTGTCCAGATATCCATGGACATTGTTGATATTTAGGATTTCATTCATACTTTTTCACATCCTTTCACAGGTTTGACCCTGATAATGACCAAGGTTCCGGGCTGCAGCGCCCCGGGGTCGGAAATCCGATTTTCCTGCATGGTCCGGTAAACAAGCTCTTCCATGCAGTCCTCATCGCTTGCTACCTTCGCACAGAGGCTCCAGATGGTATCCCCCTGCTCTGCCTCCGTGCGGTACTCAATGAGCTCGGCCGGAGGCTCATAGGCCCAGGCACCGGCAGCGATGGCCGCCGGAATGGCCAGAGTGGCAATAATCTTCTTCCATTTCAGTCTCATACGATTCCCCCCTTTGCTTCCTCCGCAATGGTGCGGAGAGTGCTACGGAGCCTATTAATTTCCGCATTTTTCTCCCGGATTGCCTCCTGCAGGCGTTTTACTTCGCCCACAGTGCAGGTCTCTGCTCCTTCCCGGAGGATGGCGTAAACCTCCCGGCGGGAATAACGGACGCCTGGGATTTTCAGCCGTCTCAGCGTCCCATTCTGCTCCATCCTGTAGACGGTATCTGGGGAAACGCCGAAGAGGTCAGCCACTTCTTTGGTGGAAAATGTTCTGCAGGCCATTTATTCGCCCTCCTCGTGCAGTTTACTGTACATCTTTTCCAAAAAAAATCTAGGCGGGCAGCCCAGCGCTTCCGCCAGTTTGTTCATGGTTTCCGTAGTTGTCACGGCTCCATCATTATTTTCCAGATTTGAGATGGTAGTGCGAGAAACTCCGGATTTATCGGATAATTCCTGCTGGCTCATTCCTTTCTGGATGCGGATAAGCTTCAGATTATACATTGATTTCACCTCCTCTGTTTTGTCCAGTATACTGTATACTGCACGTCTTGTCAAGTATATTTAACAAGTTGTACAATAGAGACAGCAGAAAAGCCGGAATTAATACTTTCGAGTAGAAAGAGGGTAATGAAAATGAAGATGAAGAATTCCGTGACCATCGGCGATTTAATCAAAAAATACCGGCAGGAAAATCGGCTTTCCATGCAGGAATTCGCCGATAAAGCCGGGTTGAGTAAATCGTATATAAACATGCTGGAGAAGAATTATAACTCCTCCACTCATAAAGAGATTGAGCCTACAGTCAAAACAATTCACGCCGTGGCGAAGGCCATGGGCATGTCTCCGTCTGAGCTCTTTTCCAAAGCCACAAATATTTCCATCCAGCTGACCGATGAGGATAGAGAAAAAATCTACGGATCAGGCAGCCTAAAGCGGGGAGAAGAAAGCCAAGGCGTCCGCATCCCCGTGCTGGGCCGTGTCGTTGCCGGCATCCCGCTGGAGGCTATAGAAGAAATTGAGGACTACGAAGAAATCCCCCGCAAGATGGCGGCCAGCGGCGAATTCTTCGCTCTGAGAATCAAGGGCCGCAGCATGGAACCGAAGCTAACAGAGGGGGATATAGTTATTGTCAGGAAGCAGGAGGACGTAGATAGCGGGGATACGGCCATTGTCCTGGTTAATGGAGATGAGGCCACAGTCAAGCAGATTAAAAAGACAGAAGCCGGGATAATGCTCATCGGCTTCAACGTCGAAGTGTATCAGCCCCATTTCTACAGCAATGAACAGATAGAGGCTCTGCCGGTGCGCATTATCGGGAAAGTCGTTGAATCCCGTCATAAGTGGTGAGGTGGATAGTATGATAAAAATCGAAAGAGAAAGCATTAAACAGTTTGCTAATGGTTTAGCGTTGGGGTCCGTTGTAGTAGGCGAGATGGCTGGCATGATTGCAGCCTCTTTTAAAGATAGCAGATATATTTTTGTAGGAATCATTGTTATCACGATGTTCGCTATAACATTCATCGGGGACTATGAAGGCGGAAAATTCTACGACCGCCATAGAGTTGAATTCCCTCATAAGTAGTGAGGTAAGCGGCCATGAGAAAGATTTATGCAGTTATAATCATAATGGTTTCAATGTTCGCATTATTCCCTTCAGCCATAAGCCAGGCTGAAGAATTCGAATTTTTGGCAAACATAGCAGGGACATCCTATTATTTAGACAGGCGCACACCAACCATTCAATACAATAGCGATAATGTCGGGATGCTGTTTTCCCAGGATGAAATCTACTTTGGCTTCATACCCGAACCGGCAATTTCTGAGGATCTTTTTCGAAAAGGAGCCGGTAGAAGGGAAGTTTGGTATTTTATGCCAGCGGAATCCAATGCAAAAGTTACGTCCATAAGTCTAGATGGTGAAATCTACGACTTGCCTCCGTTCATCAATAAAAGTATTATTTATGTTTCAACCGACGGCCTTAAGCATTGGATTCCTTTAGAAATATCAAAGGGCGGAGAATCTAAGTCTGAACATATTAATGGCTTTTTAAAAGGAGCAAAATTAGCATTTGCCCACTATTTGCAGAATTGATTTTTCCAATAGAAAACACCGCCTGATGGACTAGATCAGGCGGTGCCGTACCGCTCCCTTATCGACATAAGGAGCGTCAGTAATCCGCGCTTTTAATGTTTTGGCACAACACATTGTGGGCTGATTACCAACTTAATTATACTCTAAAATCAGCCCACTTTCAGCAGAAAGGAGCTGATTTTTTTATGGAATATCATTTTTCTACCAGGGAAAAGAACGGTGGAATCTGCCTTATCCTCTCTTACAAAGTCAACCGGAAGTGGCGGCAGAAATCCCGCCAGGGGTTCAAGACGAAGAAAGAGGCCCGGGCCGCCCAGGATAATTTACTGGCCGCCGCCCGGAAGGACGCAGAAAGTGGAGCCTATCCGGAGCTCGCAGATATCACCCTGAGAGACTTCACCGAAAAAATTTTTCTTCGAGACAAGAAAAACTCTATCGAATACGGTACCGCCGTCTTATACCGCCAGTCCATCGACCGCGTGCCATCAATCGCGGATAAACCGCTCCATGACATTACGGAAGGGGAAGTCATCAACGCCTACAACATGCTCGCCGGAAAGCTGGAAATAAGCACCAGAAATCAAACCCTGGCCAAAGTAAAAACAATTTTCTCTTACGCCGTACGGACCTACCACATCCGCCCAGATAACCCGGTACTTGCCGTAGCCATAGATAAAGATAAGCGGGAAAAGAAAATAAAAGCGTTCACGAAAGAAGAAGCCGATCAGCTGGTGGAATCTATCGAAAATCCGACGCTCCGCCTAGCTGTGCTAATTTCCCTAAATACGGGGATGCGCTTCGCCGAAGTTGCAGGCCTTACCTGGGCCGACATTGATTTTTTCAAAATGACGATCACCGTCAATAAACAATGGGGCACCCGGAAAGACGGAAGCAAAGGATTCAAGCCGCCGAAAAGCCGTAACGGCTACCGCACACTGCACCTTACCGCCCGGCTGGCTGCCGCACTGCAGGAGTGGAAGCAGAGCAGCCCCCGTTCTATCGACGGGAGAATTCTCCCGGAGCTCGAGCGGAAAAAGCACTCCCTAAATCGGGCGATTTCAAAATTCAAGCCAGGCATGCACATGCATTCCCTCCGGCACACCTTCGCCACCCTCCTACTTTCGGAAACCCAGGACATCAACCTTGTGGCCGCCGTCCTTGGAGATACCCCGGCAACCGTATACAACACCTACATTCATTACACCCAGGACATCAGAAAGAAAGCCGACGAATACATAGAAGAAATTTTCGGAAGCTGAAATTTTTGCCGTCTGTTTGCCGTTTTGAAAAAATATTCGATAAATACGGGGAAAATCGTGGATTGGCCCTGTTATAGCATATTTTCAGTATAGATACCATGTGAAAAATAGATAAAAGGAAGGCTTGCCTGCGGCGGGCCGGATGCAGAAGGCTGCTTTTCTCCCATGATTGTCCTCCGCTTGCGGGAGAAGGTGTGCCACAGACACAAAAGGGCACAAAAGATACTCAGGCTTGAGGGGCCCTTAGGATTCTAAGAGCTGACATCGCATATCCCCTGGTATTCAGTGCTCCTTCCACCGTAAGAAGCTCTGAGGATAGGTTCAAAAAAATGATGCCCTTACCGCCGACACTTTCAGCACCTTTTTCTTCATTACTTCTCCCCTATTCCAGACACTAAAAAAACGTTTCCCTCTGGAGGAAAACGTTTTTCTATTATTCTTCAACAGTCTTGCTGATGATCTGTTTGCCTTTGTAGTAACCGCATACAGGGCATACATGATGAGGTTTTTTCAGTGCATGGCACTGCGGGCATTCCACAAGACCCGGAACAGTCAGCTTCCAGTTTGCACGTCTCTTATCACGACGAGATCTGGAACTTTTTGTCTTCGGAACCGGCATTCTTAGCACCTCCTTACCTATCGGCCTGCCGCTTGATAGCTCCTGCTGTACGTTTTATACAGCGCCTTAAGCTGGTGGATAAAATTATCAACTTCATCATTATACGTGGAGAATCGGGCTTTGTCAAGGGTTGAGATGGAAAAGGTAAGCATCAAAGCAGGAGCAGAAGGGCGGGAAGCCCTGCTGTGCCGCTCCCTATTGGGGATGTCAAGAATTTTGTGTTTTTAGATTAACCAATCGTATTTAGCGATTAG
>ENA-UOIV01001721-UOIV01001721.1-human-gut-metagenome-genome-assembly--contig:-C59-NODE-1721-length-17333-cov-13.454451_pt1 | contig 17333 bp, 17 predicted proteins | sample MGYA00242333_ERZ723880 | MGnify/ENA metagenome assembly ERZ723880 | reverse complement strand
AGCCGGGGCCAAATGGCCCCGGCTCCCGCCCTTTTATATTGTTTTACCGTCCGCCCTCAGGGCAGCTCGATCGTCCCGGCGTCCCGCGCGGCGCAGATCGTCCGAAGCCCGGTGAACCGCCCGATCTGGACCCGGTTGTCCTCGTGCAGCGGGTTCCCCGCCTCAAAGCCGTTCATCACGACCGCCAGGACGGGGAGCCCCAGCTTCGCGGCGTATTCCGCCGTGAGCACCGCTGCGTTGATCGCTCCGAGCCCCGACGGCGAGACGATCACGAGCGGCAGTCCGAGCATCGCGGCCACGTCGCCGAGCAGCAGCTGCTTCCCCTCGGTGCAGAGCGGGCAGAAAAGTCCTCCGCACCCCTCCGCGACGAGATAGTCAAACCGCGCGGCGACCTGCGAAAACCGCTCCATGATCCGCTCCCGTGTGATCGGCGGGCCCTCCAGCCGCGCCGCGAGATGGGGAGACACCGCCTGCTCGTAGAGGTACGCCACATACTGCTCCGGCGGGCCGGGCAGCCCCGACATGCGGCAGACCTCCTCCGCGTCGCCGGGGATGAGCGCGCCGTCCCGCCGGCGGGCGCCGCTGAGCGCCGGCTTAAAATATCCGGCGCTGCGGCCCTGCTCCCGCAGGGTCTTGACCAGAAGCGCCGAGACGTAGGTCTTGCCCACGTCGGTGCCGGTGCCGGTGACAAAAACGCCCTCCTTCATAGCCGCGCCACCTCATATCCAAGGCCTCGCACCAGCGCGAGGTCGGTTTCGACGGTGATGCCCGCGGTAGTCAGCATGTCGCCGGTGATGGCGGCGTTCGCGCCGGAGCAGAACGCCGCCCTGCCCCTGTCGGGCAGCAGGCCCCGCCCCCCGGCCAGCCGCAGCGCGGCGCCGGGCAGCAGGAAGCGGAAGACCGCCACCGTCCGCAGCAGCTCCTCCGGCGGCAGCACCGGCCGGTCCTCAAAGGGCGTGCCCCTGATGGGGTTGAGCAGGTTGACGGGCACCGAGCGCACCCCCAGCTCCCGCAGCTCGATCGCCAGGTCGACGCGGTCCTCCATCGTCTCGCCCATGCCGATGATCCCGCCGCTGCACACCTCCAGCCCGGCGCGCCGCGCGTTCCGGATGACCGCGCATTTTTCGTCGTAGGTGTGGGTGGTGCAGATGTTCGGGAAGTTCCTGCGGGAGGTCTCCAGATTGCAGTGGTAGCGGGTCACGCCCGCCTCGCGCAGCCGCACGAGCTGACCGTAATCCAGCAGCCCGTGGGAGGCGCAGCGGGCAATCCCGCACCGTGCGCCGATCTCCCGGTACGCTTCGCAGGCCGCGTCCGTCTCCCCCTCCGTGAGCGTCCGCCCCGAGGTCACGACCGAAAAGCGCAGCACGCCCCGTTCGCAGTCGGACCGCGCCCGCCGGGCGATCGGTTCCGCGCCGAGCAGCGGGTAGCTCTCCACCTCCGCCGGGTAGCGGGCCGACTGCGCGCAGTATTTGCAGTCCTCCGAGCAGCGCCCGCACTTTCCGTTGATGATCGCACAGAGGTCGAACCGGTTGCCGCACATTTGGCGGCGGATGTCATCCGCCGCCCTGCAGAGCGGCTCCAAATCCGCCTCGCACGCGAGGCGCAGCGCCTCCTCGCGGGAGACGGCCCCGCCCGCCAAAATCCGTTCCTTCAGCTTTGTAATCACAGCAAATGCTCCTTTCCCAGCGCGGCCCGCAATCGTCCGGCAAGCCCCGAGGCAACGACGCACAGTACCGCGTCGCCCGGCAGATCGAGCGGAAACGCGGAGAGGAGGACGACCGCGAACGGGGTCGTCTGGCCGAGATAGTAATTGAGAATCAGAAATTTATAGAGGAAGCCGACCGCATAGGTGACCGCCATCCCCGCGAAAGCGGCGGGCAAAAACTGCCCGAACCGTCCCGCGCCGGTCCGCTCGCAGATCCGTCCGGTGAGCCACGCGGCGGCGATGAACCCGAGCAGGTAGCCGAAGCTCGGGCGGAAGACGTACTGGATGCCACCGCCCGCCGCGAACACCGGGATACCGGCCAACCCGACGGCCACATAGACCGCCACGGCAAGGCTCCCCCGCCGGGAGCCGAGCAGCATCCCCGCCAGCGTGACGAACAGGAACTGCAAGGTGAAGTAATCCATGAACGGGACCGGCACCTGCAAAAACGCCCCGATCGCGATGAGGGCGGAAAAGAGCCCGCACAGCACGATCCCGCGGGTCTTCACGGTCGTTGTCATATGGGTTCCCCCTCCATCCTGATCTCCCCGGCGCGCAGCAGGACCGCGCCCGACGGGGTTTCGACCTCGAGGCAGCCGTCGCCGTCGAGCCCGACCGCCCTTCCGCTTTGCCACGCGCCCTCCCGGTAAAAACGGACGCGCTTTCCCAATACCATCAGACGCCGCCGGTAGGGCTCGAGATAGGCCCGTCCCGGCAGGTCGGCGGCGTAGTCGAACAGCCGGTTGGCGATCTCGGCAGCCAGCCGGTTGCGTGAGACGCTCGCGGGCAGCAGCGAGCCCGCGATCTCCCGCAGCTCCGCCGGGAAAAGGGCGGGCGGCGTCTTGACGTTGACACCGATGCCGACGATCACGCTTTCGGTCCGGCCGCTCTCAAAGTCGCTGACCGCCTCGGTGAGGATGCCGCAGACCTTCCTGCCGCCGACCAGCACGTCGTTTACCCATTTGACCTGCGTTTCCAGCCCGGTCAGCGCCTCGATCGCCTCGCAGACGGCCGCTGCCGCCGCGACGGTGATGATCGGGAGCTGCGCGCTGTCCGTTTCTGGCCGCAGCAGAAGGCTCATGTAGACGCCCGTCAGCGCCGGGGAATAGAACCCGCGTCCCATCCGTCCCCTGCCCGCCGTCTGTTCGTCGGCCAGCAGAATGGTCCGCCCGCCCGCCCCGTCCGCCGCCAGCTTTTTGGCCTGCGTGTTGGTCGAGCCGACCCGCCGCTCCACCAGAACGGCGCAGTCCCGGTACGCGGGGCGCAGATGGCACCGCACCCCCTGCGCGGTCAGCACGTCGCTGGCCGCCTCGAGCTGGTAGCCCCGGTTGGTGGCCGCCGTGATGCGGTGGCCTTCCTCCTCGAGGCTCTTCACCGCCTTCCAGACCGCCGCGCGGGACACTGAAAGCCTTTCCGCGAGCAGCTGTCCCGAGACGGGCGCCTCCCTGTGCTCCTCCAGATAGCGGAGCAGTTCCTCCTTGAGCGACATCAAATCCCCCCCTGTCCCGGTCAGTATAGCACGGATTCCCATGATTGTAAACCATTATATTCTCTTTGGTTTACAATCAGCGCGGTGTGATCACCGTAAAACTCCCCGCGGCGACAATCGCCGCGGGGAGTTTTGCGCGCTATCTTGTCCGGTTGGAGGGGTACCGTTCCGAACCGTACAGGAGCAGCTCGGACGCCAGGATGATCTGCTTACGCGGGGCGTTGCGGGCCCGCTTTCCCGACGCGATCCGCTCAAGCAGGATCTTCGAGCACTCCTCCCCGATCTGCTGCACCGGCTGCGAAACGGCGGAAATCCGCGACCCGCTCATCTCAAAAAAGTCGGCGCGCCCGTAGGACATGAACGCGATGTCCTCCCCCACGCTCATCCCGCATTCCGCGATCGCCTTGAGGCTCCCCACCGACATGCGGCTGTTCGCGGTCAGGATCGCCGTGACGCGCTTTTGGATTTTGAGGAGCTTTTTGGTCAGCGCGTAGGCGCTGGGGGCCATGAAGTCGCCGTAGAGGATGTACTCCTCCCGGATGGGGATCTGGTTCTCCCGCAGGGCCTCCAGATAGCCGTTCAGCCGTTCAAGCCCCGTCTTCGAGGTGGTCGGTCCGCAGATCATCGCGATGTGGGTATGTCCCTGGTTCACCAGCACCTGCGTCGCCTGGTAGGAGCCCTTGAAGTTGTCCAGGAAGACCCCGTCCAGCCCGCCGCCGCGCAGGTCCCGGTCCAAAAGGACCACCGGGATCCCCACGTGGTTCATCTCCATCAGGAAATCGGCGTTGTATTCCACCACGTCGGACACCGGCGTGATGATCAGGCCCCCGATCTGCTTCTGGCGCAGCGCGGCCAGACAGCGGATCTCCTTGCGCGAATCCTCGTTGGAGTCGCAGACGAAGAGCTCGTACCCCTTTTTGTCGAGCGTCTCCTCGATCGCCCGGATGATCTCGGTATAAAAGCTGTTGCGGATGTCAGGAATCACCATACCGATCACGTTGCCGCCCGAGGAGGCCGGATTCCGCTTTTTATACTTTTTGGGCGTGTAATTCAGTTCCTTCGCGATCCGCAGGATTTCCGCCCGGGTGCTCTCGCTGACATATCCCTGCCCGCTGAAGACGCGGGAGACGGTCGCGGGAGAAACATGCGCCCTCCTTGCGAGCTCCGTGATCGTATTCGGCATCTGGTACCAGTCCTCCTTGTATCTGGGTTCCTGACCTTAGCAGTTCCCGTACGCCGCCCAAATATTTGTCCGCGCGCCGGCAATTGCAAAAAGCGGGGTCCCGCCTGACAGCGAAACCCCGCGGCAGCTCCCGGTCCCGCTATCCATACACAAGGGTTGGAAGCCAGGTCGAGAGCACGGGAATGAAAGTAAAGAGCAGCATACAGAAGATCAGCAGCCCGATGAAGGGGAGCAGCGCCTTGGACAGCCGCGATATCGGGATATCCAGCAGCGGGGAGACCAGAAAGATCACCATGCCGAAGGGCGGCGTCACCGCGCCGATCTGGGTGATAAAGACGATCAGCAGCCCGAAATGGATCATGTCGATGCCCAGCGCCTGCGCCGTCCCGAGCAGCAGCGGCACCATGATGATGATCGCCGCGCCCCCCTCCATGAAGAGGCCCAGCAGTACGAAGATCAGGTCTACCATCAACAGGAAGGTGACGCGGTTGAACTGGACGGTGGTCAGGTATTCGGTGATGCGGTGGGGCAGACGTTCATAGCTCAGGTAGAAGCTCAGGACGTTCGCCGCGCACATGATAACCAGCACGGTGGCCGTTCCGGTGACGGCGTCCTTGAGAATCGGCCAGATGTGCTTTATTTTGAGCTCCCTATGGATGAAGACGCCGACGAACAGCGCGTAAAAGACGCACAGCGCGCCGCACTCGGAGGCGGTGACGATGCCGATTCGGATCGCCATGATGATGACCAGCGGCAGCACGAGCGCCCAGCCCGCGTCCTTGACCAGCAGCAGGAGCTCTTTCCCCTTCGCGGGCCTTGTGCGGGTGGGGACGTAGCCGCGCCGCTTGGCGATCATATGTACGAGCAGCATCATCCCTACGGTCATGATGATCCCCGGGATCCATCCGGCCAGGAACATCCTTCCCACCGACACATTCGCAACAAAGGCGAAGAGGATGAGCCCGATGCCGGGCGGAATGATCGGGGTGATCATCGACGAGGCCGCGGTCACCGCCGCGCTGAAATCCTTGTCATAACCGCGCTCCAGCATCTCCGGGACAAGGATTTTACACTCGGTCGCCGCGTCGGACGCCGCCGAGCCGGAGATCCCTCCCATCAGTGCGGAGAGCAGAACGTTGACCTGCCCGAGCGCGCCCGGCAGGTGGCCAACGATCCCCTCGCAGAGGTTCATCAGCCGCTTGGTCACGCCGGCGTAGTTGAGCACCGCGCCCGCCGTGATGAAAAAGGGCACCGCCCAAAGCGAGCTGGATTCCACCTGTGCGACCAGCCGCTGCAGGACCATCTGCGGTGGCATCGTCGGGTTGATGAATAAAAAATAGGGCAGAACGCAGGCGATCAGCGCGATCGCGACCGGAACGCCCAGCAGGAACAGAGCAAACATCAGGTAGACCGGCAGCGCGCCCATGCTCATTCCCGTCCGCCTCCTTTCGTCTCGCCCGGTCCGTCCGCCGCCGCGTCCCTTCGAAGGACGGCGGCCGACCGCCGGATCAGGTCGGTCAGCGTGTAGAACGCGATCATTCCAAAGCCGATACAGATGGGGATGTCCAGCCAGAAATAGGGGATCGACAGGTTCGACGTCGTCCTGATCCACGCCGCGTTGGAAAAGTTCCAGCTGAGGTAGGCCACATAGGCGGATGTGACCAGCACCACCAGATCGACAAAGACGCCGATCACCCGCTGGACCGACTTGGGAAAGAGGTTGACCAGTACGTCGATCCCGAACATCATCTTCGCCTTATATCCGGCGGCCGCCCCGACAAAGATCGTCCAGGAGACGAACAGCGTCGTCAGTTCCTCCGCGCCCACCAGGACGAATTTGGTGAAAAAATAGCGCACGATGACATTGACAAAGGTGGTGGTGCAGGCGCCCGCCAGCGCGAGCCCCGCGATCAGCAGCACCCAGTTGTCCGCCAGCCAGCGCAGCCTGCCCCTGGCCTTTTCCATGCCGGTCACGGCCCCCTCTCACAATCTTTTCCCGCCCGCCGGCGGCGCAGACCCGCGCCGCCGGCGGACACACACATAGATCCCCGTCAGCCCGCCTCGATAATCGAGCGGATTGTATTGTAGATGTCGGGAGAAAAGCTCTGGATATTGGTGTACATATCCTTGCAGGCGTCCGCGAACGCCTGACGTTCCTCGTCGGACAGCTCGATGATCGTCGTGCCGTAATCGCGGAAGGTCTCCAGCGCCTCCTCCTCGTTGCCGTCGACCGTCGCGTTGTAGGCAAGGCAGGTCGCGTTGACCTCTTCGTCCAGGATCGCGCGGTACTGCTCGGGAATGCTGTTGTAGACGTCGGTGCTCATGATGACAACGTCGGCGCAGATGATATGGCTGGTCAGCGTCAGGTAGGGGCCGACCTCGTTGAGGCTGCTCGAAAGCAGCGTGTAGGTGGGAGCCTCGACGATGTCGATGATTCCCTGCTGAAGGCCCTGGTAGGTCTCGTTGAAGGGCAGGGTGATCGGCGAAGAGCCGAACGCCTTATACATCTCGACGAACATCAGCCCGCCGGACACGCGCGCGTTTTTTCCCACGAGGTCCTGCGGGGTCCGGATCGGGAAGGTGCTGATCATGTGGCGGTGGCCGCCGTTCCAGCCGAAGAACATCACATGGATGTTGCTGTCGTCCAGCTGCCCCTTGAGCCCCGCGTACCAGTCGGATTTGGCGATGACCTGCATGTCCTCCCAGCTATCGTAGAGGTAGGCGCCGTTAAGCGCCGCATGGTCGGGGCAGTAGTCCGCCAAAAAGTCCGAGCTGCAGTTGGTCATCATCGGCACGCCCTGCTGGATCATCTCCGCGATGTCGGCCAGCGAGCCGAGCTCGTTATTCGGGTACATCTCCATCGTGATGTGGCCGTCCGTCCGTTCGGTGACCCGTTTGCACATCTCGTCAAGCATCATCATGTCGGGATTCGTGGCCGCGGAAGCGCCGCTGAATTTGATCGTGATGTGAAAATCATCTCCAGGATCGGCCGCCGCGCCGTCCGTGGGCGCGGCAGCGGCGGAGGGGGCTGTCGCGGCGGGTTGCTGCCCGCAGGCGCTCAGCGCAAGCGCAAAACAGAGCAGCACAGTGATTGCCAGGATACGCTTTTTCATATTCCTTCCTCCCAGTTCCGATTGTCCGTCGTTTTTCCGCTTCTTCCACCTGCGTGGGGCCGCTTCCCATTAAAAATCGTGGTGCCAGAACTCCTCCAGCGCGATCTTCATTTCCTCCCCGTCGACCGGCTCCATAAAGGCGCCCGTCGTCTCCTGCCACTTGGGGCTGTCGGGCTTGGCCGCCTTGCGCGCCATGTCCGCCTCGAAGTCGTCGCCGAGGTATTCATAGCAGGAGAAAAGGTAGTCGCCGCAGCGGAAGATGGTGAAGTTGCGCATATTCGCCTCATGGGCGGCTTCCACAACCTCCGGCCAGATGCCGTCGTGCACCCGCTGGTACTCCTCCGCCACGCCTGGTTTGAGCTTGGTGATCGTTGCAATCCGTTTCATGGTTCTTTCCGCCTTCCGTCAGATTTCCACCGGGGCTACACCCCGAGGAGCTTATGATAGATCGCATAGGAATCCTCGATCGTGAACGGCCCGGGGTTGGTCGCGTAGGCGACCGTGTTCTGCATCGACGCCTTGGCCAGAAGGTCGATGTCCCCGCCTTTGACGCCGTAGTCGAAGAGCGTCTTCCCATAGCGGATGATCGGTCCGTATTCCCGCATCAGGCGGACGAACGCCAGCGCGTCCTGCCGGTCGTCGCCGCTCGCCCGCACGCCCGGGACGCTCCGGAACAGCTCCGCGTAGGCATGACATCCGTTCCGGATGTTCACCTCCATCGTGTCGGGGAAAAAGATCGCCACCGCAAAGCCGTGCGGGACATGGAAGTGGATGCCCGGCCCATAGGACATCCCGTGGGCGGCGCCGGTGCTCGCGTTGTCGATGGCGTATCCCGCCAGGCAGCTCCCCAGCAGCATCTCCTCACGGTATTGCAGGTTCCCCGGCTCCTCCGCGACCTTCGGGAGCGTCTCGTAGAGGCGCAGGAACGCCTCGCGGGAGAAGAGCCGCGTCAGCTCGTTGGCCTTGGGGGAGACGTAGGATTCCACCGCGTGCACGATGGCGTCCATACCGCAGCCGACCGTCAGGTCCACCGGGAGCGAGGCGCCCAGATCCGCGCAGAGCAGCGCGTAGGTGGGCACCACGCCCGGACCCACCACGCCGCGCTTAAAGGCCGACCGGGTGTTGATGAGGACGGCCGCGCCCGAAATTTCGCAGCCGGTCCCGGCCGTGGTCGGGACGCAGATCTTTTTGGCGCCGGCGGTCAACTGCCTGCCGGTGCCCTGGTAGTCCTCGATCACACCCTCGTTTTCGATCAGGGCGGAGACCGCCTTTGCGAGGTCGAGGACGCTGCCCCCGCCGATCGCGACGAACATGTCCAGCCCACGGCCCCGGTAGATCCCGGCCAGTTCGTTGACCAGGCCGGTCGTCGGCTCGCCCGACGGGATGGACCGAAGCTCGATCTCCCTGCCCGGTTCCCCGGCGGCCGAAAGCATTTTGGCGACGGCGGGGTGCTGTGCGACATGCTCGTCCGCGAACACCAGGACGTTGCGGCTGCCCTCCTTATCCAGCAGGTGGACAACACCCGCTGCGAGGTCCCTTTCCATCAGAACATCTGTTTTGACATGAAAATATTGCATTGCGGCACGACCTCCTTTGTCTTCATGTTAATTGCAAACAGATTTTGCCGCAATAAGTAAATGTAATATTTTCCTAGGCAAATTTTCATAATTTTCCGATTTTAGGAAACCTCTCCCGCCCGGACATTTCCAACAAAATATCTGTCGGTCAAAATTGAATTCTGGATAACTCGCTTACATTTTTTTGAAACCCGTTTACCTTTCCGCCGGATATGCAAATACCCAAAAAGAAAATGTGCTGTTTTTCATCATGAAAATGACGGTTTTTCTCATTGAAACCGCACCTGGCGCCATCTATGATAACGGTGGAAGCAACATTTACCGCCTTACCGGGAGGGAACGTCATGAAGCTGTTTGATGTCAATGGAAAACGCGCGATCGTCACCGGCGGCAGCCGGGGGCTGGGAGGCGCGATGGCCGCCGGGCTGATGGAACACGGCTGCAAGGTCGCCGTGGTTGCCGCCAGCCCGCAGACGGCCGAACGGGTCGCGGCCTTTGCGCGGCCCGGCTGGGAGTACGGCTGCGTCGCGGCGGACCTCTCCCGCCAGGAAGAACGGGAGCGCGCCTTCCGGGAGTCGCTGGAGCTGCTGGACGGCCGGGTGGACCTGCTGGTCAACGCGGCGGGCATCCAGCGCAAGCACCCCTGCGCGGAATTCCCGCTGCCCGACTGGCAGGAGGTGCTGGAGGTGAACCTCACCGCCACCTTTGCGATGTGCCAGCTCGCGGGGAAACGGATGCTCGAACAGGGGCGCGGCAAAATCGTCAACATCGCGTCGATGGGCAGCTACATCGGGAGCGTGAACGTCCCCGCCTACGTCGCGAGCAAGGGAGGCGTCGTCCAGCTCACCAAGGCCCTCTCGAACGAGTGGTCGGGGCGCGGGGTGTGCGTCAACGCGATCGCGCCGGGATATATGCACACCGACCTCACCGTCTTTCTGATGCGGGACGAGACGCGCAACCGCGAAATCCTCAGTCGTATCCCGATGGGCCGCTGGGGCGAGCCGGAGGACCTCATCGGAACGCTCCTCTTCCTCGCGTCCGCCGCGTCGGACTATGTCACCGGCGCCGTCATCCCGGTCGACGGCGGATTTCTGGGACGATAGCCGCCCCCAAAGCCAATAGTAAGGAGGAAACGCTTATGAGCAAGCCCCGCAGGGAATACGCGCCGAAATTTACGGTGGGGGACCGGCTGCGGCGAGTGATGGAATATAACCAGCGCCTCGCATCGACCGGCCGCCGCAACCTCTACACCGCGGACACCACCCAGCTCGTCTACCACTGGACCGACAAAAGCAACGGCATCGTGCCCCAGACGGGCGAATGGTCCTACCCCGTGGAGACGAACCTCTCGCTGGGCGACCACGCCTGCCGCGTGGACATCGGAGTTTCCTTCCCGAAGTACGACGAGGTGCCCTCGCATGTCGACGGGTACGAGGAGACGCCCGAAAACTTCGCACGCGACTACGCCTTCCTCCTCGAGCACTCCCCCGCGGAGATCCATCCGGACGAATCGATCGTCGGGGAATTCCACTGGGAGATGAACGAGATCCGCAAATACTACTTCGGCGACAAGGTGCACGAGCTCGGCAGGCAGGTGCGCAAGCTGGGCGCGGGCGGCACGAGCCACGGGCACACCTGCCCCGACTATTCCATCGGACTCAGCCAGGGCTGGGGCGGCATCCTCCGGCGGACCGAAGAAAGCCTCGCCATGTATACGAGACTCGGGCAGGAGCGCAAGGCGCAGTACCTGCGCGGAGCCAAAATCACCTGCGAGGCGATCATCCGCTACATCGAGAAGCACGCGGAGAAGGCTCGCGCCCTCGCCGCCCGGACGGACGACCCCGAACAGAAGGCGCTCTATGAGCTGATCGCCCGCGACTGCGCCCACATCGCCGCGGCCCCTCCCGAGACCTACCATCAGGCGGTGCAGTGGCTCCAGTTTGCCATCATGACCGACCGCATGGTCGGCCACGGCAACGGCTACGGCCGGCTGGACCTCTATCTGGGTGAATTCTACCGGCGGGACGTCGCGCGCGGCGTCCTCACCCGCCAGCAGGCGCGGGAATACCTGGCCGAATTCTTTTTAAAGGTACGCGGGCAGCACTTCTCGATCGGCGGGCGGCTTCAGGACGGCAGCGACGCGAGCTGTGAAATGAGCTTCGTCGTGCTGGAAGCCTACGACATGATCGACGACTACAACAACCTCTTTCTCATGTGGCATAAGGACATCGACCCCGCCCTCTTCCGCTACGCCTGCGACGTGCTCGTCCGGCACGGGGCGAGCGTGCCGTCGCTGGCCAACTACGACCTGCTCGTCGACTGCGAACTGCGCTCGGGCGTGGACCCCGACATCGCCTGGACCGTCTCGGTGAGCGGATGCCAGTGGTTCTGCATCCCCGGGCGGGAATACTGCGACCAGGACGTGAACGCGCTCGTCCTCCTCGACCCGATGTGGCGCGCAATCGACCGCGCGGTCACGGAGAACGCCGGCGACTTTGAGGCCTTCTACCGGCTTTTCGAGGCGGAGTTCCGGCGCACCGTCGAGGCGCTGCGCCTCTTCAAGGACGCGCAGTACGAGGTGCTCGACCGGGTGTGGCCGGAGATCGCCACCTCCCTCAACTGCCACGGCCCGATCGAACGCGGCGTCGACATCACGGGGCCGCGCGGCGTCGACATGCAGTACACCTCCACCAACATCCTCGGCCTTCCAAACGTGGCCGATTCGCTGCACGCCATCAAAAAGCTTGTCTACGAGGAGGGGCGTTATACGATGGCGGAGGTGCGCGAGGCAACGAAGGAAAACTGGAAGGGCCGCGAGGAGATGCGACAGCGGTTTCTCAACGAGGACAAGTTCGGCAACGACCTCGACGAGGTGGACGGGATGTACGTGCGCATCTGCGACATGATCGCCGGCGTGCTCGACAATACCTTCAACAGCCGCGGCCAGCAGTACCGCGCCTCCCTCTTCCAGTTCCAGGGGCACACCTGCGTGGACGTGCTGCCCGCGACGCCCGACGGCAGGCTCGCCGAGGAGCCCCTCGCCCACGGCTGCAACCCGACCGCGGGCAGGAACACGCGGGGGCTTTTCGCGACCGCCAACTCGCTCACCAAGGCGCAAAACGTCAAATTCCAGGGCGGCTCCCTCCAGGTGGAGCTGCAGCCCCGCTTCTTCGACGGGCGCGAAAATCCGACGCAGTACATCATGGACTTCGCCGAGGCGTTCTTCAAGCGGGGCGGGTTCCAGATCAATCTGAACATCATCGACCTCGAGGCGCTCCGGGACGCGATCAACCACCCGGAAAAGCCCGAGTACCAAAACCTCATTATCAAGGTCACCGGCTACACCAGCCGGTTCATCTGTCTGGCAAAGCCGTTCCAGAAGGAATTCTGCGCCCGGAACAACTACTCCGGGATGTAAGCCGTTTTTCATCCGAATAGGAAAGGGAAGGTGCATTATGACAAAGCCAGCCGAAATCCCCTCCACCATGCGGGCCCTGGTCGCGTACGGCAAGCACGATTACCGCTTTGAGCCGGCCTATCCCGTACCCGGCTGCGGGGACGACGAGATGCTCGTCAAAAGCGAGGGCTCGGGCATCTGCGCGGGCGACCTCAAAAACTATCAGGGCGCGTCGATGTACTGGGGCGGCGACGGGATGGTGGGCATCTGCCGGCCTCCCTTCATCCCCGGCCACGAGTTCGTCGGCCGCATCGTCAAAACCGGGAAAAACGTCACCGGCTTCCAACCGGGAGACCGGGTGGTCGCCGAGCAGATCGTCCCCTGCGGGCACTGCCGCTTCTGCCGGACGGGAAAGTACTGGATGTGCAAAAACCGGGGCGGCTTCGGCTTCTATAAGGAGCTCAACGGCGGCATGGGGGAATATGTGCGTTTCCTGCCCGAGACGCGCGTCTACAAGATTCCGGAGGAGCTGCCCTTCGAGAAGGCCCTGCTGATCGAGCCGTACGCCTGCGCCAAGCACGCCGTGGACCGTGCGGACATCCACTGCGAGGACGTGGTGGTCATCTCGGGCGCGGGCACGCTGGGGCTGGCGATGATCACCTACGCACGCATGAAAAACCCCGCGAAGCTGATCGTGTTGGACATCAATCCTCAGCGGCTGGAGAAGGCGGCGGAGTTCGGCGCGGACCTCGTCATGAATCCGGCGGAAACCGACGCGGTGCAGGCGATCCGCGGCCTCACCGACGGCTACGGCTGCGACATCTATATCGAGGCGACCGGCCACTCCGCCAGCGTGGTGACCGGCCTCAATGCGGTGCGCAAGCTGGGGGTCTTCGTCGAGTTCGGCGTCTTCGCCGAAAACACGACGGTCAACTGGTCACTCATCGGCGACCGCAAGGAGCTTGACATCCGCGGGGCGCACCTGAGCCCCTACTGCTACCCGTTCGTCATCGAGAACATCGTAAACGGGCGTCTGAAGACGGACGGCGTGGTCACCTCCGTCTTCCCCATCGAGCAGTGGGAAAAGGCGTTTGAATACGCCGGCGGCCAATACGGCGACTACAAGGTCGCGATCAGGTTTTAACAAGACGAACGGCGCGCCGCGGGCCTGCGGTGCGCCGTTTTCCAGCCGGGCATGCGCCCGGGGAAAGGAAGCCTCCTATGGAACCGGAACCGCGCGCGATGATCTTCGACCTCTACCGAGGCACCACACACGACGGGCCGGGTCTGCGCTCCACCGTCTTTTTCAAGGGCTGCCCCCTCGCCTGCCGGTGGTGCCACAACCCCGAAGGCATCGCCTTCACCCAGCGGGTGTGGTGGGAGGCGCGCAAATGCATCGGCTGCCTGAGCTGCCGCGCAGCCTGCCCCACCGGCGCGAACCGGCCGCGGGAGGAGGGCGTCTTCATCGACGACGCGTCCTGCGTCCGCTGCGGCGCATGCGTGTCCGCCTGCCCCTCCAGGGCTCTCTCCTTCGTGGCGCGGGAGTGGGGGCTTTCGGAACTCATGCGCGAGGTCCTCAAGGACCGGCACTACTACGGGCAGTTCGGCGGCGGAGTGACCGCCTCGGGCGGGGAAGCGCTGGCGCAGCATTCGTTTGTCGCCGCTTTTTTCCGGGAGCTGAGACGGGAAGGCGTTCACACCGCCCTCGACACGAGCGGGTACGCCCCCCGGGAAGCGCTCGAAGCGGTCCTTCCCTTCACCGACTGCGTCCTCTACGATGTCAAGCTGCTGGACGACGGCCGGCACCGCCGCCTGACCGGAAAAAGCAACCGGCTGATCCTTCAGAACCTGGAGCTCCTCGGCGGAGAAATCCGGTCCGGGCGCGCCCGCTGCGAGCTGTGGATCCGGACCCCGCTCATCCCCGGGGCGACGGCCGACGCGGAAAACCTCTCCGCCATCGGCGCCTACCTCGCGGAGACGCTGGGGGATGCCGTCTCCCGGTGGGAGCTCTGCGCCTTCAATAACGCCTGCATTGGCAAATACCGGAGGCTGGGCCTGCCGTGGGAATACGAAGGCATCCCGCTCCTCGGCCGGGAGGAAGCGGCGCGGCTGCGGGAAGCGGCGCTGTCCGCCGGGTTCAGCGAAAGCCGCCTCGCAGTCACCGGAATCCTGGCCTCCGAGGAGGCGTGACCGCCCAAAGCACACAAAAAGGCCCCCGGAGCCGACGGCTCCGGGGGCCTGTCTTCTGAAATCTATCCGAGCTGGTCGGAGAGGGACTGGTAGGCCTGCGCGCTGCTGCGCCCGGAGAAAGCCCGTTCCATGCCGCGCCGCACCATCTCATCCCAGCAGGAACGGGTGTCGTAGAAGACCCGCTCCGCGTAGAAGATCGTGTCAAGCATCTCCTCCGCGTTATAATTCGCAAAGGAGAAGCCGGTGCCCGTCTGGACGTACTCGTTGTAGGGCTCGACCGTGTCCTTGAGGCCGCCCGTCTCCCGCACGATGGGCACCGTGCCATAGCGCAGGGAGATCAGCTGGGTGAGGCCGCAGGGCTCAAACAGGGAGGGCATCAGCATCGCGTCGGCAGCCGCGTAGAGCTTGTGGGCGCGGTCGTCGTTGAAGTAGATGTTGGCGGAGACCTTCTCCTTGCGCTCCCACTCGTAGCGGCGGAAGAGGTCCTCGTATTTCTTGTCGCCCGTGCCGATGATGACCAGCTGGATCCGCGAGGTGAGCAGCCAGTCCATCACCCGCTCCACGAGGTCAAGCCCCTTTTGGTCGGTGAGGCGGGTGATCATGCCGACCATCATCACCTCAGGGTCCTCAGGCAGCGCCAGCTCCCGCTGGAGCGCGGCCTTGTTGGCCGCCTTTCCCTGGCGCACGCCGTTTTTGTCATAGTTCGCGTAGAGCTTGCGGTCGGTCACCGGGTCATAGATGTCGTAGTCGATGCCGTTGAGGATGCCGCTGAGGGTTCCGCTCTTGGCGCGCAGCAGGCCGTCCAGTCCCTCGCCGTAGGAGGGCTGCTGGATCTCCCACGCGTAGGTGCCGCTGACCGTCGTGATCCGGTCGGCGTAGACGAGCCCGCCCTTGAGCATGTTGGCGTCCCGGTGGAACTCGAGCCGGTCGGGGGTGAACGCCCGGTCGGGCAGGCCGGTGAACCGCTTCATCGCCGGGATGTCCCATACCCCCTGGAAACGCAGGTTGTGGATCGTCACGACGGTGCGGATGCCGCGGTAGAAGGGATTGTCCTTGAACATCTCGTGCAGGAAGACGGGAACCAGCCCCGCCTGCCAGTCGTGGCAGTGGATGACGTCGGGACGGAAGCCCACGGTCGGCAGGATCGAAAGGGCCGCCTTGGAGAAGAAGCAGAACTTTTCGATGTCCCACAGCAAATCGCCGTAGGGCTTGTCGCCGCCGAAGTAGTGCTCGTTGTCGATGAAGTAGTAGGTGATGCCCTCCACCCGGCAGGTCATGACGCCCACATAGACGCGGCCCAGGCCGCCCAGCTCCATCTGGAAGCTGTCCACGTACTGGAACTGGCCGCGGTATTTTTCGGGGATGCAGGTATAGTCGGGCAGGACGACGCGCACGTCGTAACGGCTTTTGTCGAGCGCCTTGGGCAGCGCGCCGGCCACGTCGGCCAATCCACCCGTCTTGATGAACGGCACGCATTCCGATGCGACAAACAGGATGTTCTTCATGTCATTTCCTCCTCCCATGTCAAAGGGGCCCGCCGGTTCTTTTTTTCCAGTATACTACAATTGGCGGGAGAGATAAAGTCGCACGGAAGCGATTATACGATATATCCCAGATTTTCCCCCTCCATTTTGTGGAATAGAGCCAAAGAAAAGCCCCCGGCTCCGCCGGGGGCTTTTGGGCTGGAAATTCAGCGGTACATCCGGTAGCCCCGGATGCTGTAGAGGATCAGCAGCGGGCCGACGACCGGCGTGACCACCGCCGCGACGGCGAGGATGCCGGCCGCGTAGATGAACGCCCCGCCGATGAGCGGCATGAGCGAGAGGATGGCCAGGATGCTCACGATCGTGGGCAGGCCGGCGATGACCGTAAAAAGCACGCACTGCTTGCGCGCGTAAAAATAAAAAACGAGATAGTAGACCACCAGCGTGCCCACGCTCACGAGCAGGTCGGCCAGCGTGCTGAACGGATAGCGCAGCAGCACCGCGGCGACCGAGACGATCGGCAGCGCGTAGGCGAGCGGAACGCTGGCGAACACGTCGTAGACGCGGCGGTTGAGGTGCTTCATCGAGTCGCCGATCTGTCCGAGCATGAAGAGCTGGAAGAAGGGGATGAACGCAAAGAAGGGATTCGGAAGGCCGCGCACGACCGCGAGCCGGTAGATCGCGTAGGACTGCAACAGATAGACGCCCAGCGCGAGCAGGCTGGTGAGGAAACTTCCGCCGAAATGAAACATTGTGATTCTCCCATCGTGATAGAATGTCCGCGCCGCGCGGGCGCCCTGTCAAAAGCATGGGCATCCGGGCGCGTTCCTAATCGCCCGCCGCCACAGGCAGGCGCAATTTGCCGGCGCCGATTGCCCGCGTTTATTATAGCATGCGGGCCGCCCGAAGAAAAGCAGGAGAAGGGAATTGCCCATTCGGCGCGCGGGCGCAAAAAAGGCCCGGAGCCTTCGCTCCGGGCCATTTTCAGCTCCTACTTCTGCACCGGGCCGTGCGTCAGGAAGATCACGGCGCCCGACGGACGCTCCCTGCGGGCGCTCCAGCGCGGGCGGTAGCTTTCGCCCAGGAACCGTTCCATCCCGCGCGCGCAGAGGAACCCGACCACCCCGATGAACAGCAGTCCCGCAACAATCAGCACTTCCATGCGCCCCCTCCCCTGTCTTCTGGTTCCATTATA